>Ga0075423_10002902_pt1 | contig 15702 bp, 8 predicted proteins | sample SoiMethybrSBSTD2_FD_80114 | JGI IMG/M metagenome (GOLD analysis project Ga0075423, IMG submission 80114) | Bulk soil microbial communities from a Populus tree surrounding site in Tennessee, USA - Soil MetaG P. TD hybrid SBSTD2 | ecosystem: Environmental > Terrestrial > Soil > Tree plantation...
AGCACCACGAACCTCACGGGCGGCGTCGGGACGACCGGATCGCCGGTGGTCGCGGACCTGGACGGCGACGGTCACAGCGACGTCCTGGTCGCGCTCGCGAACGGCGTGCTGGTGGCCCTCGGGAACGACGGCAAGGCGCTCCCGGGGTGGCCCATCGCGGCCCAACCCGGGGACCGCCTGTCCCCGACGCTGCTCTCGCTGAACGATCCAGTGTCGCCGCCGGACCCGCCCGGGCCGGCGTGGCTCCACGCGGTGGTGGGCGGCGGTGACGGGCTCTGGAACGCGTTCCAGGTGGGCGTGCGTGCCGACAGCGCGCTCTTCAGCACGGACGGAGTTTCCGCCCGAACGCCCTGGATCGGGTACGGCGGAAACCGGCGCCGCACGTCGGTCCTCGAGGACTCGAATCAGCGCGGCGCCTCTCCGGCCCCCACGGCGCTCGCCCGCGGGTCGCTCTATTGCTTCCCCAACCCGACACGGGGGAACGACATCGGCATCGCCTACACCCTGGGGGCGGGGGTCTCCTCCGTGGAGATCCGGGTGCTCGATCCGCTCGGAAACGAGGTGCTTCGGAAGGCGGGTTCCATCGCGCCGGCCGCGCAGGTGACGAGAATTCCGGTGAAGGAGCTCGTCAGCGGGGTATATCTGGTGCGCATCGAGGTCGTTAGGCCGGGCTCGACCGAGGTCGCATTCCAGAAATTCGCGGTTGTCCGGTGACCCCCGATCGGGTACAATAAATCATTGAAATCGAATCACTTCAGACCGGCTGAAGGAACTCGTATCCTGACTCCACGCGAACGCCACCTTGCCTTGCTCCTGAGCGCGTTGGGCCTGCTTCTGGCGGCCGGAGCCGCCTCCGCCTCCTCCCTCGATTATCCCTCGCTCTCGACGGGTGAAATCCTTCTCGCGCAGCGGTCCATCGCCGACTCCTCGGCGCCCGCTCCGGCGGTCGAGCGGATTCCCCTCGAAGCGCCCACCGCCATGTCCGCGCCGCACTCGGTCGATCGACACAGATCGCCCGCGCGCGCCGCGCTCATGAACCTGGTTCTTCCGGGCCTCGGACACCTCTACGCGGGCAACAAGCGGGGTCTGATCAATCTGGGGATGGAAGGCGCGTCGTGGGTCACGTACCTGTACTACAGCGACAGGGGCTCCTCGAAGGAGGACCAATTCGAGGCGCACGCGGACGATCACTGGGATTACGATCGATGGGTGACCGGCTGCGGGTGCGCGGGATCCCCGGAGGACAGCCTCATCCAGTACTTCCACTCGAACAACAAGCAGCACTACTACGAGGACATCGTCAAGCTCGGCACCTACGCCCAGGGATGGGATGACCCCGCCAACCGCAACTTCAACCGCGGGATTCGAAACGACAGCAACAATTTCAAGAAGAACGCGCGATACGCGGTGGTCGGCGGGTTCGTGAATCGCATCGTGTCCACCGTCGACGTGCTCCGAATCCTCAAGAATCGCAGCAACGCCCTCCTCGGCGACGACACCCAGATGCGTCTCCATCTTCGAACCAAGCCCTTCTCCACTGAGAATTCCCTTGGGTTCACGATCACGAAGCGCCTGTAGCTTCGTGCTGGCGGGCCTCTGCCTGGTCGCGACGGGCGCCCGGGCCGATCGCGCCCCCTCGTGGACGCCGCTCCCGCATCTCTATGACGGCGGGACGCTCACCCTGGCCGACGCCAACGGGCCGAGCGATGTCGTTCCGACCCCCGCCGACGTCGCCTCCGCGCAACTCGCGGCGTGGGCCCGCACCTCGAGGCAGGACGGGGTCGCACCGTCCGAGCCGAGCCGCGGTTCGATTCCGAGCCGCGGGAAGGCGCTCCTCCTCTCGCTGGCGCTTCCCGGAGCGGGCGAGCTGGCGCTGGGAGCGAAGGGAAGAGCGACAGGATTCTTCATCACCGAGGGGGCGATCTGGACCCATTTCGCCTGGTACACGGTCGCGGGCAATCTGCGGAAGAACGACTACATCGAGCAGGCCCAGCTGAACGCGGGGGTCAAGATCGACAGCGCCGACGACAATTACTGGAGGCTGGTGGGCGTCTACGAGCGTTCGAGCGGCTCCGGCGCGGAGGCTTACGAGGAGGATCTGCGCCGTGAAGCGCGCGACCTCTATCCCACCGATCCGGCGGCGCAGGACGCTTGGGTGGCGGAACGTCTCCCGACGGGCAACAGCGCGTGGACGTGGAGCGACCCGAACCTTCGCCAGTCCTACCGCGACACGCGGGAGCGCTCCAACCGCGCGTTCGATCGCGCGAAGTATTCGTTCGCCGCTGCGATCCTGAACCGAATCGTGAGCGTCATCGATACGCAGATGCTGCATCGCAAGATGAGCCGCGAGGCGCTGGGCGAAAGCGAGGGCCGCAGCCTTCGTCTCTCCGCCCTGGCCTCTCCGAACGGGAGCGGGCAGCTGGTCCTTTCGAGGACGTTCTAGGAAGCACGCCCCCTCCGAGACGCAAGAGCGTTCGCCGCGCGACCTGGACCGCGCGGGCCGCCGGCCCTGATTCGCATGCGAACACACCCGTGGCACCGCTCCTTCCGCATCGCCGTCCTCGCCGCCGCGTTCTGCGGCGCATCCCAGGGCTCCGCCCGGGCCGGCCTCGATCCGTCCTCCATCCGCGAAACGCCGCTCGGAGCGCCCGTCGGGCTTCGCACCGAGATCGTGCTCGACCGGGCCACGCTCGCGGGCTGGGGCGTCCCACGGCCCACGGCGCTCCGGTACGACGGCGAGGGCGCTCTGTACATCCTCGACGCCGGCAGCCGCCGGGTCGTGAAGATCGACGCCGCAGGAAAGCTCCTCCATTCCGTCGGGGGATACGGCGACGACCCGGCGTCCCTCACGTTGCCGGAGGACCTCGCGGTAGACCGTCGTGAGTCGCTCCTCGTCCTCGATCGCGCGCGAGGCGCGCTGGTCGCCTTCGACCGCGCGGGCTCGTTTCTGGCGTCACGACCGTTCGAGGACGATTTGGGCGAAGCCTCGCGCGAGCCGGGAGCGCGGCTCAACCTCGACGTCTTCGGACGGCTCTGGCTCCTCCTGCCCCGCGAGCGCGACCTCGTGCCACTGGACGACCGGCTCCGGCGGGCCCGGACCGCGCGCTTCCTGACGCCCGAAGACGGGTTGACGGAACCGTCGCTCGTGGCGCCGCTCCCGGGCGGAGACGGGTGGATCTACGACGCGGGCCGGCGGGCCCTCCGGCGCTTCCGCTCGAGCGGCGCCCTCGGGACGGCCGCCGACAGCACCGGCTTCGAAGTCTCGGCCATCGAGACCGACCGGGCCGGGTATCTGTACGCCGCCGACCCCGGGGAGGATCGGCTCGTCGTGATCGATCCGACGGGCGCGACCGTGTTCGTGCGCCTCCTCGGCGGGCCGAGCGTCCCCTGGACGCCGACGGCCGTGGCGTGGAGTCGCCTCGATCGCGTGGCGGTGGCCGATCGCGCGCGTGGGGAAGTCCAGATCCTCGCCGTCGACCGAAGGGCCGCGCCATGATTCGTGGCGGCGTTCGAACGGCGGCGATCGTCGTGGGCGCCCTCCTCGTGGCGGTCTGCCTCGGGTCGGCGCGCGCGCTGGCGAGTCCCGTCCCCTCGACCGGCCCGGTCGGACCTCCCGCCCGGCCCGACTCGATCGTCCTCGAGTACCCCGCCCGCCGCGCGCCGAGCCTGCTCGCGCTTCGTGCGGTCGCGCCGCTGGCCGCGCTGGGCGGTCGTCCGGCCGTCGACCCGGCCGGCACCCGGCGCGACGGGCTTGGCGGTGCCCCGGCCGGGGGGATCGCCGGCGGTGCCATTCCGGGTGCCGCGTCCGCGACGTCCGGCGACCCGGGAGAAGCGCTCGTCGTCACCGGCACGAAGTCGTTCGGCGTCGAGCTCGGCCGCGGGCGGGACGCCTCGCTCTCCCAGGCTCTCGACCTGACCGTGCGCGGCAAGGTCGGCGGCGACGTCGAGGTCGCCGCGACGCTGAGCGATCAGCGCCTCCCGTTCGAGCCCGACGGCTCGACGCGGGAGCTCGACGACCTGGATCGCCTGTCGCTCTCGGTGCGCGCCCCGCAGGGAGAGGCCACGATGGGGGACTTCCGCCTCGACGGGGCGCCGGGGGAGTTCGCGCGCATCTCCCGGTCGCTCGAGGGAGTCCGCGGGGCCGCCCGCATTCGCGGCTCGCGCTGGGACGTCGCCGCGGCCAGCGCCAAAGGGGAGCGCCGCTCCCTCGAGTTTCGCGGCGAGGAGGGAAAGCAAGGTCCCTACGAGCTGACCGCGCGCGGGGCGCAGGCGGACGACGCCGGCGTCGTGGCGGGCACCGAGGCCGTGTGGCTCGACGGGGTCGCGCTTCGCCGGGGCGCCGACGCCGACTACGTCATGGACTACGGCGCGGGCACGGTGACGTTCACGGTGCGCCACCCCGTGACCGCGCAGAGCCGGATCGCCGTCGACTTCGAGGCGGCCACGAGCCGGTATCGCCGCAGCCTCTACGCGGCCTCGACCCGCGGTCCACTTCGAAAGGAAGGCGAGTGGTACGCGTCGTACCTGCGCGAGGGCGACGACGCCGCGCGACCCCTGGGCGCGTCGCTCACCGCTGAAGATCGAAGCGCCCTGAGCGCGCTCGGCGACTCCGTGGATACGCCCCTCCCGAGCGGCGTGCGATTCGTGGGCCCCGGACAGGGCACGTACGCGTGGGACGAGAGCGACCCTTCGAAGGGCCACTGGGTCTATCTGGGCGCCGGACGTGGAGACACCGAGGTGGAATTCACCCCGGTCGGGGCGGGCCGAGGCGAATACGCCGACACCACCGCGATCGACGGCGCTCGGTTCTACAAGTTCCGCGGAACGAACCTCGGTTCCTACGCGCCGGGGCGATCCCTGCCCGCGCCGGACGAGCGGCACCTCGTGGACCTCGGGGGCTCGACGCGGGTGCTCGGCGCGCTGGCGCTCGAGGGGGAACTCGCCCGGTCGGCGTTCGATCGGAACGCGCTCTCCTCGCTCGACGACGCGGACAACGCGGGCACCGCCGCGCGCTTCGCCGCGCGCCTCGACCCGCGGCCGCTTCGCCTTCTCGGCGCCGGCCTCGGCTCGATCCGCGCGAGCGCGTCCGTTCGCTCGCGCGACGCGCGCTTCACTCCCTTCGACCGGCTCGAGCCCGGCTTCGAAGGAGACCGGTGGAATCAGCGCGCGGAGTCCGATGGGGAGCGCCGGCAGGAATTCGCGCTCCAGTACGATCCGTCGGCCGCGATCGGCGTTCGCGGCGACCTGGGCTTCCGAAGTTTGAGCGGCGGCTCGCGCGCGTCGCGCCGGGCCGCGGCGCTCGAGCTTCGCTCGTTCCTTCCCGGGGCGCTCCGATGGGAGGAGGCGCGGAACACGAACGGGGCCGAAAACGGGGCCCGCGGCCTGAGGTCGCGTTGGTCGCTCGATCTCGCGCGCGATCGGGGCCTGCTTCTGCCGAAGCTGAGCGTCGCGGAGGAGCGAATCCAGGGACAGGAGGGAGACAGCGTGGACGCGCGGCGGAGCCGGCTCGTGAACGCGGGGCTGGGAGCGAAGCCGTGGGAATCGCTTCGGCTCCGCGCCGCGTACGGGTGGCGCCGCGACCAGACCGCCACCGGCTCCGCCGTGAGCGCCACGCGCGTCCGCTCGTGGGAAGGAGGCGTGGCCGCCCGCGCCGGCGAAGCGCTGTCGCTCGACGCCGCGGTGACGAGGCGCCGCGCCCAGTCGGTCGCGGGGATCCAGACCACCGACCTGGCACAGGTGAGCGTGGCCGGCGGTCGGCCCGGGGGCCCGCTCCTAGGCGAGATCCGCTACGACGTGACGCAACTGAGGGAGCCGGTCTTGACGCGATCGCTCGTCGGCGTCGGAGCGGGCGCAGGATCCTACGACGCGTTCGGAAACCCGGCGCTCGGGGGCGGCTACGAGCTCGTCTCCGCGACCGGCGACCCCGCGACCCGCTCGCGCGCCGCCGTGCAATTCCGCCTCGACGCGTTCCCCGGCCGCGCGCCGCTTCGCGCGGGCAAGTCGCGCAGCGCCTGGCGCGCCGTGAGCGCGAGCAGCATCGTTCGGCTGGAGACGCTCTCGTCCCTGCCGCTCGGCCGCATCGAGCGGGCGCTTCGTTTCGGCGATTACCTCGCCCTGGAAAGTACCCAGCGCGGAACGTTGAGCGCGCGACAGTCGCTCGACTTCGCCCCACCGGGCTCCCGCTACGACGCGCGCGCGGAGGCGGGCGTGCATCGCGACGTCGTCGGCGAGGTCGCCGGCCTCTCGAGCCGAAGCGGCGGCGGCGACGCGCGGCTACGGCTTCGGGGAGCGCTCCCGCTCCGCCTCCGGGGCGTCGCGACGGCCGATCTCTCCCGGAACCTGAGCGCCTCCACGCGCGTCGACGGAGACGGGGAGTACCGATCGCTCGCGCGGGGCCGCGGGTACGAGCTCGAGCTCTCGCGCCCCGCCGGGCCCGGATGGACGGTCTCGCTCCTGGGCCGGCATCGCCGGGACGTCGACTTGACGCACGGCGGGTACCAAGACAATTGGGCGATCGGCCCGGTCGCCCGCTGCGCGGGGTCGCGATTCCGGCTCGACGCGCGCGCGCTCCAGGGCCGAACCGAGGAAGCGGGTCGCTTCGCGCCTGCGGGTCGATACGTCGCGTCCACGCTGGGCCGTCGCCTCGACTACGACGTCCTCGGAGAGTATCGCGTGGGTGAGCGCGTCTCGATCTCGGCCACGCTCTCCGGCGCCAAGGTGGAGAGCCGCCCGAACACGTACACGGGGCGCTTCGAGCTACGGAGCTACTTCTGATGCGCGCGCGCCCTCGCCTCGCCGTCGCCGTCACCGCGCTCGTCGCGCTCGGCGTCGCCGCGCCCTTCGGCGCCTTGCGCGCGGGAGCGGCGGCGGATTCGGGGAGCCGCCCCGGTCTCTACGCGCTTCGGATCGCGGGCTGCTCCGATTCGCTTCGGGCTCGGTGCGGCATCGACTCCCTCTCGGTCGCCCGACTCTGGGACGGGGCCGAGCTCGAGCCGCTGGCGCTTCGAATCCGCGATCTGCTCGCGGCCGCCGGGGATTGGGGCGCGACGGTTCGCCTCACGCTTCGACCCGGTGCCGGGAGCGCCCCCGGGTCGGCGCTCCTCGCGTTGATTCGTGGCGATGACGCGCCCGCCGTGCTTCCCACGCTCGCGCGAGCCGCCGCCGTCGTCGAGGGCGCGGGCGCGCTCGCTCCGGAGCTGGCGGCCGCGTTCACAACGGGGGGCCACGGCAACACCTCGTCGGGCGGCGTCGCCGACGGCCTCGTCGCCGTTCGGGACGCGCTGATCGCGAAGGGGTACTACGGCGCCGAGGTCTCCGTCGATTCGCTCTCCGCGTCGGACGGCGCGCTCCGCGTCCATCTGCTCGTCCGCCCCGGTGAGGCCACCCGGTTCGAGGCGGTCGATCTCGCCGGCGCCACCGTGACGAAGCCTTCGGCCGCCGCCGCGATCGCGGGATTGCGTCCGGGCCGCGCGCTCACGCCCGCGGGGCTGGTGGAGGCGCGCGACCGCCTCGAGGGGAGCGGCCTCTTCCGCACGGTGGGCGACCCGCGCGTCGCGCCGGGGAGCATTCCGGGCCGCGCACGCGTCGTGATCCCGGTCGAGGAAGCGACGACGAGCCGCTTCGAGGGAGCGATCGGCGTCGCGGACGAGTCGGGGGTGACCGGCCTCGTCGATCTCGCGCTCGGGAACATCGGCGGAACGGGGCGCGCGGCCGGCCTTCGCTGGGCGAGCGCGGGAGACGGGCGCGCCGACTACGCCGCCCGCTACCGCGAGCCCGCGCTCTTCGGGCGGGCGCTGGACGTCACGCTGGCCCTGGACGCGCAGGTCGCGGACTCGCTCTTCACGCAGACGCGCTGGTCGCTCGAGGCAGGGGCGAAGCCCTGGAGCGGTGGCCGCGCGTCCGTGGCGCTCGCCCGGAGCGGCATCGTCTACTCCGGCCTGGCGCGGGGCGCGAGCGAGACCTGGTCGCTCGCCGGCAAGGTCGGGATCGATCGACTTCGGCCCGCGCGAAATCCCATGCGCGGCGTGTCGGTCGGCGCCGGGGCCGAGATCGGCCGGCGATCCGAATCGTACCCGGGCTATCCGCGTCTCCGCCGCGACCTGGCGCGCGCGGACGGATCGATCGCGGCCGCGACCGCGCTCGGCGAGCGGCGCTCGCTCTACGGCTCGGTCCGCTTCGAGAGCGTGTCGCTGCCCGGAGGAGACTTCCCGGCCGAGGAGCTGCGGTTCGTGGGAGGAAACGAGGGGCTCCGCGGCCATCGAAATCGTGCCTACGGCGGCGACCGGATCTTCGCCGCGACGGTCGAGCATCGTTGGATCGGCGGAGCCGACGGCGGCCGCGCGTACCTCTTCGCCGACGGGGCGCGGCACGACTTCGGGCGGACGCTCGCGGCGGGAACCGCCTCGCTCTCCGGATCGGTCAGCGGCGGCGGCGCGGCCGAATCGATCGCGCGAACGGTGTTGAGGTCCGGGTGGGACTTCGGCTACGGTGCGGGCCTCAGATCCCGCGTGGCTTCCGGGCTGGTCGGCCTCGAGCTCGGCTTCGCTCCGGGAGAACCGCTTCGAAGGGCCACGATCCACCTCCGGTACGCGAGCAATTGGTGATCGAAATCAGATGTCGAACGTGTCCGTCCGGATGAGCACCGCCGCCCAGCGCGTGGCGCGGCTCCGCGCCGAGATCGAACGCCACGATCATCTCTATTACGTCGCGGGCGAGCCCGAGATCACCGACCGCGCGTACGACGCGCTCCTTCGCGAGTTGGCGGACCTCGAGGCGGCGCATCCCGAGCTCGAAGACCCGGATTCGCCGACGAAGCGCGTGGCGCACGGGCTCCTGCCCGGATTCCCGAGCGTGCGCCACTCCGCGCCGATGTTGAGCCTCGACAACACCTACTCGATCGAGGAACTCGCCGAATTCGACGCCCGCGTGCGGAAGCTCCTGGCCGCGGAGGACGTGGAGTACGCCGTCGAGCCCAAGGTCGACGGCGTGGCCGTTCACCTGCGGTTCGAGGCGGGGCGGTTCGTTCAGGGACTCACGCGGGGCGACGGCGAGAAGGGCGACGATATCACCGCGAACCTTCGCACGATCCGCTCGATCCCGCTTCGACTCCGCGACAAGTCCGTGCCGCCGCTCTTCGAGGCGCGCGGCGAGGTCTTCATGGAGACGGAGGCGTTCGCGGCGCTGAACCGCCGCCGGGAGAAGGCGGGCGAGAAGGCGTTCATGAATCCCCGGAATTCGACGACCGGGAGCCTCAAAATGCTCGACACCGCGGAGGTCGCGCGCCGGCCCCTGCAAGTATTCGTGTATCAAGTCGTCGCCGCCGCCCAGCGGCACGGCGTTCGAACGCACCTCGAGTCCCTCGACCTGGCGGCCAAACTCGGGCTCCGCGTCAACCCGGACAACGCGCGCGTCGCCGGGTTCGAGGCGTTGCGGCGGCACTGCGAGCGCTGGGAATCGCGCCGCGAGGCGCTGGCCTACGGCGCGGACGGCCTCGTGGTCAAGGTGAACGATCTCGCGGAGCAGGAGCGCCTCCGCGCGACCGCGAAGAGCCCGCGCTGGGCGATCGCCTACAAGTTCGGATCGCACGAGGCGGAAACCGACTTGAAGAAGATCGAATTGCAGGTCGGGCGCACCGGGGTCGTCACGCCGGTGGCCATCCTCGAGCCGGTGATGCTGCTCGGCACGGTCGTCGGCCGGGCGACGCTGCACAATTTCGACGACCTGGAGCGGAAGGACATCCGGGAGGGCGACCGCGTCGTCATCGAGAAGGGGGGCGAGGTCATCCCCAAGGTCGTGCGCGTCGTGCCGCGTCCCGGGCGCCGCGGGCCGGCGTTCGTCGTTCCCCGGAAGTGCCCGGTCTGCGGAGAGCCGCTCGCGCGCGATCCGGAGGAGGCGGCGGTCCGCTGCGAGAACCTCCTCTGTCCCGCTCAGGTCAGGCGGCGCCTCGTCCACTACGCCAGCCGGGGCGCGCTCGACATCGAGGGCCTGGGCGACAAGACGGTGAACCAGCTGGTCGACGCCGGCCTGGTTCGCGATCCGGCGGATCTCTACGATCTCGAAATCGACCGTCTCGTGCCGCTCGAGGGAATGGCCGAGAAGTCGGCCACGAACCTGGTTCGCGCGATCGCGGCCAGCAAGGAGGCTCCGCTCGAGCGGCTCCTCGCGGCGATCGGGGTGCGCCACGTGGGCGGCACCGTGGCGCGCCTCCTGGCGGAGCGATTCCGGTCGCTCCGGGGGGTCGCGGAAGCGAGCGAGGAGGAATTGCAGGCGGTTTCGGGCATCGGGCCGGAGATCGCGGCGAGCGTGGCCGGGTACTTCGGTTCGCGCGAGGGCAAGGCGCTCCTCCGCCGTCTCGAGGAACGCGGGGTGAAGGGAAAGCCGCCCGAACGCCGCGAGACCCCGTCGGCCGGACCCTTCGTCGGAAAGACGTTCGTGCTGACCGGCGCGCTCTCGATGCCGCGCGAGGAGGCCGCGCGGCGAATCGAACGCGCCGGGGGAAAGGTCTCCTCGTCGGTGAGCAAGAAGACCGACGCGGTGATCGCGGGCGAGGACGCCGGCTCGAAGCTCGAGAAGGCCAAGGCGCTCGGGGTCGCCGTCTGGGACGAAGCGAGATTCGCCGCCGCACTTCGGAAGGCGGGCGCCGAATAGGGTATGGCGGGCGCGTCGTTTCGGCCCGCCCGCGTTGACATCCGGGCCCCTCTCCCGTAGGGTCCAGAGCAGCCCCTGACCCGGCCCATGACGATCGCCCAACAGACACTCCAAACCTCTTTAGAGCAAGCCTTTGCGCGCCTCGAGCGTTTCGAGCCCGGCTTCGAGCATCGGGAGGGGCAGCGCGAGATGGCCGCCCTTTGGTCGGATGTATTGGAGGGCGGCGGATTGCTCGCCGTCGAGGCCCCGACCGGCATCGGGAAGTCGCTCGCCTACCTGCTCCCCGCGATCCTTCTTCGAGCGCGCGGATCCGGCCCCATCCTGGTCAGCACGCACACGAAGACGCTCCAAGACCAGCTCCTGTCGCGGGACGTTCCGCTCGCCCTCCGCGCCTCGGGGATGCCGCTCCGCGTCGTCACGCTGAAGGGGCGGCAGGCCTACCTGTGCCGCCGCCGCGCCCACGCGAGGCTGGCGCAGCGCCGGATCGCCCTCGCCGCCTCCGACGATTTCGGACTCGACGAGGACGCGCTGGAGCGGCTCTCCGAGTGGGTGGAGCGCACGACGACCGGCGAGCTGGAGGAGCTGTCCGCGATGGGCATCCATCTGCCGCCCTCTTTGCTCTCCGACATCGCGGGCGACCCCTTCACCTGCGCGGGCAGCGGATGCGAGCCGTCCACCGGCTGCTTCGCGAAGGCCGCCCGACGCGAAGCGCGTCGCGCCGACATGATCATCGTGAACCACGCGCTCCTGCTTTCGGACCCCGGCATTCGGACCACTCTGCTCGCGGAATCGGGCGCCCTGATCCTGGACGAAGCGCACCATCTGGAGCGCGTGGCCCGGGAGCAGCAGGGAGTCTCGCTCGGCGTGCAGGAGCTGAAGCGCCTCGCCGCCCGCAGCGACGCGAAGGGCGGCGCGCTTCGCCTCCTGAAGCGGGCGCTTCGCCGCGGCCGGGCGGCGGAAGCGGAGGCGGCGATCGCCGCGGCCGACCAGGCGCTGAAGCCGGTGGTCACTCACGCCGGATCGCTGGCGCGCGACCTGGAGCGCCTCCTGCCGCCGGGCGTGCCGGCCGCGCTCTGGCCCCGCGGCGTCGACGTGGCCGCTGTCAGCCCGGAGGCGCTCGATCGACTCCTTGAGGCCCTCGCCTTCGCGGCGCGCGCGCTCGAGCGCGCGGCGGACGCCGCCGAGTCGGAGGACGGACGCCTGCTCGTTCCCGGCGCGTTCGCCGAGGAGGCGCTCGACGAGACGCGGGGGCGTCTCGCCCAGTGGATCGAAGTGGAGCAGGCGCTCCGTTCGCTCGCGCGGGTCGAGGAGCGCGGCATCGCGTTCTACGTCGATCGCGACGAGCGCGGCTCCCCTCGGTTGAACCGCCGGCCGCTCCGGGTGGGAGACGCGCTTCGCGCGACGGTCTTCAGCCTCTCGGAGCGCACGCTCCTGACTTCCGCGACCCTCGCCTCGGGGGAGAGCCTGGGTCCGTCGCTCGCCGCGCTGGGGCTTTCGGTCGAGGAGACCGCGACCGCGCGCCTTCCGTCCCCGTTTCCGCTCGAGCGACAGGTCTTGTCCCTGGTGCTCGACGGGCCCGAACCCGCCGATCCCGCGTTCGCTGCCGCGCTCTCCGACCTGATCGTCGAGATCGTGGGCGTGCACCGGCGGAACACGCTGGTCCTCCTCACCTCCTACCAGATGCTCGAAGAGGTGGCCTCGCGCGTGCGCGCACCCCTCGAAGCCCGCGGGGTGGTACTCCTGGCGCAGTCGCCCGGGGAAGCGGCGGCTCCGCTCGCGCGCGAGTTCCGGGACGGGACGGCGTCCGTGCTCCTCGGAACGGCCTCGTTCTGGGAGGGCGTGGACTTTCCGGGCGAGTCGCTCGAGGTGCTCCTGATCGCCCGGCTCCCGTTCCCGGTGCCGACCGACCCCGTGATCGCGGCGCGCTCCGAACAGATCGTCGAAGCGGGCGGCGATCCGTTCCGCGAGCTCATGATGCCGGAGGCGCTCCTCCGCTTTCGCCAGGGGATCGGGCGGCTCATTCGCACGGCCACCGACCGGGGCGTCGTCGTGATCGTGGATCCGCGGATCGCGCGCGCCGGCTACGGCCCGAAGTTCGTCGCCGCGCTCCCGGCGCGCCCGCGCGTCGTGCGAAGCGGCGCGGAGATCGCCGCGGCGGTTCAGGCGTGGCTTCCGTGAGCCGGCACGGGCAGGCAACCGCGATTCCGCTGGGCGGGCCGCCGCTCGACCTCGCGGCGCTGACGGCGCTGGCGGCCGGCGCGCCCGCGGAGTTGGCCCCCGACGCCGGGAGCCGCGTGCGCGCCTCGCGGGCGCTGATCGAGGACGTGCTTCGCCGGGGCGACGCGGTGTACGGCGTGAACACCGGATTCGGAGCGCTCAAGTCGGTTCGGATCGGCGACGACGACGTCGGCCGGCTCCAGATAAATCTGCTCCGGAGCCACGCCGCGGGCTATGGGCCCGAGCTCGAGGGCCCCGTGGTAAGCCTCATGCTGGCGCTCCGCGCGCACTCGCTCGCGCTCGGCGCGAGCGGCGTCCGCCCCGAGCTGATCGAGCACCTCCTCCGGATGCGAGAGCGCGATCTCCTTCCGGTCGTGCCGAGCCGCGGGTCACTCGGCGCGAGCGGCGACCTGATCCCGCTCTCGCACTTGGCGCTGGGCGTCATCGGCGAGGGAGAGATCCGGCACGCCGGACGCGTCGCCCCCGCCGCCGAGCAGTACCGGGCCGCGGGTTTGACACCGCTCCAGCTGGCCGCCAAGGAGGGCCTCGCCCTGATCAACGGCACGCAGGCGGCGGCGGCGGTCGGCGCGCTCGCGCTCGCCGAGTCGTTCGAGACGCTCCGCGCCGCGCACGCCGCTTGCGCCCTGAGCGTGGAGTCCATGCGGGGAAGCGTGAAGCCGTTCGACGCGCGCGTGCACGCGCTCCGCCCGCACGAGGGACAGGTCGCCTCGGCCGCGGCGGTGCGCCGGCTCCTCACGGGGAGCGCGATCGTCGCTTCCCATGCCGGCTGCGGCCGGATCCAGGACGCCTACTCGCTTCGTTGCGCGCCGCAGGTTCTGGGGGCCTCGATCCAGGCGGCGCGCTATGCGCTGGGCGTCCTGGTCACGGAGGTGAACAGCGTGACCGACAACCCGCTCTGCTTCGCGGACACCGCGGAGGTCGTCTCGGCCGGGAATTTTCACGGCCAGCCGCTCGCTCAGGCGCTCGACGTCCTGGCGATCGGGATGGCGGAGGTCGGCTCGATCGCCGAGCGCCGCACGTACCTCCTCCTCGACGCCTCGAAGAGCGAGCTGCCGCCGTTCCTGAGCGCGCACGCGGGGCTCTCGTCCGGGCTCATGATCGTCCAGTATCTCCAGGCCGCGCTCGTCTCCGAAAACAAAATGCTGGCGCAGCCGGCGAGCGTCGACTCGATCCCCACGTCGGCGGGGCAGGAGGACCACGTCAGCATGGCGATGCACGCCGCGGTGAAGGCGCTCACGCTGACGCGGAACGTGCGCCGCGTCGTGGCCGCGGAGCTCCTCTGCGCGGCCCAGGCGGTGGAGTTCCTCCGCCCCCTTCGGACGAGCGAGCCGCTCGAGGCGCTGTTGGCCGAGCTTAGGCGCCGTGTTCCTCGGCTCGAAGAGGACCGGCGGCAGGACCAGGACTTGGCACGACTCGACGCCTGGATCGCGGAAGGCGGCGTGTCGTCCGCGGCGGGAATCGAGGGCTTCGAAGCGCCCCGTTCAGGCGGGAGGAACGCATGAAATCGACGACGGACAAGGCGGCGAGCGCGACAGCGATCGAGCCGATGCGGGGGACGCCTCCGGCCGAGCCGGTCCGCGCGCCGCGCGGACCGCAGCGCTCCTGCAAGGGATGGCACCAGGAAGCCGCGCTTCGGATGCTCATGAACAACCTCGACCCCGAGGTCGCCGAGCGCCCCGCGGACCTCGTCGTCTACGGCGGCACCGGGCGCGCGGCGCGGTCCTGGCCCGCCTACCACGCCATCGTGGCCGCGCTCCGCGCCCTCGAGCCGGACGAGACGCTCCTGGTCCAGTCCGGGAAGCCGGTGGGCGTGGCGCGAACCCACCCCGACGCGCCCCGCGTCCTGATCGCGAACTCGAACATCGTTCCGGCGTGGGCGAACTGGGAGACGTTCCGCGAGCTCGAGGCGCAAGGGCTGACGATGTACGGCCAGATGACGGCGGGATCCTGGATCTACATCGGCACGCAGGGAATCCTCCAGGGAACGTACGAGACCTTTGCCGAGGCGGCGCGCCAGCGGTTCGGCGGGTCGCTCGCGGGGAGGTGGGTGCTGACCGCCGGGCTCGGCGGGATGGGCGGCGCGCAGCCTCTCTCGGTGACCATGAACGACGGGGTCTGCCTCGCGATCGACGTCGACCCGTCGCGCGTGGCGCGCCGCGTGGAGACGCGCTACCTGGACCGGAGCGTCTCGTCGGTCGAGGAGGCGCTCCGCGAGGTGGAGCAAGCGGTGCGTGCGAAGCGCCCCCTCTCGGTCGGGCTGGTCGGGAACGCGGCCGATCTCCTGCCCGAGCTTCTGAAGCGCGGCGCGCGTCCCGATCTCGTGACCGACCAGACCTCGGCGCACGACGAGCTGAACGGGTACGTGCCGGCCGGCCTCCCGCTCGCCGAGGCGTTGGCGCTCCGCGCCAAGAATCCGAAAGACTACGTCGCGCGCGCGGTCGCCTCGATGGGCGTCCACGTTCGCGCGATGCGCGGCTTCCAGGACCTGGGCGCGGTGGTGTTCGATTACGGCAACAACATCCGGGCCCAGGCGGTGAAGGCAGGCGTTGCGGACGCGTTTCGGATTCCCGGCTTCGTGCCCGAATTCATCCGGCCTCTCTTCTGCGAGGGGAAGGGGCCGTTTCGGTGGGCCGCGCTCTCCGGAAATCCGAAAGACATCGCCGCCACCGACAAGGCCGTGCTGGACGCCTTCCCCCAGAACGAATCGCTTCGCCGATGGATCCGGCTCGCCGGCGAGCGCGTCGCGTTCCAGGGGTTACCGGCCCGGATCTGCTGGCTCGGCATGGGCGAACGCGAACGCTTCGGCGAGGAGCTGCA
>Ga0075423_10002907_pt1 | contig 15698 bp, 13 predicted proteins | sample SoiMethybrSBSTD2_FD_80114 | JGI IMG/M metagenome (GOLD analysis project Ga0075423, IMG submission 80114) | Bulk soil microbial communities from a Populus tree surrounding site in Tennessee, USA - Soil MetaG P. TD hybrid SBSTD2 | ecosystem: Environmental > Terrestrial > Soil > Tree plantation...
ATTCAGCAGGCGACCATCGATCGGCTGGGTCGGCAGACCACGGCGCAAATCGCCGCCGTCGATCAGGCCAAGGCGCAGCTCGCCTCCGCCAAGGCCGGCGCCACCCGCGCCCAGCTCGAGTTGAAGCGCCAACAAGATCTCGCCGCCCGCCAGATCAATAGCCGACAGGCCCTGGAGCAGGCCGAGGCCAACGCCGAGCAGGCGGTTGCCTCCGTGCAAGCCGCCGAGGCCGCCATCACCGCGGCAAGCGCCAATGTCGATGTGCTGAAGGCCCAGCAGGAAGAGGCCCGGCGCACGCTGCAGCAATACCAAACGGCCCTCGCCAAGGCCCAGCGCGACTTGTCGTTCACCCTCATCAAGGCGCCCTTCGACGGCGTCATCGGCAATCGCGCCGTGCAAGTGGGCGACTACGTGCAACCGACGCAGCGGCTCGCCAGTCTGGTGCCGATGGACGCCGTTTACATCGATGCCAACTTCAAAGAGACGCAGCTTGCCGGCGTCAAACCCGGGCAACCCGTGAGCATCCGCGTCGATGCCCTGCCCGACCGCACGCTGGAGGGGCGCGTTGCCAGCGTGGCGCCGGCCTCGGGCTCGGTGTTCTCGCTGCTGCCGCCCGACAATGCGACCGGCAATTTCACCAAGATCGTGCAGCGTCTGCCGGTGCGCATTTTGCTCCCCGCGGAGGTCACCGAGCAGTCCCTGCTCCGCCCCGGCATGTCCGTCGTCGTCAGCGTAAACACCAAGCCGGGTGCACCGGTCGCCACGCAGCGCCTGGGCAGCGCATCCGTGCGCACGAACACCAACTAGGCCGCAAGGGGCAGCCGAGCCATGGCCGCAGCATCAGCTCAACGCAACGTTCCGCCCATGCGCGCTGCAGCGCCGGCGGACCGCATTGAACCGCACCGCCTCCTCGCCTTTCTGGTGATGGTGTTCGGGATGTTCATGGCGATTCTCGACATTCAGATCGTCTCCGCCTCGCTGACCGAGATCCAGGCCGGGCTTTCCGCCTCCGCCAACGAGATCACCTGGGTGCAAACCGCCTATTTGATCGCCGAGGTGGTGATGATCCCGCTCTCCGGCTATCTGTCGCGTGCGCTGGGCACGCGCATCTTGTTTGGCGTCTCCGCCGCGGGCTTTACCGCCGCCAGCCTCATGTGCGGGTTGTCATCCAACATCAATGAAATGATCTTCTGGCGCGCGGTGCAAGGCTTCATCGGCGGCGGCATGATCCCCACGGTCTTTGCCACCGCCTACATCATCTTCCCGCGCTCCAAGATGAGCCTCGTGACGCCGATGATCGGCCTGGTGGCGACGCTGGCACCCACGGTCGGACCAACGGTCGGAGGCTATTTGACCGATGCACTATCCTGGCACTGGCTGTTCTTTATCAACATTATTCCGGGCCTGCTGGTCACGCTGGCGGCGCTCACTTTGATCGACTTCGATCAACCGGATTGGTCCTTGTTCCGCAATTTCGACTGGCTGGGCCTTCTCTCGATGGCAGGCTTTCTCGGTGCGCTGGAATATGTGCTCGAGGAGGGCCCGCGCAACGACTGGTTCGGTGACGACAGCGTGCTGCTGATGGCCTGGGTCTCGGGCCTGTCTGCGCTCGTCTTCTTCGCGCGCGTGCTGTTGGCCGCCCAGCCCATCGTCGACCTGCGCGCCTTTGCCGACCGCAACTTCGGCCTTGGTAGCCTGTTTTCCTTCGTGCTCGGGATTGGGCTTTACGGCCTCACCTATCTCTATCCGCTCTACCTTGCACAGGTACGCGGCTACAACGCCCTGATGATCGGCGAGACCTTGTTCGTCTCGGGCGCCGCCATGTTCCTCACCGCGCCGGTGGCCGGCCGGCTCTCGGCCAAAACCGACCCCCGTCTCATGCTGATGCTTGGCTTCGCCTGCTTTGCCATGGGCACTTACTGGCTGACGTTTCTCACCAAGGACTGGGATTTTTGGGAATTGTTCTGGCCGCAGGTTCTGCGCGGCATCGGGCTGATGCTGGCCATCATTCCGATCAACAATATCGCGCTGGGCACGCTCGCCCCGGAGCTCGTCAAGAATGCCTCCGGGCTCTATAACCTGATGCGCAACCTCGGCGGCGCCGTCGGGCTGGCGGCGCTGACCACGTTGCTCAACGACCGCACCGATCTGCATCTGTCGCGCTTGCACGAGGCGGTCACCTGGTCGCGGCAGCCGGCCCTGGAGGCCCTCAATACGCTGACGCAGCGCTTTTCTTCCTACGGCAGCGATGCCCAGCTGATGGCGATCAAACAACTGAATGCGATCGTGCATCGCCAGGGCGTGGTGATGGCCTTCGCCGACGTGTTCGCCGCACTGACGGTGCTGTTTTTGGCGCTGGCGGCCCTCGCCATCGTCATGAAGCGCCCGGTCGCGGCACCGACCGGCGCGGCGGGCCATTGAGGGTGCGCCGGGCCGGCGCCATCGCGGTTTGCAATCCCTGCAGGGGCCAAGCGATCCGGCCCGAGCCGAAGGCCGGATCGCTTTGGCTGTGCCTCTTGCCGTGCGCTTGAATTTAACTGCGCTTGAAGCCTTCGATCTCCCCTTCCGCCCAATCCAGCGTCTTTTCCATCGGCTCGCCCCTGAAGTGGCGCACGATCATCTTGGGCATAATCGCCTGGTTCCAGATTTGGGCGGCGATCAAGGGTGGTGCCGGCGAGCAGGCAATCGTGCTCTTCTGGTCGCCACCCTTGATTGGATAGTGCGACAGCGTGCCGGCTGGCGGCCCGTTCTCGTTCCACGTCTTGAAGTCGTAGAACTTGGTGTAGGGTGGCAGGTCGTAGCCTTGGCTGGAGGCCACCTGCCGCTCGGCAGCCTTCCGGCCCGTCAAGTGCAGGAGCAGGCTCTTCGCCGCCGCCTTGTTCTTGGAGAAGCTCCACACCCCATAAAGGCGCGGCAGCATCGGATTGAAGCGCCCGGCAGGACCCTTCGGGAAGCCGTGCGTCCAGCACTTCTCGGCCACCTGCGGTGCATCGCGCTTGGCCACTGCCCAGGCTGACGGCGGATTGAAGATCAGCGAGCCCTTGCCCGAGATCAGCCACTTGTTGTTCGAGGCATCGTCCCAGGCGGCCGCATCGGACGGCAGGAAGGCTGCCAGCCGCTTGCCGTAGTCGACCGCCTTGCGCACGGCGTCGGTCTTCACCGTCACATTGCCTTTCGCATCCATCAGATCGGCGCCGAAGGCCTTAAACATGCCGCCGGTCCACAGCACGCTGTCGGTGGTGACGCCAAGGGGGATGCCAAATGCCGATCCGGCCTTCTGCAGCTTTTCGGCGGCGATGAGCAAATTCTCCCACGTCCATTTGTCCGCTTCCGGCGCAGCATCCTTGCCGGCCGGATACATCGCCTGCACATCGATGTCGGCATGCTGCTTCAGGAGATCGAACCGCGTGCATACGGACATCAGCAGCGAGCCGCGGGTCATCGGCACGGTGACCCAGTTGTCCTTCAATTTACCCAGGTACTCCACCGACGGGTCAATCGGGCCGTTGCGTTCAAGCACCTGCTTCATGACGTCGTCGGTGGGTTCGAGCGAGGTGGCATGCTGGGACGCCTCCCAGTTCGTGAACTCCATGATGTCGTGACCGGACTTGGCCATCGCCTCGGCGGCCAGGGCCAGCATCAGCTTGTTGCCCTGGCTGGTGATGAAATCGACGGTGACCTCGACCTTTTCCGCGTCGGCCCATTCCTTGATGATGGCGCTCTGCATCTCATTGGCGCCAGGCACCCAGTGATCCCAGAGCCCGATCGATAGGCTGCCCGCCGCATTGGCCCGGCGCACGTAGGGCGCGGGCAACACGGTCGCGGCCGCGGCGGCGCTCGACGCGGCCAGGAAATGGCGCCGGGTAGGTCTTAGTCTTCGCATGGACATTTCTCCCTTCGTTGACAGGGCAGCGACGCGCCGCCACAAGCCGGTATCGCCGGCCTTGCCGGTGCGGCCGCCCCGATGGCGTAACTCTGCCGCCCGGATAGGATGTGGGCAAATCAATTCGGCCGTTTTTGGCTCGCCGCGAGCCAGTAGCCAAGGTTTATGAACACTCGGGCCACCCGGCATAAGACTTTCGATTGAGCCGCCGAGCACCCACCGGGCCCCGCCGGCTTGCGCAATGCCCCCGCGCGCGTTAGGCCTCGGGGCGCGCGCGCGGGCAGTCGGAGGAGCTTGTAAACGATGAAGCTAAGCCAGGAAAACGCGCGCCGTCTCTCCGCCTTGGTATGGCGGGAGCGGCTGCGCCGCTTGGCTCCCATCGTCCTGGCGGTGTTGGTCCTGACCGGCCTCCTCACCGTGTTTCTAGTGCGGCAGGTGGATCGAGCCGACCGTACGGTGAGCGTCGCGGTGCATAACGCCACCGTGGTCACGGTAAAGCAGGGCGGCGGCGCGCGCGCGGCCATCCTCAACGTGCACCTCGACGATGGGCGCGATGTGGAGGCCTTCAGCGGCTTGCGCTGGACGCCTTTTGCCGGCGCGCATGTGGTGATCAACGAGGCGCTGCACGCCTCGGGCAAGCACACCTTCGACGTTGTGCGTGTGGCGGAGTAGCGGCGTCGAGAGGCCTCAGGGCGCCAGCGCCTTGGCGACGGCCGCCTCGAAGGCGGTGGCAGAGGGACCCAAGCCCGTCACGGCCACGTAGCCGGTGTCGGCCCGTTTCATGTGCTGGGCGCCGGTGCTGAGCCCGATGATAAAGGCCTCATCCCCGCGCAACAGCAGCAGCGGCGAGCCGGAGTCGCCCGGCAAAGCGTCGCAACGGTTCAGCATCGTGCCGCCTTGGCCGAGCGCTGCGGCGCAGCCGCGATGCACCGACAAAAGATAGCGCCGATCCGCGCTATAGCCGGCGCGGGCGATCTCGCCGCCACCCACCTCTTGTGCCGCCGCGCTGGCGAGGATGGCCTTGACGGGAACCGGCTTGATGCTCAGCGCCGCCTCAAGGCGCACCAGCGCCCAGTCGTGTGCGACGAGATCGAGCCGCAGCGTTCTCTGCGCGGGATCGCTGCCCCCGGCGATGTCGAGCTCGGGCGGCACGATCAGGGCCACGGCCGCCGCGTGGCCGAGCGCGCTGTCGCGCGCCTGCCCGGCGACAAAGTGCACGTGCTCGGGCTTAACCCAGCGTCCCAAGCGATGATCGAACAGGCAGTGACCGGCCGTCAGCACCAGCCGGGCGCCGACCAGCGTGCCGGTGCAATGGCGTCGGCTGACGCTATCGGCAATGTTGACGCGGCCGATTGCATACCAGGGCCAGGCCGTGGGCTCGATCGGCACACGCTGATCCGTGCCGGCGAAGAAGGCACCCCAACGCGGATCCGGCACGGCGCGGCGATCCTCGCTGCTGAGCGGCGCGCCAGCCCCGAGGAGGCAGAGCCCGCCCAACAGCAACGTGCGCATCGCCTTCAGCATGGGACCGCCCACCTCCTGTTGCCCGCAGCGATTTTTGCGCCCTGGCTGCAAGCTTCTCGGCAGCCCGGTTCGAGCGCGGCTCGCCCGGCGCGCCCGGCCAGCATCGACCCTCGCGGGCTGAGGCCGCAAGCGACCAAGGGCCGGCGAACCCCGAGCTCGGCACGGCTCGCGTTGATCTTTGCTGCGGCGGATTGGGTGCTTGCGCCGGCCTAGCGTTGGCCACCCGTGATCTGCGTATTCATCCAGGCCGCGGTCGCTGCCACCCCGCCGAAGCTATAGAGGTGGACACCCACCACATTGCTGGCGCTGCCGCTCCCGGCATGCCGGGCGATGGCGGTCAGTTGCGCGCTCGGATCGACCTGGGTGAAGAGGCGCACGGCCCGCATGCCCTCCGCCTGCAGGGCGCGCAAGGAGGCCGAAACCCCGCAGCGCTGCGCGAACTTGATGAGGCGGCGCGGCGTGGTGGGTCCCGCCAGTCCCACATAGACCGGAACGGCGGGCACACGCCGCAAGAGATCGGCGCAGTACTCAACGATGCGGTGCGGCGCGAAGGAGAATTGCGTCACCAAGTAGCCGGCGAGGCGCTGCGCGTCGAGCAACGCCAGCTTCTCCTCGAGGACCGCATTGAGCACCGCCGTCGAGATCTGCGGATGGCCCTCGGGATAGCCTGGTAATCCCACCTGCTTTAAGCCGCTATCGGCGAGCACGCCATCCCCGATCAGGGCGGCGCCGTCGGCGTAGGGCCCGAGCGGCGTGCGCACGTCGCCTGCGATCAGCAGCGCCTTGGCGACGCCCGCCACCCGCACCGCCTGGTCCAGGAAGGCTGAGAGCTGAGCGCGTGAGGCGACGCGGCGAGCGGCGATGTGCGGCACGGGCTCCAGGCCCGCGTCCCTGAGCGCGACCAACGCCGCCAGCGTGTGCGGCAGTTCGTGGCGCGGCAAATGATTGACATAGACGGGCGTGCCCGCCGGCAACAGCTCGGCGATGCGGCGCGCATCCTCGGGAGCTTCCGCTCCCATCTCGAGCGAGCCGCAAGCAACGAGCTCGCCAGCGATGGCGGCAACGGAGGCGCTGCGGTCGCTGCCGCCGGGCGCCGAGCCGAGAATTGACGCGGGCATCGAGCTCTAGCCTCTCTTGCGTGATATCACGTAGGACTCGTCTTGAAACCACAGGCGGCCGTGCGTCTGCAGCACGTCGCGCGTGGCATCGAGATATTTGCGTTCGCCCAGCACCTGGCCTAAGCGCTCGTCGTCGATCTGCGCCACGTAGACGGCGGCGTTCCAAGCTGCAAACAGCGTCGAGGTGCCGATGCTCGCCGCAATTTCCGTGGGCAGCGTGTGCATGTCGTAGCGAAAGACCGCGCGCTGGTCGGCGTAGGCATTGAAGTTGTAGTGGCGCGCATCGCGACCGAGTTCGGCGCGGGTGGCGCGCAGGATGTCGTGCCGGCTGGACTGAAAAGGGTCCTCCTCCGGCCAGATCTTGCGGATGATCTCAAGCCCCGGGTCGCGGCCGTAGGAATGGATGCCGAGCAAGCGGCCACCCGGCCGCAGGGCGCGCACCAAAGGGCTCAGCACGCGCGAGGCCTTGAAGGCGACGGGCACTCGCGCTCGGTAGGGCTGCGAGGCGATGACAAGGTCGTAGTCGGCCCGCGCGCGTCCCTGGCGCGGCACCACGTCGTCGAGCAGAAAGCGGAAGTCCTCGCGATAAATGACGATCGCGGCCGGGCGCTCGTACACGGGATTGCCCGTCTTGGGACTGTGCCGCGCCTGCCAGACGCGCGCCAACAAGGGCTCGAGGGCGGCAATCTGCTCGCTGAACTCGGCCGCCGTACTGCCCGTCAGCGCCACCTCGTGCCAGGCCAGCGAGGTCACCGCCGAGACCTGATTGGGCGCCAGCCACGGCGCCTCGGTGTAATACATGTTGGTGACGACGAGCACGGTGGCGGGGTGCTCGTGAAAACGGTCGGGCATTTTGTCGAGCGACAGGCGCGTGTCCTCGAGGCTGATCTCCTTGCCGACCACGTAAAACGGCAGCGTCGGGAAGCGGTGGTGCATTTCGCGCAGGACGCGGGTCAATAGCGTGCCATCCCCCATGCCGGCGTCGAACACGCGCACGGCCGGTGGTTCGGGATGCAGGTGGGCGAGCTCCATGCCGACGCGCCGGGCAATCACCTCCTTCTCGCTGCAGGTGTTGACGAACAAAAGATACTTTTGGCGATTGTCGAAGAAGCGGAAGTTCCGGGAGGGCCCATCCTCGACGGGCCGGCGGAAGCCGGGCTCGGCCAGCGCCTGCACCCGCAACAGCGGTTTTAGCTCGGGCGGGCTCACGGGGGCTGCAATGCCCTGGGTGGTGAGAAAGGCGCTGACGCGCTCGAGCGTTTCGGGGGTGATGCGGGCGCCGTCGCGCAACCGCGCCACGAACTTGCCGTCATTGACCGCGCGCCGACCGAAGGTCGATTCGGCCATGCCGGCCCGCCGGCAGAATTCCGAGATGCTGTCGAGCAGTCCGACGGCGGCATAGGCCATCAGGTGGGCTCCTGCTGCGGGCCGCGCCGGGAGGGACGCGCCTTCGAGCGCCCAGGGCGGCTCTTGAGCCTAAGGGCGGCTCTTCAGCCTAAGGCCGCAGGCTGTGGGATCACAACCACAAACGTGAACAGCGTTAGAATGGGATGTTTCCCACTTCCCACCCTGCGGCGCTGCAGCCCCGGTCGGCGCCGCGGCCGCGAGCCGCGCGCGCCTTGTCAGGCCCTGCAACCCTTGCTAGATCGGGCGGGCCTTCCACGCACACCGCTTGGACCTGCCCTCCGCTGATGCCGGCCTCAGCCCTGATGAACGTCATGATTGCCGCCGCCCGCAAAGCGGGGCGGGGCTTGACGCGCGACTTCGGCGAAGTCGAGCAGTTGCAGGTCTCCGTCAAAGGCCCCGGCAATTTCGTCAGCGCCGCCGACCATCGCGCCGAAGACGTGCTGTTTCGCGAACTGGGCAAGGCGCGCCCCGGCTACGGCTTTTTGATGGAGGAGCGCGGCGCCGTCGCCGGCTCCGACAAGACGCATCGCTGGATCGTCGATCCTCTTGATGGCACAACCAATTTCCTGCACGGCATCCCCCTCTTCTGCATTTCCATCGCGCTCGAGCGGGACGGCGAGATCGTCTGCGGCCTGGTTTACAATCCCATCCTTGATGAGCTCTACACGGCCGAGCGGGGACAGGGCGCCTTCGTCAACAACCGGCGCCTGCGCGTCGCCAACCGCAAGACGCTCGCCGACAGCTTGATTTGCACCGGCATGCCGCACCGCGGCCGCCCGGGGCACGAGCGCTTTTTGCTCGAGTGCAAGGCCTTAATGGCCGCCACCGGCGGCCTGCGCCGCACCGGTGCCGCCGCCATCGATTTGGCCTGGGTTGCCGCCGGCCGCTTCGATGGCTTCTTCGAGCACGATCTCAAGCCCTGGGATATGGCCGGGGGTCTGCTGCTGGTGCGCGAAGCGGGCGGCTACGTCAGCGATGTCGACGGCACGCAAAAGATGTTCGAGGCGGGCAGCATCGTCGCCGGCAACCAGTCCATGCACAAGGCCTTGCTGGCGACGCTGAGCGGCGTTCGATTAGAGGCTGGCCAGAAGAATTCCGTGTCCGCCTAAAAGAAGGCACAAAGAGCCTTGACAGACCCCGATCGGCACGAAGTTGCCGGTTTGTGATGCCATGGACTTTGGCTAATGTCGCGTTTGATCACTATCACCCTCATCTAACGTCGCCCTCACGCGAGGCTGGGAGTAGGAGCATGGCACGAGCGAGATCGGGAGAGCGGGCCCCACCCTCCCTGCACCGCACCCTGTCGACCCCGGGACTGTATTTGTGGCGCATGTTCGTGTTTCTGGTGCTGGTCGGCCTGCTCGTGGCCGTGTTGCACAACCAGCTGTGGGCCGCCATGCTGAACAATCCCGGCCTCAATATGCTGATCTGCGTCGTCATGGTCGCGGGGATCCTCTACGCCTTCCAGCAGGTGGTGCGGCTCTACCCGGAAATCCGCTGGGTCAACGCCTTTCGCATCGCCGACCCTGGCCTCGCCATCGCGCACCGGCCGGTGCTCCTGGCCCCGATGGCGACCATGCTGCGCGACCGCACGGGCGCCCTGTCGCTGTCCGCAACCTCCATGCGCTCCATCATGGACTCGATCGGCTCGCGCCTTGACGAGGCACGCGATACGGGGCGCTACCTGGTCGGCCTGTTGGTGTTCTTGGGTCTGCTCGGCACCTTCTGGGGTCTGTTGGACACCATCCAGTCCGTGGGCAAGACCATCGGCGCCCTCGATACCCGCGCGGCGGACAGCGTCACCGTGTTCGACGAATTGAAGAACGGTCTGGCCGCACCACTGCGCGGCATGGGCACGGCCTTTTCCTCATCCCTGCTCGGTCTCGGCGGCTCCCTCGTCCTCGGCTTTCTGGAACTGCAGGCAGGTCACGCCCACGGCCGCTTTTATAACCAGCTTGAGGAATGGCTGTCGGGCATCACCGAGTTGGCCCCCGGCTCGGGCTCCGGCGATTATGGCGCGCATCAGCTGCAGGTCGCCGTGCTCGACATGCACCGTGCCATCTCCGAGCTCAACGAACGCTTAACAAGCATACCGCGCCTGGAGGGCGGCGCGCCCCCGGCGGAGGAGGCCGTCAAGGACCTGGCCAAGGGCGTCGATCAATTGGTCCGGCAAATGCGCGCAGAGCAAAAGGTGGTGCGCGAATGGGTGGACGAGCAGGCGGCACAGCAATCCGAAGTCGCCTCCGTGCTCAAGGATCTCGCCGCCAACGTGTCACGAAAGAAGTAACCCTCGATGCCCTACGGACGCGCACGCCGAGTCACCAACTATGGCGAGTTCTGGCCCGGCTACGTCGACGTGCTCTCTACCCTGCTGCTGGTGGTCACCTTCCTGTTGTCGGTCTTCATGGTCGCGCAGTTCTATGTCAGCCAGGAAGTATCGGGCAAAGACACGGCGCTGAAACGGCTGACGCGGCAGATCGCCGAGATCACCAACCTGCTCAGCCTGGAGAAGGGCCGCGGCCGCTCGCTTGAAGATGAACTCGCCACGCTGCAGGCCTCCCTCGCCACGCTCAGGGCAGATAACGAGCGGCTCGGCGGGCTTGCCGCCGGAAACGCCGATAAGGATGCGCGCATCGCCGGCCTCAGCAAGGAGCTCAGCGAACAAAAGGGCTTCTCCGTCGACGCGCTCGCCCGCGTCGATGTCTTGAACCAGCAGCTGCTCGCCTTGCGGCGGCAGCTCTCGGCCCTGCAGGAGGCACTCGGCGCCGCCGAGGCCAAGGACAAAGAGAACCAAGCGCGCATCTCCGATCTGGGCGCCCGGCTCAATGTCGCGCTGGCCCGCCAGGTGCAGGAGTTGCAGCGCTACCGCTCCGACTTCTTCGGGCGTCTGCGCGAGCTTTTGAAGGACCGCAAGGATATTCGCGTGGTCGGTGACCGCTTCGTGTTCCAGTCCGAGGTGCTGTTCCCCTCGGGGCAGGCCACCATGACGGCCGAGGGTCTCGCCGCCATCGACCAGTTGGCCACCGCCATCCTCGAACTGGAGCGCAGCATCCCCAGCGAAATCGACTGGGCGCTGCAGGTCGACGGCCACACCGATGTGCGCCCGATTGCGAGCTCGCAGTTCCCCTCCAACTGGGAGCTGTCGAGCGCGCGCGCCACCTCGGTCGTAAAATACCTGATCTTCCGCGGCGTCTCGCCAAAACGCTTGGTCGCGGCGGGCTATGGGGAATTCCAACCGCTCGAGGAGGGCGTCGGCGAAGACGTGCTGCGACGCAACCGCCGCATCGAACTGAAGCTCACCAACCGGTAAATCTGCCCCGCCCCGCCGCGGCGGCGTGGGGCGCGCGTTGAGCTTCGCCGCGGCTTGCGAAAAAAGTTGGGCAAAACGGCCGGCTCGAGCGTTTAGCTCGCGCCGCGGGCAGCAACGGTATAGAATCTGCCGGTGTCGAAGACGCCGGCATAGAATTTGCGGGGATCGGGTGTGCGCGCGGGTTCGGGAGTGATTAGGCCGCTGCGTTGCTGGCGGGTTTTGTGAGGTAACGGGCAAGGGGATCAGGACCGCTCCTCCCACGGCCCGTTTTGTTGTGAGCTGCCAGGCGCGAGAAACGATGCGAGGCCTGAAACGTGCACGACTGGTTTTTCAAGCACGGTGGCCGCAAGGGCCCCATCGACTGGCTCCGGGTCGATGCCTGGATCGATTCGTCCTTGGCCGAAACCTGGGAGGGGGCCAAGGATCGCTGGAACGGCATCACCAGCTTCTTTGCCCGCTTCCGCCTGAGCGGCTGGAAGCGGCTTCTCAACGAGGGCCTATCCGAGGCCTTGACGCTCGCACTCGGCGGCTTTGCCCTCCTCTATGTTGTGGCGATCCCGGCGCTGACCGAGTTCGACGAAGAGCGCATCCTGACCGGCCGCTACAGCGTCTCCTTCATCGATCGTTACGGCAACGAGATCGGCAAACGTGGCATTCTCCACAGCGACGCCGTGCCCCTCGAGGAGATCCCCGACCATCTGATCAAGGCCACGCTGGCCACCGAGGACCGGCGCTTTTTCGAACACTTCGGCGTCGATTTCATCGGCACCGCCCGCGCCCTGGTCGAGAATGCGCGCGCCAATGAGGTCGTGCAGGGCGGCTCCACCATCACCCAGCAGCTGGCCAAGAACCTGTTCCTCTCCTCGGAGCGTTCGGTGCAGCGCAAGATCAAGGAGGCCTTCCTCGCCTTCCTGCTCGAATCCCGCTTCAGCAAGCGCGAGATCCTCAAGCTCTATCTCGACCGCGCCTATCTTGGCGGCGGCGCCTTCGGCGTGGAGGCCGCCTCGCAATTCTATTTCGGCAAATCGGTGCGCGAGGTGAACCTCGCCGAGGCGGCGCTGCTCGCCGGCCTATTCAAGGCACCCTCGAAGTTTGCACCCCATGTCAACTTGCCGCTCTCGCGCGCCCGCACGAACGACGTGCTCAACAATCTCGTCGATGCCGGCTACATGAGCGCGGGCCAGGTGCATGCCGCGCGCTTGAACCCGGCGCGCATTATCGAGACGCGCATCACCCACAGTCCCGACTGGTTCCTCGACTGGGCCTATGAAGAGGTCCAGCGCATCGCCGAAGGCAGCGGACAGTACGTGCTGACGGCGCGGGTCACCGTCGACCTCGCCCTGCAGCAGGCGGCCCAAGACGCGTTGATCAATACCTTGGGACAGACCGGCAGCAAGCGACGCACCCCCTTCAGCGGCGCCTTGGTGTCGATGGAGCCCGACGGGGCCGTGCGCGCCGTCGTCGGTGGTCTTGACTACGACGACAGCCAATTCAATCGCGCCACGCACGCGCACCGCCAGCCCGGCTCCTCGTTCAAGCTTTACGTGTATGCGATGGCTTTCGAGAACGGCTATAACCCGCGCTCGATCGTCCGCGATGCCTCCGGTCCGTGCGGCAACTGGAGCCCCCGGAACTATACCGGCGGCGGCGGCTCTGGCCGTTCCATGATGGCGATCGACGCCTTCAAGGTCTCCCTCAACGTGCCGGCGGTGGATCTGTCGCTCAGGCTCGGTCGCGACAAGCTCCTGGAGATGACCCAGCGCCTCGGCGTGGAGGGCGTCAAGAAGAGCTGCTCGATGGCGCTGGGCGATAGCGGCATCACGCCCCTGCAGCACACCGCCGCCTACGCCACCTTCGCCAACGCCGGCAAGCTGACGCGGCCCTATGCCGTGCTGGAGCTCTTCAACTCCAAAGGCGACCTCGTCTATTCGCGCGAACGCGACGAAGGCGAAGCGCCGCAGGTCATCAGCCGCAAGGTCGCGGAGAACATGAACATCATGATGAAGGCCGTCGTCGATGAAGGCACGGCCAAGCGGGCGGCCTTGGACTTCACCTACGCGGTGGGCAAGACCGGCACCAGCTCGAGCTACCGAGACGCCTGGTTCCTGGGCTTCACCGGTGCGCTGGTGACGGGCGTCTGGGTCGGCTACGACGACTTCAGGCCCATGTCCTGGAACGGCTCCGGCGTCACCGGTGGCAGTCTGCCGGCCACCATCTGGCACAGCTTCATGTCGGTGGCGCACAGCAACATCAAATTTATTCCGCAGATCCCGGGCCTGCCGATGCACCCCAACCAGGTGGCCGAGCAGCAGCGCCTCTCCGAACTGAAGCGTTCCGATCCGGGCCTGGCGCAGGCGCAGATGGCCCAGACCGTGCAAAAGAAGACGAGCATCATGCCCGACCAGACGCGCGAAACGCTGAAGCGGTTGGCCGAGACCCTGCGCCGGGCGAACGGGCAAGATCCGGTCCCGGCAAACGCCGCGCCCGCGTCCCAGGGCAGCGCGCCCGCCGAGCGCCTGCGCCCGGCACCGCCCGCGTCCGACCGACGGGCCGAAATGCCCGCCGTTTTGCGACCGAGACCCTGAGCCTCCGCGCGACATGCCCCGCTTCGGCAAGCTCATCGTCAATTTGGCTGCGATCGCCGTGCTCGGGATCGGGGGCGGCCTCGGCAGCGCCTGGTACATGGTGGAGGCCGGCTCCCGGCTCAGCACGCGCAGCTTCGGACCCTGGACCACCTGGCTCGCGGCTGGTCGGCCCGATGCCGACCCCTATACGCGCGCGCACACCGCGCGCAATGCCCTGCTGCCCATCACCTCGACGCTCGAGCTTACCTTCTACGCCAAGACCGACGGGGAGGGCGCCCAACTGCAGTCGGCCTGCGACTATGCCGTCACTGTGGAGGGCCTGGAGGGCGCTTGGTGGAACCTCGCCGCCTTCGACCGCCGTGGTGGCCTGATCCCAAACGGCGCCGATCGCTACGCCTTCAGCAGCGACAGCGCCATGCGCGAGCCCGACGGGCGGGCCGTGATCGTGGTGGCGCGCGATGCGCGGCCGGGCAATTGGCTTCCCGTCGGTGCCGGCAAAATCACCCTCGTGCTCACCGTGCAAGACGCCGTGAGGGCAGCCGCCGCGCACACCGGCGGCAGCATCAAGGGCATGCCCACGATCCGCAAGATTGGCTGCCGATGAACCCGCGATTGCCAACCCCGATGCTGCCCGAGCGCTGGCCAAACCTGGCGCCGGCGGCCTTGCGCATCCGCGCGGCTCGACCGCCGGCCCCGGGCTGGCTGCGCAAGATCGGTTGGCGCACCGCCTTGGGCGCGCTCTTGCTCGGGGGCATCCTGCACTTGGGCGCGACGCTGACCGTGCCGCTGATCGGACCGGGTTTAGCCTACCAGAAGCTGCGCGAGCTTCTGCCCGCCAACACCATGGTGGTGGTGGCGCCGGCACAACCAGGCAAGCAGCTGTTGCCGTTTTTGCTGCCCGATGCTTACTACGGGATCTGCCGCTATAGCCTGGCGGGCGATGCGGTCAGCATTAGCGCACCCTTGCTGGACCTCGGCTGGACGCTTTCGCTACACACCCCGCATGGCGACAATTTCTATGTCATTCCAGGCCAGCAGTTGCGCACGACGGATCTCTCCCTCGTGATCGTCCCGGGCGCCGAGAAAAGCGGCGATCTGATGCCTGCCACGCGCCGCGCGCCGACGCCCAGCGAGGATCAAATCGCCTCGCCCAGCGAGGAAGGTTTGATCATCATTCGCGCCCCGCTCAAGGGCCTGGCCTGGAAAGGCGAGGCGGAGGCGGCGCTAAGCCGCGCGAAGTGCACGCCCGGGGTCAAGTCCTAACGCCCGCGCGCGACGGGAGGGCCCAAATCACTCCGGCAGTTCCAACCGGTCGCGTTTGGGCCGTGTCTTCTCCTTGCGCCGCAATTTCGGCGGTTCGACCTGGCGCTCGCGCCGGATCCCGGGAAAAATGATGATTTCCGCGCCGCCGGCGCCGGCCTCCAACCGCGGCTCGACGCGCAAGGCGTACGCGCGAAATTCGATGATCATGACGGTTCTTGTCCCCCTAACCGCCGCCGAGTTTGCCCGGCTGCGGGTGCCCCTATCGCCCGACGCAGAACGAAGCGACGAATCGCACTATTTGACGGTCCCAGACGTTAATGGATCGTTAATCCTTGGCGTCCGCGCAGGCGCCCTAAGCCTCAGGGCGAGGCCAGCCAATCCTCAAGGAAATGTCGGCCTTGGCGGTCCTCCACGACCACGATCCAAAGGTCGGGATCGAAGGTGAGCTGGCGCGCGAGGTAGGCGTCGGCCTCGGCCTCCGGCGGGGCTGCAGCCGCCAAGCACGGCTGCCACCGCCGTTCGCTGTCCCTGGCGCCGAGGCTCGCCGGGGCGGGCCCGAACAAGCTGGCCGTGCCATCGAGCCGGCTGACCTTGATGTAGATGGCTCC
>Ga0075423_10002908_pt1 | contig 15693 bp, 12 predicted proteins | sample SoiMethybrSBSTD2_FD_80114 | JGI IMG/M metagenome (GOLD analysis project Ga0075423, IMG submission 80114) | Bulk soil microbial communities from a Populus tree surrounding site in Tennessee, USA - Soil MetaG P. TD hybrid SBSTD2 | ecosystem: Environmental > Terrestrial > Soil > Tree plantation...
GGCGGTGTCGAGCTTCATGACGCGCTCCTGCATGCCGCGGGGCACGTGCACGGCCCACCCGGAGTCACGAAAGTAGCGCTTCAGCTCGCCCAGGATGGTGGGCACCGCGTAGGTCGAGAAGGCGGTGCCGCGAGCCGGGTCGAAGCGGTCGATCGCCTTCACGAGCCCGACCGAGGCGACCTGCATGAGGTCGTCGAGCGGCTCGTTGGTGCGCTGGTAGCGGCGCGCCAGCTGGCGCGCGAGCGGCAGGAAGCGCTCCACCAGCTCTTCGCGCGCTGCCGTGTCCCCCTGCTCGTGGTAGCGCAGTAGGAGACGTCGGTCCTCGCGGGAACTGGTGGCGCTCATGGTCAGTGCCTGGCCGCGGGGGCTCGGCGGGCAGTCCGCCGTTCAGCATAGTGCGCCCGGAGGAACCTCCGGAGGGTTGGCGGGAACCTATGCCAGCGCAGTGCGTGCGTTCGCGACGTGGCGGAGCTTGCCGAGCGACCGGCGAAGCAGGCGCGAAACGTGCATCTGAGACATCCCGAGCGCCCGGGCGATCTCGCCCTGGGTCATGTCTTGATCGAAGCGGAGCTGGAGGATCAGGCGCTCCCGTCCCGGCAGGGCGCCCAGCGCAGGCTGCAGGATTGCGCCGTACTCGACGAGCTCGAAGCGGTCGTCCTCGCAGCCGCCCTCCGGCGCGAGGCCGTCGAGCGAGGCGGTCTCGAACGCGGTGGCCGCCTCAGCCGCCTCCACCACGCACGCGACAGGCATGTCGATTGCCTCTGCGATCTCCTGCGGTGTCGGCGAGCGTCCCAGCTTGCCCTGCAGGGCATCGGCAGTGCGCGTCACCTCCAGCACGCGCTGGCGCATTCGCTGCGAGACGTGCAAGGACCAGGTCGTGTCGCGCAGGTGCCGCTTCAGCTCGCCGACGATGGTCGGCACCGCATAGGTGCTGAACGCCAGCCCCCGTTGGTGATCGAAGCGGTCGACCGCCTTGACCAGCCCCATGCACGCCACCTGCACGAGATCGTCGACGGGCTCGCGGCCCCAGGCGTACCGGCGGGCGAGGCGCTCCGCGAGCGGCATGAACCGCTCTACGATCTGCGCGCGCGCCGATTCGTCCCCTTCGTCCCGGTAGCGGCTGAACAGCCGCCGTTCGCTGATCGCCCTCCGGTCGGCTTTCCGCCACGCCGAGTCGACGGCCTTCGCCGCCACGGCTTGCCCCATGGTTCCCTCCTGATGGTCCACTTCCCGCTCCCAGACCTGCAACGACGCGGCTCCGCAAAACTTGCGCAGTCGGGTACGCTGTCCGGCGAGCCGGGGCCTCAGGGGGAGGGCCGGCGGACACAGGGGGGATCACAGTGGGGTCCAAGAAGCTTCGCGGAAGGCGGAACGTGCTTGCTGGGCTGCTCGCGCTCGTCGCGCTGCTCGTCGCGGCGCCGGCGCTGGCGTCGTTCCCGGGCACCAATCCCGGCGAGAGCGTTCGCGTCAACACTCCGAACGATCCGAAGTTCGACCACTGCGAGCCCGACGACGAGCAGGGGCCCCCCACCTGCTCGAACGTCTTCGACGAGCAGTACGAGCGCTACGGCTTCGCGCCCAACGGCTCGCAGGCCTCGGCCCTCTACCACAACCCGACCGACTCGCACGTACAGCGCTACTCGGCGCAGAACACGCTCGCCGGCCGCAATCCTCTCGGGCAGGTCCCGGGCGTCTCGGCCGACCGTGCCTGGAAGTACTCGACCGGCGACCCGAGCGTGCAGATCGCGATCCTCGACACCGGCATCCGGTGGGAGAAGGAGTCACTCCGCAAGCGGATCGCGCTCAACCGGAACGAGCTGCCCGTGCCGAACCACACGGGCCCCGCGCTCGACCCGAGCGTGAGCAACTGCGCGAGCTACACGAACGCCTACGACGCGAACGGCGACGGCGCCTTCAACGTGCTCGACTACGCGTGTGACTCGCGCGTGTCGATCACCGATTCGCGCCGCCACGGACCGGCCGGCAGGATCACCGCCGAGGACCTGATCCTCGCGTTCTCGGACGGGGTCGACGACGACGGCAATGGATATGTCGACGACATCGCGGGCTGGGACTTCTTCGACGACGACAACAACCCGTTCGACGCCTCCAGCTACTCGAGCGCCAACAACCACGGCTCCGGACGCGCCGAGGACGCGGCTGAAGAGGGCAACGACGCGGACTCCGGGATCGGCGTTTGTCCGAACTGCCAGATCGAGCCGATGCGCGTCTGGGACACGTTCGTGGTCGACACGAACAACTTCGCGCAGGCCGCGCTCTACGCCGCTGACAACAACATCGAGGTGGTCGAGGGAGCGGTCGGCGGCCTCTTCAACTCGAGCTTCGCGCGTAGCGCGTTCGACTACGCGTACCGGCACGGTGTGTTCTTCGCGATCGTCTCATCGGACCTGAACACCGCCGACCACAACATTCCGACGCTCTACAACGAGGCGATGCAGGTGCAGGGCACGGTCGCAGACGTGCAGGGCCTGGGGCAGAACCCGCCGCAGCAGTTCCTCGACTTCTTCAACAACCTCGGCGTGCCTTTGACCACCAACGCTCCGATCGGCACCTGGTTCCGCAACTCCGGCACGACGCAGTACGGCGGCCACGCGGACATCGTGATGCCGGGGGTGACCGGCTCGGCGGCGACCGGCCAGGCGTCCGGAGCGGCCGGCCTCGTGATCTCGTATGCGCGCCAGCAGGGCGTGAACATGCAGCCCAACGAGGTCAAGCAGCTGCTCACCAATACGGCGTTCGACATCGACCAGCCCGACACGGTTGGCCTCGGCACTCCCGATCCGGCCCACCCCGGGTGGGACCAGCACTTCGGCTACGGCCTGCCGGACCTCGGGCTCGCGCTCGAGCGGATCAACCAGGGCAAGTACAACCCGCAGGCGCTGATCACCTCGCCGCAATGGTTCACGCCGCTGAACGTGAACCAACAGGAAACGGTGGACATCAGCGCGCGGATCTCGGCGCCGCGGGCGGCGGGGTACACGTACAAGCTGCAGTGGGCGCCGGGCATCGAGCCCGCCGAGTCGGACTTCGTCACCGTCGACACTCAAACCCGTACGACCCCGACCGACGGCTCGATCGGCATCCTCGACCTGCCGGCGATTCGCGCGGCGCTCGACGCGCGCCCGACGGGCGGGGCGACGGTCGACCCCACCGCTCCGGGGAAGGGCCCGGGCGACAAGGACCCGAACGAGCCTGCGTTCACGGTCCGCGTGCTGGTGACCGACACCGCCGGCAATCACGGCGAGGATCGAAAGGTGCTCTTCGATTACCGCGACAATTCGCTCGATCCGGGCTGGCCCAAGGACCTCGGCTCCGGCGGCGAGGCCTCGCCTCGGATGTTCGACCTCAACGGCGACAACAAGCTCGACATCGTGCAGGCCGACTCGAGCGGCCAGCTCCACGTCTACAACGGCGACGGCAGCCCGCTCGCGAGCTTCAACAACGGCCAGCCGGTGCAGACGCGGCTCTACCCGAACGTGCATCTCGGCGCGGCCGCGTACAGCTCCGTCGACCCGCCGCGGGAGGTGCTTCGCACGCCCGCGATCGGCGACATCAATGGAGACATGGAGCCCGAGATCGTCGACAGCGCGGGCGAGCACGTGTATGCCTGGAAGGCCGACGGGACCCCCGTGCCCGGCTTCCCGGTGCGCCTCGATCCCGCCTTCTCGCGGCCGCAGGACCGCACCAAGAACAATCACGTCAAGCGCGGCTTCACCGCCTCGCCGGTGCTCAGCGACCTGAACGGCGACGGCAAGCTCGACATCGTGATCGCGGGCCTCGACCAGCACTTGTACGCCTGGGACGGGACCGGCACGCCGCTGCCCGGGTTCCCGGCGCTTTTGAAGGACCCGAGTCTCGGGGGAGCGGAGATCATCAACACGCCCGCGGTCGGCGACATCAACGGCGACGGCAAGCCAGAGATCGTCGTGCCCACGAACGAGTTCGACGCGAATCCGGCCGCGACGCCCACGCCGGGCGCCGGCACGGGCCTGTTCGGGAACATCCTCACGAACGTGCTCTCGAACGTGCTCGGCGGCTCGGGCCGGATCTACGCGCTCGACAACCACGGCAACGTGCTCCCGGGCTGGCCCACCAAGCCGAACGGCATCGTGCCCGATTCGCTGCCGTTCGTCGGCCCCGGCGTCGACCAGATCCTGGCCGACGTCAACGGCGACGGCCAGCTCGACGTGATCGGCAACGTCGCGTCGGGCGACGTGACCGCCACGAAAGCCGACGGCACCAACCTCGTCAACTACGACTCGAACCCGCAAGGCGGCGAGACCGTCGACAAGGGCAAGGTCCTGAACCTCTTCGAGAACCCGATCGCCGCGAACCTGAGCGGTACGGGCCTCGAGATCTTCAAGGGCGGCCTCACCCTCAACGGGCTGGTGAACATCGGCGTGGCGGTCGGCCAGAACCTTCCCTACAACCACGTCGTCCAGGGCTGGAACGCTCAGACAGGTACCGAGCTGCCAAGCTTCCCGCAGGACGTCGAGGACTACCAGCTACTGTCCAGCCCGGTGGTCGCGGACGTCTCCGACGCGCCCGGCCGCGAGCTGCTGGTCGGGACCGGCCTCTATTACCTGCGCGACATCAATGCGGCCGGCGTCGAGGGAACCGGGTTCCCGAAGTTCACCGGTGGGTGGATCTTCGCGACACCCGCGGTCGGCGACGTCAACGGGGACGGCAAGCTCGACATCACGACGATGACGCGTGAGGGCCACATGTTCACCTGGAACACGAACAACCCCGCGTGCGGCACGAACGACGAATGGTGGACGTCGCGCCACGACGAATGGAACACCGGCGCGTACGGCACCGACACGCGCCCGCCCGGGACCCCGGCGAACCTCACCGCGTCGTCGAACGGTTCGAACGTCACGCTCCAGTGGACCGCCCCCGGCGACGACTGGCTGTGCGGAACCGCGAGCAAGTACCGGATCATCGAGTCGAACAGCCCGATCGACCACCCGACCGACGGCACGGTGGTGGGCGACTTCAGCGCGGGACCGGCCGGGTCGACCGAGACCCACACCGTCACCAACCCGAGCGGCAAGTTCCTCGCCGTCCTCTACCAGGACGACAACGGGAACTGGGGGCACCTGGCCAGCACCTCGACCTCGTATCCGCGGCCACGGGGCGCCACGCCGTTCCGCGCGTCGCTGCTCCCGTCATACAAGCAGTGCACGGCTCCCAACCGCACTCACGGAGCGCCGCTCACATACGGCTCGTGCAGCCCGACTGCGCAAAGCTCCAGCACACTCACGGTCGGCACGCCCGACGCGAACGGGCTGGGGGCGAAGTCGACCGCCTCGCTGCTGCTGAACGTGATCACCGGCGATCCCAACACGACCGCGAACGAGGCCGATGTGCGCGTCACGTTCGACGCCACCGACGTCCGTTGCGCGACCACCAACGCCGCGTGTCCGAGCGGCCCCGGCTCCGACTATCTGGGCAAGCTGCTTGCGACCGCGAGCCTGCGCATCACCGACAAGTACAACGGGGCGTCGCACACCGAGGACGGGACGGTGGCGGACACCTCGCTCGAGCTGCCGGTCACGTGCGTGGCGACCGACGCGACGATCGGGGCCCACTGCGCGCTCAGCACGACGCTCAACGCCCTGATCCCCGGCATTGCGCTGGAGGGGAACCGGGCGGTCTGGCAGCTGGGTCAGATCGAGGTCAAGGACGCCGGGCCGAACGGGACCGGCTACGACGCCGGCTGCCCGAGCTCCTGCGGCGACGGCGACGAGCAAACGTTCATGCGGCAGGGAGTCTTCGTTCCCTGACGTGACGGCTTAGGCGCTCGGCGCTAGCCGATCTTCTTCAGCCCGGCGAGGCACCCCTTGTAGGCCTGGCTGCGCTGGTCCTTCGGATACGGCTTCGAGTAGTTCTTCGCGACCTGCTGCTTCGTGATCTTGCCGCGCTTGAGGTCGCGCCGGATCGCCTCTGGCAGGAACTGGCCGCAGACCGTCTGGGCCGTCTTGCGCGGGGTGACGTTTGCGGGCGTCGGCGTGGTGCCCTGGGAGGGCGTCGGGGCCGTGGTCGTGCTCTGGTTGGTGGTGGTCTTGGTGCCCGAGCCGGAGCCGCCGCTCTTCGCCTTGCTGGGAGTCGACTTCTTGGAGCTTTTGTTCTTCCTGGTCCCACCCTTGTGGGATTTGCTCTTCGCGGCGCCGGTCGTGCCGCTCGTGCCCGTCGTGCCCTGGGTGGTGGTCGGAGTCGTGGTGGAGGCGTTGCTGTTCTTGTTGTCGCTGCCGCCGCACGCACCGAGCACCAGCACGGCCACGATCAGCAGGCTGAAAGAGAGTCTTCTCATCGCGGGCGCAGGATAGCCAACTTGCCCGCAAAGTCCGTCAGTCCGCCCGGGCCGCGTATGCTCGCTGCCGGATGGCGGGCACGAGCGGGCTGATCGAGATCTCGGAGGTCGTGCACGAGCCGTCGGGGGGCCGGCTCGCCGGCGCGGAGCTGAGCGTGCCGGAACGCGGCAGCGCGATCCCGACCTACACGATCGACCTGCGCGGCTGGGCGGTCGCGACCGACGATCGCGTGACTGGCGTCGAGCTCGGCTCGGAGGGATCCGTCGTCGGCGCGGCGCCGCTCGACGTCGAGCGCCCGCACGTGGCCGAGCGTTTCGGCGTGGAACCGAGGGTGGGGTTCCGTGCGCTCTTGAACGGCCTGCTGCTCCCCTCGGAGTTCGAGCTCGAGGTGACCGCGGTGACGGGATCCGGCGATCGCCGGCCGATCGCCACCGTGAGCGGACGGCGGGCCGAGCTCCCCGCCGCGGCTGACGCCGCGCTGCAGCCGCTGATCGTCACCACGCTCGGCCGGACCGGGTCGATGCTCCTGCTGCGCTTCCTCGAGGCCCATCCCGAGGTGCTCGTGATCCGCCCGCACCGCTACGAGCAGCGCGTCGCCGGCTACTGGTCCGAGGTGCTGCTGGCGCTCACCGATCCGGCCAGCTACATGCGCCAGCTGGCCCCCGCCGGGAGCCTCGACCGGCCTCGGTGGTGGCTCGGTGACGAGGGGCCCACGCCGGGCTTCGACCCCCAGCGCGGCCTGCAGCGATGGCTCGGCAGCGACGCGGTCGCCTCGGTCGCGGACATGTGCCGGGAGCGCATCGACGCGCTGTACGCGGAGGCCGCCACGGCGGCCTCGGACGGGCCGCCGCGCTGGTTCGCCGAGAAGCACACGCTGCGCTCGGCAGCCGTGACGGCCGAGCTATACCCGCGAGCCCGGGAGGTTCTCCTGGTGCGCGACTTCCGGGACATGGTGGCTTCGATTCTCGCCTTCAACCGCAAGCGCGGGGTGCGCGGATTCGGCGAGGGCGCGGCGGCGGACCCGATCGACTACGTCCGCCGCCTGTCGGGATGGGCGGAGGGCATGGTCCGCAGGCTCGAGTGCCGCGGCGGCCGTGCCCACGTGCTGAGGTACGAGGAGCTCGCCCTGGAGCCGCGCGCGACGCTGGAGGGACTGCTCCGGTATCTCGAGGCGGACGCGGGCGCGAGCACGCTCGCAGCGATGCTGGACGCGCTCGCCGAGGAGATGCCCGAGCTCGCCGAGCACACGACGTCACCTGACGCGGAGTCGTCCATCGGCCGCTGGCGCACGGACCTCGACGACGAGCTCAAGCGAGCCTGCGAGGCCTCATTCGGCCGCGCTCTCGAGGCTTTTGGGTACGAACCCGGGGCCTAGCCCGGCAGCGCCCCGCCGACGCTCTGCGGCAGGCACTCCCTGGGCTGGTGGCGGCCCGTGCAGTTCTTCTTGTTGTCCTCGCGCAGGAAGTTCCGGATCCGGTAATCGCCATTGATCACGGGCGTGCCGGCCTTTCCGTTCTGGATCGGGACGTTCCAATCCTCGCTCCAGATGTAGCCCCCCAGCTTCCCCTTGTAGGGGTTGTAGAAGGCCTCGATGTGGCACTTGACGGTGTTCGGGGGCAGGTCTCCGGCATCCGGGTCGCCCTTCATGACGCATACGGAGAGGTAGCGCTTCGTGCCGGGGAGATTCTTGTCCGGGGTCGCCTTCACGACCTTGGCGGCGGCGCGCGTCGCCGCCGTCGCCGCCACCGCCTTGGCCTTGTCGCTGGCGGTCGAGAAGTCCCCGGGCGTCGTGCTCGTGCTGCTGCTGTTGTTGCTGCCACCGCCGCCGCAACCGGTCGCAAGGACGAGCGCCAGCGCTGGCACGATCAACAGGAGTTGAAAGCGTTTGTTCCCCAAGTCCAAAGCTCCCTACCGAGCCGAAACCCTAACCGAAACCGCCGCCGAGCCCGCCGGTTCCAGGGCCTTTCCCGGCCGTGTCAGATCCCGCACTTCCCGCGAAAGAAATCTGCATGGCGGCCAGCGCTGGAAGGTAAGATGCGACGGCTCCTCGGAGGGGCGACAACGGACAGTCTGTGGATTCCCGGCCCGCAAGGCCGGCATACGGCACGGGAGGCAGCGTGAAACCGGTGATGGCAGCGGCGGCGGCGTCGGCGGAGGCGCGAGAAGACGAGCTTGTCGCCGGCGCCCAAGCCGGCAGCGCCGACGCGTTCGAGGCGCTCTTCCGCCGCTACCGCGACCGCATCGCGACCTTCGTCCGCGCGAGCGTCCGCGACGAGGGACGTACCGAGGACCTGGTCCAGGAGATCTTCTTCTCCGCGCACAGCAGCCTGTCGTCGCTCGCGCACCCGGCCGCGTTCCGCACGTGGCTGTATCAGATTGCCCGAAACGCCTGCTTGGACGAGGCGCGCCGCCGTAGCCGCCAGGACGACCTGATCCTGGGTTGGGAGGAGTTCCCGCCTCCGGACGAGCGCGTCGTGATCCACAACCAGGGCGCCGACCGGGTGCTCTCACAGAAGGAGGAGCTCGCCAACCTGACCCAGGCGCTGGACGGACTGCCCAGCTCTCAGCACGAGGCACTCGTGCTGCGCGAGCTCGAGGGCATGTCCTACGACGAGATCGGCCGGCGGATGCGCCTCTCCCGCCACGCGGTCGAGAGCGTCCTGTTCCGTGCGCGCCGGGGCCTGAAGGGGGAGTACTCGGAGATCCAGACGGGCCGCCGGTGCCGCCGCATGCAGGCGCTGATGGCCGAGATCGCGGAGGGCATGGGCGACCTCAGCGAGCGCCGCAAGTTGATCCGCCACATGCGCGACTGCGGTTCGTGCCGCCGCGAGGCGGCCGCACTCGGACTGTCCGGGCTGGCCGTCCCGTCCGATGAGCGGCGCGGGCTCGAGCGCGCGTTCTCGCGCCTCGCCGCCTACCTTCCGCTGCCGGCTTTCTTCGGCCGGCGCGCGGGAGAGGCCGAGCAGTTCTCCGGCGGCGGTGGCTCGTTCGTGGCACAGGCGCAAAGCGCAGCATTTCAGCTCTCGACGATCGGCGGCGATCACGTCGTCTCCGCGATCCACAAGGCGGCCGCGGTGATGGCGGCGGTCGCGGTCGTGGGTGGGGGCGGCGTGGCGATGCAGAAGGCGGGCGTGGTGCTGCCGGTGACGATCCCTGTGTTCGACTCGGCCGCGGCGCCACCGCACCACGACCGCGGCTCCGGTGACGGGAACATTCATCAGGCGCCAACGCCTGCGCGCGAGGCGCCGTCCCGGCCCCACGAGACCGGTGGAGCTTCACCCAGCGCCGGATCGCCAAACGCGCCCGCGACCAGCAGTCCAACGGCGCTGACGGCGCCGCAGGCCACCGCACCGGGGGCGGCCGCGGCACCGGCTGTGCCGGCGGCGCCTCCGACGGCTCCGGCCTCCACCGACACGCCGGCGGCGGCCGACTCCACCCCGGTGGACCAGAACTTCGTGAGCGGCGGCTCCACGCCGCCGCCGGATGCGACCGTCCCCGTCGACCCGCCGACCGACGGCGGCTCTACGCCGCCCGACCCGCCGCCCGTCGATGTGACACCGGCTCCGGCGCCCGATCCGGCTCCTCCGCCGCCGGCCACGGATCAGCCGGCGACCACCGACCCGGCGCCTACGCCCTAGCGGTTCGCGCCGGCCCCGCAGGGGTCAGCGCCGCCCGCGCCTTCTGGCCGAGCGCGAGACGAGCCGCCGGCGCGGCGAGCGCAGCAGCTCCCCGGTGTCGAGCTTGGCGATCGCAACCACCGCCTGAGACAGGTCGAGACCCGCCCGCTCGAGCTCCTGGCAGGGCGCCCAGGTCTGGTGCGAGTCATGGGGTTGGAGCACCGCCGGAAGCTCCCCGCCGGGCGGTTGCTGCATCAGGTAGAGACGCCTTCCATCGGATAGCTCCAGCGCCGCGGAGACCCAGCGGACCGGATGGTCGGTGTGGTTCAGCACCTCGACGAAAACGGCCCAGCTGCCTCCGCCCTGCTGGAAGATCGGCAGCCCCAGCCGGACGTCGACCTCGACCCGGCGGCGTCTGCGCCGCGAGCCGAGCACCTGCCACAACAGGCCCGCCAGCGCGAGCACGGCGGCCGCGACCGCAACGATCAATGCCACGTCCGCCTCGTCCGAATTCGAGAGACCGATCCCGATGTTGGCGCTGCACACGATCGCGGGGCACGTACCCAGCGTGAGCACGCCGTTGTCGCTGACGTCGAACTTGTCCGGGATGCCGTCCCGATCGGGATCGCGGCCCGGTCCGTACGGGCCGCGGGCCCGGGACCGGACCCATCCGTCCAACCCCGCTCCCAGCGGGACGCCGTGCCGTGCCCTTGCTCGCACGCGAGTGTCCACCACCTTCGGCTGGGGCCGCCGGGACACGCGCGCGTACCCGTTTCGTATCTCGATCAGGCCGAGGTTCGCCCCTGGCCGCACGCCCAGCGTGACGCTGCCGCCTCGGCCCTGCACGACGACCGGACCGAGGTATGCGCCTCCGCGCGCGCGGAGCTGCAGGGTCACGCTGGGGGCCGGCGGCACGAGCCGGAAGCCCGGCCGCGCCCGCACCTGGGTCACCGCCCCGTCGGGCGCGAGCGCCGCGACCGTGACCCCCGACCGGTCGAGCCTTCCGGTGATCGGCTTGCGCGCGCCGAGCGCGACGGCAGGGACGAGCAAGCAGGCGCCGAGCACGCCCGCAAGCGCGGCTGAAAAGGTCGCTTGCCCGATTGGCTTCATCTCGCAGCGGCGCCTCGCGCCGCCCTCATCAGCTAGTCGGCCGCTCGCGTTCGGCGCTTGACGCGCCCGGCGCGCGTTGGTCGCGGCCGTGCGGCGGCCTTTCCGTAAGTGTGGTCAGCCCACCGGCTGGGAGAGCGCTTCGCGCAGCACCTGCGCGTACATCGTGATGGTCTCGTCGCGCTCCATGCTCAGGTGCTCGAAGAAGCCGGACCGGTCGTCGTCGGGGAAGGGCAAGCCTGCGGCCGCCCACTGCGCGCCTTTCCTCGCGTATTCGGCCTTCGACTTGGTGATGTAGTGGTTGATCCGCAATAGCGCCCCCTGCGGAAAGTACTTGCGCCCAGGCGGCTTCTGCGGCGCCGGCTCGGCGTCCTCGCGGACCGCGAAGCCCTCCGTGTAGAAGAAGCCGTGCGCGTTGAAGGCATGATCGGTGCGCGCCGGGTCGACGATGCTCTTCACATGCTCCCAATCCTTCTTGGGTGACTCGTAGCGGCGCCGGCACAGGTAGCTCTCGATCACCAGGCCGTCGGGCTTCTCCTCGTGACCCGACGGGCCGAAGTCGAGGCGGCTGACCTCGACCCCCGCGAACTGCTCGAACCCGGCCAGCACCTCCGGCAGCGGGCGACCGGTTGGTGAGAACAGGAACTCGTCGATGTCGATGAAGCCGATCCACCGCGAGTCGTCCCGGTGCCGGCGGACGGAGTCGCTGAAGGCGTCGATCACCGCCCACGGGACGCCCCGCTCGACCGATGGCGGGGAGGGCCAGTGGTGCACTTCCACGATGCCGCGCTCCACATAGGGCGCCAGCACCTCCTCGTGCTCGTCGCGGCTCTCGTTGTCGTACAGGAAGAAGCGCTCCACCCCGACGATGCGGTGGAACTCGATCCATTCGCGCAGATAATCCGCGTGGTCCTTGTACAGCGCGCAGAGCGCGAGGTATGGCTTTTCGGCGGCCATCGCTGGCGTCTAGATACCAGAAGGGCGGTCTCGATCCCTGCAGGCGCGGGTCTAAGGTTGAGGGCATGGCTCGCACAGGCGAAGCCCGCGCACCCGTGTTCGTCGGCGGGAGCTCGCGGAGCGGGACACATCCGGTGGCGCACCTGCTCGCCCGCAGCTCCGTCTTCGAACTGGTCCCGCGAGAACTCGTCTTTCACGCGGTCCCGGAGGGACTCGTCGGCTATGTGAAGGGCCGCTTCGACCGCGACGAGCTGATCGAGAAGCTGCGGCGCCGGTTCTGGCGAGTGGTCCCAGGCAGGTCGGGGTTCGAGGGCGTCGTGACCCGCGAGCAGCTCGACGATGCGCTGGCCGCATTCGCCGCAGCGCCGGAGGATCGAGTGGCCGCGGCCCGCGCGCTGGTGCAGTCGCTGGTGGACCCGATCGCGCGCGCCGCCGGGAAGCCGAGCTGGGTCGAGAAGAGCACCCAGACCGCGGTCGGGGCGCCGGTGCTGCTCACTCTTTTCCCGGACGCCGGCATCGTCCACGTCGTGCGCGACGGACGCGACGTGGCGTGCTCGATGGCGAAGATGCCCTGGGGTCCCGACACGGTCCCGGAGGCGGTCGGATACTGGGCCGACCGGCTGCGCCGCGCCGACGCGGCTGCGCGCGAGCTGCCGCGCGATCGTGTGCTCGTGATCCATCTGGAGGATCTCGTCCTGCTTGACCGCGACGCCACCTATGCGCGCCTGCTCGACTACGTGCGGCTCGAGAGCGAGCCGGAGATGGCCGCCTTCTTCGAGTCCGAGCTGACCGCCGAGCGCGCTCATCTGGGGCGCTGGCGCACCGAGCTCGAGCCCGCGGTGCGGGAACAGGTGGATGCCACATACCGCGAGGCACTCGCGCAGCTTCGAGCGGAAGGCGTAACGTGCGCGCCGCCGGACCGGGAGCTCGAGGTGAGCTACGCGGCCGGCGAGGCGGGCCACAATCCGGTCGACCCCTGGTCGCGCTAGGGCGTCCGAACCAGGCCGGTCAGAGCGCCGCGTAGACGGCGTCCAAGAGCGCGCGGTTGCGCGGGTTCTGCCAGCGCGGGCCGGAGTGGTTGAGCACGTAGGCGAACGCGATCCCGGCGTCCGGGTCCGCGAAGCCGAGCGACCCGCCGGCGCCGAAGTGGCCGAAGCTCCGTGGGTTGGGCCCGAGCGGGCGTTCGGGCTGCGTGAGCTGAAAGCCGAGCCCGAAGCGCGACGGTCGCCCGAGCACGAAGTCCGGGCCCGCGGAGGCCTCCGTGGTCGCCTCGTCGAGTGTGTTCGGGGCGATGATGCGCCCCGCCAGCAGCGCGCTGTAGATCCGGGCCACGGCCCGCGCCGTCGCGTGCCCGTTCGCCGACGGGATCTCGGCTGCCCGCCAAGCGCGCGTGTTGACCGTGCCGATGCCCGAGAGCCCGGGCGGGTTGAGATAAGCGCGGCTCAGTAGGAACCGCTTGGCCTCGTTCAAGCCGACCGCCTGTCGCTCCTCGGCGCCCTCGTCCCTGAACCTGGACGACTCGCCGGCGAAGAGGTACTCGGCGACCCGGCCGTCGTGCTCGGGCCCGAGCCCGAAGTGGAAGTCTGCCTCCAGCGGGCCGGCCACCTCGCCGCGGAAGAACTCGCCGAAGGAGCAGCCGCTCACCCTCCGCACGATCTCCCCTCCCAGGAACCCGAACGTGTTCACGTGATAGCCGTGCGTGCTGCCGGGCGGCCACCACGGCTCCTCGTCCGCGAGCGCCGCGGTCATCAGCTCCCAGTCGTAGGCGTCGGCATCGGACAGCGCCCTGCGCAGCGCCGGGAGGGCGGCGCGGTGGCAGAGCAACGTACGGACGGTGACGTCGGCCTTTCCCCGGGCCGCGAACTCCGGCCAGTACTCGGCCACCGGCGCATCGAGGTCGAGGCGGCCGCGCTCGGCCAACATCAACACGCAAAGCGCCGCCATCGCCTTCCCCACCGAGAAGACGGCCACAAGCGTGTCGCGCTCCCACGGCCGCGTCTGTGCCTCGTCCGCCCACCCGGCCCAGATGTCGACCACCGGCTGGCCCTCCAACTCGATCGCGACCGCGGCGCCCAGCTCGCCGTGCTCGCGGAAGTTGCCCTCGAGCGCCTCGCGAACCACGGCGAAGCGCTCGTCGCAGAAGCCGGAGATCCGGGTCAGGCGGCCTCGCCCAGATCGGTCACGCCGCGGATCCGGCGGTGGCGGCGAGCGTCTCCCGCAGCGCCGGCAGGTACCGCAGGATCGCGTCGTCGAACACGCTGGTCTCGGCGCTCGTGATCGTGAGGGCGCGCTCGGCGGTGGGCGCGTAAGCCGCGCCGGTGTCCGCTCGCGGCCGCATGAGCTTCTGCCGCAGCTCCTCCTCGGACTTGGTCCAGTAGTGGTTGATTCGAAGGCGCTCGAAGGGGACGAACGCCGGCACCGGCCCGGCGTAATTCCGGTCCCGATAGGAGAACGCGTGCGGTCCCATCGCTCTCACCACGCCGCGCGGGTCCACGATCGACTTGAACCACCGCGAGTTCCGCGGGCGCGCGCTGCGGAGCGTGTAGCTCTCGATCACGAGCCCCGGCGGGCGGGTCTTGTGCCCCGAGGAGCCGAAGACGGCCCACGGAACTCCCACGCCGGGCAGGTGGTCGTACTCGCTCAGGATCTCCGCGATGCTCTCGTCGCTCGGCGAGAACAGGAACTCGTCGATGTCGATGAATGCGATCCAGCGGGACTCGTGCCCGTGCTCCGCGACGCAGTGGTCGTACGCCTCCCTCTGCCCGGGGTTCACCGGCCAGTCCTGGATCAGGACGGTGCCGTCGTGGACGAAGGGCGCAAGCTCTTCGCGGTGCGTGTCGGTGCTCTCGTGGTCGTAGAGGAAGAAGCGCTCCACCCCGATCAGCCGATGGAACGCCACCCACTCGCGCAGGTAGGGCGCCTCGTCCTGATAGATGGCGCAGATTGAGAGACGTGCGTCCACGGGCGAGTCGCTTCTCAGCATAGGCAACGAACGTTCCATTGACACGCCACGCGGTGCGGGTCAGACTCGCTCCGGTATGCGATCGTTCCTCGTCGCAGCCGCCCTATCCGGATTGCTGCTCGGGATCACGGCCCCGGTGGCGCAGGGGAGCCACGACTCGGTGAGGGGAACTGCTCAGCATCTCGGGGCGGATCCGCCGTTCCCCGTGATCCAGGTCCACGTCAACGCTTTCTCGGACGCGACCGGGTTGAACCCGCGAGGCAGCCTTTCGGTCGACGCCACGAACATCCACAGCTATACGGGCGCGGTTACGTGCCTGAGCGTGATCGGGAGTCAAGCCACCGTCGGGATCCAGATCGTGAAGTCGTCCGACCCGGCGCTCGTGGGCCAGGGAGAGCTCTGGAACATCGTGGACAACGGCTCATCCGGCGGCCCGGATCAGATCGCCGGTTTTCCGATCACGCCGGCGCCGCCCGTCGTGTGCCCGCTCCTGTTCTTCAGCGTCCCCGTCGTGTCGGGCAACTACGTCATCCACGACCGGGCTCCCTAGTCCGGAAACGCGCTCGTGCAGAGGATCGCGGTCAGGCGGCCTCGCCGAAGTGGATCACGCTGCGGATGCCGTCCTGAGCTTCCATCAGCTCGAAGCCGCGGTTCACCTCGTTGAGTGTGAGCCGGTGCGAGAGGAAAGCGTCCACGTCGATCTCGCCGGCGA
>Ga0075423_10002909_pt1 | contig 15693 bp, 9 predicted proteins | sample SoiMethybrSBSTD2_FD_80114 | JGI IMG/M metagenome (GOLD analysis project Ga0075423, IMG submission 80114) | Bulk soil microbial communities from a Populus tree surrounding site in Tennessee, USA - Soil MetaG P. TD hybrid SBSTD2 | ecosystem: Environmental > Terrestrial > Soil > Tree plantation...
CCAGACAAGATCCTGACCGGTGAGGATGCCTCCCATATGCACGACTTGTCCTTGGAATCCGTTCGGGCACAGTTGTCACGGATTCTCGGAAGCCCAAGGTTTTCGAACGCTCCGAGCTTAAGTCGGCTTTTGCGCCATCTGGTCGAGCACTCTCTCCGGGACAGCGCGGACCAATTGAAGGAATATTCCCTCGGCGTCGAAGTTTTTGACCGCGGGCAGAACTTCGATCCCCGCACCGACACCATTGTCCGGGTTCAGGCCCGTCAGCTGCGCTCGAAATTGCAGGAGTACTACCGCGGGGAAGGTCATGCCGATCCGATTGTCATCGAGGTACCCAAGGGACATTATGTCGCCCACTTCCGACGCACCCTATGGCGGCCTTCAGAATCAGGCCAAGATTTTCTACGTCTTGAGGCAGTCTCGCGCGATGGAATTCGTGAAGTGCACGGTCAGATCCAGCCCATGCCTCAACCTTTGCCGGCATCAGCCACTTCCTTGATCGGGCGTGCGCCAGAGTTGGCGGCTGTAAAACAGCTCCTGCTCCGTGAAGGCGTCCGCCTGGTGACGCTTACTGGCGCGGGTGGAAGCGGTAAAACACGGCTGGGCCTGCAGGTGGTGACGGATCTCGTGGACAAATTCCCAGGTGGCGTGTACTTCATTGCCTTGGCCTCCATCGCTGATCCGGATACGGTCGCTTCTACAATCGCGAAGCTTCTTGGAGTGCGGCATACCGGTGGCAAGTCCCCGGTCGAGGCAATGCAGGACCATCTGCGGCTCTTAGTGCATGCGCCGACGCTGCTCCTCCTAGACAATTTCGAGCATCTCCTGGCAGCGGCTCCGCTGGCAGTCAAGCTCCTGGAAGCTTGCGCCCAACTCAAAGTGTTGGTGACCAGCCGCGCCGTCCTACACGTCTATGGAGAACACGAATACCCATTGCCGCCCTTGCCGCTACCGGAGCCAGAGCAGTTGGGCTCTCTCCAGTTACTGTCGAAAAACCCGGCAATCATGCTGTTCGTTGACCGTGCCAACGCTGTAAAAGCGGAGTTCGAGCTGACTGAGGAAAACGCACACCTGATAGCCCAAATCTGCTGCCGTCTCGACGGCTTGCCGCTGGCCATCGAACTAGCAGCGGCGCGCATCAAGATGCTTCCACCCAGGGCGCTGCTGGAGCGGCTCGAAAGCCGTCTGGAGCTTTTGACCTGTGGTGCTATGGACATGCCCGCCCGGCAGCAGACTCTTCGACAAACCATCGACTGGAGCCACGATTTGCTGAACGCGGCCGAACAAAAGCTATTCCGAAGGCTCTCTGTGTTTGCGGGTGGATGTACCCTGGAAGGATCTGAGGCTGTATGTAACACACGACTCGACCTCGGGGTGGACGTACTCGATGGCATGTCATCGCTGGTAGACAAGAGCCTGCTTCAGCGGGTCGGGGCGAAGGAAGGGGAGTTGCGCTTTGTGATGCTCGAGACTCTTCGCGAGTATGGGCTGGAGCGTCTGGCAGCGAGCGGCGAGGTGGAGGCAACTCGACAGGCGCACGCTGCCTACTTTCTCGTGCTTGCCGAAGAGAGTAAACTACCGCTCACGAGGCCTGAATGGACAAACTGGCTGGCGCTGTGCGATGCCGAACACGATAATCTCCGCGCGGCTCTCGATTGGTTGATGGCGAGCGATAATTCGGAATGGGCATTGCGCCTGGGACTGGCTCTCAACTGGTTTTGGGAACTGAGAGAACACTTCGTGGAGGGTCGCAAGCGGCTGGAAGCCATCCTGAGGATGAAGGGAGCTCAGGTGCGAACGAAGGCGTGGGCGAAGGCAGCGGGCCATGCAGGGGGCCTGGCAAGTGTTCAAGGCGATTATGACGGCGCTCTTCGCCTGCATCAAGAGGCGCTGGACGTATACCGCGAGCTGGGGGACAAAGTAGGTATCGTGAAGCAGCTGTCCTCGGTGGGCCTACAAAGCCACTTTCAAGGCGATTATGCGGCGGCACGATTTTGGTTTGATCAATGCCTGCACGTGTGCCGAGAATTGGGTGATCGGTCAGAAATTGCTGGCGCCCTCAGCAATCTGGCTGACGCAGTCAATGCTCAGGGCGATCATACGCAGGCGCGATCGCTACTCGAAGAGGCTCTGTCGATTTCTCGCGAACTCGAGGATTGGATTGGCGTGGCCTGGTCTATCAACCACCTGGGAGACGTAGCTCGGGACCGAGGTGACCTGGCAGAAGCCCGTCGTCTTTATCAAGAAGGTGCCGACACTTTCCGCAGGCTGGGAGAACGCTGGGGTATGGCCAGATCCGCGGCAGACCTAGGCTATCTAGCCTGCGACGAGAATGCCCCTGCGACCGCAGTATCGTTGTTCGAGGAAGCTTTGAGGCTTTTCCTCGAACTGGGGCATAAGAGAGGTATCGCGAAGGTCATTGAGGGGTTTGCCTACGTGGCGGCGCGTCAAAACGATCCCGAGCGCGCCCTGACGCTGGGCGGCGCAGCCGCATCGCTCCGGCAGACAATAGGAGCGCCTCCCCGTTGCAGGGAACAAGCAAAACTGAACGCCGCTCTGCAGCCTGCGTGGCAAATTTGTGACTCCGCGTCCGCCAAAGCCACTTGGGCTTCGGGGTGGAAAATGCGACTCGAGCAAGCCATTCATTACGCCCTGGACCGCCCGCAGTCAAAGCGGGCGATATCTACTCAAAGTTAGCCGGGTCGATTAGCCGACGCACAGCCGCGACACGGTCCACTCGTGCACCGACTAACCGAGCGTGCTCGCGGATCATGCTCTCGTCAGGAGCGTAGTACATGCAGTAAATCTTGTCGTCAGTGACCCAGCTTTGGATCCACCGAATCTCGGGACCCAACTTCTTCAGAGCTTCCAGAGACCTCGCCACGGCTTCACGAATCTCAGCCTCGGACCGCTTTCCGGCCCCTGGCACTTCTCGTTCGATGACATATTTTGGCATGCTTGCCTCCCTTCAAACTGAGCCCAATACTGCTAGTCTACACCTCCTCCCGACGTAGATATAGGCTCCGGCCGCACTGACTCTTTGTCGTGCTGCAACTTTTTGCGGCGACTACCCCTCGAGACCACGACTCCCGAGGCGCGCACAGTGATTTCAATATGATCTGGAAGACGCGAGTTGCCGGCGTCCTGATAGCGGTGTGTTCTGTTCATGAGCTCGCTGTCAGTCATTGCGGACCCCCACGCCTGTTCCGGAGACAAGCTGATGCTCAGAATCACGATTCATGAGGAAGGTCCCGCAACGCGGTTCCTCGTGGAAGGGAAACTAGTGCGGCCGTGGCGGAACTTCGAAAGTGCTGATCCGCAGTCAGCAGACCGTTATCGACCTGGCGGGTGTCACCTCCGTCGATTCACACGGGAAGGACCTGCTGGCCGAGATGCACCGTCGGGGCATGCAATTGGTAGCCACGGGGCTGATGACTCAAGCCATTGTCGAGGACATCCAGAGAACCAGAGGCTAGCGGCAGTAAGACGAGGCAGGCAGCAATTTGTACTTGCGGGTGCCCGCTCAGCTGAATAAGATACTTTCTCTCATCACGAGAGGCTCTGTAAACATCGACCCGGACAACTGGTGACACCTGGTTGCCGCTCTGTTTCTTAGGAGGAGATCCAGTGATTAGACATCTTTCTCTTATTGTTGTGCTGGTCGTTCCGGCCTTTGCATTGGCGGAGGGCCGGCCCCCCAGCCAAACCGAGGCCTTGACCCTGGAGCAGGCAGTGGCCCTGGCTCTGGAGGGAAACCGGACCGTCAGAAACGCGGAATTGGAGGTGTCGAAGGCCGACGACCGACTGGCCGCAGCCAAGACACACCGGTTACCCTCTTTGAACTTTAATGCCTTTAGCTCGCTGCTGCTGCAACGGATAGATTTTTTGTTTAAGCAGGGCGATTTTGGAACCTTCCCAACTGGCACACCCAATCCTTCTCAGGATGTCACCATCAGTACGCCGAGGACTTTCAACTTGTTCGTCTACGCCAGTGCCGATCAGCCTCTCTCCCAACTTTATCGGATCAACCTATCGGTTCGATTGAATGAGTTGAACCGGCAACTCGCTGCCGAAGACCTTCAAGCGCACCGCCAGTCGATCACCAATGACGTCAAGAAAGCCTATTTCGAGGTCCTGCAGACTCAGAGCGCTTTGGAAGCTACGGACGAATCCATTAAGTTATACCGCGAGCTTGATCGCGTCACTGGAGAGTATGTCCTGCAATTAGTCGCCCTGAAATCTCAAGGGCTGGAAGTGAAAGCCAGGCTGGCAAAGGCGGAGCATGATGCGCTCACGCTTCAAAATGCCCTCAGCTCACAGAAAGAGAACCTCAATCAACTTTTGGGAAGAGCCATCACAACGGAGTTTCGTGCGAGCCCGATTCCTGAGATGGCTCCGTTTGAGGTGGACCTGGCTGCAGCGCAGGAGCGCGCTCGGGCGCAACGACCAGAAGTGAAGGAGGCGCGCCTCAAATTGAAGCAGGCTGAGCTGGACCGGCGGGTGAAGAAAGCAGAGTACATTCCGGATCTCAGCCTATCCTATCGATACCTTTCTCCATTCGGAATCGAGTTTGTTCCCAAAAATATTTCTGCCGTAGGCCTGTTTCTAAGTTGGGAACCTTTTGATTGGGGAAGGAAGAAGAGAGAACTGGCCGAGAAAACTAAGACCCAACAACAGGCGAACACTAGCGTGGAGGACGCGGAGGCTAAGGTTTTGCTCGATGTGAACACACGGTTTCGGAAACTTCAGGAAGCACGTTCTTCATTGCATCTCAGTGAGTTAAGCCAAGAAACTGATCGTGAGAAACTAAGAGTCACTTCAAATCGGTACTCGCAGAAAGCTGCATTGCTAGACGACGTCCTGGAGGCCCAGGCAGCATTAGCGCAGTCCAACCATCAATATCGACAGGCACTGGCGACCTTCTGGACCGCTAGGGCTGATTTCGAACGCGCTGTTGGAGGAGATCAATGAACCGACTAGTGTTGAGATCTCGACTTATGGGGGACATTTACCTTCACCACCGTTCCAACTCCACCGAACGGGAAGGTCTGAAAGAATCGACTACCCTCAAGATCGTGTGCATCCCCTCTCCCCCTCTCCCTGCTGAGGCGAGAGCAATGCCAACATTCTATTTGTCGCACGCGCTCGGTTCGGGGAATGTCGAGGGCTGGGTGAGGGGGTCGTGTCATGGTGCCATACAGGGAGCATGCATTCTTCTGCTCACTTTCCTTGCCGCTTGCAGCCATGACACACGAAAAGCCGAGAAAACTGTCACACCCGTGCGAGTGGTTGCCGTCGAGAGCTTCACACCCAACATGGGCGAGCGCTATTCGGCCTCCATCGAACCTGCCAGCCAGGTGAACCTCACGTTTCGCGTGAGTGGCTTTGTTCAGTACCTTCATCAAATTCGTGCGGCAGATGGACACATGCGGGCTCTTGAGCCAGGAGACATGGTGAAGGCTGGAACCTTGTTGGCTCGTCTGCGACAGGATGATTACGACATTCAACTCCGGCAAGCTCAAGGACAGTTGAATGCTGCTCGTGAGAGTGAGAGCGCTGCGCGGGCCCAACTGGGCCAGGCTCAGGCTGCCAGCAGTAGGGCCGACGCAGATTTCGCCCGGGCGAAAGCGCTTATAGAGAGCCAGAGTCTCACGCGGCCTGATTTCGATGCAGCCAAAGCTCAATACGATTCCACGCGCGCCCAGGTTGAGGCCGCACGTGCGCAACAGGAAGGGGCCACTGCCCAACTCCAAGCTGCGGATGCCGCTCTAGCGTCGGCACGGCTGGCGCAGCAAGATACCTCTCTGGTCGCCCCCTTTTCCGGCGCGGTAGTACAGAGGAACATTGAGCTCGGCGCCCTCGTCGGACCCAGCGTGAATGCAATGTCTATGGCTGACCTGAGCTCTGTGAAAGCATCTTTGGGCGTTCCCGACGTGGTGGCGGTCCACCTGAAGCGTGGGGAAGCATTGTCGATCTTTGTAGAGGCTCTGCCGGCGCGCGAATTCCGCGGTATTGTCACCGCCGTTGCCGCGGTGGCCGACCGTAACACACGTCTCTTTCAGGTACAGTTAACGCTACCCAACTTGCAGGCACTGCTTAAGCCCGGAATGATCGCTACCTTGTCGATGGGGGGCCCGGGCAAGGTCAAGCCAGTGCTGGTCGTACCTCTGAGCGCTGTGGTGCGACCACGCGAAGGATCGAGCGGCTTTGCCGTGATGGTGCTCGAGGGCGACCAAGCCCACCGGAGAGCCGTAACCCTCGGAAACACTTATGGCGACCGGATCGAGCTGGTTCAAGGAGTCAAGTTGGGTGAGCGTGTCGTAGTCTCAGGAGCGACCCTCATTGCGGAAGGTGACAGCGTGGAGGTGATCCCATGACGGCATCGACTCACGACAAGGAAAAGGAGTTGATTAACAAAACTCATAACACGGCCCGTTTCTGCGTGGAAAATCCGCAGATCACCTGGGTCCTGTTGATTGGCACAATCGTTTGGGGCATCTACGGTTACACCCACATGCCCCAGCGCAAGGATCCCGACGTTCCACCAAAACAGGCGTTGGTCATCACACCTTGGCCTGGTGCGAGCGCCGAAAAGATTGAAGCACTCGTCACCCGCAGCGTGGAGAAGACGATCGCTTCCAACTCGAATGTTTCGCGCATTGAGTCTGTCTCCAGAAGCCACGTCTCGACAGTGACCTTCACCCTCTCGAACCGCCTGAAGGAAACCGGTCAGGTTTTGGACGACATCGGCGGTCGATTGGACGCAATTCTTTACCTTCCGCAAGGGGCTGGGCCAATCAATTACGTGCGCGACTTTGGCGACACTGCTACGCTGCTGCTCACGGTCGCGAGCCCTAAAGCGGGCGATGCCGAAATAGCAGTCCGCGCCCAGGCGATCAGGAACGCGATTGTGGCGCTGCGGCCCAAAGGCGCCACAGATCACATCTCGATCCTGTATTGTTTCCCGCCAGTGGTAGACAAGCGAATGATCGTGCTTGGAGTCACCCAGTTTGCCGAGTACGCCCGCCTGCGGAGCACGGCCAGAAACATTCGGATTCTTGAAGGCCCAGGTTTTGTCGGCATCGATGGTGAATCTACAGCGGACGACAAGACCGCCCTCGACGCCCTTCACACTTTCCTCGCGGAGCGCTATGGGACAATGGATGTCCATCCCGATGCCTGGGAACCCTTTGTGGTTCGCGACCCCTCTGAGGTTCAGGCGAGGTTAGCTGCAGTCGCTGGAGAAAAGTACAGCTACCGAGAGCTGGATAACTTCACGGATGCCATGGAGAAGGCACTGCTGGCGACGGCTCGTACACCGGATGGACCCCCTTTGGTGGCCAAGGTGGTTCGGTCGGGTATCCTGCCGGAGAAGGTCTATCTCATCTATTCGCAGCATCGCTTGGCATCCTATGGTATCAAGTCAGAGAATCTCTCCGACATTCTTAATGCACGCAATATCACATTGGCCGGGGGGCAACTGGATCTTAAGGACAAGAGTGTCTCCATCGATCCATCCGGAGAATTTCATAGTGAGCGCGAGATAGGGGATGTCACCGTGGGGATCTCTCCCTATGGGTCGCCTTTATACTTGCACGATTTCGTCGACACCTTTCGCGGTTACGATAGCCCGCCCCAATATTTGAGCTACTATTCTTCGCGCGACTCACAAGGCCGGTGGCAACGGACCCGAGCGATTGCCATCAGTGTCCAGATGGGTGCAGGACAGCAGATCGATCGTTTCGCAAAGGCCGTCGACGCAACTCTGGAAGATATCAAACTGCGTCTGCCTAAGGACCTGATCATCACTCGTACCAGCGACCAACCACAGCAGGTTGAGGAGAACGTCGAGCTGTTCATGAACAGTCTTTACGAGGCCATTGTGCTAGTGGTGGTCGTCTCGCTCATTGGATTCTGGGAATGGCGATCCGCTTTCTTGATGGCTCTCTCGATCCCACTGACACTGCTGATGACCTTTGGCATGGCCTACGCACTCGGCATCGATCTGCAGCAGGTCTCCATCGCTAGTCTGATCATCGCATTAGGACTGCTCGTGGACGACCCCGTCGTGGCAGGCGATGCCATCAAACGCGACCTGGCAGCCGGACACCCGTCTCGCGTTGCTGCCTGGTGGGGGCCGACCAAACTGGCAACAGCAATTATGTACGCAACGGCGACCAACATCGTGGCCTACCTGCCGTTCCTGGTCCTGGGGGGCAATACGGGCCAGTTCCTCTACTCTTTGCCCGTGGTGATGACCTGCTCGTTAGTGGCTTCGCGGATCGTATCGATGACTTTCATACCCCTACTGGGTTACTACATTTTGAAGCCCAGTCATGAGCCGAGCATCGAAGAGCGCCGCCGCCGCGGCTTCGCCGCCAAGTACTACCATCTCGGACAGTTGGCCATTCGCCATCGATGGTTGGTATTGATTGGTTCTTTCGGGATTCTAGTTGCCGGGGGGTTGGTGGGGAAGAGCTTGAAAAAACAGTTCTTCCCCAAAGACCTGTCCTATCTCGCTTACCTTGACATCTTTTTGCCTGAGGATGCACCCTTTAATCTGACAAACCGCACAGCGCAACAAGTGGAGAGCATTGTGCAGCAAGTCTCTGAGGAAGAGAAACGGCCACTCGAGTCTTTGAATACCTTTATAGGCGGAGGCGGACCGCGTTTCTGGTATTCGCTGTCACCTGAATCCCATCACCCCAACTATGCTCAGATTGTCCTGCTTTTTAAGAATAAGCACGACACCGGACACCTGGTGCCGCGCTTACAGGAGCGGCTCTCTCGTGAAATAAGTGGCGCCAGAATCGACGTGAGGCAGCTGGAGACCGGCGACGCCGTTGGGCTTCCCATAGCCATTCGCGTTTCAGGCGAGAGCATTGAGGCTCTGCGAAACATCGCGGCGCGTGTGACGAGGATTCTGAAGGCCAATCCGAAGGCGGCGCGGGTCCGCGACGACTGGGGCGAGGACCGGTTTAATGTGCAGCTGGCCATTGATCCAGACCGCGCCAACCTTGCCGGTGTGACGAATCTCGATGTCGCCTCCGCCTCGGCCGCCGGTGTGAGCGGCTATCAGGTGACTACCTTGCGTGAAGGAGACAAACAGATTCCGGTTGTCGCTCGTTTGCGAATGGAGGAGCGAGCCCGACTGGATGACATCAATGACCTGTACGTATACTCCAGCACCGGTACTCAAAAAGTCCCCTTGCGGCAGATTTCGCAAGTCGAGTATAGCTTGCGTAGCGAGGTCATCCGGCGGCGCAATCAATTCCGCACGATCACAGTCTCGGCTTCGCCCGCTGAAGGTGTGCTGGGGTCGGAAATCATGGAACAGATTCGGCCCCAATTGCAGGATGTCACTGCGTCACTTCCACCGGGCTACCGGCTGGAAATTGGCGGCGAGGAGGAAAAGCAGGTCCAGAGCTTCGGTGATCTGGTCGTCGTGCTCGCCATATCCGTCGTCGCAATCTTCCTCGCCCTCGCTTTTCAGTTCAAAAACGCGATCAAGCCGTTCATCGTATTCGCTGCCGTGCCTTACGGGGCTGTCGGTGCTCTGACGGCACTCTGGATCATGGGCTCACCCTTCGGATTCATGGGCTTTCTTGGCGTGGTTAGTCTCGTCGGCGTAATCGTCAGCCACATCATCGTTTTGTTTGATTTCATCGAAGAAAAGCATGCCGAAGGCGAACCCTTCGAGCAAGCGGTGCTGGACGCCGGAATCATGCGATTGCGCCCGGTGATGATTACGGTGGGCGCGACTGTGATTGCGCTTTTCCCCCTGGCGGCACACGGTGGCCCACTTTGGGAACCCATGTGCTATGCGCAAATCGGAGGGCTCACCGCCGCGACCTTTATCACGCTGTTACTCGTGCCGGTCATCTATGCGGTCTGTGTTCTTGACCTGAAGATCGTGAAATGGGAAAGCCGTGAAACGGTTGTCGAACCCGGGCGCCCGGTAACCAGTGGACAAGCCGCGGTAGTCCCACAACCCCTCGAGTAACAAGCCGGCTGTTCTACGCTGGAAGACCGGGCACGATATTTGGAGTTCACCCGCTCCGGCCCAAGCAGGATTTAAATGGCAAACTTCAGGGCTTATTCATCGGCGTTCCTGCTTCTGTCTCTGCTGACGCTCGCAATCTTGCAGGGATTGGTTGGCGGTGAGCGACCGGTACAGAGCGACGCGCCGGCCCTGGCACTTTTGGTCACCTTGGCTGCAGCAGCCTATGAAGCGGCCTCGTCCAGGTTGCTCGCCCTTATTGCGGGTGGGCTAGGCGCTTTGACGTTGTGTGCAGTGATAGCGGGTCGTTGGTTTCGAGTAGACTCGGCCGCTCAGGTCCAATGGATCTTCCTTTCGGTTTTCTTTGCCTTTTGTGCCTTGAGGCTGCTACAGAAGGTGCTTAGACCAGGGTTGGTACACGCCGGAAAATTGTATGATGCGGTAAGCATCTACTTGCTTCTTGGGGTGACTTGGTCCGCACTCTATAGCTGGGTCGAACAGCGAGTGCCGGGCTCATTCCGGTTTACCTCGGAGAGCTCTCCGCATCCGATGACTCCTGAAACCTTCCTCTACTTCAGCTTCAGTACGCTGACAACTGCGGGGTTCGGGGATGTGGTTCCAGCTCGCTCTCTATCCAGGATGTTGGTGAGCCTGGAGGCAATCGCGGGAGTGATGTACGTAGCGATTCTGATCGCCCGCCTTGCCGGGTCTTACGGACATCGAGAGGGAACTGACACACCCAGTGCCTCGAATGAACTCTGATGGCTAAGACGATTTCAGGACGGATTTTTGTAACCGCTCCTTTGTGACGACTCCTGAAGATGAACTGGAAAAAGTGGATTGAATATTTCCTCCCGGCGTACGAGGAACAAGAGCCTGCGTTTCACGAAGAGCTGTCGAGGCTGGCAGTCATTGGTTTCCGGACTCTCGGTTGTATTTGCCTGTTTGCTCCGATTCTCGTTTTGGTCTTGGCGACGATAATCAGGCCAAATGGGCTGCCACAACCATTTCTCTGGCGAACACTGGCGTTGGCTTCCATGGGTGCGGTTGCGACGCTCTTATCTTTTATAACTTCCGTCCGTCCGTTTACCCGTCTTCTGGGCACGCTCTTCGGATACATGATTGCGATGGTGCTGATTGTCAGCTCCATTGTGATATCGCGTGTCTATCCTGAGGAATACCACCACCTTCCCGGACACATAACGCTTGTCCTCCTGGTTGGTATTGCCGCACTGCCCTTAAAGCCTCTCCAAACGTTGGCGTTTGGCTTGTCAATCAGTGCCAGCGAGTTGGCAATAATGTTAACGGCCCCATGGTTTGGCCAGTTTCCCGGGTGGGATCCATTTCATTTTATCAATAGTCTAGTGGTGACTTTTATCTGCACAGGTCTGACGGCCGTTATTTATGCTCAAAGAAGTTCGGCCTACCGTGCCCGGCAGCAGGTGCAACAATCCTTTGAGGATCTCCGCGCAGCCCAGGCTCGCCTGCTATTGAACGAAACTGCCGCCTCGCAAGGACGGCTCGCCGCCGTGTTGAGTCACGAATTGAATTCTCCCATCGGGACTTTGCGCAGCGCCGTTGAATCACTGGTCCTGCTCTACCAGAAGAAACGAGAGTCAGACGAAGCCCGGCTACTCGGGATTTTCGAGGGGCTGGCCCACGCTGCCTTGGAATCGTGCCAGCGACTCAAGGAGGTGGTGGGGCGCATGCAGCGCTTCACCAACCTGGACCGTGCCGAAGAGCAGGCAGTTGATCTTAACGAGTTGCTGCGAGACACCGTTGGTCTCCTGCATTCCGAGTTGAACAAAACTGCGGAGGTGACATTGGATCTTAAGCCACTCGCGCCGCTAAGATGCAAGCCGCAGCAACTGAGCGCGGTCTTTTTGAACCTGCTTCGGAACGCGACCGCTCATCTCCAAGAGGATGGTAAGGTCCGTGTTACCAGCGTTCAATCGAACGGCGAAATTGCCATTCAAGTACGTGACAATGGTCCGGGCATAGCTGCAGAGCGCCTGCCATATCTATTTGAGCCGACCTTTGCGGTTAGGAGCGGCAGAGTCGCCAGCTCCAACTGGGGCTTGTTCAGCTCGCGCAGCATCGTCCTCGAGCACGGAGGCCACATCAAGATTGATAGCACGGAAGGTCAGGGGACAGTTGTTACGGTAACTCTGTCTGTAGCAGGCAAGTAATGACATCCGGCTCCCGGTGAGGGGCCGAGCCCCAAGATTCTATCCCGGCTGGGTTGGCTGCCCCACGCAACCGAGGTTTCAATTCAATATGAGTAGATGTCAGGCGACGAGCCCGGCAATGGTGGCTGACAGAAAGTTGGCCAGAGTTCCCGCGATCATGGCTCGAAAGCCGAGGCTCGCCAGGTCGTGGCGCCTCGTGGGCGCCAGTGCCCCGATCCCTCCGACCTGGATGGCGATGGAGCCAAAATTGGCAAAACCGCAGAGGGCGAAAGTGGAAATCATGAAGGATCGCGGGTCAAGGGTGTCGCGAATTTGACCCAACTGCAGAAATGAAATCACTTCGTTCAGTACCATTCGAGTGCCCAACAGGTTTCCGACCTGATAGGAATCCTTCCAACTCACACCCATGCTCCAGGCAATGGGTTGAAAAATGAGACCCAGGATCTGTTGCAGGCTGCCGGGAAAGTAGCGCGCCACGGTTCCCAAGTAGGCTGCGCTTGACGGTTTTTGCGCCAGGGATTCGAGACCATGGTGCAAAAGTCCCAGGATGCCATTCACCATTGCGACCAAAGCTACAAAAGCGATCAGCATGCCTGCCACATTGATGGCCAGATGTATTCCTTCGGAAGCGCCTCGGGCTGCGGCATCCACGAGATTTACGTCAGTCTTTGGTATCTCCACTTTGACTTGGCCGGAGGTTTTGGGAACTTCAGTTTCCGGAATCATGACCTTGGCAATCATGATGGCTCCGGGCGCGGTCATTACCACCGCAGTGAGTAGATGCACGACGTCCACATGGGCGATCAGAACGTAGGCGGCCATGATACCGCCCGACACATGCGCCATGCCCGCAGTCATCACGGTCATCAGTTCAGAGCGGGTCATTTCAGCCAGAAAGGGGCGGATGGTCAATGGCGCCTCGGCCTGACCCATAAAAATGCTGGCAGCTACGGAGACAGACTCTGCTCCGCTCGACTTAAGAATGCCGCTCATCGCTCTCGAAACCTGCTGGACCACGATCGGCATAATTCTGAGGTAATAGAGGATGGCAAATAGAGAAGCCAGAAAGATGATGATCGGCAACACCTGAAACGCCAGGATAAAGCCTACACTCCTCTCCCCTTGTTCCGAGCCCAAGGGTCCAAAGACAAAGCGAGCACCCTCACCGGAATAAGCAATCAGCCCATCGACCGCCGCCCTCATCAAGAGAAAAAATCTCGCCACCAGGTTGAACTTCAGCAGGCAGATCAAAAACTGAATGAAAATGAATATCGACAGATACCGGGAGACCGTGGGTGGTGGCTCTCCTGACGGGCGTCTAAGAATGCGGAGCAGTCCCAGTTGTACAAGAATAGCCAGCACAACAGTTCTAAATGACAAGGGAAGCCAATCGAACCCATGGCTCAACAAGTCCCCTCTGAGGACCATCCAGGCGAGCGAGATCTGAAGACCGATTCCCCAGGCGACGGTTCGCCAGCGAATGGCTTTCCGGTCTGCTGACAGCCCGACCGCAATCCCCACCAACAAGAGGAAGCCCAGAATTCCGGTCAAGCGCTGCATGGAGCTAAAGGGTCTTTTCCTTCACGTGATTTTTGATGTAGTCGACGATGGTTTCAGTAGACGTTCCAGGGAGGAAAATCTCATCAACGCCGATTGCCTTGAGAGAGGGAATATCCTGATTGGGAATGATGCCTCCGGCGATGACCAAAACGTCATCGACACGTTTCTCCTTCAGGAGTTCCATAATGCGGGGAAAGATGATGTTATGGGCACCGGAAAGGATGGAAAGACCGATGCAATCGACATCTTCCTGCAAAGCAGCGTTGACAATCTGTTCCGGAGTTTGCCGAAGGCCCGAATAAATGACTTCCATCCCGGCATCGCGCAGTGCACGAGCAATAATCTTGGCGCCGCGGTCATGGCCATCAAGGCCGGGCTTGGCAATGAGGACTCGGATAGGTTTGGAGAGCATTCGAGAGCTATTCAGAAACGAGGCTCAACGTAGATTCCAAAGACGGAACGCAAGCTGTCGCAGATTTCGCCAAGCGTGACATAGTGCCTTGCACACGAAACGAAATGCGGCATCAGGTTGTCGCTGCCTCGCGCCGCCTTCTGTAAGGACTCGAGCGATCGTTGAACCTCTGTTCGACTTCGCGAACCTTTCACTTCCTGTAGGCGAGTAAGCTGTCTGCGGGACACTTCCTGGTCGATATAAAGGGTCTCCGGCACCGATTCATCTAGGGCAACGTAGTCATTCACTCCCACGATGATTTTTTCCTTGCGTTCAATCGCCCGTTGATACCGATAGGCTGCTTCATGGATTTCACGCTGAGGAAAGCCATTTTCAATGGCGGCCACCATGCCGCCCATTGCGTCAATTCGACTGAAGTAGTCCCAGCAGCCCCGTTCCATTTCGAGCGTGAGCCTTTCCAGGAAGTAAGAACCGGCCAAAGGGTCAACAGTATTTGTGACTTCGCTTTCATGAGCCAAGATCTGCTGAGTTCGGACAGCGATGGCAACCGACTCTTCAGTAGGCAGGGCGTAGGTTTCATCCATGGAGTTGGTATGGAGAGACTGGGTGCCTCCTAGAACTGCCGCCAGAGCCTGAATCGCGGTACGGACAATATTGTTGTAAGGCTGCTGTGCCGTCAGAGAGCAACCCGCGGTCTGCGAATGAAAGCGAAGCATCCAGGAACGAGGGTCTTTAGCATGAAATCGTTCGGTCATCACCCGGTACCAGACCTTGCGAGCCGCGCGATACTTGGCGATCTCCTCAAAAAAATCATTGTGAGCATTGAAGAAGAATGAGAGACGTGGCGCAAAATCATCGACAGGTAGTCCCGTCTGAATGGCTGCCTCGACGTACTCGATCCCATCGCGTAGGGTAAACGCGAGCTCCTGCAAGGCAGTAGAACCTGCTTCACGGATGTGATAGCCGCTAATCGAGATGGTGTTCCATCGCGGGACTTCCGACGAACCGAACTGAAAGGTGTCCGTCACAAGCCGCATCGAAGGACGCGGGGGAAAAATCCATTCCTTTTGGGCGATGTATTCTTTCAGAATGTCATTTTGAGTTGTTCCCGAGATTTTCTTCCAGTCGAATCCCCTCTTCTCCGCGGTGACCAGGAACATCGCCCAGATGATGGCTGCAGGAGAATTAATGGTCATCGACGTAGTCGTCCTTTCGAGATCAATTGCGTCGAATAACACCTCCATGTCTGCCAGAGAGGAAACGGCTACGCCGCATTTCCCGACTTCGCCTCCAGCCATCGAGTGGTCGGAGTCCATGCCCATTAATGTGGGCAGATCAAAAGCAACTGATAAACCGGTTTGGCCCTGGGAAAGCAAGTAGTGGAATCTTCGGTTGGTATCTTCGGCCGTTCCGTATCCGCTGAACTGTCGCAACGTCCAAAGCTTTCCACGATACATGGCTGGGTAGATGCCACGCGTGTAGGGAGGCGCTCCAGGGAATCCCAGGTCTCTTTCATAGTCGAAGTCATCCAG
>Ga0075423_10002914_pt1 | contig 15689 bp, 16 predicted proteins | sample SoiMethybrSBSTD2_FD_80114 | JGI IMG/M metagenome (GOLD analysis project Ga0075423, IMG submission 80114) | Bulk soil microbial communities from a Populus tree surrounding site in Tennessee, USA - Soil MetaG P. TD hybrid SBSTD2 | ecosystem: Environmental > Terrestrial > Soil > Tree plantation...
TCCTAGGCACAACCCGAGGGAACCACCACGCCCTTCGAACGGTCAGTCAGGGCGGACCGGGAGCTTCCGAAGGGAGGCGCCCCGGAGCACGCCCGTGCCCGAGAGCCGGGCGGGGCGGCCGGGGCTACGCTTGGTGGCCGGCCGAGGGGACAGGCAGGCGGGAAGAGTGAACGATCCGGACCCGCGGACGCTCGTTCGGGCGCGCGAGGGCGACCTCGGAGCGTTCGAGGATCTCGTGCGTCAGTTCCAGGGCGACGTGTGGCGCTTCGCGTACCACTTCACCCGGGACCGCGCGCTGGCCGACGACGTCACCCAGGAGGCCTTCCTCAGGGCGTTCCGCTTCCTGCGCACGTTCCGAGGGGACTCGAAGTTCTCGAGCTGGCTGTTCCGGATCACCCGCAACTGCGCGATGGACCAGATCCGCGCACGCAACCTCTACGTCGAGCGCGTCACGCAGATCGCGGGCTCGCCCGCCGACCCGCAGGCGCGGGTCGAGCTGCATGCGGCCCTCGACGCGGTCACGCCCGAGCACCGCGAGCCGTTCCTGCTCGTCGAGGTGTTCGGACTGTCGTATCAGGAGGCGGCGGACGTGCTGGGCGTCCGCGTCGGCACGATCAAGAGCCGGATGCACCGCGCCCGCCGGGCCATGATGGACGCGCTCGCGCTCGAGGAGGAGGCGCGATGAACCACGAGCAGGCCGAACGCCTCCTGTCCGCCCGCATCGACGGCGAGCGACTGGCCACGCGTCAGACCGTCGCGCTCGAACACCACCTCGAGGCGTGCGCACAGTGCCGCGCGTTCGAACGCGGCGCGTACCGGCTCCGCGAGGCCGCGCGATTCGAGGTCGCGCCCGCCGTTCCGGACCTCGTCGACGAGGTCATGGCCGCCGTGCGAACCGACGCGAAGCCCTCGGGTCTTCGCGTCGTCCGCCCGGCCAGGCTCCCCCGACGCAGGCTCCTCCCACGGCTCGCGCCGGTCGCCGCAGCGCTGCTCATCGGCGTCCTCATCGGAAGCCTGGTCGTGGGCGGCCCGTGGCAGCGGTCGCAGACGGGCTCGGCGTTGGCGGCGGCGGAGATCGCGGGCGGGATCTCGGCCGCGGCCGCGAACCTGGACGCCTACCAGGCGACGTTCAGTATCCACGAGCTCAACATGTCGACCGACGTCCCCGAACGCGACCTGACGATGCGCGTGTGGTTCCACGCGCCCGAACGCTTCCGCCTCGACGTCGTGGATCACACGGACTACCCGGCCCGAACCACCCCGACCGACCTCCGCCTGGTGGTCGACGGATCGCGCTGGTTCGCGTCCGGTCCCGCGCCCTGTCCGACCGCCGAGTGCCCGCAACGCGAGTCCGTGGTCCGCAATCGCCTGCCGTTCTCGACCGACGCGCCGATCCCGACCGATCTCGTGCTGCCGATCTCGACGCTGGCCGACGCCGATCGGCTGACCGTGCTCGGCCGGGGCACGGTGCTCGGCCGGCCGGCTGTGCAGGTCGAGGTGCCGTTCGAGCGCGCGCGCCCGCTGTTCCCGTTCCTATCGATCGCCGGAGGGTCGATCGGCGGCGACTGGCGGCCGTTCTTCCCCAACGACCGCGTGCGGATCTGGCTGGACGAACGCAACTGGTTTCCGCTGAAGTGGGCGGTCTACCCTGCCACCGGAGTCGAACGCGACGCGTGGGCCTTGCGATTCGGCCTCCCCGACGAGCCCTCGCTCCGGCCCGTGTTCACCGTGACCGCGCTCGACGTGAGCACGCGCCCGCCGAGCGCCGGCGTCTTCCGGATCCCGGCCAGCGCGTCCGCGCAGGACCAGGGAGCCCGGAGCGTCGGGCTGACGGACGTCGCGCGGGACGTCGGGTTCGAGCCCGTCGCGCCGAACACGGTGGGCGGCCTCGAGCGCTACCGGGTCGTCCTGCCCACCGATGACACGGCGCGATCGCTGATCGCCTACGCGGACGGCCTCGCGTTCGTGAACCTCGGCGAGACGCGGACGTGGGCCGGGACGGCGCCGTTCGGGCCCGTCGGCGTGCAGGCCGAGGAGGTCCCGCTCGCGGGCGGCGGCGTGGCCTACTACGAGCCCTCCACGGACGAGCACAGTCGGCGGGTCTCGATCCACGCTGCCGGCACCGACCTCTACCTCGAATCCAACCTGTCGCGTCCGGCATTGCTCGCCGCCGCGGCGGCGCTGCCGGTTCAGGGGCTGCCGATGCCCGATGCGTGGCGGATCCGCCGGGTGGGGGGGGCGACGGTCGAGCGCGTCCCTCTCCAGGCCGCCCGGTCCTCGGTCCCTTTCCCCATCGAGCTGCCCCGAACGCTCCCGGACGGGTTCGGGCTCGCGAGCGTGGAGCTGGTGGACGCCGGGTACGGCGACGGGGTGACCCTGTACTTCCGCGACCTGGACGCCGACGCCGGCATCGGCACGATCCGGCTGCACCTCGAGCCGGCGCAGGCGCTCCCGCCCGCGACCTCGGCGAGCCAGTCCTCGATGGACGTCGGAGGCGCCCACGGCCGCTACACGCCGGATCGCTCCGAGCTCGAATGGGTCCGTTCGGGCGTGTACCACTCGCTGGACGCGCCCGGGCTCGAGCTCCCGGAGCTGGTCGCGATCGCCGCCTCGATCGGGTCGGGCGGATGAGGGTTCGCCGCGTCGCCGGCCTCACGGCCGGGATCGTGGTGGGGTTCGCGCTGGGCGCCTCGGTCACGCTCGCGATCCAGGGCTGGGCCAGCCTGCCGGACCCGAACGTCCCGACGCCGCCGGCGGACGTCCCGCAGACCGAACCGCAGCCGCCCGACGCGTTCCTCGTCTGGACCTCGGGAGGCATGCCAGACGGCTTCCGGCAGAAGGTGCAGCACCTCGACGGGATCCGGCGCTCGGTCGTGGTCGCGAGCGACAACACGTGGCTCGACCGATCGTGGTCGGCGCAAGGCGAGGTCATCGACGACCCGAGGCCGGGCTTCGCGATCCCGCTCGAGGTCGCGGCCGTCGATCCGCGAGAATTCGCGCCGTTCCTACCGCCGGCGGACCGCTCGGTCGCCCTAGCGCTCGGCGACGGGCAGGGGATCCTGGGCGAGAGCAGCGCGCGGCTTCGCGGACTCGGACCGGGCGCCGTGATGCGGTTCGGCGACACACGGATCGAGGTGGCCGCGATCCTGCCCGACGAGCTGGTGGGCGCGAGCGAGCTCATGGTCTCGCGGGAGGTGGGGCGTTCGATCGGCGTGACCACCGACCGGTACGCGCTCGTGGTGCCGGATTCGGCCGGGACGAGCCGTGGCGTCGAACGGCTCCTCGACCCCCTCCTGCCCTCGGACCCACCCTCGAAGGTGCGGGCGCCCGGCGACACGCCGTACTTCCGCCAGGGCGACGCGGTCCTGCCGCCTGTCCGGCTCAAGCTGCTCTTCGGCGAGTTCGCGGCGAAGCCGACGCCGGGAAGGCCCGGCTACCTCACGCTCGATCCGGCGTGGGTTCGGCGGAACATCGACACGCAGAACGTGCCGCTGCTGGGGTCGGTGACCTGCAACGTAGCGCTGTTCCCGCAGATCCGCGGCGTCGTGCACGAGCTGATCGAACGCGGCCTGCAGGACACGATCGACTCGTTCTCCGGATGCTTCTCGGCCCGGCACATCAACCGCATCCCGAGCGCGGGCCTGTCGCACCACTCGTGGGGCATCGCGTTGGATCTGAACGTGCAGCAGGGGAACCTGTTCGGGCAGACCCCGCACCAGGACCCGAGGCTGGTCCGGGTGTTCGAGCACTGGGGGTTCGTGTGGGGCGGGACGTTCATCGAGCCCGACGGCATGCACTTCGAGTACCACCGGGAGCCCGCCCAGGACTGACCCGGCCCGGCCCGGACGTGCGCGAAGGGAGCAGCGAGCATGCGCAGTCTGCACCTGCTCGGTCCGGGTTCAACCGGCCGAGCATGCCTCCCGCGGCAGGACGCGCGTGGGTTTCTGCTCCCTTCGCGGTCGCCCTAGGGCGACGCGGCCATCGTAACCCCCACCCCCTCCGGCGCGCGAACCCGCTCGCGCGGGATGTGCGAGGCTGAACGGCGTGGCGGATCCGCACCTGCAGACGCCGTCGGGAAAGCCTCGGGCCAGGTCACTCGGCATAAGGTTCGACGGCGAACCCGGCGCGTGGAACGCGATCACCGACGTGCCCGGCCTGGAGGTCGGATACGTCACGCTGATCGAGGGCTCCGACGTCCGCTCCGGCGTCACCGCGATCCACCCGAGAGGGTCCGCGGCGACGTCCGACCCGTGCGCGGCCGGGTTCCACTCGCAGAACGGCAACGGCGAGATGACGGGCGTGTCGTGGATCCACGAGTCCGGGACGCAGGCCGGGCCGATCGCGATCACGAACACCGCGTCCGTCGGCACGGCGCACGCCGGGATCGTCCGGTGGACCACGACGCGCCACCCCGACCTGGCCGAGTGGTGGTGGTGGCTCCTGCCCGTCGCAGCCGAGACCTGGGACGGATACCTCAACGACATGAACGGTGGCCATATCACGCAGGACGTGGTCGTGTCGGCGCTCGACGCGGCGGCGGCGGGTCCCATCGAGGAGGGCTCGGTGGGCGGGGGCACGGGGATGAACTGCTACGAGTTCAAGGCCGGCACGGGGACCGCGTCGCGCCTGGTGGAGCACGCGGGCACCACCTACACGGTCGGCGTGCTCCTGCAGACCAACTTCGGCGCCCGTCCGGACCTCGTCGTCTCGGGCGTGCCGGTCGGGAGGGCGCTCGCCGACGACAACCCGCTGGCCGACGCGTACCCGGCGCCCGGGGCGGGCTCGGTGATCGGGATCGTGGTGACCGACGCGCCGCTGATGCCGCACGAATGCGAGGCGATGGCCCGGCGGGTGACCGTGGGGATCTCGCGGACGGGAGCGCCCGGCTCGCACTTCTCCGGCGACCTGTTCCTGGCGCTGTCGACCGGCAACCCGGGCGCGTTCACGCCGAGCGCGATGTCGTCGTTCGGAAAGGGGCGGGACTACGACGAGGTGCGGTTCGTGCCGTGGGGCGAGATGGACCCGTTCTTCGAGGCCGTCGTGCGGTGCACCGAGGAGGCCGTGCTCAACGCGCTGGTCGCCAACGAGGACATGGTGGGCCACTTGGAGCACCGTTCGCCGGCGCTCCCCCGCGACCGGCTGGTCGCGCTGCTCCGCGAGGCCGGCCGGATCGCCTGACGCCTAGGCCACCTGCCGGGCGGCCGTACGCGAACGCACCACCACCCACAGGACGATGAACGCGGCCGCCACCGCCGCGACCAGGCCGGCCGCGACGCGCGTCTTCGGGTGGACGGCGGTCTGGGCGATCCGCGTTCGGAGCCGGACGGGGCGGCGGAAGTCGCGGATCTCTATCTCGGACGAGTCCGCCTCCCTGCGCAGGTCGCGGTCCGGGTTGACGGCGACCGGATGCCCGACCGCCTGCAGCATCGGGAGGTCGGTGATCGAGTCGGTGTACGCGTACGAGGCCGTGAGGTCGATGCCGCGCGTGTTTGCGAGCTCACGGATCGCCTCGGCCTTGGCCTCGCCGTAGCAGTAGAACTCGAGCTCGCCCGTGTACTTGCCGTCGACGATCCGGGCGCGGGTCGCCAGTACTCCGGCCACCCCGAAGTGCCTGGCGAGCGGCCGGACGACCTCCTCGGGCGAGGAGCTCACGATGTAGATCGCCCGCCCCTCGGCCCGGTGCAGCTCCATCAGGTCGAGGGCCTCCTGATAGACGAACGGGTCGATCACGTCGATCAGGACCTCCTCGACGAGCTGCTCGACCTCCTCGCGGTCCCATCCCCTGGTGAGCTGGAGCATGCCCTCCTTGAGGCGGTCCATCTTCCGCTCGTCGGCGCCGACGAGCGCGTACACGAGCTGCGCGTACGCGCCTCGCACGAGCTGGCCCCGCGTGACCAGGCCCGCGCGGTACATCGGCCGGGACAGCGCGAGCGAAGAGGACTTGGAGATGATCGTCTTGTCGAGATCGAAGAAGGCGGCTTCCATGGCGGACCATGGTAGCCCGGGCACGGAGCCCTCCCGGCAGGCACGAGGGGAGCCCGTGCCGGGCTCCCCTCGTGCGAACGCGTTGCCTAGGAACGCGTTGCCTGGGAACGCGCTGCCTAGAAGGACGCGGTGCCGACGCACACCTCGCCGGTCGAGAGGTTGCGGGCGCGCGCGCGGAACACGTCCGAACCCGTGCGGTTCGGCTCCACCGTACGAGCCTCGAACGACCCGCTCGCGCCGCGCGTGGTCCGCGTGGCCCGGAACGCGAGGTCGCCGTCGTGACGGATCTTGACCCGCCAGCGATCGCCGACCACGTTCTGGTCGACCTCGAACTCGACCTCGATGCGCCCATCCTCGGGCGAGAGCTTCAATTTCCAGTCACTCCGCCCCGAACACGAGCCGCGCCGGACCACGTCACTCTGCCCAGCCAGCGCGGTGGTCGCCGGGACCAGGAACAGGAGCCCCACCAACAGCGCCGTCGCGAACCGCTTCATGGCCACCTCCTCTGATCGACGACCTCAACCGTAGGAAGCGGCCTCCCAAGGGCCGGTTAAGGCGGGCCGTGCCCCCGGTAAAGCTTCACGACTATCCTCGCCGTGGAGGTGTCAGGGCGCCTGGTGGGCCCCCCGGTCTTCAAAACCGGTGTGGGGGCGAAAGCTCCCAGGCGGGTTCGATTCCCGTCCGCCTCCGCGAGATCGAGGGAAAGGGCCGGTGGGTTACGATCCCGGTCCCTCAGCTCGTCGGTCGCCGCGGCGTCACTCCGCCGCCCGGCCCCATCGCAGGCCGTGCCGCTCCACCAGATCGGGGATGCTCGAGGGATCGACCTCCAGCCCGAACCGGGAGGCGATCTCGGCACGCTCCTCGGGCGGAGCGTCGGGCGCGAGGGCGACCATCTCGCGGAAGTACCGCTCGAACCCCGAGGGGCTGATGATCTCGAGGATCCGGGCCGGTTCGTCGCCGGCGTTCCAGAACGTGTGCCATCGGTCACGCGGCTTGAATATCAGGTCGCCGGGTCCGCCGACGATGACGTGCTCACCGAGGAGCGCGCCCACGCGTCCCTCGAGCACGAAGCTGTACTCGTCCTCCCGGCTGTGGCGGTGCAGGGGCGCAGCCAGCGCCTTCGGCGGCATCGGGTGCTCCACGAGTGAGAATCCGCCGCCTGAGTCCTCCGACGAGACCATGAACCGCACGGCGATGGACGCGAGCCAGCCGAGTTCCCCGTCATCCGGGCCGACAACTCTGGGGAATGGATCCGTCATCGGCTCTCCGTCACGTATCCACCGACATGCGTCAGGAGCCGAGGCTCACGCGGCTCATCACGTCCTCGTGGAAGCGCTCGAGCTGGCGGATCTCGTCCCAGACCGGCCACAGCAGGACGCGCTCGGCGCCGGCGGCCGCGTAGCGTTCGAGCTTGTCCGCGCACGCGCCGGCCGCGCCGACCAGAAGGCGCTCGCGCAGCTGCTCGGGATCGCGGCGCAGGGTCGGGGCCAGGACCTGCGAGACGACGTCGTCTGCCTCGGCCACGTTCTCGGTGACGTACATGAACATCGAGGCGATCGCGTTCGGGAAGCGCTCGGGGTCGACGCCGCGTGATCGCAGCTGTGCGCCCAGCCGCGCGCGGGCGTCGGCGAACGCCTCGGGCGTGGCGTTGTAGCCGGAGGCGAGCCACCCATCTCCGAGGCGAGCCACCCGCCGCAGCGCCGTGTCCGAACCCCAGCTGCCGACCCAGATGGGCGGCCCGCCGGCCTGCGCCGCGGGCGGCAACAGATCCATGCCGGTCGTCGAGTAGAACTGCCCCTCGAACGGCGCACTGCCGGGCCGGAGCAGTGTTCGGAGCGCCTGCACGGCCTCCTCGAACCGCTCCCAGCGCTCCTCCCACGGGACCCCCGCGGCCCGGTAGTCGTGCTCGGACGAGCCCGGGCCGACACCCACCACGAGCCGCCCGCCCGAGAGCCGGTCGATCGCGGCCAGGGTTTTGGCGAGCGGGGCCGGGCCGCGGACCACCGGCAGCGCGATCGAGGTCGCCACGGTCATCGAGCCGCTCGCCTCGAGCATCGAGGAGAGCGCGACCTGCCCGTCCAGCCACGGCCGCTCGAACACGAGGTGGTCGTTCGCGGTGAGCCAGCGCATCCCGATCGCGTCCGCCAGGCGCACGTAGTCGGACAGGGCGCCGAACGACGGGGACCCGTCGCCCCATGCGATCTGCGGCAGATGCGCGCCGAACTCCATCCGGAGCCTCCCGAGCTGGTGGCTCGGGATGCTACCGAGGCGCGGGCCGCCTTACCGGCCGAACGCGTCCAGGTGGTGCAGCTTCTCGGGGTTCGCGACCGCGCGCACGGACTGGACCAGATCGTCCGCGATGTCGAGGGTGACGGCCACCACTGGCCGGTCGTCTCCATCCAGGAACACCGCACCCGGCTGGCCGTTGATCTCGACGAAGCTCGCCCCGCGGACGCCTAGCTGCTGCTGACCTCGAGCCGACCCCTCGATCAGCAGCCGTGCCACCCGCTCCCGGCCGTAGACCGGCTTGGGGAACGCCGGCGCCTTGCCCCCGCCGTCGCCGTAGGCGACCACGTCCTGCGCGAGCAGCCCGATCAGGGCGTCCTGGTCGCCGTCCAGGATCGCCCCGAAGAATCGCTGGGCGAGCTCGTCGCGCCGCCGGCGTGAGGCCTCGAACCGCGGACGCTTTGCCTCGACCTGCCGCCGGGCTCGAACCGCGATCTGACGGCAGTTCTGCTCGCTCCGGCCGACCACGCGAGCGACCTCGTCGTAGCCGTAGTCGAAGACGTCGTGCAGGAGGAACACCGCCCGCTCCACGGGCGTGAGGCTCTCGAGAAGGACCAAGAAGGCCATCGAGAGCGAGTCCGCGGTCTCGGCGTGGGCCTCCACATCGCTCTCCGCGTCGGTCAGGACGGGTTCGGGCAGCCAGGTCCCGACGTAGCGCTCGCGCCGGACCCGGGCCGAGCGGAGCTGATCGATCGCCAGGCGCGTCGTGATCGTCGACAGGTACGCCTTGGGCGAGTCGATCTCCTTCCCGGCGATCGACTCGCGGTGGTAGCGCAGGAACGCCTCCTGCACCACGTCCTCCGCCTCGCTGGCGCTGCCGAGCATGCGGTAGGCGATCGAGAACATCAGCGGGCGGAGCTCCTCGTACACCTGGGTCACGGGCACCTCCGGGCGTGCGGTCTCCATCGTGACATGGAGACGGGACGACCCGCCCGTCCGTGACACGCGCGCCGGGATCTTCCTCCTGTCACATCGTCGGCCCACGCCTCGTCTCCTGTGCGCAGGACCGGCGAGGCCCGAACGAGGAAGGAGGAGGCTGGATGGACACGAGGGTCGTGTGGGCGGCGGAGGTGCTACGAGCGCAGCGCATGCCCGCGGCGGAGCTCGGGGCGGTGCTCGAGACCGAGGACGCGGAGGAGATCCGGCACCGCCTGGCGCTCCACGGCGAGCGACTCCACGAGGGGCTCATCGACCAACTCCGGGCCCTCTCGCGCGTCGAACGGCTGCTCACGCAGACGCTCGGCGGCGGTCAGTCATCCCCGGGGTCGTTGGACTCGTTCGAGCCGTCCTCGTCGACCTGCTGGCCCACGACGTGGAAGCCTTCGTCCAGCGTCACCTCGACCACGCGGCCGTCCGCGAGCCGGACCTCGATCCCGTAGGCCGCGCCGTCGTCGCCGGCCTCGGCCTCCAACACGGTCCCGCCGCCCGTGTGTTGGAGCGCGGCGGCCGAGGCCTTCCCCAGCGCCGAACCCGTGAGCGGCTCGTCCGAGTCCCCGACGCCGTTCGCGATGGCGACGCTCGCGCCGCCGCCCACGACGGCGACCGTGAGGGCACCGCCAACGATCCACCTGGTCCTACGATCCATCTCCCCTCCTTTCCCTGCTGTGCTGGCGATCCTGCCGATCGGTCGATGAGAGCAACGTGAGGCGTAGATGAGGCGGACCTCGGGTCACCCGGTCTGACGTCTCCGGACCCGGATCTCGGCGCGTCGATAGCATGGGATGGATGCGGCGCACGCTCGTCCTCGTCGCGGGGCTCCTTCTCGCCGGATCCTTCGTCTATGCGGGCGCGACCGAGCTCATGGACCAGGACGTCCGAACCGCACCGCGATACGTGATCGCCGCCGCCGGCGATATCGCCTGCAACGACCCTGCGAACGGCTCCTCGTCCCCCACGACCTGCCAGTACGACGACACGGCTCGCCTGGTCGACGACCCGGATCTCACGGCCGTGCTGACGCTCGGGGACAACCAATACGAGGAAGGTCAGTACGAGGCGTACACGCAGTACTTCGCTCCGACGTGGGGACGGGTCTTCGGCAAGCTGCGCCCCGCGCCCGGGAATCACGAATATGGAAGCGACCCCTCGGCCACACCGGACGGGTACTTCCGATACTTCGGTAACGCGGTGAAGGGACCGGACGGCCTCGGCTACTACTCGTTCGACCTCGGAGCCTGTCCGAACGACCCGTGCTGGCATCTGATCTCGCTCAACTCGGAGCTCTGCTTCACGGACGCCGGATGCGGGCCGGCATCCCATCCGACGGATCCGGGTCCCGGCAACATGATGTACGCGTGGCTCCAACAGGATCTGGTCGAGCACCCGGACTCCGAGTACCCGTGCACGGTCGCCTACTGGCACCATCCCTTCTTCTCGTTCTCGACCCAGAGCGGCGCGAGCGATGCCGTCGGACCCATGTGGGACCTGTTGTACGCGGCGAGTGCCGACATCGTGCTGAACGGACACTCGCACAACTACGAGCGCTGGCGGCGGCAGGACCCCGACGGCGACTACGACCCGAACGGGATCCGCGAGTTCATCGTCGGAACGGGCGGGGCCAGCCACTACGAGCTCCAGGACGGGGACCGGCCGGAGAACCTCGCGCGGGCACAGACGAACGCGTTCGGGGTCCTTCGGCTGTCGCTCAAGGCAAGCAGCTATCGCTGGCGGTGGGTCTCGGCGCCTGGCCAGCCGTCGTTCGCGGATGCCTCGAGCCGCGCCTACCGGTGCGTGCGCGCTAGCCCTTGACGCCGGTGACGGTGACCCCCTCGACGAACACGCGTTGGGCGAGGAAGAACAGGACGATCACGGGGATCATGAACAGCACGGACGCGGCCATCGTCAGGTTCCACTCGGTCTGGAACTGCCCGCGGAACTCCGCGAGTCCCATCGACAGCGTCCACAGCTTCGGGTTTTCGCCCAGGTATAGGAGCGGCGCGAAGAAGTCGTTCCACGAGTACAGGAACTGGAACAGCGCCACCGCCGCGATCGCCGGCTTGGCCAGCGGCACGATCACGCGGGTCATGATCTGGAACTCGTTGGCCCCGTCGATCCGCGCGGCGTCCGAGAGCTCCTCGGGGATCGTCAGGAAGAACTGTCGTAGCAGGAAGATCGTGAACGCGTCGCCGAAGAACAGCGGCACGATCAGCGGCTTCATCGTCCCTATCCAGCCGAACCGGACGAACAGGATGTAGAGCGGGATCACCGTGACCTGGAACGGCAGCATCATCGTCGACAGCACGACGATGAACGCGGCCCCGCGACCCCGCCATTGGATCCTGGACAGCGCGTATGCCACCGGGATGCACGAGACGACCACGCCCACGGTCGACAGCACCGCGATCGTGAACGTGTTGCGCGTGTAGCGGAGCAGCGGGATGCGGTCGAACACGTCGGTGAAGTTCGACCACCGGAACGGCGACGGCCACAGGTGGGCGCCGAGCACCTGCTGGTCGGTCATGACCGCCGACAGCAACACGAACACGATCGGCAGCAGGAAGATCGCCCCGACCGCGATCAGCAAGGCGTGGTTCGCCACCGTCACCAGGAAACGCCGGCGGCGGACCTCGGCCGGAAGGGGTCGACGGACGATGGTTGCGGACGGACGCGGGGGGGCGGGGCGGACCGTGGTCGTGGTGGCTATCGGAACCCTCCCTGGTAGTGAACCCATCGCTTCGAGGTCCGGATCAGGATGATCGTGCAGGCCATCGTGATCAGGAACAGGATCCAGGCCATGGCCGACGCGTAGCCCATGCGGAACTCGGCGAAGCCCTTGACGTACAGGTACAGCGAGTAGAACAGCATCGACCCCTGCGGATACCCGACGTTGGTCGCCGCGGCGCTCTGTGCCGACCCCGACACCGCGAAGCTCGCGACGTATGCCTCGGTGAAGAACTGGAAGCCGTAGATCACGCCGATCACCAGTGAGAAGAAGATCACCGGCGAGATCATCGGAAGCGTGACGAACCGGAACTTCTGGATCCCGGTCGCGCCCTCGATGTCCGCCGCCTCGTAGAGCTGCCTGGGGACGTCGAGCAGTCCCGCGAGGTAGATGATCATCGTCTGCCCGATCCCCCACAGCCCCAGGAACACCAGGCCCCACTTCGACGTGGACGGGTCGAAGAACCACAACGGCGGGCTCGCGACCCCGAGGTGCTGCAGCAGCTGGTTCACCGGCCCGAACGCCGGGTTGAGGATGAACACGAACGCGAGTGAAGCCGCGACCGGCGGCGCGAGCGTCGGCAGGAAGTAGATCGTGCGGTACACGCGGTGCCCGCGCCGCGGCCGGGTGAGCAGGAACGCCGTGAGCAGCGCGAACACCATGTTGAGCGGCAGCCCGACCAGGATGAGCCAGACCGTGTTCCGCATGGCCTGCCAGAACTGCGGGTCCTTCGTGAACATGAACCGGTAGTTCTCGAGGCCGATCAGCTTCGGGTTCGAGAGCAGGTCGTAGTTCGTGAAGCTGTAGTAGGCGCTCGCGAACATCGGGTAGGCGATGAACACGACGAACCCGATGATCCAGGGCGACATGAACAAGGCCACCGTGAGGTAACGCCTGACCGCGCGGCGGCGGGCCGGCTTGCGCCGCGGGAACGAGCGCCGGGCAGTCGCGTCAGCGACCGCCGCGGCGATCGGACGCCTCCTCTCGTCGCGATGCCGTGTGCGGCACGCCTAGATGTTCGCCTGTTCGAGCTCGTCGTTCAGCTGCTGATTCGCCTCATCCAGGCCCGACTGGAGGTCGGGGATGTCGCCCGCTTGCCAGTCGGCACCGAAGTCGGCCACGATGTCCTGGTCGGCCGTCCCGATCTCGCTCGTCTGCTTGTAGTGCGATCCGGCGTGACCGAAGATGTCGAGGAACGTCTGGAACTGCGGCGTGATGTCGAGTGCGGGCGATTCGAGCGCCGGGTAGGTCGTCGGCACGTTGCGGATCGCGTTCGTCATGGCCACGAGGGCGTCGGTGTTGCTCGCCAGGTACTGCACCAGCGCCCACGCCTCGGCCGGATGCTCCGATCCCCGGGGAACCCCGATGATCGTCCCGCCGACACGGCCGATCCCGTACTGGCCGTCCTCGCCGTCCGGCGTCGGATACGGCGCCGTTCCGTAGTTCAGGTCTGGGGCGTAGTCCTCGATCATCGCCACGCGCCACTCGCCGTCGAACATCATCGCGACCCGGCCGTGCTGGAAGTCGTTGCCGGCCGTCCACTCGTTCCCGGCTCCCGCCACGAACGTCTTAAGGTTGTCCTCGCCGTAGAAGTCGACGAGGTCCTTCTGCCACTGGAACAGCTCGGCCCACTGCGGGTCGCTGGCGATCGCCGCCTGTGTGCCGTCCTCGTTGTAGTAATCGGCCCCGAAGATGATGGAGAGCTCGAGGGGCGTGAACTCGTAGTACCCGAACCAGGGGACGAACCCGGCGACCTTGATCGACCCGTCCGGGTTGAACTCGGTCAGGGCCTTGGCCATCTCGGTGAGCTCGGACATCGTCTTGGGCGGCTCGGTGAAGCCGGCCTTCTGCAGCAGGTCCTTGTTGTAGTACAACCCCATCGCATCGGTCAGGAACGGCAATGCGCATTGACTGCCCGCGTAGCTGGTGTACCGAGTGACCGACTCGGGGAACATCGACGTGTCGAGGTTCGACTGCTCGATGTAGGGCGTCAGGTCCTGCCACGCGCCCGACGCGCAGAACTTGCCCACGCTGTCGAGCGACCACGACATCACCGCGTCCGGCGGGTTGCCGGCCCGGATCGCCGCCAGGACCTTGTCGTCGTTCTCCCCGATCCCCTCGCGGACGTCGACCGTGATCCACGGGTACTCCTCGTGGAACATGTCGAACACCGGTGTCACCTTGTCGGCCTCGGCCCCGGCGAACGGGATCCACATCGAGATCGTCACCGGCTCGTGCGACGCGTTCGAACCCGTCTCGATCGGCTCCGGCGCGCCCTGATCCTCGTTGCCAGCGGTGCATGCCGCGGCGATCAGGCCGAACGCCGCCACCACGATCGCGAGTCGCTTCATCGCCCCCTCCTTGTCTGCTCCGTCGTTCTTCTCATGCCACCGTTCGATCTCGCCACCCAATGCCTCAGGTCGCCACGGTCCGCGTGAACAGCAACTCCTGGGCCGCCTGCAGGGCCATCCACACCGCACCGAGCGCGACCGCCTCGTCGCCCAGCGGCGAGGTCTCGATGCGCACACGGAACGGCGAGATCTCACCCAGTGCCTCGGTCACTGGCTCGAGCAACAGGTCGCCGTTGCGGCCGATCCCGCCCCCGAGGATCACCAGTTCCGGGTCGAGGACGGGCACGATCGCGGCGACCGCGAGCGCGATCCGCTCGGCCTCGAGCGCGACCACGCGCCGCGCCACCGCGTCCCCCCGCCTGGCGGCGCCGAACACGTTGCGTGCCGAGAGCGGCGGGGGCATCCCGAGCGTGCGCGCCGACGCGACGACGCCGGCGGCCCCGGCCTCGGTGTCGAGGGCTCCGTGCCGACGCAGTGTCCGATCGCGAGGGTCACCCACGATGGGCAGGTAGCCCACCTCGCCCGCCGCCCCGGTCTGGCCGCGGTACAGCTCGCCGTTCAGCACCAGGCCGGCCCCGACCCCGGTCCCGACGTGCAGGTAGACGAAGTTCGACACGCCCTTGCCCAGGCCCAGCCACTGCTCGCCGAGGGCCGCCAGGTTCACGTCGTTCTCGATCGCGACCTTGGTGCCGAGCTCCTCCTGCACGGCCTGGACGAGGCCGGTCCGCCCCCAGCCCGGCAGCGCGTGCGCGAGCGCCACGTGCCCGGTCTCGGGGTCGGTCACGCCGGGGCTGCCCACTGTCGCGAACGTCACCTGCTTCCAGCGGACTCCGGCCTCGGTGGCAAGGCCGTGCGCGATCTCACCGATCTGCGCGATGAGCGTTCGCTGGCTGCGGACATGTGCCCGTTCATCCCGCCGGGCCACGATGTCGCCCGAGAGGTTGGCGATCGCCGCGCGCACGAAGTCGCGGCCGACGTCGAGCCCGACCACCCAGCCGGCCCGCGGGTTGAGCTCGTACAGGACCGCCGACGGCCCCCTGCTGCCGCTCGAACGCCCGGCCTCCCGGACCAACCCCGCGTCGAGCAAGGCGGCCAGGGCCTGCGACACCGTGGGCTTGGACAGGTCGCTGTCGCGGGCGATCTGGGCCCTGGAGACGGGACCCATCTGCCGGACGAACTCGAGCACCGAGCGCTCGTTGATCGCCTTCAGCAGGCTGGGCGTGCCCGGTGCGAACGTCTGGTCGGCCGTCGCTTCGCCTCCGTACAGCTAGTTTGGAAACTTTCCTAACTATTGGCCCGGATGCTACGCTCGCCGTCGCGCGCCAGTCAAGGGAACCGATGACGCTCTTCGATGCCCAGCCGCTCCTCGCGATCCTGCGCTCGCGGGAGCGCTGCCCGATCGCCGA
>Ga0075423_10002915_pt1 | contig 15688 bp, 17 predicted proteins | sample SoiMethybrSBSTD2_FD_80114 | JGI IMG/M metagenome (GOLD analysis project Ga0075423, IMG submission 80114) | Bulk soil microbial communities from a Populus tree surrounding site in Tennessee, USA - Soil MetaG P. TD hybrid SBSTD2 | ecosystem: Environmental > Terrestrial > Soil > Tree plantation...
AGCGCCCAGATCGGCAGGCTGTTCCACCACGGGTCGCCAGTCACATTGAAAAGACCGGCGACGATCTCCTGCATCAGCAGGGCCATCGCGCCGACCACCACTGCCGGCGTGATCACGTACTCCGCGTTCTCGGCCAGGCCGGTGAGGAACCCGCCCCACGGCCCCATCGCGGAACGCGCGAACGAGTACGCGCCGCCCGTGTGCGGAAGCGCTGGCGACATCTCGGCGATCGAATAGACCAGGCCGTAGTACATGATCGCCATGAGGACGCCGGCGATCAGCAGGCCCCCGAACCCGCCGGTTCCCAGGCCGAAGTTCCACCCGTAGAACTCGCCGGAGATGACGGCCCCAACCCCGAGCGCCCACAGCGACCACACGCCCGCGTGTCGTCGAAGGCCGCGCTTCTCGAAGTACTCCTCACCTACCTCTTGATAGGTGACCGAACCGACCTTGCGTTCGGACATACGCCCCCTCCCGAGAATGGCGAATGACGGATTCAGGCGTATGGAGCCATACCGGGTATTGCCTGTCAACCGGCCGAAGGGCGGTGATGCCGGCCCAGCGGACGAGGAAGCGGGAGCAGGAGCGCAAGCAGCGCCAGCCCGGACGCTGTGGTGAGCGTGGACAGCCCGAAGACGTCGGAGATCGAGTCCACCAGGCCCCCCGCCAGCAGGAACAGGGGGGTCGCCAGGAGCAGCAGGCCGGGCCGGAGCTTGCGGAAGCCCAGGATCAGGATCGAGCAGTACAGCAGCGGCGTGAAGTCGAAGTTGCCGTCCGTCGGGATCGCCGGATGCCCGGTCGCCACGGCCGCCAGGAGGACGCTCATGACTTCTTATCGTCCCACTGGGCCGCGGATGTTAGTCCTCGGGCGTCACGTAGGCCGCCGAGATGCCCCCGTCCACGATCAGCGAGGCCCCCGTCATGAACGAGGAGTCGTCGCCGGCCAGGAACAGCGCGGCCTTGGCAAGCTCCTCGGCCTGCCCCAGCCGGCCCATCGGGATATGGACGAAGCGCCGCTGGCGGCGGGCCGGGTCGGACAGGAGCTCTGCCAACAACGGGGTATCGATCGGGCCCGGGCACAGGGCGTTGCACCGGATCCCCTTTCGGGCGTACTCGACGGCGATCTCGCGGGTCATGGCCAGGACCGCGCCCTTCGACGACGTGTAGGCGGTCTGCGACGTGGCCGCGCCCATCCAGGCCACGAACGAGGCCACGTTGATGATCGACCCGCCACCCGAGGCGATCATGGCCGGCACGCCGTACTTGCAGCCGAACGCCACGCCCTTGACGTTGATGCCGAGCGTCGTGTCCCAGGTCGAGGCGTCGTTGTCGGTGACCGAGCCGTCCTGGCTCAGCATCACCCCCGCGTTGTTGTACAGGACGGTCAGCCCGCCGAACCGGTCGACGGCCACCTTCACCATCGCCTCGGCGTCCGCCTCGTCGGACACGTCGGCGTGCACGTACGCGGCCTCGCCGCCGGCGGCCTGGATCTCGGACGCGACGGCCTCGCCCGCCTCGTCGGCGACGTCGGTGAGGACGACCTTGGCACCCTCGGTCGCGAACAGCTTCGAGGCGACCATCCCCATACCGCTCGCGCCGCCGGTGATGAGCGCAACCTTCCCGTCCAGCCGACCCATCGGCTCCTCCGTTCCTGCGCGTGTGCTCGGGCGACGGGCCGAGCATACGCGGGCACGACCGACCGGGGTTCGGCGCACGCACCTATCATCCAGCGGACCAGCCGACGAAGGGACCGCACGAGATGACGACCGAGCTCCTGGTACTGGGTGGCGAACGCGTCGAGGCGACCGAGGGGGCGACCTCGGAGGTGATCGAGCCCGGCACCGGTGAGCCGATGGCGGAGATCGCGGACGCCGGCGCCGAGGACGCGAGGCGGGCGGTGGACATCGCCCATCGCGCGTTCGAGGAGGGCGCGTGGCCGAGGATGAGCGCGACCGAACGCGGCCGCGTGCTGCTCCGTGCCTCGGGACTGCTTCGCGACCGCCTGGAGGCGTTCGCCGCCGTCGAATCGCGCAACGCCGGCAAGCCGATCAACGCCGCGCGCGGCGAGATCGGCACGGTCGCGAACGTGCTCGAGTACTGGGGCGGGGCAGCCAACAAGATCTTCGGCGAGACCGTGCCGGTGCAGGACCCGGGCCTGGACGTCACGCTCCGGGAGCCGGTGGGCGTCTGCGCCCTGATCGTGCCGTGGAACTTCCCGCTGGTGATCGCGTCGTGGAAGATCGGCCCGTCGCTCGCGTGCGGGAACACGATCGTCGTCAAGCCGGCGACGTACACGCCGCTGTCCGTGCTGATGCTGGCCGACCTGCTGGTCGAGGCGGGGCTACCGCCGGAGACCGTGAGCGTGCTCCCCGGCCCCGGCTCGACCGTCGGCTCCGCGCTCGTGTCGGACCCGCGGGTCTCGAAGGTGGGCTTCACGGGCTCCACCGCGGTTGGGACCCAGATCATGCGCCAGTGTGCAGAGAACATCACCCGCGTCTCGCTCGAGCTCGGCGGCAAGTCGGCCAACGTCGTGTTCGCCGACGCCGATCTGGACGTGTCCGTCGAGCGCTCGATGTGGTCGATCTTCGACAACACGGGACAGGACTGCACCTCGCGCGCACGGATGTTCGTCGAGCGACCGGTCTACGACGAGTTCATCGAACGGATGGCCAGGCGAACGGCCGAGTTGCGGGTCGGCAGGCCCGAGGACGAGTCCACCGACCTCGGCCCGATGATCTCGGCAAACCAGCGACAGACGTCGCTGGACTACATCGGGATCGGGATCGATGAGGGCGCCCGGCTGGTTACCGGCGGGGACATCCCGCCCGAGCCGTCCGGCGGCTTCTACCTGCGGCCGGCGATCCTGGCCGACGTCGACAACGCCTGGCGCGTGGCACAGGAGGAGATCTTCGGGCCCGTGGCGTGCGTGATGCCGTTCGACAACGAGGGGGAGGCGATCCGTCTGGCCAACGACACGCCCTACGGGCTGTCGGGCTCGATCTGGACGCGGGACCTCGGCCGCGCGATCCGCGTCGCCAAGGCGATCCGCACGGGGGTGCTCAGCGTGAACTCGGCGCACAGCGTCCACACCGAGGCGCCGTTCGGCGGCTACAAGCAGAGCGGGATCGGGCGCGAGATGGGCATGCACGCCGCGAACCTGTACACGGAGGTCAAGAACGTCTACTTCGCGGACGCGTAGGCGGGTTCCTCGCGCCAGTTGATAGGCTCGCCGGTCTCATGGAACTCCCCGAAGAGCTCGCCGGGCGCCCCGCCCGAAAGCCGGGGCAGAAGCCGACCGCCACGCTCACGGTGGAGGCGTACACGCGCCTGCGCGACGAGCTGGAGGACCTCAAGACGTCCGGCCGCACGCACATCGCCGAACGCCTGAAGGCCGCGCGCGAGCATGGCGACATCCGCGAGAACGCGGAGTACGACGCCGCCAAGAACGAGCAGGCCCTGATGGAGGCGCGGATCCGCAACATCGAGCACATGCTTCGGGACCCGGAGATCAGCGAGGGCCCGCAGCAGTCGGAGGTCGTCGCCTCGGGGATGCTCGTGACGCTTCGGCCGCTCGATGACGACGAGTCCGAGGATGAGGTCTACCTGCTCGCCGAGTCGGCCGAGGAGCGCGCCCCCGGCGTTCGCACGATCACGACGACCTCCCCGCTGGGGACCGCGGTGGTGGGAGCGAACATCGAGGACGAGATCGCCTACGAAGCGCCGGGGGGGACGTTCCGCTACCGAGTCGTGGGGTTCGAGCCCCGAACCTGACGGCTGCGGCGCCCCGCCCCGGGGCGATAGCCTCGAGGGTGAGGGTTCGATGAGCGACCGGCCGAACGACAACGCGCGCATCCGCGACATGCCGGCTCCCCGACTCGCCGCGGGCGTGGCGGCCAAGCCCATGCGCTGGGCGTTCACCTGGCCGTACCGGGTCGTGCTGGCCGGGGTCTACAAGGCAGGGTTCCGGCCGTGGCACCTGACGCTGCTCGGTCTGGTCACCAACGTCTGGGTGGGGGCATCGCTGCTGCGGGGGCAGTTCCTGCTGGCCGGTCTGCTGCTGATCCCGGCCGGGATCTTCGACATCCTCGACGGAGCGGTTGCGCGCCTACGCGGCGAGGCGAGCCGCGTGGGGGCGTTCCTGGACTCGGTGCTCGATCGCGTGGCCGACGTGATCCTGTTCGGCTGCCTGTTCTGGGCGCTGGCCGGCCAGGACCTGCGCCTGGAGGCCGCGCTGTCCCTGATCACGCTGGTGACGGCCCTGTGCGTGAGCCACGTCCGCGCGGAGGCCGAGGCCGCGGGGGCAGAACTGACCGAGGGCTACTTCCAGCGGCTCGAGCGCTACGTGGCGATGATGATCGGCCTGCCGGTTCCCGGCGCACTGCTGCCGGCGCTTGCGGTCTTGACCGTGCTCGGCGGGATCACGCTGGCGCAGCGCGTGTGGTCGGCCGTCACGCGCGTCGCGGCCCTGGGCACACCCGAGGAGATCCACATCTCGCAGGAGTCCGCTCTCGAGGTGACGCCGCCGCTGTAGCGCGCCGTGCCTCGACGAGGCGATTGGACGAAGATGGCATCCGTGGACGAGCCCTATCGCCGTGTCGGATCCCTCGCCGAGGTCCCTGAGGGCGAGCTTCGGTCCTTCGATCTCCCCGGCCTGCGAGTCGCGGTCGCCCACGTCGAGAACGAGCTGTTCGCGTTCGGAGACGAGTGCACGCACGAGGGGTGCTCTCTGGCCGAGGGCACGCTCGGCGCGCAGGAGGACACGGTGATCTGTCCCTGCCACGAGAGCGAGTTCGACCTCGCGACCGGCGAGCCCATCGACGGGCCCGCGGTCGACCCCGTGCCGGTGTTCGCGGTGCGTGTGACCGACGACTGGATCGAGATCGGACCGCCGACCGAAAGGGGTTGACGATGGCGAGAGAGCTCCTGCCTCAGGTCGCGGTGATCTTCGGCGCCTCGGGCGACCTGACCAAGCGCAAGCTGCTCCCGGCCTTCTGGCACCTGTGGCGTCAGCAGATGCTGCCCGAGGCGTTCGCGCTGGTCGGGTACGCGCGCTCGCCGATGACCGACGACGCGTTCCGCGACTACGCGGCCGAGAACATCGGCGCGTACTCCGACCACGCTCCTTCGGGTGAGGCGTGGGACGGGTTCACGCGGCGGCTCTTCTACCACCAGGGCGGGTTCGACGAGCCGGGGGCGATGAACGAGTTCGCCACGTACCTGGAGAAGCTCGACGGCGAGTTCGGCACCGAGGGCCGCCGGTTCTTCGACGCGGCCGTTCCGCCGGCCGTCTACGCAGAGATCGTGCACCGGATCGGCGAGGCCGGACTCCAGAAGGACGCGAAGATCGTGTTCGAGAAGCCGTTCGGCCACGACCTGCAGACTGCGATGGAGCTCAACGCGGTCATGCACTCGGTGTTCGACGAGTCCCAGGTGTTCCGCATCGACCACTACCTGGGGAAGGAGACCGTGCAGAACATCCTGGCCTTCCGGTTCGCCAACGGGATGTTCGAGCCGATCTGGAACCGCCGCTACATCGACCACGTCCAGATCACGGTGGCGGAGGACATCGGCATCGAGGGCCGCGGCGCCTTCTACGAGCAGACCGGCAACATCCGCGACATGATCTCGACCCACCTGTTCCAGGTGATGACGTTCGTGGCGATGGAGCCGCCGGTGTCGTTCGAGCCGAACCGGATGCGTGACGAGACCGTCAAGGCGCTGCGATCGACCCAGGTCGCCGGGACCGACCGTGTCGTGCGTGGTCAGTACATCGGGTACCGGGAGGAGGAGGGCGTCGCCCCAGACTCGACGGTCGAGACGTTCTCGGCGATGCAGCTGGACATCGACAACTGGCGCTGGGCCGGGGTGCCCTTCTACCTGCGTACGGGCAAGGGACTGGCCGACAAGGTGAGCGAGATCACGCTGAAGTTCAAGAAGGTGCCGTTCAACGCGTTCCGAGGCTACGAGACCGAGCTGCCGATGCGCAGTCACCTGACGATCCGCATCCAGCCCAACGAGGGCATCACGATCGCGTTCAACGCGAAGCGGCCCGGATCCGGGATGCACCTGGGGCGCGTGGCGATGGACTTCGACTACGCGGAGGACTTCGCGCACGCGCAGATCGCCGACGCGTACGAGCTCCTGATCCTGGAGGCGATGCGCGGCGACCACTCGCTGTTCATCCGCCAGGACGGCGTCGAGCGCGCGTGGGAGATCCTCCAGCCCGTGCTCGACGACCCGCAGCCGATCTGCATGTACGAGAAGGGGTCGTGGGGGCCGCCGGAGGCCGACGACCTGATCGCGCCGCGCAAGTGGCACGTGACCGGCATGCAGGACCCGCATGACTACATGAGCCGGGCCTATCCGGTGGTCGAGCACTAGTCGGCGTACGCGGCCACCGGATAGGCTGCGCCCCCCGAAGCCGGAGGTCGCCGTGTCCGAACGCACGCGTTTCGATCTTTCCCCCGACGACATCCCGACCGCGTGGCAGAACCTGTTGCCGGTGATGGCTCAGGCTGGCATCCAGCTGCTGCCGCCGCTGCACCCCGGCACGAAGGAGCCGGTGACGCCGGACCTGCTCGCGCCACTGTTTCCGGAGGCGCTGATCATGCAGGAGGTCTCGACCGACGAATGGATCGACATCCCCGGCGAGGTCCTGGACGTCTACCGCCTGTGGCGGCCGACCCCGCTGCACCGCGCGACGCGTCTCGAACGCGACCTGGATACGCCGGCCCGGATCTACTACAAGTACGAGGGAACCTCGCCGGCCGGGTCGCACAAGCCGAACACGGCGGTCGCGCAGGCCTTCTACAACAAGCAGTCGGGCGTGAGGCGCGTGTCCACCGAGACCGGCGCGGGCCAGTGGGGGTCCTCGCTCTCGATGGCCGCGAGCATGTTCGGGCTCGAGTGTCTGGTCTTCATGGTCAAGGCCTCGTTCGAGCAGAAGCCGTACCGGCGCATCTTCATGGAGACGTTCGGGGCCGAGGTACGGCCGTCCCCGACCTCGACCACGGAGGCGGGCAAGAAGGTGCTCGAGGGCGACCCCGACTCGACCGGGTCGCTCGGGATCGCGATCAGCGAGGCGATCGAGGTCGCCGCCACCGATGAGGACACGCACTACTCGATCGGGTCGTGCCTGAACCACGTCCTGCTGCACCAGAGCGTGGTGGGGCTCGAGGCCAAGCGGCAGATGGAGCTCGCCGGCGAGGTGCCCGACGTCGTGGTCGGATGCGTGGGCGGCGGCTCGAACTACGGGGGCCTCGCCTACCCGTTCATGGCGGGGCGCCTGCGCGGCGAGACGCCCGATATGCGGTTCCTGGCGACCGAGCCGGCCGCGTGCCCGACGCTCACGCGGGGGCGGTTCGCCTACGACTTCGGCGACACGGCGCAGCTGACGCCGCTGTTGCCGATGTACACGCTTGGCCACGACTTCGTCCCCGCGCCCGTGCACGCCGGCGGCCTGCGGTACCACGGCGACGCGCCTTCGCTGTCGCTGCTGGTCCGGGACGGCCACATGGAGGCGGAGGCCTTCTCGCAGAACGAGGTGTTCGAGGCGGCCGTGCGATTCGCCAAGAGCCAGGGCATCATCCCGGCGCCCGAGTCGGCGCACGCGATCCGCGGCGCGGTGAACGAGGCGATCGCGGCGCGCGAGGAGGGGCGGGAGCGGGTGATCCTGCTCGGGCTGTCCGGGCACGGGCACTTCGACATGCAGGCCTACGACGACTTCCTCAACGATCGACTGCCCGAGGTCGAGTTCGACCCGGAGCAGGAGGCCGCGGCGCTCGCGCGCGTGCCGGACGTCCCGATCGGCTGAGCGTGGAGGTCCGCCGCCTCGCGGCCGGCGACATCGAGGCGCTGAACCGCCGGCTCGGCCTGTGGAACGCCGGCGAGTACGCCAAGCGCCTGGCGGCCCAGTCCCACGAGGAGCTCGTGCAGGAGGTCGCGTGGTTCGACCGGGTCCCGGCGGGCCGGGGCATGGTGCTGTTCCCCGAGCACGAGGATTTCTCGACTTCGGCCGTCCGCGAGGACTGCGCCGAGGTTCGCGACGTCTTCGTCATCCGGCCGAGGCGGCGGCTCGGCGTCGCGACCGCGCTCATGGCCGAGCTCGAGGACGCCGTGCGCGCCCACGGCATGCACCGCGTCGGCCTGTCGGTCGGGCTGGACCGTGAGGCCGCGCCGGCGCGAGCGTTGTACGAACGCCTCGGCTACCGCCACGCGCATGGGCCGTTCGTCTCGAGCACCAACCTGATCGGCGACGAGGGGCCGGTCGCCGTCGGCGCTGTGATGGACTACCTGATCAAGGACGTGTGAGCTCCGAGAGCCGGTCCTCGAGGAACGCGCGCTCGGTGGGGTTCGTCGCCAGCGCCAGCGCCCGCCGGTAGGCCAAGGCCGCCTCGTCGTCGCGACTCAGCCGCCGCAGCAGGTCGGCCCGTGCCGAGTGGAAGTGCTGGTAGTCGGCGAGCTCGTCCGCGAGCGGCTCGAGGAGCTGGAGTCCGCGTTCGGGGCCGTCGGCCATCGCGATCGCCACCGCGCGGTTGAGCTCGACCACCGGCGAGGGGGCCATCTCGGCCAGACGTGCGTACAGGGCGGCGATCTGGGGCCAGTCGGTGTCCTCGGGTCTGGGGGCCCGCGCGTGCAGGGCCGCGATCGCCGCCTGCAGCTGATACGGACCGACACGTCGCCGCGCGAGCGTCTCGTCGAGCAGCGCGAGGCCGCCGTCGATCATGTCGTGGTCCCAGCGCGCGCGGTCCTGGTCCTCGAGCAGGACGAACTCGCCCCCGTGGCCGGTCCGGGCCTCGCGCCGGGAATGCTGCAGCAGCATGAGTGCCAGCAGGCCGGCCGCCTCGGGTTGGTCGGGCATGAGCCCCTGCAGGATCCGGGCGAGCCGGATCGCCTCGTCGCAGAGCTCGATCCGGATCAGGGGGCCGGAGGTCGCCGAGTATCCCTCGTTGAAGATGAGGTACAGGACCGCGAGGACCCCCGGCACGCGTTCGGGCAAGAGCTCCGCGGGTGGGACGCGGTAGGGGATCCCGGCCTCGCGGATCTTGTGCTTGGCTCGGACGAGCCGCTGCGCCATCGTGGTCTCGGATACCAGGAACGCGTGCGCGATCTCCCCGGTCGTCAGCCCGCCGAGCGTCCGCAGGGTCAGCGCGACCTGGGCCTCCATCCGCAGGGCCGGGTGGCAGCACGTGAAGATCAGCCGCAGCCGGTCGTCGGGGATCCCGCTCATGTCGGTCTCGTCGCCGCCGAGCGCCTCGAGCTCGGCCACGCGGGTCAGCGTCGCGGTCTTGTCGGCAAGCGTGCGTTCGCGCCGGAGCCGATCGATCGCGCGGTTGCGCGCCGTCGTCGTGATCCAGGCGCCCGGGTTGTCGGGCACGCCCCGCTCCGGCCATACGCGCAGCGCCTGGGCGAACGCATCCTGGACCGCGTCCTCGGCCAGGTCGAAGTCCCCGAGGACCCGGATCAGCGTCGCGACCGCCCGGCCGCGCTCCTGCCGGAACAGCCGGTCGACGACCTCGACCGCGAGACTCGCTACGACGGGTTGCCCTCGTCGTCGTAGGACTGGACCGGCCGGACCTCCATCGTGCCGCCGTAGGCCCCTGGACAGCGAGCGGCCGCCGCCAACGCGTCGTCGAGGTTGTCGACGTCGATCAGGTAGTAGCCGCCGAGCTGTTCCTTGGTCTCGGTGAACGGTCCGTCGGTGGTCATGGTCTGGCCGTCACGGATCCGAACGGTGGTCGCCGCCGTCGAGGGCGCGAGCGCGTCGCCGCCGACGTACGCCCCGGAGTCCTTCAGCCACTGCGTGTACTCGAGCCATGCCTTCATGCCGGTGGCCTGGTCCTCCTCGGACATGAGCTGCGCGGCGTCCTCGTCTCCATAGATCAGCAGCATGTACTGCATGCCCAGCCTCCTTCTCGCGATCGCGTGATCGCGCCCACCCTAACGACGAACGGGTCCCGGGGCTTTCGACATCCGGCGGCGGCCCGGACCCGCCTCAGACGCGGAACGTGACCGCGCGCTGGGGCATCCCGAACGCCTCGTCGGCCCCCCGCAGCGCGAGCTTGCCGAGCATGCCATAGCCGGCCGGCGTGAAGTGCACGCCGTCGCCCGCCCGCACCTCGACCAGCTGCCCGTGGTCGTTGCGGATGAACGCGGAGTACCCGCCCTCGCGGTCCTCGAACGCGTTCCATGTGTCCACGTAGGTGCTGTTCGGATCGGACGAGGCGGTCTCACGATAGATCTCGTTCACGTTCTGGTAGAAGCCCCAGCGCTGGCGCTCCTTCACGATCGGGATCCCGACCCACACCACGCGCGTGCCGGCGCGGGTCGCCTCTCGCACGAGCTGCTCGGCGCGGTCCCGGTACCCGTGTACCCACTCCCACGTGCCGACCGAGATCGCGCTGCCGTTGGCAGAGATCTGCGCCTGCGCGTCGTTGCTGCCGAGCATCACGAACACGACGTCGGGGCGGAACTGCTCCACGATCTCGCGCATGCCGGCCTGCCAGTTGAAGTAGTCCTCGCGAGACAGCCCGGTCGACTGGCGGCCCAGCGAGAGCAACCGGACGACCGACGGGTTCATCCAGCGCTCGATCGCGGGGCCCAGTCCCTGCGAGAGCGAATCCCCGATCACCGCGATACGGAGCTTGTTGGAGGGGGTCGGCGTGCGGATCGCGTCCACCTCGGGCTCGGCGGCCGCGTTCGACCCGTGGCCGTGGCCCTTGCCTTCGTGACCGTTCTCATGCCGTGTGCCGCCCGCCGCCGGCGAGGGCCGCGGCGGCGCGCCGTCGGACCCGTCGGGCAGGTCGAACGCCGGCAGGGCGAGCTCGCCCCCGGGCTGTCCGTTCGGGTCGCGGCCGAGGGCGCGCTCCACCGCCCCGGTCGCATCAGACAGGAACAGCGCGTTCGAGATCGTGACCAGAGGCCGCAGCAACGCGAGCGCCGCCGTCCGCCGCGCGCCGATCGGGCCCGCCTCGGCGCTGCGCTTGAGGATCGGTGACACGAGCAGCGTCCACAGCAGCAGGCAGACCACGATCGTGATGAACACGTCCCGCGGCGAGGTCTTCCGGGGCTCGAGGGCCTCGCGGGGCCGCTCCGGCTCGCGCTCGAGCGTGATGACCCGGCGCGGCCGGGTCTCGTCGCGCACCTGGGGCCGGTCCAGCGTCTGCATCAGGCGCCCGCCCCCGTCTCGTTCGCACCCGTCGGCATCGTCGTGGCAACCATCCTCATCAGAATCGGAAGTAGATGAACGGGGTCACGCCCTGCGCCCCGAGCGTGGTGATCACGAACAACCCGAGCGCCAGCACGGCGCCCTGGGGCACCGGCCCGAGCCGGCCGAACGACTCGCGCAGGCGCGCAGCCGGGTCCCTCGGCAGGTACTGGACGCCCAGCATCGCGGCGATCGTGAGCAGCACGAGCGGCGTGACGAGCGCGGTCGAGCCCGACGCCCCCAGCCGCCCGAAGATCTCGAACGCGTCGCGGATCGAGTCGGCCCGGAAGAACACCCAGCCCACGCACACGAGGTTGAACGTGACGAGCTGCTTGCGGGCCACGATCCAGGCCGAGGTCCGTTCGACGACCCCGAGCGCCTGCGCGCGCCGGTGCCGCCAGCGGCCGATCACCTGCCCGATCCCGTGGAACGCGCCCCACGCGACGAACGTCCACCCGGCGCCGTGCCACAGGCCGCCGAGCAGCATGGTGATCATGATGTTGACGGCCGTCCGGGCCTCGCCGTGCCGGCTGCCGCCGAGCGGGATGTAGAGGTAATCGCGCAGCCAGCGCGACAGCGTCATGTGCCAGCGGCGCCAGAAGTCGCGCAGCGACACGGCCGTGTACGGGCGGTCGAAGTTGGCCGGGAACTCGAACCCGAGCAGCAGCGCCGCCCCGATCGCGATGTCGGCGTACGCGCTGAAGTCCGCGTAGATCACGATCGCGTAGGCGTAGATCGCGACCAGCACCTCGAGCCCGCCGTGCGCGTTCGGCGCGGCGAACACGGGGTCGACGATCTGAGCGGCCAGGAAGCTCGAGATCACGATCTTCTTGAACAGCCCGCCGATGATCAGGAACGACGCGCGCGAGACGTCGATGCGGCCTGGGTCGCGCGGCTTGCGGATCTGTGGGATGAGCTCCTGGCTGCGGACGATCGGCCCCGCGATCAGGTGTGGGAAGAACGCGAGGTATACGCTCACATCGAGGAAGCGCGACGGCATGATCTCGTACCGCGAGACGTCGACGACGTAGCTGATCGCCATGAACGTGTAGAACGAGATGCCGATCGGCAGCAGCACCTGCAGCAGCGGCAGCGGCGGATGCAGCCCCATGGACTCGAACGCGTTCGCCAGGTTGAGCGCGAAGAAGCCGTAGTACTTGAACCACGCGAGCGGCAGCAGCAGCGCGATCACCGACACGATCGTCCGCGTACGCCGTCGTGGTTCCTCGTCCGCGCGTTCGACCCACAGGGCGGACAGCCACGCCGTGGTGCTCACCAGCGCCAGCAGCCACGCGAGCCCCGGATCCCACCAGGCGTAGAAGACGTAGCTCGCCGCGAGCATGAACCACTTCCAGATTGTCCGGTTGCGGTTCAGCAACCACGACAGCGCGAAGACGATGGCGAAGAAGATCGCGAAATCGGTCGTCGGGAACAGCATCTTCGCTTCGGCGGCGGGGAAGCGCCGCCTGCTCCTCACGCCTTGCCTCGGCCACGGGTGAACGGTCAGGCGCTAGGCTAGCGACACGCCATGGCGGAGTCACCCCATCCCCTCGATTTCCTCGCCCTGGATCACCTGTTGTCGCAGGAAGAACGCGCGATCCGGGACACCGTCCGGGAGTGGGTCCGCGCGCGCGTCCTGCCCGAGATCGAGACCTGGTTCGAGGTCGGCGAGTTCCCGCTCGAGGTGGCCAAGGAGCTCGGCGCGATGGGCCTGCTGGGCATGCACCTCTCCGGCTACGAGACCGCGGGCTCGAACGCGGTCAGCTACGGACTGGCGTGCCTGGAGCTCGAGGCGGGGGACAGCGGGTTCCGCTCGTTCGTCAGCGTCCAGGGGTCGCTGTGCATGTTCCCGATCTGGGCGTTCGGGTCGGACGAGCAGAAGGAGACGTGGCTCCCGCCCATGGCCCGGGGCGAGGTGATCGGCTGCTTCGGCCTGACCGAACCCGACGTGGGCTCGGATCCCGGCCGGATGCGCACGAGCGCCCGGCGCGAGGGCGAGGACTGGGTGCTCTCGGGCACGAAGATGTGGATCACCAACGGGAGCGTGGCCGACCTCGCGATCGTGTGGGCGCGTGCCGACGAGGGCGTCCGCGGGTTCCTGGTGCCCACCGACACGCCGGGGTTCAGCGCCAGCGACGTCCACCGCAAGCTGTCGCTTCGTGCCTCCGTCACCTCGGAGCTCGTCCTGGACGAGGTGCGGCTTCCCGCCGATGCGGTCCTTCCCGGCGTCACCGGGTTGAAGGGCCCGCTGTCGTGTCTGTCCGAGGCCCGCTTCGGCATCGTGTGGGGGGCGATGGGGGCCGCGCGCACCTGCTTCGAGACCGCGCTCGAGTACGCGAAGACCCGCGAGCAGTGGGGGCGGCCGATCGGCGGGTTCCAGCTCACGCAGCGCAAGCTCGCGGAGATGGCGCTCGAGCTGAACAAGGGAACGCTGCTCGCGCTGCACCTCGGACGCATGAAGGACGAGGGCCGGCTGCTGCCGCAGCACGTCAGCATGGGCAAGCTCAACAACGTCCGCGAGGCGCTTGAGATCGCGCGCGAGGCACGCACGATCCTGGGCGCGAGCGGCATCACGCTCGAGTATCCGGTGATCCGGCACATGAACAATCTCGAGTCGGTCCTCACCTACGAGGGCACGACCGAGATCCACACCCTGGTGATCGGCGAGGCTCTCACGGGCCTACGGGCCTACGAGTAGGCGGACCCGCCCCTCGGGTCGCGCCGGGCCCGGGTAGCCTTTGCGAACCCGACGACCGGAGGTTCGACCGAGATGGCACGAGAGCTCGACTGGGCCGTGTTCGAGAAGGCCGTGGAGATCACCGCGTCCGCCGTCCGCGGCGCGATGGGCGGCGAGAGCAGCCAGCCGGCCGCCTACGCCGGCGATGTGTTCCGGGAGGTGTGGGGAGCCCTCAAGCAGGCGGCCGAGGAACTGCCCGAGCGCGGCCGCGCCGGCTTCGCCCAGTCCCCGTAGGCGTTCGCTAGTCGTAGGCCCGCGAGATGTCGCGGAGCGAGACGATCCCGACCAGGCGGCCGGACTCGAGGACGGGCAGGTGACGGAACCCGCCGTCCAGCATGAGGTTGCGGGCCGTGCGAACGTCGGCGGACACGTCCACCGTCGTGGGTTCGTGGGTCATCCAGTCGGCCACCGGGTGATGTGCCGCGTCGAAGTCGCTCGCGAGCGCGCGAAGGACGTCGCGCTCGGTGAAGATCCCGGTGGGGCGATCGTCCCCGATCACCAGGGCCGAGCCGACGTGTCGCTCACCCATCATCGTGGCCGCCTCGGCCACGGTGGAGGTGGGTTCGACCGCGACGAGGTCCTTGCTCATGATGTCTCGGACCGTCGTCATGCCGTCGAGCAAGCCTAGTCCTCGCCGCGCGGGCGCGAAAGCCCTCAGGGACTGGTACGTGCCACGGCGCACGGCGTACCCGTGGCGCGAGACCCGGGACCCGTACGCGATCTGGGTCTCGGAGGTGATGCTCCAGCAAACGCAGGCCTCGCGCGTCGTCCCCGCGTTCCGGGACTTCCTCGCGCGCTTCCCGACGGTTCGGGCGCTCGCGGCGGCGCCACGCCGGGACGTAGTCCGGGCGTGGGACGGCCTCGGCTACAACCGCCGCGCGGTCTGGCTGTCCGAAGGTGCCCGCGCGATCGTCCACGAGCACCGCGGTCGCATGCCGCGCGATCCCCAGACGCTCCGAACGCTCCCCGGCGTCGGCCCGTACACCGCGGCGGCCATCTCCTCGATCGCGTTCGGAGAGCCGGTGGCGGTGGTCGACACGAACGTTCGGCGGGTGGTGGCGCGGGTGCACCTCGGCATGGACGGCCGGCAGGCCCGGACGCGACGCGTGTGGGAGCTCGCGCAGGCGTGGCTCGACCGCCAGGACCCGGTCACGTGGAACCAGGCCGTGATGGACCTCGGCCGTGAGGTGTGCCGGCCCCGCCCGCGGTGCGACGTCTGCCCGCTGGCCCGCGCGTGCGCGTTCCGAACCTCGGGGGCGGTCGCGACGCGAGGGAAGGGCGCGACGGACGCGTTCGAGGGCTCGTCGCGTCAGGTGCGCGGCGCGATCGTTCGGACGCTGCGGGCGCACGAGGCGCTCACGCCGGGACGCCTGGCCGCCGAGACCGGGTTCAAGGTCGAGCGAGTCGATGCGGCGATCGATGGGCTTGCCGCCGACGGGCTCGTCGAGCGCACGGCCGGACGGGTCCGGCTCGCGCCCTGAGCGCCATCCGATCAGGAGTGTTCGTTGACGCTAACGTAAGCGAAGGCGTACCATGCTCGCGTGGAGGCCGCGCTCAAGGCGATCGCCGAACCGCACCGCCGTCAGATCCTGCGCCTGGTTCGCGAGGGGGAGATGACGGCGGGCGAGATCGCCTCGCACTTCGAGATCACCCGCCCCGCGATCAGCCAGCACCTGACGGTCCTGAAGGACGCGGGACTCCTGGCCGAACGCCGTGAGGGGACCAAGCGGATCTACCGCCTCCGG
>Ga0075423_10002919_pt1 | contig 15678 bp, 15 predicted proteins | sample SoiMethybrSBSTD2_FD_80114 | JGI IMG/M metagenome (GOLD analysis project Ga0075423, IMG submission 80114) | Bulk soil microbial communities from a Populus tree surrounding site in Tennessee, USA - Soil MetaG P. TD hybrid SBSTD2 | ecosystem: Environmental > Terrestrial > Soil > Tree plantation...
CCTTCCTGCTGAGCGCTGGCGCGGAAGAAGACGCCCTGCACGCGTCCCTTCACCACGATCTCGGCGCGCACGCGGTCGCTCATGGCTGTCCCTCCTGGAGGAGCGCGCGGAAGGCCGTCTCGTCGACGACGCGGACGCCCAGCTCGGCCGCCTTCTTCAGCTTGCTCCCCGCGTCGCCGCCGGCCACCACCAGATCGGTCTTGCGGCTCACCGAGCCGGAGACACGGCCGCCGCGGCGCTCGATCTCCGCCTTCGCCTGTTCACGCGAGTATGTCGTCAGCGACCCGGTGAGCACGACCGTCTTGCCGGCGAAGGGCCCGCGCGCGTCGACCGCCTCCGGCGCCGGACGGATGCCGGCCCCGAGCAGCCGGCGAATGGCGTCGCGGTTCTCGGCGGTCTGGGTGAAGTCGTAGATCTGCTGCGCCACCTCCGGCCCCACGTCCCGGACGGCCTGCAAGTCGTCCAGGCTCGCATCGAGGAACCGATCCACGGTCTGGAACTGCAGCGCCAGCGCCCGGGCCGTGGCTTCGCCCACCAGGCGGATCCCCAGCGCGTAGATGAACCGGCGCAGCGACGTGTTCTTGCTGCGCTCCAGCGCGGCGAGGAGGTTGTCGGCGGACTTGTCGCCCATGCGCTCGAGGTCGAGCCACTGCTCGCGCGAAAGGCCGTAGAGGTCGGCGGGCGTCTTCACCAGCCCGCGCTCGACGAGCTGCGAGCAGGTCTGGTCGCCGAGCCCCTCGATGTCCATCGCGCCGCGCGAAGCGAAGTGGCGCAGGCGCCCGTGCAGCTGCGCCGGACAGGACAGGTTCGTGCACCGGGTGATGGCGCCCTCGCGGTGCACCTCGGCACGGCACACCGGGCAGTGCGAAGGCATCTGGAACTCGGGCAGCCCCTCCGCCGGGCGCGCCTCGGTGATGACGCGCACGATCTCCGGGATGACGTCCCCGGCGCGGCGCAGGAAGACGCGATCGCCCTTGCGGACGTCCTTGCGCCGCACCTCCTCTTCGTTGTGCAGCGTCGCCCTCGCCACGGTGACGCCGCCGACGTGCACCGGCGTGAGGAACGCGACCGGAGTGAGCGCGCCTGTCCGGCCGACGCTCACTTGGATGTCCTCGACGGTGGTCGCTTCCTCCTCCGCCGGGAACTTGTAGGCCGCGGCCCAGCGCGGAGTGCGCGAGACCGCCCCCAGGCGGCGGCGCTGGTCCTCGCTGTCGACCTTCACCACCGACCCGTCGATCTCGTACGGCACGTCGTGGCGGCGCCGCAGCAGGTCGGCGTAGAAGGCGCGGACCTCGTCCAGCGAGCGCGCCAGCTTGTTCTCGGGATTGGTGCGAAGGCCGACCGCCTTGAGGCGCGCGAGCTTTTCCCAGTGCGAGCTGAACTGCTCGTCGCTTTCGCCCACGTCGTAGAAGAAGATGGAGAGCGGGCGCTTCGCGGTCTCGCGCGGGTCGAGCTGGCGCAGCGAGCCCGCCGCCGAGTTGCGCGGGTTCACGAAGGTAGGCTCCCCGGCGGCTTCGCGCTCCGCGTTGAGCCGCGCGAAATCCGCCTTGTTGATGAAGACCTCTCCGCGCGCTTCCAGCAGCCGGGGCGCGCCCGCCTCGAGCTGCAGCGGCACGGACTTGATCGTGCGCAGGTTCCCCGTCACGTCCTCTCCGAACTGCCCGTCGCCGCGGGTGGCGCCCTGGACGAAGCGTCCGTTCTCGTAGGTCAGCGTCACCGCCAGCCCGTCCAGCTTGGGCTCGAAGACGTACGCGACCGTCTCGTCGCCGAGCAGCCGGTGTACGCGCGCGTCGAACTCGGCCAGCTCCTCGTCGCTCATGACGTTGGCGAGCGACATCATCGGCCGCCGGTGCTGCACCTTGGCGAACTTCTCGCTGGGCTGCGCGCCGACGCGCTGGGTGGGCGAGTCCGGGGTGCGCAGCTCCGGGTGCTGCCCCTCGAGCAGCGAGAGCTCGCGGAACAGGCGGTCGTACTCCGCGTCCGAGATCGTCGGCGCGTCGAGGACGTAGTAGCGGTAGTTGGCCTCGCGAAGCTGCTTGCGCAGCTCCTCGGCGCGGTCGGCATCCGTCATCGCGGCGCGGACTCTATCCGCCGAGGGCCGCCCGCACCACGGCTGCGGTGACGTTCGCGCCGCTCACGACGAGCGCGACGCGGCGCCCACGGAAGCGATCGGCGGCCTGCAGGAACGCCGCCGTCGAGGCGGCCCCGGCGGGCTCGGCGACCACGTGCTCCTCGAGGAGCAGGTGGCGCATGGCCCGGAGCATCTCGTCCTCCGAGACCAGCAGCACCTCGTCGACCAGCTCGCGGATGGCGCGGACGTTGTCCGCGTTCGGCGTGCGCGTCGCGAGGCCGTCCGCGATGGTGTCGCAGCGCTCCGTCGACACCACCTCCCCCGAGCGCCAGGACAGGGTGTACGCCGGCGCGCGCTCCGCCTGGACGCCGACGATGCGGATCCCGGGACGCCGCCGACGCGCGGCCGCGGCGATGCCGCGGACGAGCGCCGTGTCGCCGATGGGAGCGACCACGCAGTCGACGGACGGCTCCTGCTCGAGGATCTCGCAGGCGATCATCGCGGGACCGACAGGCACGTCCGGCGCGGTCGCATCGTCGAGGAAGTACGCTCCCGACTGCGCCGCGCATGCCGCGGCGCGTTCGCCGGCGGCCACCAGATCCGCTCCGGATTCGACGATGCGCGCGCCGAGCGCTGCGATCCGCGCCCGTTTCGCCGGATTCGCTCCCTCGGGCAGGAAGACGGTCGCCCGCATCCCGAACAGGCGCGCAGCGTAGGCGACCGCGGCGCCGTGGTTGCCGGTGCTGCAGGTGATCACTTCCGGAACCGGCCCTCTCTGCCGCTGCGCCGCCAAGGCGTAGATCGCCCCCCGGGGCTTGAACGACCCGGTGGGCAACTCCGACTCGAGCTTCAGCCAGACGTCCGCGCCGGCCCCGCGCAGCGACTCCGCCGGCACCAGCCGGCTGCGCGGCAGCCATGCCGAGAGGAGCCGCCGCGCCTCCTCGACCCGGTCGTCCTCCGCGACGTGCATGTCGGGGGCGCATCGTATCCAAGCAACAAGAGTTTGACAGCGGGGCAGGCCTCTCTTTACATTTTGCGCGCTCCAGCCACCCCGAACAGCCGTTCGCGCCGCCCGAAGGCGTGCTGCGACCACGATCCCGGCCACACAGAGATGCGCCGCGCGGGCGCGCCGGAAAGACCCCCGATGATGAACCTGTCAGAGCTCAAGGAGATGAAGATCCTCCAGCTCGCCAAGCTGGCGAAGGAGCTGAACATCGAAGCGCCCGGCGCGCTCCGCAAGCAGGACCTGATCTTCCACATCCTGCAGGCGCAGAAGTCCGACACGCTGATCGAGGCCGAGGGAGTGCTGGAAGTGCTGCCCGACGGTTTCGGGTTCCTGCGCAGCCCCGACTTCAGCTTCACGCCCGGACCGGACGACATCTACGTGTCGCCCTCGCAGATCCGCCGCTTCAACCTGCGCACCGGCGACATGGTCAAGGGGCAGATTCGCCAGCCCAAGGACTCGGAGCGGTACTTCGCCCTCCTCAAGGTCGACGAGATCAACTTCGGCGAGCCGGTCGAAGGCGCCCAGAAGGTCCTGTTCGACAACCTCACCGCGCTCTACCCCTCCCGCCGCATCAAGCTCGAGCACAAGCAGGCGGACATGAGCACGCGCATCATCGACCTGCTCACGCCCATCGGGTTCGGCCAGCGCTGCCTCATCGTGTCGCCGCCGCGCGCCGGCAAGACGGTGCTCCTGCAGGACATCGCGCACGCCGTCAGCGCCAACCACCCCGACGCGTTCCTCATCGTGCTGCTCGTCGACGAGCGGCCCGAAGAGGTCACCGACATGCAGCGCACGGTGAAGGGCCAGGTGGTCAGCTCCACCTTCGACGAGCCCGCGACGCGCCACGTGCAGGTCGCCGAGATGGTCATCGAGCAGGCCAAGCGGCTGGCCGAGATGGGCCGCGACGTGGTGATCCTGCTCGACTCGATCACGCGCCTCGCGCGCGCCTACAACGCCACCGTCCCGCCGTCCGGCAAGATCCTCTCCGGCGGCGTCGACTCGAACGCCCTGCACAAGCCGAAGCGGTTCTTCGGGGCTGCGCGCAACATCGAGGAGGGTGGGTCGCTGACGATCATCGGCACGGCGCTGGTCGACACCGGCTCCCGCATGGACGAAGTGATCTTCGAGGAGTTCAAGGGCACGGGCAATTCCGAGATCGTGCTCGACCGCAAGCTGATGGAGAAGCGCATCTTCCCGTGCCTCGACATCAACCGGTCCGGAACGCGCAAGGAGGAGCTGCTCATGGACGAGAAGCAGCTCAACCGCGTCTGGATCCTGCGCCAGCTGCTCCACCCGCTGAACGTCATCGACTCGATGGAGTTCCTGCTCAGCAAGATGCGCGGCACGAAGAGCAACAAGGAATTCCTCGACTCGATGAGCCGCTAGATCGCATCCCATCAACGTCCGCGCTTCGAAAGGCGCAGCGCCGGCGCATACCGCCGCCGACTGGTCACTTCACGGCGCGCAGCAGGTCGTCGGGCGAGGTGCCGCGCTGCACGCCGAAGCGGTACAGCTCGTACCGATCGGCGCCGCCGTGGTCCGCGCCCGAGACTGCCGCGCGGTAGCCGGCCCTCTGCACCACGCCGCGCAGCCAGTGCCGCGAGGCGTTGAACGGATAGGCGAAGACCTCGACGCGCGTCCCGAGCCGCGATTCCAGCTCGCGCTTCGAGGCGGTGAGCTCCTCGAGCGCCTGCGCTTCGCCGAGCTCCGGCAGCCGCCGGTGCGTGGCGCCGTGCGAGCCGATCTCCATGCCGGCCGCGAGCAGCGCGCGCGCCTCGTCCCACGTCAGGGAACGGCGCCCCGCCGTCGCAGCGCCGCCGACCCAGCGCGAGACGAGAAAGAACGTCGCGCGCATGCCGCGGGCGCGAAGCGCGGGGAGGGCCGCGGTCATCGCATCCTGGTAGCCGTCGTCGAACGTGAGCAGGACGGGCTTGTCGGGCAGCGGGGCGCCGCGATCCTCGTGCTCCAGCCACTGCCGGAAGCTCACCGTGTGGAACCCGGCGCGCTGGAGCGCGTCGAGCTGCGCTGCGAAAGCGGCCTCGCTCACGGTGAATTCGTCGGTGGCGCCGCCGATCGAGTGCCACGTCAGGATGGGGACGTCCGGCCGCCGGCAGGCGCCCGCGGCGAGCGCCATGACGGTGCAGAACAGGGCGCGCCGCATCACGCGACGAGCGGCATGCCGCGGTTCTTCAGCCGCACGGTCAGATACGCGCCGATCGCCGCGATGAGCAGGTTGGGCGAGAACGCCGCCAGCAACGGCGGTACGCCGCGATCCGCGAGCGCCAGCCCGAGCCGCGACATCACGTAGAAGGCGACGAACGCGCCGAGAGTGACGAGGTAGGCGGACCCGCGCGCTCCGCCCGCGGCGATGGCGAGCGGCACCCCGACGAGCGCGAAGCAGAGGCAGGCGAACGGCACCGCCCAGCGCCGCCCGGCTTCGACGCGCAGGCGCGTGGCGTCGGTGCGCCATCCCATCCGATCCATCTGTTGCGCGCGAGGCCCGAGGTCCTCGTAAGGCACGGCCGCCTCGACGCCGTAGAACCGGTTCTTGCGGGCGACCCGCTCCTGCACGCCGACGAGGAACGTGCCTTCCTGGAACCGGATCACCGTCTCGCCGCGCGGCTCGGTCCGGTGCAGCTCGCCGCGCCCGAGCTGCAGCGACAATGCGTCGCCGCCCGCCTCGTCGACCCGGCCCGTCTCGGCGAGCGCCAGGAGCGGCGCGCCGTCGCCCACCTCGTCCTGGATGAGCACGCCGCGCCAGTCGGAGCCCTCGGACTCCGCCACGTAGACCATGAACCGCGGCAGCGCGTCGTTGAACACGCCCGGCAAGAGACCCGACTTGAGGTTGCGCTTGATGACGCCGTTGAGCACCCGGTTCACTTCCTGCAAACCCCAAGGCTCGGCCCAGCGCGCGAGCGCGGCAACTGCGACGGCCAGCGCGAGCGCCACGAGGCACGGCACCCGGTACAGCCGCAGCGGCGACGCTCCCGCGCCGGCGAGCGCCAGGAGCTCGCGGTCCGCGGCGAGCCGTCCCAGCCCGAGTTGCAGGCCCAGCATGTAAGCGAGCGGCACCGCCATGACGAGGAAGTGGGGCGCGAACGCGGCGGTGACCCGCCCCAGGTCGCGCAGGGTGATCGCGCTGGAGAAGACCACCTCGTTCAGCTGCAGGAGCTGGGCGACGACGAGGAGCTGCAGGATGGCCGAGAGGCCGACCACGAGCGGCATCCCCATCTCGCGCAGTACCAGGCGGTCGGCGAGCGGCAGGCGCACCCCGCAACTCTACACGGAACACTTCTGGTACATAGACCCGACTTGGAGCGGGTCCAAAAGGCCGCCTCGCTGCTCGTCGCCGTCGGGCTCTTCGCGCACGCCTTCTTCTGCCCCGTCTCGATCGCGGCGACGCAGATCGGACTCGGCGTCGCCGCGGCCGGGCTCGCGTGCGCCGCGATCGCCGGGTGGCGACCGCGCCGCAGTCCACTCGACGCGCCGCTCCTCGCGCTGATCGCCGTCGCAATCGTCTCCGACGCGCTCTCCCCGTACGGCGCGCCGGGCGCGGCGTTCGCGACGCTGTGGCGCAGCGCGCTCGGCTTCTGGATCGTGTTCCAGGGCCTGTCCTCGGCGCCGCGGCACGCGACGCGTCTCGTGCTGTTCGCCGCCGCAGGGCTCGCGCTCTCTTCGGCGGTAGGGCTGGTGCAGTACCGGACGGGGATCGACCTCGTGCATCAGCTCGGATTGCGCGAGCACGCCGCCTGGGTCGAGGCGCCGGGCGCGGAGGGACGCTACGGCGCGATGGGGTTCTTCACCTCCCGCCTGACCTTCGGGCACAACGCGAGCGTGCTGCTCGCGCTCGTGGGCGGGACGCTGGCGACCGGCGAGGTCCCGGTGCGTCTGCGCGGTCCCGTGCTCGTCGCCGCCGCGCTGGCCTTCGGCGCCATCCTGACGACCTTCGACCGCGCCGCCTGGCTCGGGCTTGCGCTCGCGGCCCTGGCGATTGCGGCGGCGCAGCGCAGGTCGGGACGCGCGCTTCTGGCCGGGCTCGTGCTCGGCGCGGCCGCGTTCCTCGGCTTCCCCCAGGCGCGGGGGCGCTTCGCCACGGCCTTCGACGTCGGCAGCAACGCGGATCGCGTCTTCATCTGGTCGCGCGCCGTCGAAATCGTTCGCGACCATCCGGTCCTGGGGATTGGTTTCGGCAACTACCCGCGCGTTTGCGGGCAGTACTACGACCGCGTGGACCCCTCCTTCCCAATGCGGACGTGGGCGCACAACACCGAGCTGTCGATGCTGGCCGAGACGGGACCGCTGGGCCTTCTGGCGCTGCTCTGGACGGCGGCCGCGGCGGCGTCGGCGCTGTGGCGCCGCGTCCGCGACGGCGACGCGCTCGCGCTCGGCGGCGCCGCCGCGGCAGTGGCGCTGGCGGTGATCGCGCAGGTGCACGACGTCGTCTACGACACGAAGGTGATGTACGCGCTGTGGCTCGCGCTCGCCGTCGCGCTCGCGCCGAGAGGCGCTGCCGAGGCCTCCGCGGGCGCGGCGATGCGCAGCACGAGCGACAGCACGACCGTCGGCCAGAGCTGAGTCAGCACCCGATCGAACGAGCCGCGGACGAACCACGACAATTCGTGCGGCTGCACGACGTAGACGGCGGCGGTCGCGGCCAGGGACAACGCCAGGGCGGCGCCGAGGACGCGCGGCGCCGCGCGGGCCGGCAGCCGCACGACCGCGAACAGCAGCATCAGCAGGGCGGCGAGCAGCCACAGCGCCCAGTTCTGGAAGAACACGAGGCGCCGCGCGAGCGCGCCCACGAGCGCGGCCCAGCGACTCGTGTCGAGCAGCGCGTCGAGCGAGGCGTTGGACAGCAGGTCGTTCGCGTGCGCGACGCGGAGCTTGAACCAGGCGAGCAGGACGAGGACCGGCAGCGCTCCGCACGCGTACCGGAGAGCAGCGCGCACGCGCTGCGCGAAGGGCGCCCAGCGCACGGCGAGAAGAGCGGCGCCGAGCGCGACGAGGTAGACGAGTCCCTCGTTCTTCGTCCACGCGGCGAGCGAGGCGCAAAAGCCAGCGACCGCGAGCTCGCGCCGGCTGCCCCGCTCGATCGCGAATGCCGACAGCGCGAACGTCCCGGCGAGAAACGCCCCGATGGGGACGTCCGCCTGCTGGTTCGCGGCGAATCCCACGAAGCAAGGCGTCGCCAGCACCGCGACGGCCGCGAGCGCGGCCCAGCCCGGCCCACGGAGCCCGCGCAGCGCCGCGGACGGAACCGCGGCGGCGAGCGCGGCGAATCCGTACGCCACCGCCGCCGGCAACCAGGTCGGCTCGGCGCCTGCCAGGACGAATCCCTGGGCGACGATCCCGGGCAAGAGCAGCGGGTAGTCGACGTGCGCCCAGAAGAGCAAGTCGGCCGAGAACGCCGACCGGAATCCCTCTCCGCCGCGCGCAAGGAATCGGGCGCGCAGGTTCCAGATGCCCCAGGCGTCCCATCCGCCGTCGGGGTAGCGGACGGTGTGCTCGACGAAGAATGCCGTCGCAAGGAGCACCGCGCCGCCGACCGCGGGCCAGACCCAACGCGGCGTGGGACCCTGGCTCGCGGCCCGCGCGGTCCACCCCGGCCGCGGCTGGAGCAGGACGGCGATTCCCAGCGCGGCGAGCGCCGCGTCCTTGGCGATTCGGATGCGCGGATCGGCGCCGAACGCGAACAGCGCCACCACGTACGACGAGGACCACAGGCCAAGCCCCGCGAGGATCCCGAGGCACGCCCGGAAGTCGCCGCGGTCGGATGCCCGCGAGGCGACGGCTGCCCCGGACAGCGCGACGGCGGCGGCCGCGAGCAGCGCGCTCATCGGCGCAGCACCGCCACCGTCCCGCCGGAGAACGTTCGCTCGATCCGAAGCCCGTGCTCGCGCGCAACCGCTTCCAGGCGCGCCGGGTCCTTCACGTTCGCCAGCACGATCGAGGTGCTCGCGTCTCCGACGACGAGCACGAGCGGCGCGAGCGCGTATTGCGCGCCCTGGTACAGCCAGGTCCCCCATTCGTCGGCGTGGAACGCGCCCGGCCGGACGCTGATCGGCTCGTCCGAGACGTACCCGATGCGGCCCGCGGGCGGGAGGGTGGCCCGGACCGCGGTGTAGCGCTCCTCCGCACGGGGCCCGCGTGCGCCGAGGCGGCAGACAGGCTCCGAGACGAGGTGGAACCAGGCCTCCCGCGCGAAGCCGATCGCGGCGAGCAGCGCGACGACGCGCGCCGCCGTGCGCAGCGGGACGCCGGTCATCCCGTCGGGCGGATCTCGCTCCGGGCCCGCAGCTCCTTCGGCCACTGGGGCGCGGTCAGGCCGTAGCGCACGATGCAGTAGACCGCGCGGAACGCATCCTTCAGCCGGATCTTCTTCCCGTCCGCCACCGACCGCGGCCGGTACGAGATCGGCTCCTCGACGATGCGGACGCGGCGCCGGCGCGACAGGTGCGAAAGCAGCGCGGTCACCTCGGGCTCGAACCCGAACCGGTCCTCGCGCAGCGGCAGCTCGCGGACCAGCTCGGTGCGCATCACCTTGTAGCAGGTCTCCATGTCGGTGAGCCGCAGGCCGGTGACGAGGTTCGAGAAGGCGGTGAGCATCCGGTTGGCGGTCGTGTGCCAGAACGGGAAGCCGTCGCGGCCGCGCGCAAACCTGCTGCCGTAGACCACGTCTGCCTCGCCGCGTGCGATGCGGGCGACGAGCCGCGGTAGCTCGTGGGGGTCGTACTCGAGGTCGGCGTCCTGCACGACGACGACCTCGCCGCGGGCCTCCGCGAATCCGCGGCGCAGGGCCGCTCCCTTTCCGCGGTTCACCGGCTGATGGAAGACGCGGATCTGCGTCCGGCCGGACGGATCGGCCGAGGTCACCAGCGCGGGATCCTGCTCGATCCGCGCCAGGACGGACTCGGTGCCGTCGCGAGAGCAGTCGTTCACGACGACCAGCTCCTTCTCGATCTGGACGGCGGCAACCCGGCGCAACACGCCCAGGACGAGGCGCTCCTCGTTGTAGACGGGGATGACGATCGAGAGCTTCAGGCGCGCCTCCGCTGCTCGCGGCGCACGCTCGTCCGCGGGGCCGCTAGTTGTCAAGGGAAGGTTTGACTTGGGGGGATCGTTCCGCTATCCATTCCGCCCCCTTTTCCCGGGCCAGTCCCCGCCTCGCACGGCGAGCAAGGTCCGGTACCGACGAGACATTCCGATGCGCGAGAACATCCACCCGGCGTACCCCACCTCGAAGGTCCACTGCGCCTGCGGGGCGACCTGGGAGACCCGGTCGACGGGCGGCGACCTGCACCTCGACATCTGCTCGAACTGCCACCCGTTCTTCACCGGGAAGCAGAAGCTGATCGATACGCAGGGGCGCATCGACCGCTTCCAGAAGAAATACGCGAACGCTCCCAAGGCGCCGCCCAAGAAGGCCAAGGCCGCCGCCGAGAAGAAGCCCGCTCCGGCGAAGAAGACCGAAAAGAAGGCCAAGGCCGAGAAGAAGCCCAAGGCCGAGGCTTAGTTCAGGGCCCGCAAAAAACCGGCAGCGTGACACGGTGCGAGTGGGGGGGCTCGCACGCTCGCGTCACGCTGCCGCTGGGAAGGCCTCGGGGGCCGTTCCTTTCCTTTGCCCTATTTCTCGTGGGCAGCGACCTTGTTGAGGCCTTCCTCGTCCTTCAGCACCAGGAGCCGTCCCTGATTGGCGAGGAGGCCATCGCGCTTCATCTTGTTGATCAGCGTCGAGACGAACGACCGCGACGCGCCGACCAGGTCAGCCAGATCCTGCTGCGTGATCCCGTGCAGGCACAGCTCGTTTCCGGGAGCGATGCGCTCGCCGTGCGCCTGCGCCAGCGAAATGAGCATCTCGGCGAGGCGGGCAGGCACGTCCTTCCGGGTCAGACCGAGCACCCGCTGGCGCATCTGCCGCACCCGATCGTTGAGAGCGCGGATGACGTCGACGGCCAGCGCGGGCCGCGCCTCGAGCAGCGCGCGGAAGTCGCGGCCCTCGATGCTCCACACCTCGCACTTGCCGGAAGCGATCGCCAGCTCCTCCATGAGGGAGCCTTCGGGGCGCAGCACCTCGCCGAACAGGTCGCCCGGCTTGAGGATGGCCAGCACGCTGCGGCCCTTTCCCTTGCCCTGGCGCAGCAACCGCACCCTCCCGCTTCGCAGCAGGAACACCTTGTCCGCCGGCATGCCCGGCCGGTAGATGACCGAGGCATGAGCGAACGTCTCGACCTTGAAGTAGCCCCTGAAGTCGACGACGTCGGCTGCGGGAAGGCTGGGTGAGGCGAGCGGCTGCGCGAACTGGTAGCGAGTATCGACCTGCTGGCGTGGAATCATTGGCGGGCTCCCGAGGAAGGGGACGCTCGCCAAGAAGAGCACCGCGCGTGCCAAGGACCGGCCTTAGCTCGATACTCGTCATTTCAAGTACTTGACTGAAAGTCTTGCCGGCGAGCGAGCGCTGCCTTGAACGATCCGTAGAGTCAAACGTACAGGCGCCATGAACGAAACGTTCAGCCGGGCCCTCGTTCTAGTCCGTATTTTCGCAACTTGCGCTCGAGCGTCGGCCGGGAGATGCCGAGGATCTGACACGTCCGGCCTTTGTGTCCTTTTGTCATCGCGTAGACGCGCTGGATGTGGGCGCGCTCGACCTCGTCCAGCGTCGGCACGGGCCCGTCCGCAGCGGGCTGCGGCACCGGCTGGGCCGGCGCGGCCTCGGGCCGGGTCGCCTCCGCCAGGTGCTCCTCGAGCAGCATGTCCCCCTGGCTGAGGACGGCCGCGCGGGTGAGCACGTTCTCCAATTCGCGCACGTTCCCGGGCCACGGGCGCCCCATGAGCTTTTCGAGCGTCTCGCGGGGGACGCGCCGCAGGCCCTTGTGCAGGCGCTGGTTGATCTTCACCAGCAGGTGCTCGACGAGGAGAGGGATGTCCTCGCGGCGCTCGCGCAGCGGCGGGATCGAGAGCGTGACCACCCGGAGCCGCTGGTAGAGGTCCTCGCGGAACCGGCCGGCGCGCACCTCCGCGCCGAGGTCGCGGTTGGTGGCGGCGAGGATGCGCGCGCGCACCGGGATGCGCTTGACGCCGCCGACGCGCTCGAGCTCGCGCTCCTGCAGCACGCGCAGCAGCTTGGCCTGCAGGTTCTGGGACAGCTCGCCGATCTCGTCGAGGAAGATCGACCCGTCCTCCGCGAGCTCGAACTTGCCGATCTTCGACGCAACCGCGCCGGTGAAGGCGCCTTTCTCGTGGCCGAAGAGCTCGCTCTCGAGCAGCGTATCGACGATGGCCGAGCAGTTGATGCCGATGAACGGCTTGCCGCCCGCGGTGTAGCTGTGGATGACGCGGGCGATCAGCTCCTTGCCGGTGCCGCTCTCGCCCTGGATGAGGACCGTCGCGCGCGTCGCCGCGACGCGGCCCACGTCCTTGAAGAGCTGCTGCATCGCCGGCGAGGTGCCGACGATGTCGTCCATCTTCACCGTGCGCAGCGCCTCGACGGAGAGGAAGTCGGTGCCGCGCGAGAGCCGCCTCACTTCCAGCGCGCGGTCCAGGGCGACGTCGAATGCGCGGATGTCGATGGGCTTGTGGATGTAGTCGAACGCGCCCGCCTTCATGGCCAGGATGGTGGTGGCCATGTCGTGGTGCGCGGTGATCATCAAGACCGGCGTCTCGCCGGAACGCTTCCTCAGCTCGGGGATGAGATCGATGCCCGACGCGTCGGGCAGCCGCATGTCGAGGATGATGGCCGAAGGAGAGGTCTCCTCCGCCAGCTTGAACCCCTCCGCGCCCGTGGCGGCGCTGACGACCCCGTAGCCGCGCTCCTCGAGGTGCATCGAGAGGAGCTCTCGGATGGACCGGTCGTCGTCGACGATGAGGATTCGTTCCACCCCGGATCGAACTTAACGGATCATCCACCGAACGTCACGGAGATGACATTGCCGCGGCCGTCGGGTTCGACGAAACGTGCGTCGCCGCGGTGTTCCCGCGCGATCCGCGCCACCACGGCGAGGCCGAGCCCGGTGCCCCGGGCGCGATTCGGAGTGAACGGGACGAATGCCTTCTCCCGCAGCTCCAGCGGCACCGGATGCCCCGGATCGCGCACCGTGAGCTGCCATCCGGAAGGCGCCTCCGCGACCTTGACTTCGATGGGGCCGCCGCCGACTTCCTCCGCGGCGACGGCCGCTTGACGGCAGAGGATCTTCACCGCGGTGCGGACGCGAACCGGATCGATCGGGAACGGCCGCAGCCGCTCGGGGACCTCGACGGCAAAGGAGACGCCGCGCGAGGACCATTCGGCCTCGACTCCCTGGACGGCCTCGCGCACGGGCGGGCGCGGATCGCCGGGGACGAGCGAGAGCGACGGCGGCCGGGCGAACTCGAGTACCTCGTTGAGGAGCAGCTCGATGTTCAAGACCTCGCGCAGCGCGATGCTGGTGCGCTTGAGGTCGTTGGCCCCGAGCGTGCCGTGCCGCTCGAGCGTCTGCAGGGCGATCTTCACCGCCGAGAGCGGATTGCGGATCTCGTGCGCGACGAGCGACGCGAAGCGCGCCAGGTCCTCCGTGCGCAGCGCGGCGTCCGCGACCTGCTGGGAGGCAGCGACGTCGCGGATCAGCGCGAGCACGCCTCCCGGCGCAGGGGCGAGGACGAGCTGCGCGGCGAAGGGGTGTCCTGCGCGGAGCAGCGTGCGGTGCTCCTCGAACGAGCCGCGCGCGGCGGCCTCGGCGAGATCGCGAGCGGCGCGCTCTCCTCCGGGAAAGAGCACGCCGGCCGGTTTGCCGGCGAGCTCTGTGATCCCGAGCACGGTCTGCACCGGACCGGCGCTGCAGGCGATGTGCGGCGCGGACGAATCGTCCCAGGCGACCGCGCAGAGATCGTGCGCGCCGCCGAGGATGCGGCGCAGCTCGTCGCAGGAGTTCGCGAGCGGACGCGACGTCTTGCTCGCCATGTGGGTGGGCATCGCACGACCACAGGCGGCCTGCCACATTTTGTCAGCGCGTCTGTTCAGAAGCTGGACGCGCGGTTTTCCGGCAGCTGCCCGATGGGACCGCGCCGGGCGGTTTCGTAGGGTGGCCCGGCGCGGGAGCTCCGCGCGAGGGGAGCTTCACGCATGCGCCGCGTTCTCACGCTGCTGCGGTCCGAGAAGGGCCAAGGGATGTCCGAGTACCTGATCATCGTCGCCCTGGTCGCCATCGCCGCCATCGGCGTCGTCACGGTTTTCGGCCGGGACGTGCGCGAGCTGTTCAGCGCGACGACCGATTCCCTGGCCGGGAACCAGGCCACCAACACGGCGGTGAAGGCGACCGTCCGCCAGAACAAAAGCTTGAAGACATTCGGGTCCTACAGCCCTACGCGGGGCGACTAGGTTCTGCGCCCTGCCGGCAGCGGCATGTTAGAAAACGAGCCCATGAGCCGCGACAGGGACCGGACGGTCCGCTCCGACGAGCACAACTCTCGCGGCATCGAGCTCGCCGACAGGGGATGGCTGGACGAGGCCATCAAGGAGTTCAAGAAAGCCATCGAGCTCGACCCCGAATCGGCGCACGCGCACGACAACCTCGCCACCGTCTATAGCGAGAAGAAGCTCTACCGCGAGGCGCTCAAGGAATACCTCACGGCGCTGGAGCTGGAGCCCGACAGCGCGACCGCGCACTACAACCTCGCCTGCTTTCTCGCTACCCACGGGCCCGACATGTCGGTGGACGAGTACAAGGAGGCGATCGAGCTCGATCCGGACTATCCCGACGCGCACCTGAACCTCGGCATGACCTACGCCGACCAGGACCGGCGCGAGGAGGCGAAGGAGGAGTTCAAGGCGGCGATCGAGCTGGATCCCGAGGACCCGGTGGCGCGGCACGAGCTCGCCGCCCTCCTCATGGACGAAGCGGACTACCGCGGCGCGATCGCGCAGCTGAACGAAGCAGTGCGGCTCGAGCCCGACAACTACGAGGCGCACCTCGACCTGGGCATCTGCTACGCGCAGAAGGGCTTCTATGCGGAGGCCGAGCGCTGCTACGGGCGGGCCCGGGAGCTGAGCCCGGACGACGTGCTCCTGAACTACAACGTCGCTGCGCTCTACTCGCTCTGGGAAAAGCCGGCGCAGGCGTTCGAGGCGCTGAAGAAAGCGCTGGAGAAGGACCCGGTGAAGGTGCGGAGCTGGATCACGGCCGACCCGATGTTCGACGCGCTCAAGGGTGACCCGCAGTTCGAGCAGATCCTGGCCGTACAGTAGGGCGCGTACCGATCCATTTCAGATGTGAAATCCGCCATTGCACGCGTGCAATGGAAATGAGCGGTTCGGACCCCGCCGACCGACGCTGCCCGCTGCGAATCCGGGGTGTTCAGCCCGTGGCATGTGGTCTGCAACCATGGTCGGACGGAGCGCATCGCTCGTCGCGGTCTGGTACCCCCCCGCCACCACGATGCGTGAATGCGCTTCATCTTTCAGCCCCCGGGCATCCCGCCCGGGGGCTTTTTCTTGGTTTCCTGTTACAAGCGCGGCATGCCTCCGCCGCGGCCAGGTCTGGCGACAGTCGCCGTACACGCTGCGACGCCGCAGGGCGTGAACGCGCCGCTGACCGTCCCGGTAATGCAGTCCACCACCTTCCGGTTCAAG
>Ga0075423_10002920_pt1 | contig 15675 bp, 14 predicted proteins | sample SoiMethybrSBSTD2_FD_80114 | JGI IMG/M metagenome (GOLD analysis project Ga0075423, IMG submission 80114) | Bulk soil microbial communities from a Populus tree surrounding site in Tennessee, USA - Soil MetaG P. TD hybrid SBSTD2 | ecosystem: Environmental > Terrestrial > Soil > Tree plantation...
CTCCGGCGGCTACGCGCTTACACGGCTCGAGCCCGCGGGCACGCGGCTCGTCGTTCGGACAGCTCCTCTCCCCGCGGTCTCGGGCCTACGCGCTAACGCCGCCTGCGCCGAGCGCCCGCGCCCGACGGCACCCGGCTCGACCAGGACACTGCTCGTCACCGCGCATGGATCGCGGACCAGCAAGCAGCAAGGCCCGCCTAACAATCTGGTGTGCCGCACGCACCGCGAAGGGGCCACGCCCTTGCTGCTCGCTCCTGACAGTCAGCTCTTAGCGTGGCAGGAGGCGGGGCGTCGGGGTGAGGAGGCGTCGCGCGGCGCCGCAGCGATCGCCGGGCCTGACCGCTACGGTAACTCCCGGCGCCACGCTGGCCCGGCGGCGCCGGCTGCGAGCGCGTTCCGCCGACGAACCCCGATGCTCCGCCGACCAGGCCGAGATGCCGACCGTCAACCCAGCAAGCGGCCTAACGATCCTGAATCACGGCCTTCGTATCCGCGGCCTTCACACCGGTCGAATCATCGAGCGTTTTCAGCACATCCCGCCACGCGAACTTCTTGCCGCTCCCGCGAACCCAGTAATCCATCCACGCCATCTCGGCCATGGACTTCACGAGCTGATTGCGTGGATCGGGGATACCGTGGCTCGCGCCCGGGTAGACATAGAACTCGGTCGGCACACCGAGCTGACGAAGCGCCATGTACAGCTCCTCCGACTGGGGACGCGGCACGCGCGGATCATCGTGCACGACGTGAATCATCGTCGGCGTCTTCGCGTTCTTGATGTACTTGATCGGTGACTGGTTCCAGTACGCGTCGAAGTTGTCGTACGGGAGCTTGTTGCCGAGGTAGAACTGCCTGTTCCGCTGCACGTCCGACTCGGCGTACATCGAGATCCAGTTCGTCGTCCCCGCACCCGTGCTGATCGCCTTGAAGCGATTCGTGTGCGTCAGGATCCAGTTCGACCAGTGACCACCAGCGCTCCAGCCTAACACGCCCATCTTCGTGCTGTCGACGAGCCCCTGAGCGATGAGGTAGTTCACGCCCGTCATGATGTCGTCGTAGCCGAGGCGGAAGTAGTCGCCGACGATGTCGGTCTTGTGCTTCTCGCCGTAGTTCGTCGAGCCGCGGTAGTTCGGCTTGAGCACCGCATAGCCTGCACCCGCGTACGACTGCGCGCCGTAGCCGCCGTTGAAGCCGAGGACGTCAGCCGACGCCGGGCCGCCGTGGATCGCGACGATGAGCGGATACCGCTGCCCCTGCTTGTAGCCGACCGGCTTCACGAGAACGCCGCCGACCGTCCTGCCATCGCTCGACTTCCAGCTGATCTCCTCCTCCTCGCCTAACGCGATGTGCCGGATCTGCGGATTCGCGTCGGTGAGCTGCTTCCACGACGACTTGCTGCCGATGCGATCCATCGACGCGACCGTGAAGATCGTGGGCGGGGTCGTCGGGTCGGCGTAGTTGATGAAGATCGCCCGCGTGTCGTCGTCCATGTTCGCGGACACGGACGCCTTCTCGGTCGTCACCTGCGTGACCTTGCCTGACGCGACGTCGAGCGCGAGCACCTCATTCGTTGCCTTGACCCCTTCGTTGAAGTAGATCGTCTTGCCATCCTCGGACCAGAAGCCGACGGTCACGTCACCGTCGAACTCGGACCCGAGCTTCCGCCACTGGCCGCCCTTGTCGGCCACCGCGCGTACATACACCCGATTGTTCTTCATCGAGTACTTCGTGAGGTCGTCCGGCGCGGAGAACGCCATCCACTTCGAGTCCGGCGAGAAGCTCGGCGTGCTTTCCGAGACCTCGAGGTTGTTCGTCAGGCGCTCGATCTGGCCGCTGGCGACCTCGATCAGGAAGTCGTCGCCGTTGATCGACTGTTCCGTGATGTTCCGCTTGAACCGGTTCGACGAGATGCCGCGGAACGAGACCCACTTGCCGTCGTCGGAGATCTGGAAGTCCGTCACCGTGATCGACGTGTCCTTCGTCAGGCGAGTCGTCTTCTTGCCGTCGACGTCGAACGCCCAGAGGCTCGAGAGCGGCGACTCGGGATTCCGGATGTTGACCGTGAATCGCTTTTCGCGACGCAGCTTCTCGTCGAGGTCGATCGTGTCCGCCGTGATGAAGTAGATGCGGTTGCCGGTTGGCGCGAACCGCCAGATGCCGACGCCCGTCGGGTGCCGGGTGATCTGTTCTGCCTTCGCGCTGTCGATGCCGGCCACCGGCACGCGGTAGAGCTGCTCTTCGCCGGCCTTCCCGCTCCGGTAGACGAGCCACTTGCCGTCCTTGCTGAAGGCGAACGTCGACACGCCATCCTTGGCGTCGGTGATCTTCCGCGCCTCGCCGCCATCGGGATGCATCATGTAGAGCTGAAAGCCCGGGCCGCCGGTGGGACCGCCGAATGGGCCCCCCTGTGGCTCGCCAGTGCCTGCAGCGGCACCCGCACCACCGCTCGGCGGTGCGTCGCGATTGGACGCGAACAGGAAGAACGAACCGTCGGGCGCCCAGCGTGGCTGTGCTTCGCTCTTGTCCTTCGTGTAGGTGAGCTGCCGCGTCGACGAAACTCCCTGGTCCATCGACACGACGTAAATGTCAGTTTGGCGCCGCGCTTCCTTCCAATCCGGGACGGAGATCGTGTACAGCAGCCACTTCCGATCGGGGCTAGGCGTCGGCGACCCGACCTGCCGCATGTTCTGCTGGTCGAGGAAGGTCATCGGCCGTTTGCCGTCAGGCGCCTGGGCCGTGCCGGTGCTCACTGACGAGGCGAGCGCGACGGTAACTGCTGTGGTGAGGGAGATGGCACCGAAGTGCCGCGAGCGTGGGGACATAGCTGCGCTCCGGTTTAGCACGCGTGTGTTCGGGTGAGGATTCTTCCGAGGTTACGCAGAGGGGCGCTGAAGTGCTAGGCCACTGGCGGCTGGCGGCTGGCGGCTGGCGGCTGGCGGCCGGCGACGGGCGACGGAGGCGTGTCATCCCGAGCGCAGCGAGGGATCGCGATCCTCCGGTAGAGGCCCTCTTTCGGGACGAGCGCGATCCCTCGCCTGTCGGCTCGGGATGACATGCTCCCCGCTCGGCTCGTTGCGCTAATAGCAGCAGCTCGCAGCACGCGGCAGTAGCACGCAGCCGTCGGCAACCAGCGAGCAGCTGCATGCAGCAAGCAGCTGCATGCAGCAAGCAGCGCGGTTCCGGGACGCCTTACGAGATGGCTGCCCTCGGCGTGGCGGCCTGACGCGTCTCACGCTCCGCGGCGAGACTCGCCTCAGAACGGAGCCGCCGGAATACGAGCACGTGACCGATGATCGCGGCGACCACGAACACGGTCGGCAGCCACACCCAGGGTGCGTGCGCGATCCAGTCGTTCGCGGGCTCGTTATGGAAAACGCGGAGCGGTGTTGGAGTCGAGAGCACCGCGATCGTGAGGATGTTGACCAGGAGCACGGTCCCGCCCGCATTCCACACTCGCGCGACGACAATCGAGCCAGGCTTCCGCGCCAACCACACTGCGACGACGATTGCCGACAAGCCCGTGAGAATGTCGAAGTTGAAGCCCGAGTAACTCATCTGCACCGGCATGAGCCCCTCGCGATAGGCGCGGTGCAGCAGGAGCTCGAGCGGAAACCTGAACGCGTGCGCGCCGACGAGCGCCGCGAGCGGCAGGCCGGTCGCGAGTCGGAGACCCAAACGAGACGTACCCACCGCAACTGCGAGCGCGAGCAAGAGGACGATGACGATACCAGCCGTAGGCGGCCTCGACGTGAAGCTGAGTCGTCCGCTCGCGGCAAGTGCGAACGTCACGGCGACCCAGGCGACCGTGGCGACGCCGGCGAGCACGGAATCGCGCCGAGCTCGTTGGGACGAGAGCCCGCTGCGAATGCTGGACATGTAGACAGCCACTACGAACGCGCTCGCGACGACCACTGCGAGCGCGACGAAGGACCAGACGAGGAGAGGAGATGCGTTGACCATGGCGGGTGGCGGACGTAGGTTTCGCAGTAGCTACTAGAAAGTAAAGTACAAGCTTTACAAATCAATAGTTTCATGCCTCGACGGTCCTACGACCAGTACTGCGGCGTCGCCCGCGCGCTCGACGTCCTCGGCGAGCGGTGGACGCTCCTCATCGTGCGCAATCTCCTGCTCGGGCCCCAGCGCTACTCCGAGCTCCTGCGCGGCCTGCCAGGCATCACGACCAACCTGCTCGCCAAGCGACTCCAGGAGATGGAGGCCGAAGGGCTCATCGAGCGCGGAGATGGCGCGAGCGACGCGACCGCGTATCGGCTCACGCCAAGTGGCCGGGATCTGGAATCGGCGATCCACGCGCTCGGACGCTGGGGCTGGCGTCGCATGGGCAAGCCGACGGGCCGCGATCGTCGCAGCATCGAGTGGCTCCTCGTGGCGCTCAAGCGGCGATACCGCGGGGACGTCACGCTGTCGGCCGAGCTCGAGGCCGACGGCGCCGCCTACCATATAGTGTTGCGCGGCCCGCGTGCCGAGATCGGCCGCGGCGGCGCGCCCGCCGCGGATCTGCGAATTCGAGGGAAGGGAACCGAGATCGCGCGGCTGTTTCTCGACGGACTGCCTAACGATCCAGACTCGGCGACGCTGGAGATCGATGGCAGCGCTCGCCAGCTGCGCACCCTCGTCGGCGCGTTCGCGCGCGGCGACGCGCCAGCCGCGTCAGCGGCGAAATGACGAAGGGCCCGGACGACTCGCGTCAGTCGCCCGGGACCTTTCCGTGTTCAGGAAGACGATCGTCGATCAGCCGACCCTGTAGAACCGGAGCTCGAGCAGCTTCAGACCGTTGTTGTCGTAGTTCCAGAAGTAGTTCTCGAGGCAGTTGTCGAACAGCCAAACCGTCTCGAGCTCGGGCCCAACCTGATTGTTCCCGAGGCAGGCGGCGAGGCCGGGGTCGGTGGTCTCGTCGACCATGATCGTCATGCTGAGCAGGTTGTCCGTGATATTGATGGCCTTCTGGCCACCCTTTGCCTCCATGTTGATCCCATTGGCGCCGCACCAGATGTCGTCCGTGCCGCCGTTGATGGCGTCGGCCTCGTCCGCGCACAGCGTGATCGTCGCGTTCCCGCCCGGCTTGCCGTGGGCGCGCGCGTAGATCTTGTAGGTCGGCGAGCAGGCCGTCGTCGGGTCGGCGTCGGCGCACGGGTCGGGGAGGGCGAAGATCGCGCCGTTCGCGTCGGTGGCGTTGGCGTCGAGCACCCCAAACTGGTTGAAATTCGTCTGCCAGTAGTTGTCGCACTTCGGGTCGGAGACGTCGTTCTCGCCGTTGGTGCTGTTACAGAGGTAGATGTGATTGATCTTGCTGAACGCCAGCTGGTTGTTCTTCCCGCCGGCGGTGGTTACCTCGTTCGTCGACTGGAGCTGCACGAAGATCCGGCGCCCATTGTTGTCGTCCATCGCGGCAGACTTGTTCTTCGGCACGCCGATGATGTTCAGTCGGTAGTCCTGCCCGGGTTGAGGGAACCCATTACCGAGCGTCTTGGACGGTCCGGCGAGGGCGGACGCCTTTGACGGCGTCGTTGGCGAATCGCTACACGCGGCGAGCAACGCGACCGCGGCAACGAGGGCAATCGGGGACTTGTGCATTCGGCTACTCCTGTGAAACGGCGATGCGGTTTCGAGGTCGAGATCGACGTCGACATCGACAGTGGTGTGCACGACTTCTTGACGGTTCCGACCGACGCGTGTCGGCACTGTCAACATTCTTGACGAAGTACGTGCGTGACCGTCCGGCACTGCATAACGAGGCGGGGCGCGCCAGTCGAGCAGGACGGTCGATCGGCGCGCAACCTAAACACGTGGCTTGCTGATAGCCAGATCAAAAATCACATTTTCGTAAGATTGGTACGCGCACATAACGAGTCCGCCGCCTGACGCGAGCCATTCCCGTAACACAGATCACGTTGCGAGGTGCGCACGGCTGAGGACGCTGAGCGCGCGGTCAGGCGAGCTACATGCCTAACGCGATTCCGGCCATTGCGCCGCCGAGGATCAACAGGGCAGCATTCACGCGCTTCGTTGCGAGCAACGCTCCGGCGCTCACCGCCAGGGCGGCTGTTGGTACATCCACGATGCTCGCGCGCCCGAGCTGCCACGTCACCACGGCCATGAGCCCGAGGGAAGCAGCGTTCACGCCGTCGAGCGTCGGGCCGGCAATATGAGAGCGCCGTAATCTTGGAATGAGCGGGCCGCTCACCGCGACGAACACGAAGGCCGGGAGAAATATCCCCACGGTCGCGGCTACCGCGCCCGGCACGCCGGCGAGCACGTAGCCAATGAACGTGGCAGTCGTGAACACCGGCCCGGGCGTCACTTGCCCCACCGCCACCGCATCGAGCAGTTGGCGCTCGGTCAACCATCCGAGACGCTGTACGAAGTCCGCACGCAGGAACGCGAGCAGCACGTAACCACTCCCGAACAGCACGGAGCCGATCTTGAGAAAGATCGCGAACAACGGCCACAGCGACACCGCTGCGGGCACGGCGGCCGCGGTGCCTAACGCTGCGGCCACGGGCGAGGTGCCGATGCCTCGGGGCACTCCGGCTGCGCTGAGGATGGCGGCCCGATCGTCGCCGCTGCGCACTCGAGCGGCCGCAACGCCCGCCGCGACGAGGGCCGACGCCAGCAGGACGACCAGCTCGTTCACTCCAACCACCACCGCCACGATTGCGGCGAGCGCCAGCGCGCCCAGCCACGCCGTCTTCACGGCCGTCTTGGTCAATCGCCAGAGCGCCTGCACGACGATCGCGATCACCACCGGCTTGACCCCGGCGAGCAGCGCCAGCGCGGCGGGCAGCCCACCGTATCGCACGTAGGCCCACGCCGTCACACCGACGATGAGCGCGGCCGGTACGATGAACGCGACGCCTGCGACGATCAGACCGGGCCAGCCTGCGCGATCACGACCGATCTCGATCGCGAGCTCAGTCGAGTTCGGTCCGGGGATGAGATTCGTCGCGCCGACGTAATCGAGGAACGCCCCGCGCGTGAGCCACTGGCGACGCCGCACGACCTCGTCCTCCATGAGGGCGATATGCGCGGCGGGACCGCCGAAACCTATCGTCCCGAGCTTGAAGAAGAGCCGAGCCAGATCGCCGAGCGTCGTGCCGTGCCTAACGTGTGGCTCCGTCATGCGAGACGCGAGGCTCTCAAGAGCGACTCGGTGCTCGTCAGGCGCTCGCTGAGCTCCCAGAGCGCGCGGCGCTGCGCCGCATCGCGAGCGCGGCGGGGGAGGGACACCGGTCGTACGGTGGCCGCGAAGCACTGTCCGGTCACGCCATCCAACATCTCCGACGTGGCCACGCGGACGACTCGCGCCGCCGCTTGCTCCGCCGAAAGCAGCCACGTCGACCAGAGCGAGCGAAGCCAGCGAGGCCTGAACCACCAGTGCTCCCGCATGAGATCCGTCGCCACCAGCCCTGGCGCAACGCAGTTCACAGCGACCCCCGAGCCGTCGAGTCGCGAGGCAAGCTCCATCGTGAACATCGCGTTCGCCAGCTTCGACTGGTTATAGGCGGCCGTGGATGCATAACGACGTCGCTCGAACATGATGTCATCGAGACGGAGTCGGCCTGCGTGCGCGAACACCGACGTCACGTTGACGATGCGCGACGGCGCCCCGGCGGTCAGCGCGGGAAGAAGCAACGACGTCAGAAGAAACGGTGCGAGATGATTGACCGCGAACGTCAGCTCGAAGCCATCCGCGCTCAGTTGGCGATGCCCGGCATTGATCCCCGCGTTGTTGACGAGCACATGGATCGCGGGCCAGCGGCCCGCGATCTCTTCCGCGGCGCGTCGAACCGCAGCGAGCGACGCGAAGTCTGCACGCACACACTCCACGCCCGAATTGCCAGCCCGGGCGGCTTCGCGTCGGACGTCATCCATTCGCGATGCCTCGCGGCCAACGATCACAACCTGCGAGCCAAGCTTCGCGAGCGAGATCGCCGTCGCGCGGCCGATTCCTCGAGTCGCGCCCATGACGACATACACGCGGTCGCGGGACACGCTAGTGGTTGGCGCGGCCGGGCGCATGTGCACGAGCGATGTGAGATCGCCGAACGACTGTTATCTGAATTGCGGCTAAATGCATCGGGATCGTCGGGTCGAACGGGCCTGGGCACACCCCGTGCGGCGGCGTAGGCTTCCACTGAGCAGCGCGTGACGCACGAAAAATGATTCAGTCGAACCGTAGCACCAGGTTCTTCACGACCGTGCCCCATCTGTCGGTCGTCATCCCGGTGCATGACGAGCAGGATAACGTGGGTCCGCTCGCGCGTGACCTCGACGCCGCGCTTGGCGGTGTGCTCGAGTACGAAGTCGTGTTCGTCGACGACGCCAGCGCGGATGCGACGTTCGCGCGACTAACGGACCTGTCGCAGCACAATCCGAGAATTCGTGCACTCCGCCACGCGCAACGAAGCGGACAGAGCACGGCGCTTCGCACCGGTGTCGTTCACGCCCGTGCATCATTGATCGCGACGCTTGACGGCGATGGGCAGAACGACCCTGGAGACATCCCGCGGCTTCTCGCGATCATCGAGACTACCACGCGCGACCCGTCGCGCACGCTCGTCGCCGGACACCGGGTAAAGCGACGCGACTCGCGGCTCGTCCGGCTGTCGTCGCGCATCGCGAACTCCGTTCGGTCCAGCATCCTCCGTGATGGAACTCCCGATACGGGGTGCGGCCTCAAGGTGTTCGATCGCGCGTTGTTCCTCGAGCTCCCCTACTTCGATCACATGCACCGGTTTCTGCCCGCGCTCGTGCGCCGCGCCGGCGGGCAGGTGGTCAGCGTACCGGTCAATCATCGTCCACGCCTGACGGGGCGATCGCACTACGGCGTCTGGAACAGGCTCTGGGCGGGCATCGTGGATCTCATGGGCGTCATGTGGCTCACGCGACGCGCAAAGGTCGTGGCGGTAACGGAGTCGCCCGCCCCGACGCCGTTCGTCGAGACGGTCGTCAAGCGCGACGGGCGAGCGGCATCGCCTCACGAGGCGGGAGGGGGAGGGTCCATGGCATGAACAGCTTTCTCGCGGGACGCGCCTGGCTCGTCATTGGGTTCGCCGGTCAGGCGCTTTTCACGTTGCGATTCCTCGCGCAGTGGATCGCGAGTGAACGGGCGCGCCAGAGCACGATTCCGGTGGCGTTCTGGTGGCTCAGTCTCGCAGGCGGGGCCGTGCTGTTCACGTACGCGCTCCACCGGCGCGATCCGGTGTTCGCGTTAGGGCAGGGCAGTGGCCTTGCCATCTACGCCCGGAACCTCGTACTCATTGCACGCAAGCGACGGAGGGGCGACGTCGCATCAGTCGGGTCGAGTGGCTGAGGGAACGGTACCGGTCGCCACGTCGGCCGCTGTAGACGTTAGGCATCCCACCGGCCGGCGCTGGCGCGCGCCGGTGGGTCTCGAGCACGGCCTGGTGCCGATCGCCTGGGTGGCGGCCGTCGGGACGGCGCTCGCGGCGCGTCCGCTGCTCCCGGTCGACGAAACCCGTTACGCCTCCGTCGCGTGGGAGATGTGGCGAGGTGGCGACTACCTCGTTCCGCATCTGAACGGTGCACCGTATAGCGACAAGCCACCGCTCCTCTTTTGGCTGATCGTGGCCGGGTGGCGAGTCCTTGGGCCTGTCGAACTTTGGGCTCGGCTCATCGGTCCCGCGTGCGGTGTGGCGTCGCTAGCGCTGACCGCGGCGCTTGCGAGACGACTGTGGCCCGAGCGGGGCCTCGTATCGCGCGTCGCGCCGATCATGCTCGCGAGCACGATGGTCTGGTTGGTCTACAGCACGCTGCTGTTGTTCGACACCGTGCTGACGCTCTGCGTCATGCTCGCCGTGATCGGCCTTGTCGACGTCCGCCGTGGACGGCGCGCCGGTCTCGGACTCGTCGCGATCGGCATCGGGTTTGGCGTGCTTGCGAAAGGGCCCGTCTTGCTCCTCCACGTGCTGCCCGCGATGGTCCTCGCCCGCTGGTGGGACGTTAGGTACGACCCGCCGGGTGGGTCGCCGGTCTCCACGCGCGCGCGCCTACGCGTCTCGTCGCTCGCCGTCGCGGGCGCAACGATCGCCGGAATCGCGATCGCGCTGGCGTGGGCGATCCCCGCCGCGTTGGTCGGCGGGCGCGCGTATGCGAGCGCGATCTTCATCGGCCAGACCGCGGGCCGAGTGGTGAACAGCTTCGCGCATCGTCGGCCAGTGTGGTGGTACGTACCGAATCTCCTTTGGATGCTGCTGCCCTGGTTGGTCTGGCCGGCGGTCTGGCGGTCCCTGAGAGGCGACCGGTGGCGCGACGGACTCTCGAGCGATGAAGGGCTGCGACTCTGTACGGCGATCGTCGTTCCGGCATTCATCGTTTTCAGCGTCGTGAGCGGAAAGCAGGTGCACTACCTTCTGCCCGAGATGCCGTTCCTGGCGCTTGCGATGGCGCGTCTCGTCGCCCGCGCGAGCGAGGCGGACGAACGCGTCGGGCGACGCGTGCGATGGATCGCCGTGGGAGCGTTTGGCGTGTTAGCGCTCGTGTCCGTCGTTGGCGCCGGTACCCTCCGCAAGCGGTACGATGTACGCCCCGTCGCCGCGCATCTGTCGTCTGTTGAACAGGCCGGCGCGCCGATTGCGCACGAGGCACGTTATTCCGGTCAGTACACCTTCCTCGGGCGCCTTCGTCGACCCCTCGCGGAGATTCCGACTGACAGTGTCGCCGCGTGGCTGGCCGCGCATCCGAGCGGCCGCGTCGTGACGTACGCGCGATCGCCTAACGCCCCTGGTCCGGGCGTGCCGGAATTCGTGCATCGGCTCGGGAACCGGTTCGCCGTCGTGCGCGCCCGCGTCTCGTTCGACCGACAAGGCATCCCGCTCGGTACAGAGCGACGGTAGGATTCGGCAACCATTACACGCCCGAGAATCCGTGACCGCACTGGGACGCACGCTCGCCATCGCTCTTCTCCTCGGCATGATCCTGCTCGGCTATGGCGCCGCGGTGCATCCGATGCTCGCGGGCGGACCCGAGACCCAGCTGCGTACGATCGCCGAGACGCCGCACTGGCGCACGATGCATCTGTTGATGCTCGCGGGGTCTGGTTTGCTCATCGCCGGCGTCTGGGTGCGTCTGCTGACCGATCGAGTGACGGGCGGCGCGCAGTCGGCGGCGTCGGCCGGGACGTCGTTCAACGCGCCACTCGTGGCGGCGCTCGCGCTGGTCGCGCTCGGCCTGGCGATCAACGCGCTCAACATCGCTTTCATGGCCGGCGCGGGAACGCGCATGGCCGCCGAGTTCGCGGCGGGCCGCACGGACGTCGCACCGCTCTTCGATGCTACGCATCCCATCGGGCTCGTTGCGGCGCGGTTCGGGAACTTCATCGTCGCGCTCGGGGCGCTGGCACTCGGATGGGTCGAGTCGCAGGATGCGTCGCGGCCACGCTGGCTCGCGTGGCTGGCCTGGGTAGCCGCGGCAGGGGGATTCTTCGGCGTGATCTTCTTCAACGAGGCGAGCCGGATAGCTCTCGCGGCGGTCGCGCTTCTCTCCGGCTGGGAGCTCGCCACCGCGGTCATCGCGCTTCGCACCCCTGCGCTTCCGCGTCAGGCACCTTGACCTGCGCGGTCGGAGCGCGTTTCGTTGAGTATCGGTGCGCGCATTCGGCGCGCCCGTTCTTGTCCACTTGAGGCGCCTGTGCGTACCGCCGTCGTTGTGAGTCCGGCCGCGAGCTTCGCGTCCTGACGACGGATCGTTCGACCGAGTCGTAGCTGTCATCCCGAACTGTTGTCATCCCGAGCGGGCTCCGTTGTCATCCCGAGCGTAGCGAGGGATCCTCAGTTGCCCGAGAGAGGCCTCTCCGTCGGGACGATGAGGATCCCTCGCCTGCCGGCTCGGGATGACAACTGTCTGCCGGCTCGGGATGACAACCGCCTGCTGGCTCGGGATGACATCTCGGGATGACCACTCCCCTTCAGGACGCTCCAGCCGCGGATACGGCGTGACATTCGCGCCGATCGCCCCCGGCGGTCGGTTCATCCGTGCCCCGGAGCCTAGCGTGTTGGCGCTGCTCCGCGCGACCAGGAGCTTCAAGTGACAGTAGATGACACCACGCATCTAGCCTCGTTAGGCTGGGATGCGGGCTGGGCGGCGGCATTTCACGCCGCATGCGAACTACCAGGAAACCGTTCGGAGAACACCGTCGTCCCCGGACGCGTGGTGGCCGAGCATCGCGAGCGCTACACCGTGTCCGCCATGGGCGGTGAAGTGTCAGCCGTCCTTGCGGGGCGAGTGCGCCACATCCTCCGCGTACGCGAGGAGCTGCCGGCGGTAGGCGATTGGGTCGGCATCTCGCGCGAAGCCGGTGATGGGACCGCGATCGTGCGATTCGTCGTCCCGCGTCGCAGCGCGTTCTTGCGAAAGTCCGCCGGAAGCGTGACCGAGGCGCAGGTCGTCGCCGCCAACGTGGACGTTGCGCTGATCGTGACGGCGCTCCCCGGCGACCTGAACGCACGCCGGCTGGAACGGTACGTGACGCTGGCGTGGGAGAGCGGGGCAACACCAGCCATCGTGCTCACGAAATCCGATCTGAGCGACGATGTGAGTGGTGCGTTGAGCCAGGCAGGCCTCGCGGCACCGGGCGTGGACGTCATCGCCGTTTCAGCGATGAACGGCGACGGAATGGAATCGCTCGCCGCGTGGCTCGTGCCTGGTCGCACCGCGGTTCTCATGGGCTCGTCCGGCGTCGGCAAATCCACGCTCGTGAATCACCTGCTCGGCGCGACGCAGCTGCGGACAGGGACCCTCGCATCGACAGGAAAGGGACGCCACACGACCACGCATCGCGAGCTCGTGCGGCTCGCGAACGGCGCGTTGCTCATCGATACGCCTGGGATGCGCGAGCTGCAGCTGTGGAACGCCGATGATGGTTTGAGTCCCACGTTCGCCGATGTCGAGGCCTACGCCGCGAGCTGTCGTTTTCGGGACTGCGCGCATGACCAGGAGCCGGGGTGTGCTGTTCGCGAGGCAGTCGCGTCCGGCAAGCTGGCGGCCGAGCGACTCGAGCATTGGCACCGGCTGAGGCGTGAGCTCGCGTTCCTCGCGCGAAAGCAGGACCAGCGTGCGGACGCCGAGCAGCGGCATCGAATACGGGGCGTCATGCGCGGGCTCCGAGCTCACCTGCGCAACAAGTACGGCGACGCCTAACGCTCGAGCTTCCGGGCCGACCGTCGGGGTCGCTGGATGATGCGGCCTCGACGGCCCCGGTTTTCTGCGTCCGGCAGCGCGGTCGTGCACGAGACTTGCCCCTCCACCCCGGGTCGAGGTAGGCCATCACACGGAGGAGGAAGAAATGCAATCATTTAGGACGACGCGGCTTACGGGCGCCTTCGCGATGGGCGTGTTCGGGGTCCTCGCGGCGTGCTCACCCAGGAAGGAACAGACGACCGATACGCTTGGCACCACGCCGCCGGCGACGGCAACGACGCCGACCGCGACGCCGACGGACGGCGGTTGGACTGACGCGAACGTCGTTGACGTGATCACGGTCGCGAACCAGGGCGAAATCGACTACAGCCAGCTCGGCGTCGAGAAAGCGACGAACGCGAGCGTGAAGCAATTCGCGCAGATGATGGTGAAGGACCACGGCACGATGCTCGACGCGGTCAAGAACCTCGCGACCAAGCTGAACGTGACGCCGTCGCCGAACGACAAGGTCAACGATCTCCAGAAGGAGAGTCAGAAGGACATCGCGGACCTGAACGGCAAGAAGGTCGGTAAGGACTTCGACCACGAGTTCATGGAAGAGCAGGTCGACATGCACCAGGAGACGCTCGACCTGTTGAACGACCTCGATGGCAAGACCACGAACGCGGACATCAAGGCCGCGATTGCCGAGGCGAAGCCGAAGGTGCAGGCGCACCTGGATCAGGCGAAGGCGATCAAGGACAAGGTCGACTGAGCCAGCAGCTTTGAACGAACAGCTTAGCCCCATTGGCTGAGGGGGGCAGATCCACTCGTTAGGGCCGGTCTCTGGACCGGCCCTTTCGATTCGTGCGCCTGTCGGCAGCACGTTCCTTGCTCGCCGACCCGTCCGGCTTTCCGCTCACACGGTGTGGGCGGCCGGCTGTGATGTCGCAGATGGAGGAGGTCGTATGCTCAACAGGTGGCGGGAGATTGCGGCGGCGGCAGCGTGCGCGACGCTGGTCGGGTTCACGGCATGCGGCGGGCGCAACGGGAAGAACGACACGGCGGCCGCGACCGCATCGGGCGGCGAAGTCGCACGCTCGGACAGCGCGGCAAGCGCAACCGCACCGGGTGGCGCGGGCGCAACGGCGGCGCCGGCGACACCGACCGCGAGCGCGATGTCGATCACCGGTGGCGATCCGGAGATTCTGCAGGTGCTGGCCGTCGTGGATCAGTCGGAGATTCAGGACGGACAGCTCGCGCAGCGTCAGGCGCGCAACGCGCAGGTGAAGCAGTTCGCGCGAACGCTCGTGAACGAGCACACGAAGTCGCTGCAGCAGGATCGGCAGGTCGCGAAGTCAGCGAACATCGATCTATCGGGCGTCATGATGTCGGGCTCGAGCAAGACGGCGGGAACGAGCGCGGCGAAGAAGTCGGGCTCGGATACGAGCCAATCGTCTACGAAGGCCGGCGCCTCGCAGCCGTCCGGTCCCACGGGGGCGACCGGCGTCACCGCTGAGCTGATCAACGCGCACACGCAGAAGATGGAAGAGCTTCGACAGCTGCAGGGTGCGGCGTTCGACTCGGCCTTCGTGGACGCGCAGGTCAAGGGGCATCAGGAGGTGCTCACGCTGCTGCAATCGGTGCAGGCGCAGGACGCCGCGCTGCAGAAGCACCTCGCGGCGGCGATCAAGGACGTGCAGTCCCATCTGGAAAAGGGGCAGCAGGTGAAGCAGTCGCTCTCGAGTGGCGCATCGGGTACGGGGTCGGACACGGCGTCGAAATCGAAGAAGACCGGAGCAGATACGGCGCGTCCCGGCTGAGCACGCCCCGTGCTCGCGTCTGAATCGCGGCAGGAGCGGCACGAAGCGTGAATTGTGATCGTGGCAAGCTGGGGACGGCCGAGCGCCCGTCCCTTCGGGTCACGTCCACGCGGAGCAGCAATCGTGCGGAACGAATCGCGCGCGAGCGTCAAGGAGCGGAGGCCGCGTCGGTACACCGGTGTGCGCCGTGGCCGGCGGAGGGAGACGCCTAACGCGAATCGGCCGGTCAAGGCAGGCCCAAGACCGCAGTCGGAGCGCGTGATCGTCGACGCGTCGAACGTGGCGCATGTCACCGAGAAGACCGCCCCGCGGCTGGCGAACGTGCGGCTCGTCCGTGATCGCCTAACGCTGGACGGGATGACGCCGATCCTGGTAGCCGACGCGGCGCTTCGCCACCAGATCGACGATCCCGACGGGTACGAGACGTTGGTGAAGGCCGGCGAGATCCAGCAGGCGCCGGCCGGCACCGACGCGGACTACTTCATTCTGACGTTCGCGCGTGAGCTCGATGCGTCGGTGCTGTCGAACGATCGATTCAAGGACCGGATCGCGCACTTCCCCGAGGTGAAGGACCGGATCATCCGCTACATGATCGTGGCAGGCGAAGTCGTGCTCGAGCGCCGCGCCAAGCCGCGGCGCGGCGCGGCGGGGAAGGCGCGATGACCCGAGCGGATGCTGCACCTAACGACGCCGCCGC
>Ga0075423_10002921_pt1 | contig 15671 bp, 12 predicted proteins | sample SoiMethybrSBSTD2_FD_80114 | JGI IMG/M metagenome (GOLD analysis project Ga0075423, IMG submission 80114) | Bulk soil microbial communities from a Populus tree surrounding site in Tennessee, USA - Soil MetaG P. TD hybrid SBSTD2 | ecosystem: Environmental > Terrestrial > Soil > Tree plantation...
AGGCTTTCAGCGAGCGAGATATATCGGAAATTTCCTGCTGACGAGATTCCGAATCACTCCGCCCCTGCATCAGCTGGAGATAGTCGACGATCAATAGATCCAGTCCCCGTTCGGCTTTCAACCGGCGCGCCTTACCTCGCATTTGCTGCACGGTGATCCCGCCGGTATCGTCAATATAGATCGGCGCTTGTTCCAGCCGTCCTGCCGCCTCTGCTAGACGCCACCAATCCTCTTTCTGAAGCTTGCCGGTTCGGAGGCCATGTGAATCGACCCGCGCTTCCGAACTCAGCATACGTAGCACGATCTGCGGTTTTGACATTTCAAGGCTAAAAATTCCGACCACAGTCCCAGCGTGGATGGCAGCATGTACCGCCATCCCCAGCGCCAGGCTCGTCTTCCCCATGCTGGGACGTCCCGCGATGACCACGAGGTCGGAGGGTTGAAGCCCAGCGGTGATGTCGTCGAGATCGTAAAAGCCGGTAGGAACACCCGTGATATGTTCTTTTCGCTTTGACAGTTTGTCGACGAGGTCGAGACTTTCTTTAATGATGGAATTCAAGGGGGTAAACGACCGATCCAATTTCCCCTGGACGATGCTGAACACCGACCGCTCCGCGAAATCGAGCAGGTCGTCGACTGAGGAGGTGCCTTCATACCCGCGCGTGAGGACTTCCGTGGACGTATGGATCAGCTCTCGCAACAGCGCCTTGTCGCGCACGATCTTGCAGTGATAGCGAATATTGGCGGAGCTGGCCACGCTCTGCACGAGTTCCGCTAAATAGGCGGCTCCCCCGATGGCCTCAATCTCGCCCTGCGCCTTCAATCGTTCCGTCAACGTGATCTGGTCGATCACTTCTCCAACGTCCGACAACTCCAGCATCGCACGATAGATCTTCCGGTGCGACGTGCGGTAGAAGTTGTCCTCGACCAACAATTCCATCGCCTTGGCCATCGCACTATTGTCGAGGAGTACTGCGCCGAGAACCGATTGCTCCGCCTCCACATTCTGAGGGGGGAGTTTGGGTTGGGACAAATCGACGGCTGACATGGATTTCATGACCGTTCCTTTCCCTGCCGCCGAGACCGACGAGCCGAAGCCCCCAGGTCTGCAAGCTTCATTTTCCTCGAAAGACGGCTCAGATTACCGAATTGGCGGCCAGGTACGCGAGCCCCGAATCGATCGAGCACCAATACTTCGTCATGACCCATTCCCGGCGCACCGACTACCACCACGGCTCCGGCCTGCTGCGCCAACCCCGCCTTCACTGCGGTAGACACAAGCGCTGCATCACTCCCCTTCACGGTCTGCTGCGCGACGCGGGATTGAGTCCGACGCAGCTGTGCCGCAACCGCCATCAGCAACCGAGTCGCTCGACGTGGCGCGACGACAAGATAGTCCACTCCCCCTGAAACCGATCCCTCCTCGGGGAATTTCACGGTGCGGAAGAGCCGGTCGATGTCCAAGCCAAAACCCGTTGACGGCAGGGGCCGGCCAAATCGACCAATCAAGTGATCGTATCGTCCACCACCGCCTAACTCCGCCCCCATCCCTTCGGCAAACACGTCGAAAACGACACCATCATAATAGTCGAACCCCCGGAATTCCCCGAGATCCAGAAGCAATGAATCCCGGTGGCCTGCCGCACACAGCAGGTGATATACCTGAGCAAGCCGTTCGAGCGGAGCGGCCAATGCCGGATCGCCGGCCGCGAGGACCCGGCCGCGGGCCAGTACGTCCTCTTGACCGTACAGCTCAGGCGCTTCCTGAATAGCGCGCGCGGCCTTCTTGGATATTCGTTCGTTTGCAAGGACCTCTTCGAGCCTCGGGAGATCTTTTCGCGCCGCTGCCTGCTCAGCCAATTTCTGCCCCTGCGCCGACAGTCCGGATCGCATTAGGAGCCCCTTAATAAAGCCCACATGTCCAAGAGATACTTTGAAGGATTGAAGACCGATCGTGTGGAGACACTCGATCATCAAACCGATGACTTCGCTGTCACTGGTTACATCATCCAGCCCAATGAGCTCCGCTCCTACTTGAAAAATTTCCCGGCCGCGTCCGGCATGTTCCCGCTCGTAGCGGAAGACAGATGTCCGATAAGAAAGACGCAACGGCAACGTGGCGCCCGTGAGCCCCATTGCGACTGTCCTGGCGATCTGTGCCGTGGCATCCGGACGAAGCAGTAGCGTCCGCCCCGTCGTGCGATCGACGAATTGGTAGCAATGTTCAATCAATTCCGGTTCAAGCCCCGGAGCCAAGACATCGAGATACTCGAACGTGGGAAGAATAATCTCTTCATAGCCCCAGCGGTTGACGTGAGCGAGCAGCTGTTCTTCAAGGCGGCGAACTTGCTTGGCCGCATGGGGGAGAATCGTCGCCATGCCCACGGGGACGAGCGAACGTTCGCGGAACGACGGGGCCTGTCCCGAAGAAGGACGGCGCTTCGGAGGAGCGGAGACCATAGCAGACCCGATGGATGGCGCGGGGGGGTTAACCCGCATTATTCATGACAGTTCGTCGCGAAATCGCTGAGTCGCGTCGCGAGACCGGCGCGCGGAGCCCGGAGAACCTGAGGCGTACTCGTGCAGTACGTTGAAGGTCCGAGGGGCGAGCCCGCCGGCCGAAGGCTCGTCGTAGCAGCGGATCGGCGATTGCAGCAGAAGTGTTCATGGATAACGCGGGTTAGGACAGAGCCGCGACTTTGACAGAAAGAATGTCCTTGCTGGATTTGATCGTCTCAAGCACCGTATCCGGGAACGCTGCGTCGGATCCAATGATAAGCAGCGCGTTCCCTCCCCGCTTCTGGAGTGCGCATTGCATCCGGACGATGTTGATCTGGTTGTCGCCAAGCACCTTCCCCACCATCCCGATCACCCCCGGGCGATCGATATTATGGATCAAGAGCATGTGACCTTCCGGCACAACCTCAACGTTGAATTGATCGATCTCTACGACGCGCGGATCTTTCCTGTGATAGAGCGTGCCGGCCACCTGATACGGTTTTTTACCCGCCTCCACTCGAACTCGGATCAAGCTCGTGAAGTCTCCTGCATCGGAGCTCTTCACTTCCTTGACCTGGATCCCCCGCTCTCTGGCAACGATGGGGGCGTTCACATAATTGACTGGGGCTTCCATGATCGGAGTCAGTAATCCCTTCAAGACCGCAATCGTCAACGACGCCACCGACAGTGTAGCCACTTCCCCGCTGTACTCGACCGTCAGCGACTCGATCCCACCTTCACAGAGCTGGGTTTGGAACTTGCCGAGTTGTTCGGCCAGAGAGAGATAGGGCTGAAGCCTCGGCAGTAACTCCGGAGAGACTGACGGAATATTGACGGCTCCCCGAGCAATTCCCTTGGTGAAGTAATCGACAATCTGCTCAGCGATCCCGACGGCCACATTTTCCTGCGCCTCCGCGGTCTGAGCGCCGATGTGAGGGGTACAAATAAAATTTTCCAACGTCAACAACGGGTTGTCTGCCTTCACCGGTTCTTCCTCAAACACATCAAACGCCGCCGCAGCCACGTGCTTGCTTTTCAAGGCTTCGAACAAATCGCCTTCGTGGATAATCCCACCGCGCGCGCAATTTACAATCATGACACCCGGCTTCATTGTGGCAATGGCCTGGGCATTGATGATGCCCTTCGTTTCGGGCGTCAATGGCGTGTGGACGGAAATAATCTCCGCCCGCCGAAACAACTCGGCCAGCTCCACCATCTCGACACCCATTTTCTGCGCCCGATCAGCCGCCAAATAGGGATCAAAGGCAATCACTCGCATCCCGATGCCTTGGGCCAATTTCGTCAAATGACTCCCAATCTGACCGACTCCGACGATGCCAAGCACCTTGTTGTAAAGCTCGACCCCCATGAACTTGTCTTTTTCCCACTTGCCTGCTTTTACCGAAGCCGTCGCTTGTGGAATCCGTCGACTCATTGCACAGATCATCGACATCGTGTGCTCAGCAGTTGTGACCGTGTTCCCACCCGGCGTATTCATGACCACGATGCCCCGACGGGTGGCCGCGGGGGTATCGACATTGTCCAAGCCAGACCCGGCCCGCCCCACGACTTTCAGTTTCTCGGCTGCCGCGATCAGCTCCGCTGTAACTTTCGTCCCGGACCGCACAATCAAACCATCAGCGTCTTTGATCTCCCTGAACAACTCTTCCTTCGAAAGCTTGGATTTGACGACCACGGTAAATCCGGCTTTCTCGAGAAGATCCACCCCTTGTTTGGAGAGGCTGTCGCTAATCAGAATTTTCATCACAGTCCCGATTCATCTGCCGTCATGAGTTCGCCGAGGTCTGAACCCTACGCCATGAGTATTTCTTGCGCCTTGGCCACACCGCTCCCAAGCTTCACGGGGTGCCCTAACCCTTTGACTACCATTTCAACGGCTGCCACAGCCATGATGATATCGAAGCGGTCCATGTAGCCCATGTGAGAGAGCCGGAAAATCTTTCCCTTCAAATGGTCCTGTCCACCGGCTGCTGTCACACCGTATTGGACACGCAGATTCTTGTAAATAGCCTGTCCGTCCACGCCTTCCGGCGCTGAAATCGCGGTGAGGGCATCGCTGGGCGACTCTTTCGGAAACAAGGCCAGCCCGGCGCCCTGTATCCCTTCACGCATGGCCTTCGCGAGCATGGCTTGGCGGCCGAATACCCCTTCAAGCCCCTCCGCCTTCATCATCTTGAGCACTTCTTGTAAGCCGACTATGAGGGACACAGCCGGCGTATAGGCCGTTTGATTCTTGAGCTGATTCTCGTGCTCTTTCTTAAAATTGAAATAGAACGCCGTGTTCTTCACTTTCTCTGCCAGCTTCCAGGCTTTGTCACTCACGCTCACAAATGCGAGACCCGGTGGGAGCATCAGCGCCTTTTGCGACCCCGTCACCACAACATCAACCCCCCACTCATCGGTCTTGATGTCGAACACTCCGAGAGCGGTAATGGCATCCACCACAAGAATGGTCTCGCCATAAGGCTTTACGATCTCCGCAAGGGTCTTGACATCATGTGCCACACCGGTGGATGTTTCGCTCGCCTGGACATACACCGCCTTGATTCCCGGATCCTTTTTCAAGGCATCCGCCACCGTCTGGGGATCAACCGCACGCCCCCATTCCACCTTGATTTCCGTCACTTCTGCGCCGAACGTCTTGCAGAGCTTGGTCCATCGTTCTCCAAATTTTCCCCCATTAATGGTGAGGGCCTTGTCACCGGGAGAGAGAAAGTTGGACACGGAACCTTCCATACCTCCGGTTCCTGAAGCTGCCAACATGAGCACATTGTTTTTCGTTTGGAACAGCCACTTGAGTCCATCACGGACTTCCGCGAACACTTTATCGAACTCGGGGGCACGATGATGAAACATGGGCCGCGCCATGGCCAGCAACACTTCAGGAGGCACAGGCGTCGGACCTGGAGCCAGCAAATACCGTTTCAGCATTAACTGATCCTCCTACTTCAGGCTATATCGTGAAAAATCTTACGCGGGAAGGTGGGACGATACCATTGCCTCCCAAAATCTGTCAAGGCGAGGAATCGTGTAGACATGCGATTTTTCAGACTGTTGAGGTCGTTTCATACCGGCAAGACTTCCCCTTACAATCTTGTGCGAATGCTGTGTGCCTGGTCTCTGTACTACGAAGGAGGGGCGTCATGCGACTTGCAATTCCTTGACACGAGCGCAGTCCATCGATAGTCTAGCCTCACAGACGATGACGAACCTCACACACAAGACTGATTTACCCCGCCCTTCGATAATGCTACCCAGGCCAGGACATGCCGTCCTCCCGATGGGGCTGATCCTCGGAGTGTGGTTCACCTTCTCTGCTCCTTCAATTATTATGGTAGCGCAGGCTGCTACTCCTTCAGAACCCACGATCATTGAACGATCTGCTCTTGCGGATGAGAATGCCGCGACGGAAGACGACCCGGATGAAAACCTGGTCCCCCTCGATACCGAAGGCCCGCCACCGGAAGCCCTCCTCCCTCCCGCAGCCTCGACGAGCAGCGTTCCGAGGACTGAAGACCTCTTACAGCTGAACCCGGCAGGAAATTCACCCACGACCGCGCGATTTTCAGACGCCTTGAATCCTCCGGCCGAACTGTCCCTGACACAGGACCCCTCTCGAAACACCGCAATTCAAACACCCTATGTGAGCTACAATGTCCCGATTGTCATGGACCCCTCGGTCCAGGCCCACATTCGCTACTTCAATACGGCCATCCACGATCGCTTTGAACAGTGGCTCCTCCGACTCAGCCGCTATCGGCCTCTTGTCGATACCATCTTCACGGAATTTCACCTCCCGAGCGATCTGGTCTACCTCTCTCTAGTGGAAAGCGGCTTCAACCCCCACGCCTACTCACGGGCCAAAGCTACGGGCCCCTGGCAGTTCATGAAGGGTACAGCGAAGGCCTATGGGCTCCGTGTCGATCATTACGTTGATGAACGCCGCGACCCCATCAAGTCAACGGTTGCTGCGGCACGCTACCTCCGCGATCTCTACGACCTCTTCGGTGACTGGCCACTCGCGATGGCTGCATATAACGCCGGAGAAGGTAAGGTGATGCGAGCGCTTCACAAAGCCCGGGTTGAAAGCTTTTCCGAGATTTCAAAGACACGACTGATTCGGCGCGAGACGAAAGAATATGTGCCGCGATTCATGGCCGCCACGATTATCTCCAGGAACCCCGATCGATATGGCTTCACTCAGGAGTCTGCCGAACCACATCAATTTGAAGAAGCGATCATTACACGGCCCGTCCATTTCCGCGCGATCGCCAATGTCACCGGTATTCCCTATGAAGAGCTTCGGCTCCTCAATCCTGAGCTGCGGCGAGACGCCACTCCCCCCGGCGACGAGACCTACCACCTGAAGGTTCCCGTGGGAACGAAAGTGAAAGTGGAACAACTGCTTGATCACATCCCGACATACAAGTTTCCACCGAGTTCGGCAAAAGCTCAATTTGTGACCGCCGGGGCCGCTCACTGGTATAAAGTCCGCATGGGAGACACGTTGAAAAAAGTGTCAAAACGATTCCATGTCCCGCTCAAGACGCTCAAGACGAAGAATAACCTCTCCGACTCAACGATTCGACCAGGCGACTTTCTCATGATCAGCCGCTAACCCCGCATTGACATAATCTCTGTGCTCGTCCGCCCAGCCCCCGGCGGCTACTTCACCCACCCATCCTGAGTCCGCCAAGAGAGCATCTTTGCCCAGGGACGCACCTCTTCCCAAACCTTTCGAGTGCGCGATGGGCGCAACTCCCCAAGCATTGATTTCGAATATCTCACCTGAGTTGCGCGGCTATCCCGCTAGGGATTCTTCTTGTCCGGTGAGGAAGGAGGAGCCGACGGGGTGTTCTGTACCGGAGCACTGGTTGGAGCAGTCGACGTCGAGGCGGGCGTGGAGTCCTGCGATTTCTTGACATCCATGATTTTGGTTCGAATCGTCGCTTCACTGGTGAAAGGAGAATTCGGATAGGTTTTGATCAGTTCTTGATAGCGAGCCAACGCCGCCTCAGGGCGCGATTGTGATTCCTCCAGGCGCGCCAGTTCATATAACGCTTGATCCCGATTCAATGTACCGGGGGTCTCCAAGATTCTGGTGAGAGCCTTCACGGCTTGGTCCCGGTCTCCCTTGAGCAAGTAGAGGTACGCCAAACGTTGTTGCACCAACCCCGCCATTGAGAGATTCGAACTGTAGGAAGCAAGAAATCGCTGGTAGGCCTCAATAGCCCCGCTCTGGTCATTGGCCTGGACCAACGTATTTCCCAAATGATACAAGGCGAGTGGTGCTGTGGCGGTTCGTGGATATTGATCGACAATTTGCCGATACTTCGCGATCGCTTCCTTGAGGGCCTGATCAGCCTTCTGAGGATCGCTGGCAGATGGAGCCGTCAAGAAGCGCATGGCCTCTCGCTCCAGATCTTGTGCTTTCTGCGCAGCTTGGTGGTCAACATAAAAGACCCCCCCGACCACGGCGGCCGCGAGTATCACCACTCCCAGACTGATGAGCAAGGGACGTAGATACCCCTGTGAACTATGCACCGTATGGTCAAGCCAGCTCAACATGTGGGCTTCATCGACTGGAAGCGTTTTCGCTGGGACCTTGATACGGTAGCTCATGGATGGATACGTCGGAGAGGGTGAGGCCTGTTTCCTCGGATTGTGTGCGCGCTTATACTAAGGATGTCACGATTTTGTCAATGAGGCAACTGTTACGTGTCGGTTACCAGAAGGCACTTTCGCTCCCCCCTCAACAATGAGCCAAGTCACATGCATGAGAAACGACTACATGAATTGGCTGCGCAACATCTGACCAGGCACATCACTCCGCTCCATTCCGGTGTCGGTCCTGTGGTTGAGATAGCGGGGCGCCAGATCCTCCTACTCGCTTCGAACGACTATTTGGGAATGGCTACGCACCCGGAAGTGGTTCAGTCGGCCATAGAGGCGACACGACGGTTTGGCACCGGGGCCGGCGCCGCTCGGTTGATCTCAGGCTCGCTGCCACCGCATCAAGAGCTCGAGTCTGTCCTGGCACAGTTCAAAGGGACCGAAGCCGCACTGACATTTAGCTCCGGCTACCTGGCCAACATCGGAACCATTCCTGCACTGATCGGACGAGGCGGGTTGATCCTGGCCGATCGTTTATGCCACGCAAGTCTGATCGACGGCTGCCGTCTGAGTGCAGCCGACTTTCGAGTCTATCGCCACAATGATACCGATCACCTGCAGTCCCTTCTGTCCACACGACGCAAGTCGCGGCGGACCCTGATTGTAACCGATGGGCTGTTCAGTATGGACGGAGACCTGGCATCGTTGCCCGAACTCTGGCGGTTAGCCCAGAACTATGAGGCCGAACTCTATGTCGACGATGCCCATGGCACAGGTGTAATGGGGCCGCATGGACGGGGAACGGCCGAACACTTCGGCCTTGATGCAGACCTCCCTTTTCAAATGGGAACTCTGGGCAAAGCCTTCGGTAGTAGTGGCGCCTATCTCGCCGGGTCCTCGACATTGATCCACTACCTCATCAACACAAGCCGGTCCTTCATCTTTACCACGGCACCCTCACCGAGTTCGGCTGCTGCAGTCACAGCTGCGTTGCGAGTCATGCAACGAGAACCGGAGCGACGTGCACGCCTGTGGGCCAACCGTGAACGGTTGTTCTCAGGATTGAGGCAACTGGGCTTCCGCTTATCCCACAGCGTCAGTCCCATCATGCCGATCCTCGTCGGCAATGCCGAAACCGCCATTTCGTTTGCCGAACACCTGTTCACTGAAGGCGTGTACGCGCCGGCGATTCGTCCTCCAACCGTTCCGGACAACACCAGCCGCATCCGCGTCACGGTGACATCCGAGCACACCTCCAACCACATCGATCACGCCCTCACCGCATTTCAGCGCGCAGGACAATCGGTAGGACTGATCTAATTACACCCTTCACCTCTCTACGTAAGCCACCGAAGGATTCACGCAACCGCTTCCGGCTATTTCCTTGCTTTCTGATTGCCCTATGGCATGATGCTCCCACGTAGTCTTGAAGACCGACAGCCATCATCTCACTACCCTTACACTTACCGAGGAGTCCTCTTCATGGATATTTCGAAGCTCCTGACCTTCACGGCAAAGGAGGGCGCGTCGGATTGCCACATCAGCGCCGGCGAACCACCGATGATCCGTATGAACGGGGACCTCAAGAAACTCGATCATCCCGCACTCACCACAGAAGAGACGCACGCGTTGATCTATGACATGATGAGCGATACCCAGCGGAAAAATTTTGAGGAGAAGCGCGAGTGTGACTTTTCCTTTGAATTAGGCGACATCGCCCGGTTCCGCGTCAATGTCTTCATCCAACACCGCGGGCTTGGAGCCGTCTTCCGAAACATTCCCACCGAGATCATTCCGATGGAAAAACTCGGCATGCCCCCGATCGTGCGGCAGCTCTGCGATCGGGAAAAAGGGCTGATCTTGGTGACCGGCCCAACCGGGTCCGGTAAATCAACGACACTGGCCTCCATGGTCGATTACTTGAACAACACCTTCGAAGGCCACATCATCACCATTGAAGATCCGATCGAGTTCATCCACAAGACGAAAAAATGCCTCGTGAATCAGCGGGAGATGGGTGTCCATACGCTGTCGTTCGCGAACGCGTTGAGGGCCTCCCTTCGTGAAGACCCGGACATCATCCTCGTGGGTGAAATGCGCGACCTGGAAACCATCCAGCTCGCGCTGACTGCTGCGGAAACGGGACACTTAGTCTTTGGAACACTCCACACCTCCAGTGCACCAAAAACGATTGACCGCATCATAGACGCCTTTCCCCCAAACCAACAGTCGCAGATTCGAGCACAGATCGCAGAAGCCTTGGAAGCGGTTATCACGCAGACCTTGCTGAAGAAAAAATCAGGCGGCCGCGTCGCCGCCCTTGAAATCATGGTTGCCACAACCGCGGTCAGGAATCTCATCCGAGAGGGCAAATTGCACCAGATTCCCGGGGTCATGCAGGCCAGTCAGAAAGACGGCATGCAAACGATGGATATGGCGCTGTTCGATTTAGCGACTCGTGGACTCGTCACGAGAAGCGAGGCCCAGTCGCGCAGCATGAATCCCAATCTGTTCGGAGTTCCAATGGGCGGCGCGGCATAAGATACCTGGCAGGAAACACGGAGGATCGCGATGGATGTCCGCAGTCTCTTGAAAATCATGGTGGATCAAGAAGCATCGGACCTGTACCTGACCGTCGACTCGGCTCCTGCCTATCGCGTCCACGGCTCGACACAGCAAACCGACGCCCCGCCGTTTACCAATGAACAACTTGAAGCCCTCGCGTTAGCACTGATGCGCGGTCAGCAGCGTGGGGAATTCGAAGAGAAAATGGAAATGAACCTGGCCCTCTACTACAAGGAGCTCGGCCGGTTCCGTGTCAACATTTTCCGGCAGCGAGGGAACGTCGGGTTGGTCTTCCGACATATCAAGGCCGAGATCCAAACGGTCGAGCAGTTGGGCTTACCTCTGATTGTCAAAGACATCTCCATGACAAAGCGCGGGCTGGTGTTGGTCGTCGGAGCCACCGGTTCCGGAAAATCCACGACCCTTGCCGCCATGATCGACCACCGTAACACCGTCCATCCGGGCCATATCGTCACCGTCGAAGATCCGATCGAGTTCGTCCACAATCACAAACGATCGCTGATCACGCAGCGAGAAGTGGGCTTCGACACGCTCTCATTTCAAAATGCGCTCAAGAATACGCTGCGGCAGGCCCCGGATGTCATTCTGATCGGCGAAATCCGAGACACGGAAACAATGGAAGCGGCGATTACCTTCGCGGAAACCGGACACCTCTGCATCGGCACTCTCCACTCAAACAATGCAAACCAGGCCATCGAACGCATCATGAACTTTTTCCCGGTAGAGCGGCATGCGCAGATCTATCTCCAGTTATCGCTCAATCTTCGCGCCATCATCTCACAGCGACTCGTGCCATCGGTTGACGGGAAGCGGGCCCCGGCCCTGGAAATCATGCTCGACACGCCCCGCATTAAGGATCTCATCAAGAAGGCCGAGGTCGATTTGCTCAAAGAAGCGATGGAACAGGGAGTGGACGAAGGCTGCCAGACATTCGACCACGTCTTATTCCACCTGTATAAGGAAGAGAGGATTTCGCTCGAACAGGCCTTGATCAATGCCGATAGCGCCAACAATCTCCGGTTGAAGATCAAGATCGAAGGCCTCAGAGGGGACGATGCGATCAACGCGCTCCTCGACAAAAAATCAAACAACCCCACGGATAGTGCCTTTAAAATCCAGGGGCGAGCCTCAGGGAACGTCACCCCTCTGCGCAAGCGATAGTCACCCCAACGCTCACACCCTCGTCACCAACCGGCGCGGGTCATCGCGCTTCCTGAACCGTTGCCGCACCTTGCCGCTCAAGATACGACGCAATCCTCTCCAGCGCGCGGGCGCTGAGTTTCGCACCATACCACGTCGGCATCGTGCTGGACGGATATCCCGGCACGATGAATATTCCCGGTTCGATGACCGATTCGACCACATACTCATGCACCGTCTTCGCATGACCCCGGTATGCAGGGTCGGCCAATCGCGCTGGCCCTGTGGTCCCCAACAGGAGGGCCGGCCCTACACGTCCATCGCCGCCTGGAATGCCTGGAACCATGTGGCACACCGAGCAGCCGGCTTTCGTGAAGATCACTGTGATCGGTTCGTCTCCGGTGACCAGCGGAACCATTTCGGGGGCAAGCGCGACTGCCGACGGGACAGGCTCCGGTGGCGGCGAAGGGGACTTGGTGGTACGGAGGGCTAACAACGTCCCCAGTACCAGCACAACAATGATGAGGGGCGTGATAAATCGTTCAGGCATGGAACTGGTCGCAGGAAAAGTTCAGCAGGATCGTGATGCGGAGAATCGACATCACGGGCTGAGCCAGACTATCTACCGAATCGCCACAACTCTTCAACCTATATCGGACCGGGATCGCTCACTTCGTTGCACTCATGGCACAGCGAAATCCCATCGTCCGATCTTCAAAATCCGGCTCAGCCGAAAACCGTGCCGTCACGCGCAACGCAGACGGTACATCCGCCCATGACCCACCTCGCAGGACTCGCCTCTCACCGGTAGCCGGACCGGATGGGTTCCTCCCGGGACTCGATCGATAGTAATCTCGCTCATACCAATCCGCCACCCATTCCGCCGCGTTCCCCGCCATATGAGAGACGCCAAACGGGCTCTTCCCACCCTCTTTGAGCCCATGCCGCACACTCATGCCTTCGAGACCGCTGGTAACCGCCACCAACGTAATCGCCTCACTGACCCATACCCCTCGATTGTAGTTTGCAATGTCGACGAACGGCTGCATATCTCCCCATGGATATCGACGCCTGTCGGTCCCTCGTGCCGCCTTCTCCCATTCAGCCTCCGTCGGAAGCCGTTTCCCTGCCCATTGGCAATAGGCAACCGCCGATTCCCACTTCATTCCAATGGCCGGCCGATCCCCAACCGTCGTCGCCGCCTCATCGTTCCATGTCGGCGGAGACTCATGCTTCTCTGCTTCCAGAAACTTCCGATACAGACTGAGAGTGACTTCATACTGATCGATGGAATAGGCATCAAGCGTCACGATGTGTTCAGGCCGCTCGTTTGGGAGTCCGTCGTTACTACCCATGGTGAATGGACCGGCCGGGATAAAAACCATCGGAACCCCATCCCGTCCTCGGCTGGCTTCGACCGACGAAACAGGTTGGCTGTCCTTCGAGGACTGTGGCTCTGCCACCCCAAGGCAACCGATCCCTATGACGAAATTGATCCCCATCCACAACAGCGCCTGTCGTCCCTGCATCGTCGTCTCCATCACCGTAGCGTTCTAGCAGGATGCTGAAAAAGTCCGCCAGCGGCGTTCTCGTGTCGCTTAGAACCTCAACCCTGAGGAGGACTGTCTTGGACGCCGGAACCCTGGAGGGGTTTTTCCGTTCGCCAAGACCCATTTATACCGGCGAACGGCCCACACAAAGTGCGGTACGTACCTCCTCGCCTCTTCGCTCGCTACGGCCTTGCCCGTGGAACGGCGCGTCTTGGCGCGCCGGGGTTGGGCGGGTGAGAAGGCCGCATTTTTGAGCATCCTGCGGAAATATCGTTCTCTTGTACCACGTGTACAAACCATCGACATTCTGACATACCTGCATAGGTGTTCTACAGCCTGCTAGAGGAAGTAACCCAACCGCCGGTCAGTGTATCCAGCTCACCCGACAAACTCAACGGAATGATAAATGACAATGGCGAATTAGATTGAATAGGAGGAGCTGAACAGCAGGATTGGTGTCCCCTACGGGATCGGCAGGGTTTCGCACCCGGATGTTTGGCGGGCTTATCAAGGCGGCCTAGCCTTTCGAACAAAGCCCGTGCCATCATGAGACAGGAGCACGGCACAGTGGCGGGCACATAACTAACTTGCGCCTTTCTTCCTCGCTCTCCTAGATTAGGTCTTCCTGCGAGGCTCCCATTGCCTTCACTGTTGTGCCCCGCTTAAGATAATATAGACAGGTCATGTATGTCAGGAGGGATACATGGACCGCGCAGTGAGACCCGGCCAAACGAGTCGTGGTCGACGACGCCGGTGGAGCAACGATTAGAAGTGGACAGTGGTGCAGGCGTGGCAGACCGGGGTTCCGTTTGGAAGAGATCGGTCGGAAATATGCGGTGAAGGCCGCACAGATGGACCACTGGACGCGCAGTCTTGACCAGAGCCCCAAGGAGCCGGGCGAGAGGGTGTCGAAGGAGCCACGTGGGGGGATTGCAGAAACCAGTTGAGGAGTTGGCGCGGGCGCTGGGGCGGAAGGCCTTGGAAGCGGACATATGAAAACAAGCGGTCGAACTCAGGGGGCTCAATTGACCCGAGGGGACATAAGATAGTGGGCATGGACGGGGGATTGTTCGGTGGCGCTGGCGGGGGCCGAGTGCGGGGCAAGCCGTGGCGGTGGCTGCGTAGCGCCCTGAACATGCAGGCGCCTGCGGAGTGGTCTGCGGTATGGTTAGTCTAAAACAAGACACAACCTGTCCACTAATAAGCGGGAGCAGTACATGTCTAGATGTTGGGAAAACTGCATGACGCCCACTGAAGCGATTCACGTGATTTATGATGGGCAGTGCCTCTTCTGCATTCGCAGCCTAAGACTCTTCCAAGCCGCTGATGTGATGCATGTGTTTCAGTTCCATGACGCCCACGATGAAAAATTAATCGCGAGTAAGTTTCCTGAATTAGCAGGAGCAGATTTTGAGCATGCCATGTTTGTGGTAACCGCACACAGGGTCGTATATCGTGGATTCTTTGCCTTCAGGAGGATGATCTGGATAAATCCACTGACATGGGTGCTTATTCCACTATTCTACTTTCCCGGTGCGAGTTTTCTTGGGACTCGCTTGTATGCCTGGGTTGCAAGAAATCGACTAAAGTTCGGTTGTCGTTCTGATGCATGCGCCAGACCATCTCTTATCTCCAACGAACATTCCAAGGACCAGCATTAGAGTTGCCTACCCATCGGTGACGAGGCCTGCCATGGTCAAATTATTCGACTGCTAGGCTTTCCCCAAACTTCTTCTATTGTGTTGTCAGGCATAGGCGTAAGCTTTGCTGAAAAGAATGAAGCAGGGGCAGTACCGCGCCATCCCGTATCCTATTAAAGCAGCTGTGAATGACTATGCTGGGGCAGGAACGTCGGATCGTGCAGGTACTCTCAATCGCAATGATTCAGACTACAGAACATGCGAAGGGTTGATTTCAGTGACCCGCGGCCTGTGCGGCTTCCGCCGTGGGAGCGGCAGAAGAAACTAGTTACCTGTACTTGTCACCGCATATCCCCCTCTTTGGGGGGAGTAGACATCTTGATCGCGCGTCACTACCATCCACCCAACCGGCGGGTATTTACATGTGACTGTGTTCATGCTTTTCCATCCGATCTCCTCCCGCATGCGGGCCGACTTGCTCCTGCCGGATTGGCTTCATTGCAGGTATTGGATCGGGGGCCTGAAAGCTTTGCGAGGGCGAAACACGTTCCATACTTCTTTGTAGGAGAGGCGAATGATCAACAAAGGTATGGCTTCGTTGCTCCTCATCGGTCCAGCGACG
>Ga0075423_10002922_pt1 | contig 15668 bp, 11 predicted proteins | sample SoiMethybrSBSTD2_FD_80114 | JGI IMG/M metagenome (GOLD analysis project Ga0075423, IMG submission 80114) | Bulk soil microbial communities from a Populus tree surrounding site in Tennessee, USA - Soil MetaG P. TD hybrid SBSTD2 | ecosystem: Environmental > Terrestrial > Soil > Tree plantation...
GCGGACATCTCGGCCGGCGCCGGCTCCACCTCGGCAGCGGACATCGCCTCCACTTCGGCGCTGGAGTTCTCGGCCAGCACCGGCTCCGCCTCGACGGCGGACATCTCGTCCAGTTTGGCCTCGCTCGCGCGATGGCCCAGACCGTACTCGATCTCGCTCTCCCAGGTCAGGAACGGCGGGATATATTCCGCATCGATCGTGGGCGCGACCTCGGCTACCGGGGGCACCATCTCCACCGTGCTCGGGGTCGTATCGGGTTCGACGATCTCCGCCGCGCGGTCTTGCGCCGCTTCGACGGGCGGCTCCTCCACCGGCGTGGGGGCGGCGGCCGCGGGCGGCGCCGGCGCCTCCGGCTTCGGCAACACCGGATCCGGCTCGAGGGGGCGGAAGGGCAGCGGGAAGCGTTCGAGGCCCTGGATGTCCGCGCTCGGCGAGGCCATCGCGAACAGCTCCGGCGGCAGCCGGCGCACCACCTCGTCCAGCGGCAGCACGATGCGGCCCTCGGGCAGGCCATCCCGCACGGCGGCCTCGTTCACGGCGAGCGCGTGCCGCGGGAACTGATCAGCGACCTCTTCCCACGCGACCGTCACGTGGCCCTCCACGAGCTGGGGCACCACGAGACGAGTCGGGACGAGCAAGTGTCCCGGCTCGAGCAGGTTGGCGCCGAGGCGATCGCGCGGGATGGTGAACGCTCCCGCGGGAAGCTGCTCCGCGATGCGGGCGAACGGGATCGAGACGACCTCCTCCACCCGCTCGGCGCTCTCGCGCCGCGACCCTCCCGCGATGGGCGCGGGCAGGCCGAGGCCCTCAGGGCCAGCCGCGGCCAGCGCCGGCGAGGACGGCGGGATCTCGGGCGCCGCGAACGGGCTCGGAGGCAGGTCGGCGGCGACGTGGCTCGGGGTGCCGGAGGCTCCCACGCCCAGCGCGGCGGCGGGCGCGGCGGCTGAGCGGCCGCGCCGGCGCGCCCGCGGCGGCGCGTAGAACGCGCGGAACGGCAGCACCATCAGCGACACGCAGAGCACCTGAAGCACCGGCGCGGGCAGGTACTGCCACGCGGCGACCGCGAAGGCGGTCGGGTACGGGAGCTCGGTCAGGGCCGCGTACACCATGCCGGTGGCGGAGGCGAGGGCGGCGTGCGCGATGAACAGGAGCGCGACGATGCCGATCGCTTCCGCGGTGTTGGCGCGCGGGCAGCACATCTTCACGACGAGCGTGTAGACGACGGCGGGCGCGGCGAGGGCGACCCACCAGGGCAGCGAGAGATCGGCGACGGGCAGGAGGGCGAACAGCGCCACCGCCGCCACCGCGTATCCCGCCAGGTTCGCCAGCGTGAGGACCAGGTTCTTCATCGCGTTCTCGCCCCCCCTCAGATGAGCCGCGCCAGGTCGGGCAGCATCCGCTTCACGTAGTAGCGGACCTTCCCGAGCGCGGCGGCGTCCTTGAGCATCACGGCCAGCACCGCGGTCGTGCCCACGGTGTGCAGGAGCACGGACCCCTTCTCGTACTCCACGAGCATCGCGCCGAGGCCGCCCCGGCCGAGCTCGCGGCCAATTCCCTCGGAGGACTCCACCAGGCAGGCCGCCATGGCGGAGGCGATCTCCGCCTCCGATCCAATCCCGCCGGCCGTCTCGATGAGGAACCCCTCGCGGTCGCTCAGCGCCGCCCAGTCCGCGCCCGACACGGCCATGAACTGCGCGAGCGCGGTGCGGAGGTCCGGCGCGGGCGTGGGCGGCGCGGGCTCGCGCGCCGGCGGGGCCGACTCCACACGGGGTGCCGAGGCGGGCGGCGTCCACCCCGCGGGCGGCGCCGGAGGCTCGGCGGTGCCGCGGCGGGACGTGAGGAGCGCGGCGATGGACTGGGGCGTGACCGGGGGCGCCGCGGGAGCCGTCATGGGCGCCGGAGCCGGGCGGGCCGTCGTTCCCGGCGCGCCGTTGGTGGCGGGCGCGTCCATCCTGGCCGGCCCCGGACGGGCCGGAGCGCCGTTGCCCGCGAGGAGCTCGGAGACCTTGCGCACCAGCTCGGCCGCTTCGAAGGGCTTGCGCAGCACGTCGTCGGACTTGGCCTCCGCGGCCTGTTCGAGCACGGTGCCGTTGACGATGCCGGAGATCAGCAGTACCGGCACCCGCCCCAGCCTGGGATGCGACTTCACGAAGCGGCAGATCTCGTAGCCGTCGCGATCGGGCATCACCACGTCGCAGACCACCAGGTCGGGCAGCTCGCGCTCGATCTGCGCGATGGCCTCATTGCCGGAGGCTGCCGACACCACGTCGAGCTGCTTGGCGACGAGGGCGCGCTCCACGACCTTGCGCACGCTCAGCGAATCGTCGACGACCAGGACCTTTGCCATGACCTAGGCCCGCCCTTTCGCGGCGCGCCCCGGGGCGGCCGGTTCGATGGTCTCGAGGGCCGCGCGGCCCTCATCGATGCCCGCCGCGATGCGAAGGAGCAGGCGATCCACGCTCCGGTGCACCGTCCGCGGCAGCTTGCCGGTCTGCTCGCGCGGCACCGGCGAGAAGCAGAAGTCGCCGGCGCCTTCGGCCTGCGAGGCGCAGACGAGGTCGGTAAAGGCCTGCTCACCGCTCTCTTCGCCGAACTCGGCGTGGACGAGCTGGCCGGCTTCGAACTCGAGCACGCCCGGGCCCGCGGCCAGCTTCACCGCCAGCCGGCCCGTCTTTCCGCCCATGGCGATGGCCTGAGCCAGCGCGGGCAGGTCCATGACGTCGAGCGTGCCCCGCATCACCTGAGCCGGCGGCTCCGCCGGCGCCGCAGGTACGGCCGGCGCGGGCGCGGACGCCGCGGGCTCGCCTGCGAGCAGCGCGCGCACACCGTCCAGGAAGAGCCGCACGCTCACGTGGCCCGTGCAGAGACGGTCCACGCCGTGCTCGGCGGCCTCGGCGGCGATGTGCCGCTCCAGCCCGGCGAGGAGCAGGAATGGAATGTCCCCCGTCTTCGGGTCGCTCCGCACGAGCCCGAACAGCTCGCAGCCATCCATGTCGTCCACCCGCGCCTGGGTGACGATGACGTGCGGACGATCCCATTCGAGCTGCGTCAGGGCGAACGATCCGCTCGCCGCGACGGAGACCTCGTAACCGTCGCCCCGCAGGGCGCGCTCGAACGCGCCGCGGCTGTCCGGCTCGGGATCGACCAGCAAGACCTTAGGCATGTCTCCGCTCCAGGCGGTACGGCAGCAGCGCGTCCACGTCGAGCACCGGGATCTCGTGACCGTCCACGCGGGCGAGCCCGCGGAGCCAGCGCCGCTCGGGCGCGGAGAAGTCGAGCGGCAAGGATCCGATGACGTCGAGGGGCAGCAGGACCAGGTTGACGATGGCGTCCGCGAGCAGCGCGCCGGACAGCCCGACGCCGCCCACCAGCACCGCCACTCGGCCGTGGGCCCCCCCGGCGGCGCCGTCCCACGCGGGGAAGCCGAGGAGCGCCCGCAGGTCGATCACCGTGTACGGCACGCCGAGGAACATCAGCTCGCCATCCGCCACCCCCTCGCCGCGGCGCACCTGCTTCACGCGAGAAGCCTCCACCGCATAGGTGCGGCCGTGAACCGCGAACAGCAGGTAACGACCCTGCAGGGTCGGGGCCTGATGCCGGCGCGGCGCCAGATGGCTCGGGCTAAGAGGCATGGCCCATCCGCAGGTGATGGCTGAGGAGATCGCCCACGCAGGCGAGCACCGTCTCGGGCAGCCCGGACAGGGGCACCATCGCATCGACGCAGCCCATATCGGCGGCGGCGCGCGGCATCCCGTACACCACGGAGGACGCCTCATCCTGCGCGATCACGATGCCGCCGCTCCTCCGAATGGCGGCAGCGCCGAGCGCGGCGTCCCGGCCCATGCCGGTCAGCACCACGCCGATGGCGAGGCCCGCCGCCTGCTCCGCCACCGACGTCATCGCGAGGTCGGCGGAGGGGGAGTCCTCGGATGCCAGCTGGGCGGGCCGGAGCATCACCGTGCCGCGCGCATCCACCGTGAGATGTCGCGAGCCTGGGCACACGAAGGCGAGACCCCGCGCGAGCCGGTCGCCCGCGTCGGCCTCGCGCACCTCGATGGCCGCCCGCTCGTTCAGCATGCGGGCGAACGCATGCGTGTACGGCGCGGGCATGTGCTGCACCACGAGCACCGAGGCCGGCAGCTCCTTCGGCAGCTCGGGGATCAGGGAGAGCAGCGCGGCTGGGCCGCCGGTGGACGCGGCGATCACCACGCACGGCGTCCAGCCCGAGTCATTGGGGGGCGCGCTGAAGGCCGGCAGGCTCGGGTGCGAGGCGGCAACCGGCCGGTCGCCGGGCCGGGGCGCCACGGTGCGCGTGGGCCGAACGCGCGCGGCGGTCAGGATCTTGCGGACGATCTCGGCGGCGAGCGCGCCCAGTCCCGGGTCCACGCTCCAGCTCGGCTTGGCGACCACGTCCATCGCGCCCAGCTCGAGCGCGCGGATGGCCGACTCGCCGCCCTCCGGCGTCGTCGCGCTCATCACGATCATGGCCGTCGGGTGCTCGGCCATGACCCGACGGATCGTCTCGAGGGCGTCCGAGGGGTCCATCCCGACATCGACCACGATCACGTCGGGCACCAGACGCACGACCGAGCGAACGACCTCGTCGGCGTCGCTCGCCAGCCCCACCACGTCGAGACGCCGATCCGCGCTGAGCATGCGCCGGAGCGCGCTGCGCATGGCCCGTGACTCGCCCGCCACGAGCACTCGCGCCGGGACGCTCACCGGCCGGCCCGCTCTGTGGCCCCGGCCGCTCACGACCGGCCCCCCTTGGCGCCGTGGGGCACCAGGCCCGTGACCAGCGCGACGAACGCGCGCTCGTCCACGGGCTTGGTCACGTAGTGCTCGACCCCCAGCTTGCGCGCGAGCGCCAGATGCTTCTCGCCGGCGCGCGTGGTGAGCACGATCACCGGGATGTCGCGCGTCTCCGGCCGGCGGCGCATGTCGGTGATCAGCTCGAAGCCGTTGATCCGGGGCATCTCGAGATCGGTGACGACCACGTCGCTCACCGACTCGGCGAGGAGGCTGAGCGCCTCCTGCCCGTCGGCCGCCAGCCGGACTTCGAGTCCCGCGCGCTCCAGCATGAGCCCCACGAACTTCCGCACGCTGAGGGAGTCGTCCACCACCAGCACGCGGCCCGGCCGCGCGGCCGGCGAGGGCCCCGACGCCACGACGGCGGCCCGCCGGCCAGGGCGGGCGGCGTCCCGCCCGAGCTCGACGAGCCGGGTGGGATCGAGGAGCGGCACCACCCGCCCGTCACCGGCGATACTGGCGCCGGCCCAGGGCCCGGCGTCCTCCAGGAAGGCGCCGAGGCTCTTGATGACGATCTCCTGCTTGCCGAGAAATTGATCGACCGCGACGGCGACGGCCCGCCGGCCCGCCCGCAGGCCCATGATGGGAATGCGCCGGGCGGGGGGATCACCGGTCAGGCCGAGCACCCGATCCAGCCGGATGAGATCGAGCCCGTCGCCCTCCAGCTCCACGGTCTCGCCCTCGGGGCCGGCGTGAATGTCGGTCGGGGCCACCGCGTAGAGACCGCGCACGGCGGTCACGGGCACCGCGAGCTCCGCCCCCCCGACCCGGATCGCGAGCGCGTGGCCGATGAGGACGGTGAGCGGGAGCTTGAGGGTGAAGCGCGTGCCCACCCCGACCTCGGTCTCGACGTCGATCTCGCCGCCGAGGCGCTGCACGTTGGTGCGCACCACGTCCATGCCGATGCCCCGCCCCGCCACCGAGGTCGCGACATCGGCGGTGCTGAAGCCCGGCAGGAAGATCAGGTCGAGCGCCTCGCGATCGTTGAGCCGCGCGGCCCCCGCCACGTCGATGAAGCCGCCCCGCACCGCGCTCGCGCGGAGCCGGTCGGTGTCGATCCCCCGACCATCGTCCTCCGCCTCCACGTACACCGCGCCGCCCTCCTGATAGGCGCGCAGGGTGAGGGTACCGTGGGCGGGCTTGCCCTGGGCCTGGCGCGCCGACACGGGCTCGATGCCGTGGAACACCGCGTTCTGCACGAGGTGCAGCAGCGGGTCGGCGATCTGCTCGATGATGGTGTTGTCGAGCTCGACGCCCTCGCCCGCGAGCTGCACGTCCACGGACTTGCCGGCCTCCGCGGCGATGGCGCGGATCTGGCGCAGGAAGCGGCCGAAGAGTGTCCCGATGCGCACCATGCGCGACCGCGTGATCTCGCCGCGCAGACCCCAGGTGAGCCGCTGCACGTGGGCGGCGTCTTCGCGGATCGCCCGCACGAGCGAGGCGAGCTGCGTCTGTACCTCCCCCACGTCCGCGGAGACCTCCGCGACGCGCCGGGAGAGGATGTTGAAGTCGTCGTAGCGGTCGAACTCGAGCTCCTCGAAGTCGTGGACGAGGGCGCTCGCGGGGCCGCCCGTGGCGGGCACGAGAGGCGGGGCGCCGCCGCCGCCGGCGCGCGTGCCGGACATGGCGGGCAGCGCCGTGTACTCGTACTTGCCCTCGAAGACGCGCACCGCCTGCCCCATGCGCCCGCGGCTCCAGAGGAGAAGCTCGCCCACACGGTCGAGCTGGGCGAGATGCTCGTCCATGCGCGAGCGTGCGATCACGAGCTCGCCGACCAGGTTCATCAGGGAGTCCAGGCGATCCACCGGCACCCGGATACTCGCGCGCGGGGCCAGTGCCGCCGCCGCGCGCGGGGCGGCCATGGCGGCGATCTCGGGGACCGTCGCGGCCGCGTCCTCGACGGCCGTCTCCGCGGCGACGACATGGCCTTCCACCATGAGGGCGGTGATGAGCCCGCTTGCTCGCTGCACCGCCACGTCCAGGCCGCGCGGGGCCTCGCTCGCCGCGGCGAGCATGAGGCGGATGGCGTCGGCGCTGGCGAACACCGCCTCCACCACCGCCGGGGTGAAGGCCTGACGGCCCTCACGGATGGCCACGAGGACATCCTCCACGTGATGGGCGAAGTCGCCGATGGGACGGCATCCCACGGTGAACGCGGCCCCCTTGAGCGTGTGGAACGCGCGGAAGAGCGTGCCGGCCTCGGCGCCCCGGTCGGCGCCCCCCTCGATGGCGAGCAGCGACTGCGCGATCGTGTCGAGGTGCTCGGTCGCCTCGGGCCCGAAGTATTCCAGCACGTCCGCGTTGCGCGCGTAGAAGGCGGTGAGCTCCTCGAGCAGCGCATTGGCGGAGGGAGTGGGCTCGACCTCTGCATTCCCGGCCTCCACGTGGGGCGGAGTCGTCCCCACGCGCTCGAGGCCCTCGCGGAGCCGCGTCACCGCGGCGCCGAGAGCTACCGCGATCGCGATACGCTCGTCCGCGTCGGCCGCGGGCACCCGCTCCAGCATGGTCTCGATGGCGGCCGCCTCGTCGGCCAGCCGAGGAAAGCCATGGAGGGCGGCCGCCCCCCGCAGGCGATGGGCGACCACGAGCAGCGGCTCGACGTCGCCGCCCGTGGGCAGACCGGGAGCGCCGTCCTCGAGGATGGAGACCGTGTCCCAGGCCTCCATGAGGAAGATGCTCAGCAAGAGCTCCCGTTCCGGCTGCTCCGTCATGGTCGCGAGCGGCGCCCCGTTGTCGCCTCCTAGGCCGAGAGCTTGAACCGCGACAGTACCTGGGTGAGCTCCTGGGCCAGCCGCACGAGGTCATCCACCGTCTTGCGGGTCTGGAGCACGCCCTGCTCGGTCTGCAGCGCCACGCCGGCGATGGCCTGGACGGCGAGGCCGACGTGCTCGGCGCCCTTCACCTGCTCCTGGGTGGACACCGAGATGTCCTGGGCCAGGCCCGCCGACTTCTGCGACACCGCCGCGATCTCGCGGAGGCTGTCCCCAGCCTGGGTGGCGACGCGGAAGCCGGCCTCGACCTCGCGCGTGCCCTCCTCCATCGCGATCACCGCCTGCTGGGTCTCGGACTGGAAGTTCTTGATGAGGATCGCGATGTCCTTCGTGGCGTTGGCCGAGCGCTCCGCCAGCTTCCGCACCTCGTCGGCTACGACGGCGAAGCGGAGGCCGGCCTCGCCGGCGCCGGCCGCCTCGATGGCCGCATTGAGGGCGAGGAGATTGGTCTGCGCGGCGATGTCGTCGATCGTGTTGACGATGTCGGTGATCTCGAGCGACCGCTCGCCGAGGCTCTTGATCTTCTTGGATACGCCCTGCACCTCGGCTCGGATGCGCTGCATGCTCTCCAGGCTGTTCCGCACCGCCTGCTCGCCGTGCTGGGCCGCTTCCAGGCCCTGCCGCGCCGCGCGCGCGGAGGCATCCGCGGTGCTGGCCACGGTCCGCGCGGAGCTGCCGAGCTGCTCGGCGGTCCCGGTGGCCTGCATGGCGTCGCGCGCCTGGGCGCGCGAGCCCGTCTCGATCTGGCCCATGGATACGATCATCTCGTTGGCACTGGTGGACACGTGGTGGGCGGCCTGGCGCACGTCGACGAGGATGGCCGCGATCTCGCCCACCATGACGTTGATGGAGTCGACGACGCTGCCGAGCACGTCGGAGGTCACCTCGCCCCGTCGGGTGAGATCGCCGCGCGACACCTCGGTGGTCACGTCCAGGAAGCGGCTGATGTTGGCCTGGAGCTCCTGCCGCTGCCGCCGCTCGGCGTCACGCTCGGCCACCGTCTGCACGAGCGAGCGCAGCCGCACGATGGACTCGTTGAAGGTGACGGCGAGCTGACCGATCTCGTCCCGCGACCGCACGGGCGCGAGCCTGGAGAGGTCGCCGCGCCCGACCTGCTCGGCGACACGGACGAGCTGATGCACGGGGCGGGTCACCAGGCGGGCGAAGACGACTCCGGCCAGCGCGGCGGCCACTGCGAACCCGCCGAAGGTCAGGAGGAGGTTGCGCCCCGCCTCATTGGCGGCGGTGGTGATGATCGAGCGGTCCATGCCGACGCGGACGGTGCCCAGCTGGCCCGCAAGAATGGGGACCGCGATGTCGATGACATCGCGATCGCCGCGCCCGGCCGGATCCTTGAAGATCACGTCCTGCACCTTCTGCGGCCAGTCCCCGGCCACGAGGTTCTGATCCACGAGGCCCGGGGGCACGAACGGCGCGAACGTGTGCGCGATGAGGGTCTTCTGCGCGTCGTACACCATGACATAGGCGACCCCGCTGATTCCCGCCACCTGGTCTACCTGGGCCTGCACGGTGGATGCGTCGCGGGTGAGGAGGAGGTCCACACCGGAGTTGGCCAACCCCTTGGCGATCGCGGTGCCCTTGGAGGTGAACTCCATGGTGAGATTGGACCGTAGTGACTGGACGGATATCACCCAGGTCAGGGCGGCGAGCGGGATCAGGATGAGGAACAGGAACGTGGTGATCTTGGCGAGCAGGCCGAACCGCCTGAACCGCCCGGACCGCTGCGGTCCCTCGCCCTGCTCGCTCTTCGGCGCTGCCGCCGGCGCCGAGCCCGCTGCCGGCGCCGAGCCCGCCGCCTGCGCCTGTCCCGCCCTCAGCCGCTCCCACCCCGTCATGCCAGCCATGGGTCCAGTCCTCCTCGCTACGCCTTGGCCGCGGCGTTCCAGTCCTGGACCGGAACCCAGCGACCGTTCTCGACCCGGGTAAAGTAGACGCTGTCCAGCCCCTGATGCCGCTCCGGGCCGAACGTGAGCGGTGCGGCAATGCCGAGATCCACGTTGCGCATGCCCTCGAGGGCGACGCGGAGGCCGGCCCGCGTCGGGTTGACGCCGGCGCGGCGGATGGCCTCGGTGATCACCTTGGCGTTGACAAAGCCCTCGAGACTGATGAAGGAGAGCTTCTGGGGCACGTAGCTGGGATCGCGCAGCGACTCCGGCACCGTGGGCTTGTGTCGCTCCATCAGCGCGCGGTACTCCACGACGCCGGGGAGGGACATGTCGTCATAGCTGGGCACGACCTGGGAATTCACCAGCCCCGTCGTGTAGTCGCGGCCGCTGACCTTGCCGTGCTGCGCGAGCAGTGTGAGCATGGCATCCGAGCCCACGAAGGACACGTTGGTGATGGGCACCGGCCAGCCCAGATCGCGGGCGCTGCGCACGAACGCGCCGCAGCCCTGGTAGGCGCCCGTGCAGAGGACCACGTCGACTCCGGCCTTGCGCAGCTCGTTCACCGCCAGCGTCATGTCGTCCCCGAACTTCGCGCCGCGGACGTAGGTGGCCTCCGCCGCGATGCGTGCGCTCCGAATGGCGAGGCCCCGCGCCACCCCGTCCGTGCCGCTGCGGCCGTAGGCGTCGACCTGGTAGAAGACGCCGAACTTGCGCGCCCCCTGCTCCCAGAAACGGTCGACGAGGGCCATCATCTCCTGGCGATACGACGCCCGGATGTTGAATACATGCTCGACGTAGGGCGTCTCGCGCTGGGGCTGGGCTCCGGTGAAGTTGCCGACCAGGATGACGTCCTGGGCGGCGTAGCGCTTGATGAGGGGCAGGGCGCGGGTCAGCGTAGGCGTGCCCACGTAGTTCGAGAGGAGGAACACGTTCTCTTTCTCGATCAGCTGCTGCGTGTTGCGGATACAGGGCGTGGGCTCGTACCCGTCGTCGAGCGCGATCACGGTGAGGTTTCGCCCGTTGATGCCACCGCGGCTGTTCACCTCGTCGTAGTACGCCTGCGCGCCCCGGTAGAACTCGGCGCCCAGGCCGGCGGCGGTCCCCTTGAAGGCCGCGCTCATGCCGATGCGAACCTCGCGCGCGGTGACGCCCGGCGCGCTCACCGCCGGTGCGCTGCCGGCGCCTTTGGCCGGCGCCTGGCTCCACGCGCGCGTCGACAGGCCTCCCAGGACACCGCTCCCCATTCCCGCCGACAGCAGCCGCAGTACCGTCCGCCGCTTCATGCCCCGCCTCCTTGCCTTGCTAGTTGTTCCCGCCCGCGACGCCCATCGCGCCGCGCAGCGCTGTCAACATCGCGCCCGCGTCCAGCACCGGGATCGAGCCGTCCGCCCCCGCGACGCGCCGGTCGCCCTCGTGCAGGGGCTCGAGCCCGAGCACCGTGTCCACCACCGCCGCGGCCTTCCACGCGCCGTGGCCGAGCACGAGGCCGAGGGTCTGCGCCTTGGCTTCTCGCGGGGGCAGCCCCAGCAGCGGCGCCAGGTCCACCACCGGCATCACCGTGCCGCGAAGGTTCGCCAGCCCCAGGACGAACGCGGGGGCCAGGGGCAATGGCGTGATGGACTCGAACACCACCACCTCGCGCGTGTCGGCGACGTCCACCGCGAAGCGGCGGCCGTCGAGGGTGAAGGCGCAGGCGCGGGTGGAGGCCATCGGCGGCTACGGTGCGAAGCGGCGCACCGCCTCGAGCAGCTGCTCCGCGGTGAAGGGCTTGCCGAGATACTCGTCGGCGCCCTGGCGCTTCCCCCACACCCGGTCGCTCTCCTGGTTCTTCGAGCTCACCACCACCACCGGGGTGTCCTTCGTGCGGTCGTCACGCTTGATGCTGCGGAGGATCTCGTAGCCGTTGCGCTTGGGCATGACGATGTCGAGCAGCAGCACGTCCGGCTGCTCTTCGGCGACCTTGTCCTCGAGCCGCTCGCCGTCGATCAGGGTCACGACCTTGTGGCCGGCCGTGCGCAGGATCCCTTCCATCATGGTGAGCTCGGAGTATGCGTCGTCGACGACCATCACTTTGCCCATGTCGGTGTCCTCTCCTTACGTTTCGCTCGACTCGCCGCGCGGACAGTCGTCCGGCGGGCCACCACGCTGCAAGGTGGAGGCCACCGGCCGTCACCGGCCGTCGATGCGAGGACGGGCCAGACGCGATCGGGGATGGGACGGCGTTTACCCAATAACGCCGAAGGCTTGGAAAATTCCCCGAGCCGGCCGCCGGGCCCGCGGACGCGGTGCCTCGGTGACACTCAGGGGCAGGGAAACTTACAAGCGCGGGACGCGCGTCTCCGGCACGACAGTGTCATGCGCGCTGACGTCAGGCGCGAGACGTCGCGCACGGGTGCGAAAATTTCGCGCGTACTCGAGGCCGATCCACAGCGCGAAATAGAGCGCGAGCTCGAGCGACACCGCGGAGAAGAACGGCAGCATCCCGTCCGACACCGCCTCGACGGCGTAGGCCGCCGCCATCATCGCCGCGAGCAGCGCCATCTCGACGAGACGCGCGGGATCGGCCGCCCCGTCGCGCCACGGCAGCAGCACGAGGAGGATGAGGAACGAATAGTAGTACCCCGTGGGCGAGAGGACGATGAAGAGCAGCGGGACCATGTAGAGCAGGCCCTCGAGCGGGCGGGCGCGCCGGATCAGTGGCAGGGCCAGCGCGGCGTAGAGGACCGCGGCGAGGCCGAGCAGCCAGCCGGGCGGCCGGGCGGCGCTCAGCGCGGCGTGGGACACGAAGGCGCCGCCGTCGGCGCCCATCGTCCACGGGGCAGTGTAGCCGGCGATGAGGGCGCCCAGCCCGACCGCGTTCACGAACACGCCCTCGCCATGCAGGTGGATCTTCGCACGGTACTCGGCGAGATGGCCCCCGTCCTCCCCGACCGCGAGCACCACCCCGCCCGCCAGGAGCAGGACGACGAGCGCCGCGGCGAGACAGCGTCCGGGACCCGACTCCCGCGCGCCGCTCTGCCGGCCGGCGAGCCACGCGAGGGCGAGCGGAACGAGGAAGATCGCGGGGAAGATCCGCGCGAGGGCCGCGTAGCCGAGCAGAACGCCCGCGACGCCGGGCCAGCCGCGCGCGAAGAGGGCCACCGCGATCACGAGCGCGGCGAGCCAGTCCCAGCGGAGCACGGAGCCGCCGACGAAGTCGAAGCGGGCCAGAGGGCTGAGCCAGAGGAAGGCGAAGGCGAGCATGGCCGGCGCGCCGCCGAAGCCCCAGGCCGCGAACGCGAGGGCGGCCAGCATCAGGAGATAGTCCAGCGACGTGACGAGGGTGACGGTGGTGAGGCTCGCCGGCACCCCGCGGACGAGCAGATGGAGCAACAGCGCGCGGGGCGGCGGGTCGTTGTAGCCGTGATCCTGGAAGAGGCCGCGCCACTCGTTGATCTGCGGACCGAAGTAGAGGAGATCGCGCTTGAAGGCCTCCCAGCGCTCGGGCGAGAAGCGCGCGCGCACCGCGATCGCGTCCACGCTGCGGGCGTCCTGCAGCCCGTACGTGCGAAGGTCGCGCAGGTGGGCCACGTAGTCGAACGCGCCGAGCTCCCGGCCCGCCACCAGCGTCGCCTCGTAGAGGCCCGTGTACCCCAGCTCCGGCAGGTACTTGGCGCCCATGAAGTAGTGGAAGCTGTCCCAGTAGTGAATGTGCGCCGGCGCCGGCGGCACGCCGCGCTGCGGATGGAGCAGGCCGAAGTTTGGATAGGAGAGCGCGGCCGCGACCAGGAGCCCGACGGCGAGCCAGCGGATCCGTCGGGTGAGCGGCCGGCCCGCGGCGAGCCAGAGGTAGACGCCGGCGAGCACGACGAGGAGAACGAGTCGCGCCAGTCGCACCGCGGCCTCGGGACTCATCGCGATTCGAGTCTAACAAGGGGTGGCGCGTGATCCGAGCAAACGCGGGCGGTTGACGGGCCCACGCCCCCCTCCTAGACTCCTCCCATGCCCGATCGAGCGCCCACGGGACGTCTCGGAGTCGACATCGGCGGGACCTTCACCGATCTCGTCTGGGTGGACGACGCGACCGGCGAGGTCCGGGTCGGCAAGCTCCTCACCACGCCCAAGGATCCCGCGCAGGCCGTCGAGCAGGGCGTGCTCCGCCTGCTCGAGGACGCGGGGGCGGTGCCGGCGGGCGTGCGCGCGCTCATCCACGGCACCACGCTCGCGACCAACGCCCTGATAGAAAGAAAAGGCGCCCGCACCGGCCTCCTCACCACCGCGGGCTTTCGCGACGCCCTGGAGATCGGGCGCGAGGGCCGCTACGACATGTACGACCTCTTCATCGATCCCCCGGCGCCGCTGGTGCCGCGCCATCTGCGCCTCGAGGTGGAGGAGCGGCTGAACGCCGACGGCAGCGTCCGCCGCCCCCTGGACGTCGCGAGCGCGCGCGTCGCCATCGGGCGGCTGCTCGCGGAAGGCATCGAGGCCGTGGCGATCTCGCTGCTCCATGCCTATCGGAATCCCGTCCACGAGGAAGCCCTCGTGCGCCTGGTCACCGAGATGGCGCCGGGGCTGCCGGTCACGTGCTCGTCGGAGGTGGTGCCGGAGATCCGCGAGTACGAGCGCACGTCCACCACCGCGGCCAACGTCTACGTGATGCCGCTGATGGCGCGCTATCTCGACGACCTCGAGCGGAAGATCGCCGACATGGGCATCCCGGGCGGCTTCTACATCATGCTGTCCTCCGGCGGCATTGCCACCCCCGCCACCGCCAAGCGCGTGCCGGTGCGGCTGGTGGAGTCGGGACCCGCCGCGGGCGCCCTCGCCGCGGCGCGCGCGGCACGGCAGGCCGGCGAGGATCGCCTGCTTTCCTTCGACATGGGCGGGACCACCGCGAAGGCGTGCGTGATCGACCGTGGAGAGCCGCTGCTCGCCCGCGAGTTCGAGGTCGCGCGCGCCGACCGCTTCAAGAAGGGCTCAGGTCTGCCCATCCGCGTCCCGGTCATCGAGCTGATCGAGATCGGGGCGGGCGGCGGATCAGTGGCACGCCTCGATCGCATGAACCTCCTGAAGGTGGGGCCCGACAGCGCGGGGGCCGATCCCGGCCCCGCTTGCTACGCGCTCGGTGGACGCGAGCCCACGGTGACGGACGCGGACCTCGTGCTGGGTTATCTCGATCCCGATTTCTTCCTGGGCGGGCGCATGCGCCTCGACGTCGACGCGGCGCGCCGAGCCATCACCGACTTTGTCGGCAAACCCATGGGGTTCGACCTCGCGCGCGCCGCCTGGAGCGTTCACCGCGTGGTCAACGAGAACATGGCCGCCGCCGCGCGCATCCACGGGATCGAGCGCGGCAAGGACCTGCGGGCCTATCCCCTGTTCGCGTTCGGCGGCGCGGGCCCGGTGCATGGCTGGAACGTCGGCCGCATCCTCAAGGTACCGCGCGTGCTGGTGCCCTTCGGTGCGGGCGCGGCCTCGGCGCTCGGCCTCCTGGCCGCTCCCTTGGCCTTCGACTTCGTCCGCACCGCGTCCCAGCGTCTCGATCAGGCGGACTGGCCGGGTATCAACCGTCTCTTCGCCGTGATGGAGGCGGAGGGCCGCGCGGTGCTGCGCGAAGCCGGGATCGCGGACGCCGACATGACCTTCCGGCGCACCGCGGAGATGCGCTACGTGGGCCAGGGTCACGAGGTGGAAGGTCCGGTGCCGTCGGGTCCGCTCGGCCCCGAGAGCCTGGCCGCCCTGACCAGCGGGTTCGAGGACGCATATCGCGCGCTCTATCACCGCACGCCGATGGGGGTGCCTATCGAGGCCCTGAACTGGCGCCTCGTGGTGTCGGGCCCCGAGGCGGGTGTTCGTATTTCGTCTTCCGTCAGTGGGGGCCCATCCAAGAGAGGCGAAGCCGCCTTACAAGTCCCCCAGCCAAAGCGCGCGCGGAACGCTTACTTCCCCGAGGCGGGTGGCTACGTCGACACGCCCGTGTACGATCGCTACGCGCTCACGCCGGGCATGGCGTTCGCGGGGCCGGCGATCATCGAGGAGCGTGAGTCGACCACGGTGATCGGGACGGGCGCGCGCATCCGCGTGGACGCGGCCCGTACCCTCGTCGCGGAGCCCGCATGACGCTCACGCGCGCGGACCGTGGCACGATTCCCCGCGAGGCGCTCGGCATCATGATGGCGCGTACGCTCGCGAACAGCCATCC
>Ga0075423_10002923_pt1 | contig 15664 bp, 9 predicted proteins | sample SoiMethybrSBSTD2_FD_80114 | JGI IMG/M metagenome (GOLD analysis project Ga0075423, IMG submission 80114) | Bulk soil microbial communities from a Populus tree surrounding site in Tennessee, USA - Soil MetaG P. TD hybrid SBSTD2 | ecosystem: Environmental > Terrestrial > Soil > Tree plantation...
GCAAGCGAAGAGAGAAAATAACGATTGAAGACGGGAATGAACTGTGGACGCAGCCCGTAAGGACTGTCCCAAATCAACAGTCTAACGAGCGATAATCCGAAGAGAATGCATGCAGAGATTCGCAGGCGTCGCGACTGACCTTCGATACCGGCCCAAAGCATTGTTAATGCTTCAATGGCCCATGCGATGGTTATCCAGTTGGAGCGAAGTTGAATCGGAATCGCGATGGTTACAAATGTAAGGGAAACTGCAATCAGCGACAGTGACTCCGACCGAATGGCCCTGGCTCGATCAAGTACAACTTTGGCCGAGCCGGCGTAGATCAAGGCCATCACAATTGCGAAGACGCCCATCCAATCGTGATAGGACGGATTCAGCAGATGATAGGCAGTCACGAAGAAGGCAAATGGGTTGACGAGTAACAACCAGATGTCTTCGCCCGTAATCGTCTGAACCCTGCGGAAGATGCGTGCTGCGAGATAAGTCGCAAGAAAGATCAAAAACAGAGCTGTCTGAAAGAGTAATACCGCGTTGAGTTTTCCGTGGTGGTAGTTTTGGTCGTACCAGAGCCAGAAGAGAAGATGGCTTCCCAGGAAGGCGAGACTCCGCAAACCACGCCAGTGTTTCAGCAATAAGAGTGCGCCGGCATCAAGAGCGATGATGTAACCGAAAAGCGCGAGATATTGATCGCGATCGGAATGGAGGAGTAGCGGCGTAAGGAAACCGCCGATCAACGCCATGATTGCAATTGCAGGTGCTTCGTATAACAGCGCAAGCGCGGCTGCTTCGGCGACTACTATCGCAAGAAACACGAACGCCGCCTTTTGCGGAACCAGATGGTAGTAGCCAAACGCCGCATAGGTTGAAAGATAGAGCAGTATGATTCCGCCCGCACTCAGTATTTGAGAGAAGATACGCCATCCACGTTTGAAGTACTTAAACCCTAACGCAGTCATCGTAACGCCAAAAGCAATTCCAATCGCAACGCGTCCAACTTCACCAATCCAACGATTGTCGAAGGCATACTTTAAGAAGAACGCAGTTGCGAAGAGAATTAGTACAACCGCCGCCCAGCCAATCCAACGACGCCCAATCATTGATTCAAGATCGACACCGCGCAGACGTTGGACGGCAATCGGCGGGGGTTGCGGTGGAGGCGTTTCAGGAATGATTGGCGTCGGAACGGACGCGACTGGAGGCGCGGGCTCAGTTATTTGAGGCGAAGGAGCTGGTTGGGCGGGAACGCTTTCGAGACGTCGAATTCGAGCCTCTAAATTTTGCAGCTGAGCGATTAAGGTTTGCTGTTGTGAATTGGCAGGAACACTCTCGACGCTCGAGAGCCGCTTAACTTTTCGAGAAGCATGAATGCTGATAATCAGAGCGACTATGGGTAATACGAAGATGCATATCACTCCGAAGACAACGAGCAACAGATAAATGAGAATGAAGATGTCGTCCATCAGCGATCTCGGATCTCAGTTCTAAACTGCTCCATATTGTCCGCCAATATTAAAGGTCAAATATCTAACTGAAAACCCTTTTTGGAGTACGGCGGCAGGCCGCCGCACTCCAAAGCTGCAACCCTTGGCGACCTATGGCAATATCAAACGCAATGCCAGTTTCCAAATTCGATGTCACCACTCTGATCTTCGATTGGGATGGAACGCTTGTCGATTCCGCACAGCTCGGGTTGGTTGCGTTTCAGAAGAGTTTTGCGGAACTTGGTCACACTTTCCCACTCGACATCTACGAATCAACCTATTCGCCTAATTGGTACACAACATACGAGGCACTCGGACTACCAAAACACTTGTGGGAACGTGCTGATGCTCTTTGGCTCCAGCATTACGGAGACGAGTCAGCCGCGTTGATCCTCGGGGTGGCTGATACGCTCACGCGACTGCATGCTGACGGCTATCGGCTGGGAGTTGTGACCAGCGGCAGTGAGTCTCGCGTGACCCGGGAGATCGCTTGCACCGTGTTGAATGGTTTACTCGACGCAGTAATTTGCAATGAACACATCACGAACAAAAAGCCTCATCCCGAAGGATTGGAACTGGCACTCGAAAAACTCTGCAGCAAGCGAAACGAAAGTGCGTATGTAGGCGATGCCCCCGAGGATATCGAGATGGGCAAACGCAGCAATGTTCTTACAGTTGGTGTCAGAAGTAACTATCCGAGTAATTCCAGACTGTTGGCTGCGGAACCGGACATTTACCTGGAAAGCATCATAGAACTTACGAGTCATTTTACTGGACGTAATGAGGCCAACTCTTAGACCGCGAGTAAAAGTCTGCTGCATTGCCAGCGTTGCTGAAGCGTGGATGGCAATCGAGAATGGCGCCTCTGCGCTTGGATTAGTGTCAGCTATGCCAAGTGGACCTGGCCCAATTCCGGAAGAGCTGATTGCCGAAATTGCGAGAGTTGTGCCGCCGGGCGTTGCCTCGTTTTTGTTAACGTGCAAACAGGACGTTGAATCTATCATCGATCAGCAGCGACGCTTAGGTGTTAACACTATTCAGATTTGTGATCGTTTGGTTGAGGGAACTCATGGTGATCTACGTCGAGCTAGCCCGGGTGTTTCAGTTGTTCAAGTTATACATGTCACTGGGCCAGAATCCGTAGATGAGGCAAAGATGATTGCACCTCAAGTAGACGCAATCCTTCTGGATTCCGGAAATCAGTCTTTGCAGGTAAAGGAATTAGGCGGCACCGGTCGGACCCACGATTGGACGTTGAGTCGCAGGATTCGTGAGACGATCGACGTGCCTATGTTTCTAGCCGGCGGACTGACACCGGGAAATGTTGCCGAGGCTATACGAATCGTCGAACCTTTTGGCGTTGACGTTTGCAGTGGCTTGAGAACCGAAGGTGGATTAGACGAACACAAGCTTACCGCGTTCTTCACAGAAATTAGACAGACGAGCGCTTCAAAGATTCAATAGTCGGCAGGTGAAAGCGTGATCTACGGCGCCCCACCAGTTCTTATTAGTGTTAATTCGTGTGGTTCGTGGATCGTCTGTTACCCCGGGGAGAAAGAGCGATCCACGAATTCACAAACATCAGCGGCTTGAGTCCACGTGTGGTGTACCAACCCTGGCCCTCCTTAACAGTCGGGCTACTGCGCCGCATCTCACCTGGTCCGATACTGGAACGTCACATTTGTCACCTCATCCAGAACAAGCGGGCGAACGAACCGATACGACTTACCAGCCTTTGGCACGTCAATTCGCACCGGCAACACACCCGCGACTCGTCGTTGCAAATTATAGACATTCTGTGATGGGGTATACATTTGAGCTTGTTGAGCCTTCCGCGCTTGCTCTTCAAGCCGACGATTCTCACGTTCAGAATTTACGAGACCAGATTGAATGGTCACAGTCTCCATCGCGCTGGCGACCTGCAATGTAGTTCCCATCCGTGTAGCCTTTGACTTCGAGAGTTCCAGGTCCTGAGTCGCCTGATTGAACCCAGGTTGATTCACGCTGACGGTTACTGGGCCAGCATCCATCCCATCGATCAACCACCGACCTTCTCCGTCGGATTGCGCACCGCGTGAAACACCAGTTTGCTTGTTTGTCACTGTCACATTGGCACCGGCGATGACTGCGCCATTAGGGTCAACGATGATTCCGCCGATCTGGCCGGGTGATATGACCGTCGAGTCCCCGCGATTAAACGCGATCACGTCGCTGGAATCGATCTCCTCCGGCAGTTCGTCGATGAGATTTTGCGCTGCCGCCGAGAACAATTCAGCTGACAACGCACTTCCTTCAAACTGACGAACCTCCAATCGTTCAGGTAGGAATATCTCCCACGTGAGAAGGTTAATCGGTATGTCTATCTTTGGTAGACCCATTTGATACGCGCCACGTTTGGTAAAAGCGTTGCCGTTATTCAGATAAACAAACGAGACGGTGTATGCACCAGACGGATTGAAGCCAGTGCGCTGCAGCGGTACGCGCGTTCCATCGGCGGCCAGCACCGGCCTGACTCGCTCCCCGGCAACTTCTGCAGTCACCAATACCGCTCCAGGCGGTAACTCCACTTTGACAAACGGCTGTGCGTGGTTTCGCAGTCGCAAGCTTATTTCGGTAAGTGACTTTCCTTCGACGTTAGACAACGTCGTAATCGTGGCCTTCTCAACCAGCGCTGAGAGCACCTGCGTTTCTGGAAATTGCTTCCACTCGAGCTGTAACTTCGGTTCGTCGCCTGGTCTACGGTTGTACCGAAACGCCGCTTGTAATGGAAAACGGGCAAGTGATTTCGCGATCGCTCCAACTTCACGCACGTCCATGCGCCGTAACCCGCCACTCTCTTTCGGCACCAGCTCCATCGCGCCTACACCTTCAACCAGCAGTTCACCTGTCTCATGTTGCGATCCAGGAAACGTTAACAAAGGAGCTTCTGCGCTCGTTTCGCGGTTCGTCCGTTCGATCGCTATCAGAAACTGATGAGTGCGTTGGGCCGGTTCGCGGACATGAAGAATCAGTTTGTCTCCCTGGATTTCACTTGACTCCAGAGTGCTGCCCGTCGCCTCCGTCAATTCGAAGCCTTGCGGAAGTCTTACACTGAATTCTGCGGGTTCACCCTGGATTACAGAGACATCACACAAAGACGCAGACCGCAGTTGCGAATCTCCAACTGCCACTACGGTCTTCATCGTTGAGAGAAAACGAACTTCGCGCTGGGCAGTTGGCGTCAGCACTTCGCGTGTCGTCCACCAGAGCTTGACCGGCTTACCCGGCTCGAGGCTCGCCTCCACAACAGTGTGCCCGTTTACTGAGGTTCGATTGGTAATGATGCCGGGTTCAACCCGAACGTTTGCATGATTGCCGGGCAAGTCGAGTGTCAACACTGCGCTACTCGCACTTGGAACGAGAAAAGTGATCGACGCACGACCAGCTTCCGAAGTCACTGCCGATGCAACTTCCAGCGAGACAGCAAAAGATGCTGGTCCTTTAAGGATTGCGGAATGCGATTGCGCCTGCTGGATCAACGGTAGGGGACTTCCTACCTGTTTCGCTTCCAGCACCGTCAGTCCGGTGGTTAATGGAACCTTAGCTGCGCCGTTCGCAAGTACCTCGCCATTCATATCAACGGTGCCGCGAACGGACGAATCTTCAACTCGCAGGTGAAAGACTGATTGCGTCAACGCGTAAGGCAGCGGAGGTCTTTTCAGTTCCTTTGGCTTTTTCGTCGCGAGTTCGCTGAGACGGTTGTACTCCGAAAGCGAAAGTGTGACTGTGCCTGCTGAAGAGGGAGATGGCAAAGGCATGTTTGAACGAACATCACGTTGTTGAGAAAAAACTGCGGTACTTAAAGTCAGGATTAGGAGAATTACGCGTTTCATTTGGCACCTCTTTTCTTGTCACGTTGAAAATCCAGCTCGACAAACGGCGTTTGGTTTTCGCTAGTCAGCTCCGCAATGAAAAATACGGAAGGACCAAAATGCGGAAACGCCACACGTAAAGGCAGATTACGAATGGGTCGTTTTGCCTGAGCGGCGTACCGTTGCGTCAATGGCGCAGTGTTGGGTTGTGGATTCGGAGCCTCAATCGTGCTGCTCTCTGACGAGCCAGCGCGCAGTGCCGGCGTTTGAGGTTCTTCATACGACGCTGTACGAAAGCTGCTGATAATCCCTTGGGGTTGCGCCACCCGAAACTGCGGAGGATGGTGTAGCAGCAAGTGCGACTTTGATATAGGCAAATCTACTGACAGCAATGAAAGTCGAATTCGTCCGCGTTCGTTCCATTGACTGGTTTGATCGAGGTATGAAACTTCCACGGCAAACGCCGGCGCATCGTCGCCCGAGGGCATCTTCTCAAGTGGTAGGAGCAGGGAGCCATCCGCATCTCGCCCTGGTCTGATTGGTTTGCCTCCCACAGATGCGCTCCACAATGTCGCGTTTACTGGAAGAATGACTCTCAAGAAATTTCGTTGATTGTTTCTAACAGCAAAGCGCGATTGGACGAGAATTTTCCCATCAGCTGTAACAAGCGCGTTGTAGTCCGCTTCCTGAATGTTGGCAGTCAAAACTGCTTGCGGCGTGTAGCGGGCAACATTTAGTGAAAGAGAACGTGTTAATTTCCCATCTCCCGGAGCCAGGCGAAACGCGATGAGAGAGGGCGTTTGCCGGCTGGCGATCAGTTGCCCCAAGTCCGCAGCCTCTGCTTCATCCAGCCCATTGACTTGTTTGTCTTTGATCTCGCCGGCACCTACTACTTCGACTCCAACCCCGCCTGTTTCTCGTTCAGCTGTTTCGAGCCGCAGGAGCGGTATGTTCATCTTGCCTTCGCGAGCTAATCGTAATTCTCCGTTGACTGTAAATCGCGTCAATTGCGAAATGGGTTCAATAAAAGTCACCGTTAGATCACTTCCGGAGGTGTCCCAGTCAGTTACCATTCCCCCAGATACTTGATTGACAGTGAATTGTTCGGGCAGGTGTACGCGGACGTCCTGAGCTGTACCTTGCAGAACATCGAGTTGAATTTCGGCGGTGACTTGAGTTGAGTCTTCACCGAGTGCAACCAACTGCGAGACGTTGGCCCGCAGACGTAACGGTTGACTACTCCGTTGGTCATCAATTCGGCGTCGCCAGGAGAATGTTAACGAGTCTGCGCCCTGGCCATTGGCGATCCAACGACTTCCTGTTGGTGAATCTGAGTGTTCCAGTAACAAGCCACCGGTGATCCGTACATCAACGTCTTGACGAACTAATTCCACTACGGCGTGTGAGACCGCGGAATTGCTCGTGGGCAGCTTCAGAATTTCTGTTCCCGCAACTGCGGAGACTGGCGCAACGATCTTGAGAGTCAGTATTGTGCGCCCAGGATTCGAAAGCAGTAGCTCGGCGCCTCCCGGTCCTTTTTCTTTCGGATGTGCTACGAGAGTGACTGGCTTGCCATCAAGCTTTGCTTCGCGAACCATCAGGCCTTCAGGTATGGCGATGCTGATCCAGCCATCCTTGATAACGTCGACAGTTAGACGCGCTTCACCAGTGGCGATCTCACCATCGATTTTCAGGTCGTAGTCGATGCGCGTGAGTGTTGCTTCAACCGGGAAGGGAGACGGATCTGCTTCGGTGGGAAATGCGGCGTGACGCAGTGCCCTATATTCGTCAACGGGAAGTACTACCCACCCTTCGGCGGTAGCAGAATTGGTCTGAGCTTTGATCGGAACGGCTAAAAGAATGAGCGTTAGAAGCAGGAGTAGCTTGTGGGCGAAGTCGCCAGCCCGCTCGATGGACGTGGAAATCATGTTGCCTCCATTGAGAGTTGGTACAACCGAGAACATGATGTGCGTTCAAAACACACGTCTACCTGAGGACAAGCCTGCGAGAGTTTGCCGCACGAGTTAACGCTTCAGTTGTCTTCAGATCGAGACGGAAAGTGTCGTCTCAGTTGTATTGGTTGCGTGAAAAGGCGGGGGAGACCGCGCGAGTTTTATCTGACGTGATTAAGATGCGAAGGAAGTCAGTTGGGAGGTCTTAGGCGTGGTAAGTTTTTAACCCTCGGGCTGAACCGCATTCATTTTCCATATAACATTTGACATCTTTCAGTTGTCAATTGATCTCAGTTTCGACTCAATCGCTGCCGACAACGCCTTCAGGAAGTGGCAACTGAAAAATGTCAAATGATATATGGAAAATGAACCGGCCCTGATTTGATGGCAACCCTGTAAAATCCTGCTCTTACGGAAGAAACAACCTTATCTCCTGAAAAAGGTAACGCATTAACGAGTACAATGGTCCGGTTTTTCCAGCAGCATAATGTCATGAGGTTCAATGCCCAGCCAATCAGTTGTTAATAGCGCAACCGCCCTCTTGCTTTGGCAAGACGATGTCGGAGCGGTTCGGTGGATCTGGTCCTACCTCACTAAGGAGTTCACCTTCGGACGAATCACCGTTTCCTTTTCGAGTCTGATTATCGGCGCGGTCGTCCTCACGATAACGCTCGTATCGTCGCGCGTAGTCACCAAACTGATCGAGCGACGTATGGCGAAGCGCCGTCATATTGATCCCGGTTTGCGATACACGATCGAACGCCTGATTCGTTACCTCGTCTTAACGCTCGGAATCCTGGTCACTTTGAAACAGGCTTTTGCCGTCGATCTGACTTCAATCGCGGTTATCTTCACTGCGCTGTCGGTCGGTATCGGTTTTGGTTTGCAGTATCTGGCGGCTGATATTGTTTCGGGTTTCATACTGTTGTTTGAACGTCCGATCCGCGTTGGCGATCGAATTACAATCGGCGATGACGAAGGAGATGTTCAAAGCATCAACTTACGTACGACAGTTGTCACAACAAACGATCGAATTGCGATCATCGTGCCCAACTCTAAACTGGTGGGGCAGAGAGTCATCAACTGGTCTTACGGCGACCCACGAGCGCGAGTTTCGATTCCGATCGGAGTTGCCGATGATTCAGATATTGACCTGGTGACGAATACGTTGCTCGATGCGGCAAAGGACGTGGGGAATGTTCTAACTGATCCACCGCCGCGAGTACAGTTTTTGAAGTTTGGCGATTACTCGCTGGACTTTCGCTTATTGGTATGGACGAATCAGCCTCGCAGACACGTTCAAATACGGAGTGACATCAACTACCGAATTGCGCAGCTGTTTCGCGAGCGTAACATCAGGATTCCCTATCCAACGCAGGAGTTCCTTTTAAGAAACCCGAGCATAGCGAGTAGTGAACCATCTCTGGTTAATAATGATGCGTTCAGTGACGACAGAGACCACACGCCGCACGAATCGTGACGACACTGTAAAAGTTAAGTAATCCCTCCACTCACCCGCTTGCGCAAAAACGTCTGAACGGTCTAGGCTACAGACTGAGTGAGGGTTCATTCATTGCCGATTTTCGATTGCCGATTGCCGAGTATAGAACTCGGTGGCAGACACAAAAATCGGCAATCGGCAATCAGAAATCGGCAATAGCTCGTCCTATGCGCACTGTTCGTTCACTTCCTTCCGTTCGACCACAGACTGGCGATAAGCGCGAGGCGATTCTGCGCGCGGCGATTGACGTCTTTGCGCACAATGGATACTTCAATTCCAAAGTGGCTGACATCGCGCGTGAGGCTGGCGTCGCGGACGGCACCGTCTATCTTTATTTCAAAAGCAAAGAAGACATCCTTCATTCCATCTTTGATCGCAGCGTCGACGCTGCATTGGCCGAAGCCAAGAAAAAGATTGAAAGCATTTCCGATCCGCGTGAGAAGCTCCGGCAAATCGCTTTGCTCCACCTTGAAAGACTTGGCGCCGATCGCGATCTGGCGGTTGTCTTTCAGGTCGAATTACGTGGATCAACAAAATTCATGGAAGAGTTTTCCGCGGCAGGATTCGCAGAGTATCTCAGTTTGATCCGGTCTACATTTGAGCAAGGTCAAAAGGCCGGACTGTTTCGTCCCGAACTAAACGCCAAAGTCGTTTCAAAGATCCTCTTTGGCGCGTTGGACGAAATGGCCACCAACTGGATCCTTTCCAAACGCCGGTACAAGCTCGCTCCTATGGCTGACCAGGTACTTGATATTTTTCTCAACGGAGTGAATGTAAAGTGAGTCCGGCGGCCGAAGACATACTTAAGCCGGAGACAAAGAAGCCAACACGCGTTCCAACCAGCGCGGATGAACCAACCACGCTCGTCGATCTCTTCAAGCTCGTAGCTCGCACGCACAAACGACCAGATACACTCAACTACAAACGAAATGGTCAGTGGGTCTCTATCTCGTCAGATGAATTACTCGTTCGCGCGGGCAATATAGCCGCAGGTCTGCACAGTATCGGTCTCCGACACGGCGACCGACTTGCGATACTTTCGGAAAGTCGGGTTGAGTGGACCTTGACTGATACGGGTTGCATCTTCGCCGGAGTGATAGATGTTCCAATTTATCCTACGCTCACGCCGCCACAGGTTCGTTATATCCTCAAGGATTCGGGCGCTTCTGTTCTTGTCGTTGAGAACCTAGAAAAGTTCAAAGAGCTTGAAGGCATTCTCTCTGAATGCGCTCAGGTCGAACATATCGTGACCTTTGACTCTGGCAATGCTGATGTGCCCGTTGTGCTGACGCTGCAAGAAATCGAGGCGCGTGGTAAGCAGCTGCAAATTGAACAACCCGGAATCGTCGAACAGCTATCCAGTCAAACGACCACAGATGATTTGGCGACGATCATTTACACCTCGGGAACGACGGGCGAACCGAAGGGTGTCATGCTCACGCACTCGAACCTCGTTACAAATTTAATCGACTCATCTGGTCACCTTGATTTTGGTGAGCACGACAGTGCGTTGTCGGTGCTGCCGCTCTCGCATGTGTATGAGCGACAGGCGATGTACATGTATCTGTATCAGGGCTTCGCGGTTTATTTTGCCGAGTCGTTGCAAACGATCGGCGCGAACCTTCGAGAGGTGCGGCCTACTGTGCTTGTCGGGGTCCCTCGCATATTTGAAAAGATTTACGATCGAATCCATGAGCGTGCGGCAGAGAGCGGCAAGGTTGCCGTAGCTCTCCTTAACTGGTCGGTTAAAATTGCGCGCGAATATGCTGAGTACCTCCTCGCGCACAAGCCAGTTCCAACGGCGCTCAAGTTCAAGCATGCGATCGCGAATCGTTTAGTTTTTTCCAAGTGGCACCGAGCGTTTGGCGGACGGATCAGATTGTTGCTGTCTGGTGGCGCCGCATTACCTGATGATCTCGCCTACATTTATCTGGGCGCGGGAATTCCGATCATTCAAGGTTACGGCCTCACCGAAACATCACCTGTGTTGACGACCAGCGAGATAGACAACATCAAAGTTGGGACGGTAGGAAAGGCAATTCCAAACGTTCAGATTCGAATTGCTCCAGATGGCGAAATCGAAACGCGTGGACCCAACGTGATGCTTGGTTATTACAACCGGCCAGAAGAAACACAGGCGGTGTTTACGCCGGACGGGTGGTTTAAGACTGGAGACATCGGAAGTATCGATAGTGATGGCTACCTGCGCATCACTGACCGGAAAAAGGAGCTGTTCAAAACTTCGGGCGGCAAATACATTTCACCGCAGCCCATCGAACAGGCGATCAAGGGTTCGCGCTTTGTTAGTCAGGTTGCGTTGATTGGCGATGGTCGAAAGTTTGCGGCGGCGCTGATTGTGCCGGCATGGGAACAGGTTGATTCTTATACCAGGCTGAAGGGTATCGAAGCAAAAACGCGCGCTGAACTGTGTCGTCATCCACGCATCATCGATTTGTTTGAGCGACAGATTGCTCGGCTCACTCCGGATCTGGCGCGCTACGAAAAGATCAAAGCGATTGCTTTACTCGAGAACGAGTTCACTGTTGAAGGTGGCGAGCTAACACCGACAATGAAGATGAAGCGCCGCGTGATTAATGAGAAGTATGGAGATGTGATTGATGAGATGTATGAGCGAGCGGAGGCGGACTATAAGGCAGAGGGTTGAGCTTTGTTCTTTGTGCTTTGTCCTTTGTGAAAGCCTCACGCTTAGGATCGTCGCCTGGCCCGTGATGTATCAAAATTCGAGAGTGCCTCTGCTCCGTTGGTGTTAATTCGTGTGAATTCGTGGATCGTTTTCTGGGAATGTAACGGACGATCCACGAATTCACACGAATTAACACGAAGAAAAACTGATTGTTGCCGAGTTTTGAACAGATTCTCTAAAGCCCGATGAGAATGAGTGAAAACTTCCTGCGTTGGGTATCTAGAGCTTCCTAAAGTGAACCAACAACAAAGTACCAAGCACAAAGCACGCTTTTAATTAGTTTTCGGCGCGATTAAGTGTAGCGCACGGAGAATGCGCTCGCCCGCGTCTTCCCCAGCACGTTTGAGCAAGGCTTCACGATAAAGCGCGCTCGTTGAGCCGCCGCCGGTAGGCCCAAGAACAATTGGACCCTTGCGAGTGGCATTCTGATAAGTCCTCCCACTTGTCGCAATCTTCGCGGTTCCAGGCGCAAAGACAATGTACTCCAATTCGATCTGATCGTTGACGGGCGAAGTGCTTGCAGTCATTGAAGGCAGGCTGAGCTCCAGCAGAACTGTATAAGTCTTCGCGTTCTCTTTGGATTTCTTAATGGCCTCGCCTCTTGTAAGGTCTCTATCAGTTACGTCTACCTTCGCCGATGAATGCCTGAGTGCTTCCGAACACCCACTTAGAACGGCGTCGTAGTAGCTGAATGGGTAATAGCCATTTCGATTCCGGTCGACACCAACGAAAAAAATAATGTCAGCCTCCTTCTGTCCGGTCTTAGGCGTTGGTGTGGGTTCCGGCGTGGGCGTCGGGATCGGTGCCGCAGGTGGTGGTTTGGTTTGTCGGCGACCTGATTGCGCTGGGCCGACAAACACGCAGGCAAACAAAAACAGCGTAACAACCGTTATTCGTCTTAAGACTTTCATTTGGATTGGCTGGGGAGCGGCGCGTGGATTGTAGCACCATACGGATAGCGGAGCGACATTTTGTTACACTGAACCTTGCTCGATATGGACTCGCAGAAACTGATCATCACCAGTGTTTGGGAGCAGGCGCGAAGTACTCGTTCCTTTGTTCTTCGACCGCTCGATCGAGTACCAGTCACCTTTACCGCAGGTCAGGTTGCTGTTCTACAAGTCAAAGACGAACAAGGTTATTTCGCGTTTGCCAGTGCACCCGACGATCCCGAACTTGAAATTCTCGTCAAACAGAAAGCGGGCGCAAGTAAACTCATCTTCGACATGACAGAAGGTGAAACAGTCGACTTGCTCGGAATCGCCGGTCATGGGTTTCCGCTCGATAAGCATAAAAACCGGGATCTGGTTTTTGTGGCGATGGGAACTGGTGTGGCGCCGCTGCGATCCGCGCTACGACATGTGCTGCGACGAAAAGACGAGTTTGGTCAACTGGTTGTTTTGTACGGCGCGCAGACTCCCGACGATTTTTGTTATCGATACGAAATCGATCACTGGGCCGATGAGGGCGTAGAACTTCGCCAGGTCATCTCAAGGCCGGATGGTCATGATTGGGCTGGCCGAACGGGTTACGTGCAGTCGTTGCTCGATCATGTTTTGCCGAATCTTACATCACCCGTAGCATTGATCTGCGGCTCGCGGGAAATGATCGAAGAAACTCGCCAAACATTAGTCAACCTTGGTTTCAAACCGGAAGAGATTCTGACGAATTACTAGGATGAGGTCAGAACCGAAACGCGGTAGCGTCGGGTCCGAACAATCCAAGGATCTTTCTTTGATGCGGACCCGACGCTACCGCGTTTCGGTTCTGACTTCATTCACCATTCCGCGTGAGGCTTGTGATTGTTCGGATTAAATCTGTCCAGTCCACCGGTTTTGAAAGGTGGGCTTGATATCCCTCTTTCAAAGTCTGCTCGCCTACTTCTTTTCCCGCATAACCTGTCAACGCGATGGCTGGGAGCCGGCCGCCTTGTTCAAATGACCTGGACCGAATGATCTTGATGAGGTCATAGCCGTCCTGTTCGGGCATTCCCAGATCAGACAATAGGAGTGCTGGCTGCCAGTCCTTTCGATCGAGAACCGCGAGAGCTTCGCGTACCGACGCTGCTACTGTCACATCTGCTCCGTGTGAGCGCAGAGCTGTCTCGATCATATTTCGCGAATCCTCATCATCATCCACAACTAAAATGGTAAGTTGAGTCAACTGCTTGCTCGGCCCAGGCACATCTCGTTGGCTCTCACCATGCGATATCCGATCCAGTTCGGGCGCAATGCATGGCAGAACAATTCGGAACTCGCTGCCTTTACCTGCTCCTTCGCTGTACGCCGTCACTGAGCCATCATGTAATTGCACGAGGTTATGAACGATGGCGAGTCCCAGACCGAGACCGCCGTGTCTTCTGGTCTTGGAGCTGTCAGCTTGTCGAAAACGGTCGAAGATATGAGGCAGGACATCTTGAGAGATGCCCTGACCCGTGTCTCTGACGACGATTTCGACGTTGTCACCTGCCTCGATCAGTCGGACCTCGATTTCTCCTTCGGCTGCAGTAAACTTCACTGCGTTCGAGAGCAGGTTCCAAACAATCTGTTGCAGGCGGTCTGAATCACCTGATACTGGCCCGGCTTCTTGATCGAGTCCTACGTTCAATCGAATGGACTTAGCCTCTGCTAGCGGTCGAATAGAATCGACTGCGGTGGCAACGATTTGATGAAGTTGAGTTGGTTTTAAATCGACGCGCAGCTTCCCGGAAACGATTCGCGAGACGTCGAGGATGTCATCTATCAACTGCGCTTGTGCCTTGGCATTGCGTTCAATGATTTCCACTGCGTGTCGTTCACGTTCCTTGTCGAGCGAACCGCGACGCATCATCGCTGACCACCCCACAATCGCATTGAGTGGTGTACGGAGTTCGTGCGACACCATTGCCAGAAACTCATCTTTGGTGCGATTAGCCAACTCGGCTTCAGATCGAGCTGAGTGCTCTCGCTTTAGTAGTTCTTCCCTTTCTTCTTCAGCGCGCTTACGCTCGACGAATTGACCGATCTGATTACCAACACTTGAGAACATCGCCAGCAATGCAGCGTCGGGCTGGCGAACGTCAGCGCTAAAAAACTCCATCACACCGAGAAAACGATCGCCGCACAAAATTGGAAAAGCGAACGCTGAGTGCAAGCCGGCCGATCGTGCATATGCGGCTCTGGGAAAATTCTCATCTGTCGTCACATCTAATATCCAGGCCGGTTTCAAGCTCGACCACACCCGTCCCGGTAAACCTTCGTCCGGCTGGAAGGTTCGTTCGATGTTTGCTTGTTTGAACAACTCCACTCGGGCGGCATATGAATGCCAGATAGAAATGCAACGCAGCCTTCGTCCTTCGCTGTCTGGTGTCCATATGTCGCCGATCTGCCAGTCGAGCATCGTGCCAATCGTTTCCAGGATGCGAGTGGTTGCGACATCGAGAGCCGGCGACTCTGCGAGAATGCGCGTCACGGCGAGATTCGCTGCAAGCAAATGTTGGCCTTTTCGCATAACCTGTGCAACGGACCTTCTTTCTTCAACCGTTGCAGCCAGGAACAAAAACATCACGGCATTTGATCCGAGGAAGAATTGCAGAAGAATGAGCGATTCGTTAGTTGATCTTCCGGCAAAGACTCCAAGTCCTTTAGTGGTGCCCCAAACGGCGAAGATCGAAACAATCACCGAAGCGATCGTTATGCCTCTTTGTCCCAGCCTGAATGCTGCCCAAAGGAAAAAAGGAATGGTTAGACGAATGATTGGGTAGAGTCTGACCGGAATCTGGGGTTGACTGGCACTAAATGTCGCGATGGTGGAGATCGCAACTAGAACGAAAATAACCATGGCTTCGATGTAACGTTTGCTCGACCACGCTCCAGACCCTTTGCTCCAGACCAGAACTAATGGCGCAACGATCACTGCGCCAATTGAGTCACCCAGCCACCAGGTCCACCAAAGCGAATCAAGAGATTCCCTGGCTGCAAATCCGCCTAAGTAAACGCCAAGAGTTCCAATGGTGGCGCTGAGTGTCGTACAGACGAAAGAGGCGGCAACAAAAACAAAAACATCCTTAGCTCGATCCAACGCTCTATGGAAATCGAAGAAGTGGAGAAACCGAGCAGCGGTTACTGCCTCCAGAGTGTTTCCAATTGCGATAACGACAGCAACCGGAGCTGAGACAGGCGTGAAGAAGTTGGCCA
>Ga0075423_10002924_pt1 | contig 15664 bp, 16 predicted proteins | sample SoiMethybrSBSTD2_FD_80114 | JGI IMG/M metagenome (GOLD analysis project Ga0075423, IMG submission 80114) | Bulk soil microbial communities from a Populus tree surrounding site in Tennessee, USA - Soil MetaG P. TD hybrid SBSTD2 | ecosystem: Environmental > Terrestrial > Soil > Tree plantation...
ATGCTCTACCAACTGAGCTACGCCCGCGCGCCGAGTGGTGGGGGAAGGATTCGAACCTTCGTAGGCTGACGCCGGCAGATTTACAGTCTGCTCCCTTTGGCCACTCGGGCACCCCACCTCGCCAGCCGCGCTCCCGCGTTCCCCCAAGTCGATTTTTTCGCCCCCAGTGACGACGCACCCCGCGTTGTCCACGGCGCGGGGTGTGTGTGTCCCTCCGAACTCGCAAAGGGTCGTGAGCTGACGAAGGGACTCGAACCCTTAACCTGCTGATTACAAATCAGCTGCTCTACCAGTTGAGCTACGTCAGCTGGAGCTGGCCGATCCGCAAAGTTTCCAGACTCGAATCTTAAAGGGGGACGCGCACTTAGACAAGGCGCCACTTGGTCCCGGACGGCGTGTCCTCGATCTCCACGCCCCGGCCCGCGAGCTCGGCGCGGATCCGGTCGGCCTCCTTGAAGTCCTTGGATTTGCGGGCTTTGTCGCGCGCCGCGAGGCGGTCGTGGATCCAGCCCTCGAGCTCGGTGCCGATGGTTTTGGCGGTGGGCAACAGGTCCAGTACCGCCATCGCCCGGTCCAGCACGCCGCGCGCCACGGCGGCGCCCGGCGCTTTCGCGTCCAGCGCGGCGTTCCCCTGGTGCACCAGCTCGAATAGCGCCGCGCAGGCGCGCGGAGCGTTGAGGTCGTCGTCGAGCGCCGCGCGGAAATCGGTCTCGAAGGTGGCGGCGAGCTCCGCCAGCCGCCCGTCACCTTTACCGCCTCCCGTTTCCCGTTGCACGCGTTCGTAGAACTCGCCCAGTCGTTTCACCCCCGCTCCTGCCGCCGCGAGCGCTTCGTCGGTGAAGTCGAGCGCCTTGCGGTAGTGCGTCTGCCAGAACAGCAACCGCACCGCCGCGGCGTCGACGCCCTGCTCGCGCAGATCGCGCGCCGTGAGAAAATTCCCGAACCGCTTCGACATCTTCGTGCCGCGCACGTTCAGGAACTCGCCGTGCAGCCAAAAGCGCGCGAACGGCTTCCCCGTCGCCGCTTCGGACTGCGCGATCTCGTCTTCGTGATGCGGGAAGATCAAGTCCACGCCGCCGGCGTGCAGGTCGAGCGTTTCGGTGCCGCAACACTTCCCGATCTGCTCGAGCGACATGGCAGAGCACTCGAGGTGCCAACCCGGCCGGCCCCGCCCGAACGGCGCATCCCACGCGGCCCCGACCTGCTCGTCCACCGGCTCGGCCTTCTTCCACAGCGCAAAATCGCGCGGGTCGTCCTTGGCGTACTCATCGCTCGAGACCCGCGCGCCGACCTTGAGCTCCCGCGTGTCGAGACGCGACAGGCGTCCGTAGCCCGGGAACTTGGCGATCGCGAAATAGATCGAGCCGTCCTCGCCCTTGTAGGCCACCCCGCGCTCGAGCAGGCGCTCCACGAGGCGCACCATCTCGGGCACGGACTGGGTGGCGCGCGGGTAGGCGTGCGCGGGTGTGATCCGCAGATAGTCGCGATCCTCGAAGAACGCCTTCACGAACGGCGCGGTGTGCTCGTCGAGGCGCTTCCCTGCCGCCGCCGCGGCCTTGATGGTGCGGTCGTCGACGTCGGTGAGATTCATGATGTGAAACACGTCGTATCCCGCGTACGCGAGGTAGCGACGCAGCAGATCCTCGAACAGGAACGTCCGGAAATTGCCGATGTGCGCGTAGTTCCAGACCGTCGGGCCGCAGGTGTAGAGGGTGACGCGGTGAGGAGGGGGCGCGAGCGGAGCGAACGGCTCGACGCGACGGGTGAGGGTGTTGTAGAGCGCGAGGGTCATCGGTGCGGCTGAAACGTAGGACCGCCCTGTGGACAGGTCAACGCAGCGCGGCTGCGTGCCTCGCGCACCGGGTGGGGGATCGCACACCACGGGGCCGGACCGGAACACGGTCACCCGGGCGCACCGCCACCGACCGGCGGCGTCCGCCGGCGTCAGCAGCCCGCGGCGGATCAGTCGCGCCGCGACGTCGGTCACGACGAGCAGAGGGGGGTCGACGAAGCGCGCCGGCGCGGACATGCGGCGAGAGTAGCGGCGACGGCGGCGCGAGCGGCACCCGATCGCCGCGGTGAGAATCGAAAAAAGATGGCTATTTCGCGGCCATCGCCCCCTGCACGATCGCCTCGACCAGCGGTGCGGAATCGAACCGGACGGGATCGGTCGCGGGGAGCCCGGTTGCTTCCGCCGCGCGCGCCACTGCCGCGCGCGCGTCGACCTCGGTCATACCGAACGTATTGAGACAGATCCCGATCACCTTGGTCGGCCGGACGGGCGCGGCGGCGCGCTCGTAGATCTCCACCAGCTCCGGGAGGGGAGGAATCTTCACCCACGGCTCGCGGCCGTGATAGTCGCCGATGTAGTCGCGCGTCGCCTGATGGCACAGGATCAGCGCGTCGGGGCAGCAGCCGTGCAACAAGCCGAGCGTGACTCCGGAATATCCCGGATGAATCAGGCTCCCCTGACCTTCGACGAGGATGATATCCCCGTCCTTCGCCGCCTCGAGCACCAGCCACTCCGACGCGCCGGCGATGAAGTCGGCCACCACCGCGTCCACCGCGATCCCCCACCCTTCGATGAAGATCCCCGTCTGCCCCGTGGCGACGAAACGCGTGCGGTGGCCGCGCCTGGTCAAGGCGTTCCGCAGCTCGACCTGCGCCGTCATCTTCCCGACGTTGCAGTCGGACCCCACCGTGTGCACGACATAGGCGTCGACCTCGGCCGCGAGTCCATCGGCGACCGGCAGGCTGGCGGGTGGCTTGCGCGCGTCGAAAATCCGCACGCCCCGCTGGCGGGCGAGCGCGCCCAGCTCGGGGTCGTCCCCGATGAAGGTGTGCAGGCCGCTCCAGATCTCGAGCCCGCGCTCGATCGCGGTGCGCAGCCAGCCACGCCACTCGGCCGGCAGCCGGCCGCCCATCGGCGCGATGCCGATCAGCACCGCGGTGGCGCCCAGGCCGAGGCCCTGCTCGAAGTCGCCCACCACCGGAAGCGCGCCGCCGAACCCCAGCACCTGCTGCACGGTCTTGCCCGCCTGGGCCCGGTCGAATACCCCGACCACCCGCTCCGGCATGTAGCGGATGCAGCAGTTGGCCGTTTTCGACGTCATCGGCTCGAACTGCCCGTCGGCGATGATCAGAAAGCGATGGTTGTTCGCAGCGGGCATCAGGCGGCCGTCGAAGTCCTGGGCGTGCGGAATTCTGCGGTGGTGCGCAGCACCGCCGGCTCGACGTGCTCGGCGTCGCCGTAGATCTCGCACTGCACGATATGGCGCACCACCACCATCGTGACGGCGAGCACGGGCACCGCCACCACGAGGCCGACGACGCCGATCAGGGTTCCCATGGTCAGCACGCTCGCGATCGTGAGCACCGGGGGCAGCGACACCTGACGTTGCATGATGCGCGGCACCACGACGTTGGCCTCGACCACGTGCACCACGACGCCCAGGACGATCACCGCGAGCACGCGCAGCCAGTCACCCGTGCCGACCACGAACAGGGCCGGGAGGAGCGTCGACACCAGCGTTCCGAAGAACGGCACCACGGCGACGAGGCCGGTGAAAATGCCGAAGGCGAGCCAGTAGGGCACCTCCAGGACCCACAGCCCGAGCGCGGTGAGGACGGCCAGCACCATCATGGCGAGCAGCTGCCCGACCACCCAGGCCCGCAGCGTCGCACCCAGGTCGTCGAGGATGCGGGCGCCGACGGGGCGATGCTTGGGTGAGACCAGCGATACGATTCCGTCGCGGTACAGGCGGGGCTGGCGCGCGAGATAGAGGGCCATCACGACCACGCTCGCCCCCTCGATGAACAGCTTGCCACCGGCGGTGACGTAGGGGAGGATCGACCCGCGCAGGAAGCTCGCGGCATCGTCGATCAGGCTCGCCACCACCCCGGATTGCGGATTGGCGAGCTCGGTGTTCCGCAGCACGGGATACTCACGCGCCCAGCGCGCGATCTCGTTCTGGATGTTGGTGAGCGTCTGGGGCAGCCCCGAAATGAGGGCCTGCGTCTGGTCGATGACCGGTGCCGCCAGGAGGGCGCCGATCCCGACCACCGCCGCGAGCGTCGCGAGCACCGCGGCCGTGAGCCCGAGCCCGCGCGCCAGCCGGAAGCGCCGCTCCAGCACGTCGGTGATGGCCGAGAGGTAGACCGCGCACAGCACGGCGATGAAGACCAGGAGCAGAACTTCGACCACCCGGATGACGAACCAGATGGCCAGGGCGGCAACGAAGAGCGCCACGAACGTGGCGCCCGACAACCGCGAAGCCGCAGGCGGCTCAGTGTTCAGTGGTGGTGTTCGGGGGGAGGGGGAGCGTCGTCGTCGTCGACCAGCTCCGCCTCCGCCGCTCCCTTGCCCAGCTGCTTCGACTCCCCGGGGGATGCGGCCGGGAGGAGCCCCATCTTGCGCTTGAGCTCGATCAGCTGCTGATCGGCGTCCGCTCGCACTTCCAGACTCTGGAACTGCTTGACGAGGGTGTCGCCCGAGAGATCCTCGTTCACCTCGGCCGCCGCAATCAGCTTGCGCTCCTCGTGCTCGATCTGCTCGGTCATGCGCTCGAACGTCTCGAACACGCTCTTGTCGCCGATCGACGACATGGTTTCCTGGATGCGCTTGTGCGCCTCGGCGCGCTTTTGCCGCGCGATCAGGATGTTCTTCTTGCGCTTCGCCTCCTCGATCCGGTCGTTCAGCTGGCGCAGCGACAGCTTGAGCTTCTCGGTCTCCTCGCGGTGTTTCACCCACGTCTCGTGCAGCTGCACGGCGCCCTGCGCGTGCTCGTTGTGGCGCAGCAGGGCCTGCTTCGCGAGGTCGTCCCGCCCCTCCTGCACCGCCAGCACCGCGCGGCGCTCCCAATCCTCGGCGCTCTTCTTTTCCGTGTCCACCTGCGCCGACAGGCGCTTTTCATCCGCGATGGCGGCCGCCACCTGCTGCTTCGCCTTCGCCAGCTGACTGCGCATGTCCACGATCAGCTGGTTCAGCATCTTTTCCGGATTCTCGGCACGGTTGATCAGGTCGTTGATATTCGACCGGATCAGCGTCGAGAGACGGTCAAAGATTCCCATGTCAACCCTCGGTGTGGTGGCCGGGCGTCACTGTCCCGCGCCCAACTTACGCTCCCGCCGCTCGGCGAGCATGCGCTCGGCGAAATCTATGCGCTCGGCGAGCTCGGAGACCTGCGCCTGGAGCCGAGACACTTCCTGCTCCAGCGCCTCCACGCGCTGGGGATCTTCGCCCCCGCTCCCCCCGACCCCGCCCCCGCCCCCCGCACCCCAACGTCGCTGCGCCCGCATGCGGATGCGTTCGGCGATCGCCTCTCCCACCGCCGTCCCCCGCAGCATCCAGCGCACCGCCGACGCCCCCACCAGGATGACCGCCACCATGCCGATGATGGGAATCACCTGGCTGATCACGAGATTCAGGTCCAACCCCGGGGGCAGTGGCGGCGGCATCGGGGTCTGCATCATGTGGACGCCGTACGCCGTTCACCCGGGCCCAGTTTCCCCGCCTCCCCCTCCCGCGCCTGGGCCAGCAAGCGCTCCGTAAAATCTACGCGCTCCGCGAGTTCCGCCAATTCCCGCCGCAGCTCATCGACCGCCGCCAGCACCTCGTCCTGCCTGGGCCCGCCGCGTGCCTCGCTGTCCGCCTTGAGCTTCGCCAGGTAGGTCCTGCTCAGGATGATCGCGATGGCGGTCCCGAAGAACCCTCCGACCGCGACAATGGGAATCAGGACGGCGATTTCACCCATGGTCCTCAGCTCCGCGGCGGTGCGAGACGATCCGCGTCCCGCTGCTTCGCGAGCAGCCGCTCGGCGAAGTCCATCCGCTCGCTCAAATCGCCCACCTCGCTCCTGAGCTGCTGCACTTCGCTCTCGAGCGCATCGCGAGACTGGTCCAACTCCCGGCGCAGCTGCTCCGGCAGCGCGCCGGTGCCGGACCCCCGGATCCGATCGGCGACGGCTCTTCCTACGGGGGAGATCGCCAGCAGGAACAGCGAGCCGCCCCCGAAAAGGAAGATGATAGCGAGTACGCCTTCCATATCGATGATCAGCGCGGCGGCGCGAGCCGGTCCGCGTTGCGCTCTTGCGCCAGCAGGCGCTCGGTGAAGTCGTGCTTGGCGGCCTTCATGGCCATCCATTGCTCGTCGGTCTTGGACCACCCGCGGATCCACTGCGCGAGCGCCTTCCCGACCGGTCCCCTCAAGACGAGCGTGGCGCCGATGACCAGCGCCAGGCCGATCATGGCGACCGCCGGTACCAATTGTCCCATGCGACCGTTTCCTCCCTTTCGTGAACTTACCGAGCTAGTCGCCCACCGCCAGCACCTTGCGCAGGTATTGGCCCGTGAACGACCCTTTCACCCGCGCCACGTCCTCCGGCGCCCCCGCCGCCACCACCGCGCCGCCCGCCGCGCCCCCCTCCGGGCCGAGATCGATCACCCAATCGGCCGTCTTCACGACGTCCAGGTTGTGCTCGATCACCACGACCGTGTTCCCCTTGTCCACCAGGCGGTGCAACACCTCGAGCAGGAGACGCACGTCCTCGAAATGCAGGCCCGTGGTCGGCTCATCCAGGATGTAGAGGGTACGGCCCGTGTCGCGCTTGGCCAGCTCGGTGGCGAGCTTGACCCGCTGCGCCTCGCCGCCCGACAGCGTGGTCGCGGATTGGCCGAGGTGGATGTAGCCCAGCCCTACGTCGTTCAAGAGCTCCAGTTTCGCGCGGATGCGCGGCTGGTTCTCGAAGAAATCGAGTGCTTCGGCCACCGACATGTCGAGCACGTCGGCGATCGACTTTCCTTTATAGCGCACCTCGAGCGTCTCCCGGTTGTAACGCCGCCCCTTGCACACCTCGCACGGGACGTACACGTCGGGGAGGAAGTGCATCTCCACTTTCACCAGGCCATCCCCCTGGCACGCCTCGCACCGTCCGCCTTTCACGTTGAAGGAAAACCGGCCGGGGCCGTAACCGCGGATCTTCGATTCGGGGAGATAGGTGAAGAGCTCGCGGATCGGCGTGAACAGCCCGGTATAGGTCGCCGGATTCGACCGGGGGGTACGCCCGATGGGGCTCTGGTCGATGTCGATGACCTTGTCGATCTGGTCGAGCCCCGCGAGCCGGTCGTGCGCGCCCGGCATCACCTTGGCGCGGTAGAAGTGCCGGGCGAGGGCGCGGTACAGGATGTCGGTCACGAGCGTCGACTTTCCCGAGCCCGACACCCCCGTGACCGCGACGAACAGGCCGAGCGGAAACCCCACGGTGAGATCGCGCAGGTTGTGCTGTCTGGCTCCTACCAGCTCAAGCTGGCGCTGGGGGTCAGGAATGCGCCGCCGCGGCGGCACAGGGATGCGTAGCTCGCCGCGCAAATAGCGCCCGGTGAGAGAGTCGGGGTGGTCGACCACGGCCTTCACGGGGCCGGCGACCACCACCTCCCCCCCGTGCCGGCCGGCGCGGGGGCCCAGATCCACCACGTGGTCCGCCGAGCGGATCGTCTCCTCGTCGTGCTCCACGACGAGCACCGTGTTGCCGAGGTCGCGGAGCTCTTTCAGGGTCGCGAGCAGCCGGGCGTTGTCGCGCTGGTGCAGCCCGATCGAGGGCTCGTCGAGGATGTACAGCACGCCCACCAGCCGGCTCCCGATCTGCGTGGCCAGTCGAATGCGCTGGGCCTCCCCGCCAGAGAGCGAGTCCGCGGAGCGACCCAGGGTGAGGTATTCGAGGCCGACGTTGCGCAGGAAGCGGAGGCGATCGTTCACTTCCTTGAGGATCGGCCGGGCGATCTCCGGGTCGAGGCCCCCTCCCGCGCGCCCGTTGCCGCGCAGCGGGATGCTCTCGAAGAATGCCAATGCGTCCGTCACCGGCAGGTCCACCACGTCGCCGATGCTCTTGCCGTGGAGCAGCACCGACAGGCTTTCGAGGCGTAGTCGCTTGCCGCCGCACGTGGGGCACGCCTGCTCGACCATGTACTCTTCGAGCTGCTCGCGCACGCTGTCAGACGCCGTCTCCCGATAGCGCCGCTCGATGTGCTTCAGGACCCCGTCCCAGCCCGACTCATATTCGCCGCGCCAGCGCTCGCTGTCGTACTGAAACGTGAGCGTCTTTCCCGGCGCGCCGGACAGGACGACCTTTTTTACCGCCGCAGGCAGCGCCTGCCACGGCGTGTTCAAGTCGAACTTGAACGTGCGGGCCAGGCTCGGCAGGATCACCTTGCGCACGTAGCCGCTCGGCTCGCCCCACGGCAGGATGACGCCTTCGAGAATCGAAATGCTCGGGTCGCCCAGGACCAGGTCGGGGCTCACCTCGCGCCGGGTCCCCAGTCCCGAGCAGTCGGGGCACGCACCGAACGGCGAATTGAAGGAGAACTGGCGCGGCTCGAGCTCGGGGAGCGACAGCCCGCACGCGGGGCAGGCGTAGCGCTCGGAAAAGAGCGTGGACTTGGCGCCGCGCACCACTTCCACGGTTCCATCCGCAGCTTTCAGCGCCGTCTCGATCGAGTCGGCCAGCCGCGCGCGATCGGCCCGGCGCGCCACCAGCCGGTCCACCACGACCGCGATGTCGTGGTTCTGCCGGCGGTTGAGCTTCGGGACCTGTGCCAGGTCGTAGGTCTCGCCGTCCACCCGCACTCGCACGAAGCCCTGCTTCTTGGCGGCCTCGAACATGTCGCGGAACTCACCCTTGCGACCGCGCACCAACGGCGCCAGCACTTCGAGCTTCGTCCCCTCCGGCCAGGCGAGTATCAGATCGGTGATTTGCGAGGCGCTCTGACGCTCGATCGGCGAGCCGTCCTTGGGACAGTGGGGCGTGCCAAGCCGCGCCCACAGCAGGCGCAGGTAGTCGTACACCTCCGTGATCGTCCCGACGGTGGACCGCGGGTTATGGCCGGCTGACTTCTGCTCGATCGAAATGGCCGGCGAGAGTCCTTCGATCGCGTCCACGTCGGGCTTCTCCATCAACCCGAGGAACTGGCGGGCGTAGGCGGAGAGCGATTCGACGTAGCGCCGCTGCCCTTCGGCGTAGATCGTGTCGAACGCCAGCGACGACTTCCCCGATCCCGACAGCCCCGTGATGACGGTCAGGCTGTCGCGCGGGATTTCGACGGTGATGTCTTTGAGGTTGTGCTCGCGGGCGCCGCGAACGACGAGCGAATCGCTGGACATAGACTCGTAGCCTAGATGGCGGACGGTGCTCAGGTCAACTCTCCCCGTTCGGGGAGGTGTTCTCTTGCCTAACCCCGCTCGGTTCCCTACGTTAGCCTCCCCTCATGGCCCAGACCGCGCTGGTGGTGCTGACCACGCTCGCGACCGATGCCGATGCGCGGGCGCTCGTCACAGCCCTGGTCACCGCGCGCCTGGTAGCTTGTGGGACGCTCCTCCCGGGCGCCCGCTCGATCTACCGCTGGGAGGGACAGCTGACGGAGGAGGCCGAAGTGGTGGTCCTGCTCAAGACAGACGCGTCGCGGTGGGAGGCGCTGTGCGCCGCCGTGCGGGAGCGGCATCCCTACCGGGTGCCGGAGCTGCTGGCGTTGCCGGTGGAGCGGGGCCTCGAGCCCTACCTCTCCTGGCTCGCCAGCGAGGTGGTCGCGTGATCCGCAAGCGGGAGCCCCGGTGGCAGTCGGCGGCGGAGCGGGCCCGGGTCGCGGCCGAGCTGATCGAGGAAGCGGAATCGCTGACCGAGACCAGCAGCATCGCCTCACCGGCCGACGTCGCGCGCGCCAGCCTGCCGCCTCCGATCACCGCCCAGCTCCCCTCTTCGCCAGCCGCCGCGCCGCCCGGGGACGCGCCCGCCGGCCCCGCGGCCGAGCCGACGCTGGACGACGCCCTCGCGGCGGATCCGGACAACGTACCGTTGTTGGTCGAGCGGGCCGGCGTGCTCGCCGGCGCGGCGCACTACCGCGCGGCGCAGCAGGACTACGAGCAGGCGCTGCGCGTGAACCCGATTCATGGCGAGGCGCTCACGGGCCTCGGCGTGCTGCTCTCGCGCCGCGGGTTGTGGGGTGAAGCCGTGTCCCACCTGCGGCGCGCCACGGAGGTCGACCCGGGCCGGGCAGCCGCCTGGTTTTATCTCGGCGAAGCGCTGAACCACGTGGACGAGCTCGACGGTGCGCTGGCCGCCTATGAGCGCGCCGTCGAGCTGGAACCCCGCAACACGCGGGCGCTCTACGGCCTGGGCATTGTGCTCGACCGGCTCAATCGCCCGGACGACGCCACGCGGATATATCGCCGCTCGCGGGAGGCCTCCGGCAGGTGATTCGCGTCGTCGTGGAAGATCTCGCGTTCCTCGCAGCGGCGGCGGTCGTGCGCCCTGCCACGGCGCGCCTCGATCCCACCACGCCGGCCGTCCGCCGGCTCGAGACGGTGGGAGGCACGGCGTTCACACGCGGCCTGCAGCTACAGAAGGAGCTCGCGGTAGGAGCGGCGGTCGTGACCGCGGGCGGGGGCGACTTGCCAGCCGAGTTCGTCATTCACGCCGTCATCCAGAGCGACACCGAGCCGGTGACCCGCGACGGCGTGGCGCGCGCGTGGCGCGCGACGCTGCACCAGGCCCAGGAGTGGGAGTTCGCGAGCCTCACGGTGCCCCCGCTCGGGACCGGGGCCGGGAACCTCTCGGTCGAGGACGCCGCCGACATCATGGTGCCCATCCTCAAGACTCATCTCGGGAACGCCGCCTTTCCCGCGAGCGTATCCATCGTGGTGGAGACTCCCGAGGAGCGCGACGCGTTCGAGGCGGTGCTGCGCCGGAGCGGGGCGGCCGAGTCATGACGCGCCGGACGTGGGCGGTCGCGATCCTGGGCGCGTGGGGGGTGTCTCTGGGCTGGCTCGCGCGACGACAGCTGTTCGCGCCCCCGGAGGCGCGTCTCGCCGAGGCGGGTCTGCACGTCGCGCCCGGCGCCTTGTACTACCGCCTCAGCGTCGGGGGTGAGCAGGTCGGCTTCACCTCTTCGACTATCGACACGACGATCACCGGCATCCGCCTGATGGACCTCCTGGTGCTGCGCGTGCCGGCCGCCGGCGGCATCCGTCGCACCGCCGCGCTCGCCCGGGCCGAGATCACGCGCGCGTTCCGGCTCCAGAGCCTGGACGTCCGGTTCGACGGCGAGCCCGGCCGGTTCGTCGCCGGAGGCGAGCTGAGCGGGGACACACTGCTCACCCTCGCCTTGGTCTCGCGCACGGAGGCGGAGACCAGCCGCGTCTCCCTCACCCATCCGATGCTCCTCCCGTCGATGCTGCCGTTGCGTCTGGCGTTCGGGACCGACCTGAAGCCGGGTCGCGCGTATGCGTTCGGCGTGTTCGACCCGGTGGCGCTGACGGAGCGCCAGGTGTCGTTCACCGTGGGCGCGGAATCCACGTTTGTGGTGTCGGACAGCGCGGCCTACGACTCGACCGCCCAGGCTTGGGTGCCGGTGCGGTTCGACACCGTTCGGGCATTCCGGATCGCCCAGACCACGGGCGGGGTCGCGACGGCCACCGTGTGGATCGACGGCGAGGGGCGCATCGTCCGGATGGAGACTCCGTCCGGCTTCACCATGCAGCGGCAGGCGTTCGAGATCGCGTACCAGGAATTCCGGCAACGCGACACGACGCGCATGGCCGCGGCAAGCAAGGCCTCCCGGCCCGGCGACGTGATCGCGACCACGGCCCTCGCGGCGCGCGCCCCCTTCCCCCGCGTCACGCGTCCAGTCCTGCGGGTCCGTCTGTCGGGCGTGGCACTGGACCGGCTTCGCCTGGCAGGTCCGGGACAGCGGCTCGCGGGTGATACTCTGATCGTGGACCAGGCGACGGCGGCAACGCTCGCGGCGCGCTATACCTTGCCGGCGCGCGACTCGGAATTTCTCCGCCCCGAGCCCCTGGTCCAAAGCGGCGACCCACGGATCGTGACGCAGGCCCGGGAGATCGTGGGCGGCGAGCGCGACCCGGCGCGAGTCGCCCGGCTCATCGGCGACTGGGTGCACGGGCACCTCGACCGCAACGGCAACGCGACCCTGCCCAGCGCGCGCCAGGTGCTGAAGGAGCGGCGCGGCGACTGCAACGAGCACACCTTGCTGTACGTGGCGCTAGCGCGGTCGGCCGGACTGCCAGCCAGGACGGCCGCCGGCCTGCTGTATCTCAACGGCCGCTTTTACTATCATGCTTGGCCCGAGGTGTACCTCGGGGACTGGGTGGCCGTGGACCCGACGCTGGGTCAATTCCCCGCCGACGCCGCGCATCTACGCCTCAGCGCGGGTGCGCTGGCCCGCCAGGCGGAGCTGCTCCCCCTGATCGGAGGCCTCACGCTCGAGGTGCTATGATCCGACTGGAGAACCTGACCAAACACTACGGCAGCTTCGTCGCCGTCGACGACATCTCGCTCGACATCCCGCACGGTGTGCTGTACGGCTGCCTCGGCCCGAACGGCGCGGGGAAGACCACGACGCTCCGCATGATCGCCGGCATCCTGCGCCCGACCAACGGCCGGGTGCTGCTGGGCGGCGACGACGTGCATGTGAACCCGATCCCGGCCAAGGCGCGCCTCGGCTTCATTCCGGACCGGCCGTTCGTGTACGACAAGCTCACCGGGGCCGAGTTCCTGCGCTTCGTGGCGGCGTTGTACGGCCAGGAAGGCGACGCGGTCGAGCGCCGCGTCACCGAGCTGCTGGACGTGTTCGAGCTGACGCACTGGAAGGACGAGCTGGTGGAAGCCTACAGCCACGGGATGCGCCAGAAGCTGATCATCTCGAGCGCGCTGATCCATCGCCCGCAATGCATCGTGGTGGACGAGCCGATGGTGGGGCTCGATCCCAAGGCCGCCCGCCTCCTCAAGGACATCTTCCGTCAGTTCGTGGCCCGCGGCGGCACCGTGCTGATGAGCACGCACACGCTGGAGGTGGCGGAGGCGATGTGCGACCGTGTGGCGATCATCCAGCACGGCAAGATCGTCGCCGAAGGGACCGTGAACGACCTGCGGCTGCAGCACCGCGCCGGTGACGCAAGTCTCGAGGAGCTGTTCTTGAAGCTCACCGGTGGCGCACAGGTGCGCGATCTGGTCGAGGTATTGGGCGCGGACGGAGACCGGGCGGCGTGACGCAACCGTCGCTGTGGCGGGTGCTCGAGCCCAAGTGGCGCACGGCGCTGCAGCGCATCCGCGAGGAGCGCTCTCGCGGCTCGGCTCGGCTGTCCATTCTGGTCGTAGCCACGCTGCTGTTCTGGGGCGGCATATTCGGGTTCCTCTACAAGATCCTCAACGCGCTGGAGCGGGTCCCGGATGTCGGGCCGCTATTTGCCGGTAAAATCCTGGGAGTCGCGCTCCTGACGTTCGTCGGCATCCTGGTCCTGTCGAACGTGATCACGTCACTGTCCAGCTTCTTCCTTGCAAAAGACCTGGACCTGCTCGTCTCGGCGCCGGTGGACTGGCTGCGGCTCTATTCTGCGAAGCTCGGCGAGACGCTGCTCCATTCGTCCTGGATGGTTGCGCTCATGGCCGTGCCCGTCTTCGCGGCATACGGCGTGGTGTTTCGCGGCGGCCCCCTGTTCGTTCCCTACGCGATCTTGACCGTCGCGCCGCTGCTCGTCCTCCCGGCGGTTGCCGGCTCCGCGCTCACGTTGACCCTCGTGAACGTCTTCCCGGCACGGCGTACGCGCGACCTCCTGTCCATCGTCGCCCTCGGCACCATTGGAGGTCTCATTCTCCTGTTCCGTCTGATCCGGCCCGAGCGCCTGGCGTCGCCCGAAGGGTTCCGCAATCTGCTCGAGTTCATCGCCGTGCTGCGCACGCCGACGTCGCCCTACCTGCCCAGCGAGTGGGCCGCCCAGGCCGTGATGGGATACCTGCAGGGCAAGGTCGACGTCTTGCCGCTGGCGCTGCTGTGGAGCACCGCGGGCGCGTTCGTGGTGCTGGGCGCGTCGCTGCACCGGCGGCTGTTCGCGCCGGGCTTCACGAAGGCGCAGGAGGCGGCGGAGCGGTTCGTGCGCGGGACGCTGTGGCGCCGCACCGTGGGCGCCCTGCTCTATTTCCTGCCGGTCGCCAAGCGAGAGTTCGTGATCAAGGACGTGAAGCTGTTCTTCCGCGATACCACGCAGTGGAGCCAGCTCATTTTGCTGGCCGTGCTGGTCGTGGTGTACCTGTTCAACATCAAGACGCTACCGCTGCACCGGGGCGAGGCCGTGGGATTCTTCTACATCACCCTGGTGTCGTTCCTCAATCTCGGGCTCGCCGGCTTCGTGCTCGCCGCCATCGCGGCGCGCTTCATTTTCCCCGCGGTGTCGCTCGAGGGACGCCACATGTGGCTGTTACGCTCGAGCCCCCTGGACCTGCGGGCGTTGCTGTGGTCCAAGTACTGGGTGGGCACGATTCCGCTGCTCGGCCTGGCGCTGCTGCTCACCGGCGTCACCAACATGCTGCTCGAGGTCCGGCCGTTCATGATGGTCCTGGGGCTGGTGGCGATCGTGGGTCTGACCTTCGCAATCGGCGCGCTGGCGCTCTCGTTTGGAGCGCTGTTTCCGCAGTTCGAAACCGAGAACGCGGCGCAGATCCCTACCTCGTTCGGCGGGCTCGTCTACATGATGGCCACGATCGCGCTCTTGGCTGGGCTGATCTTCTGCTTGTGGCAGGCGGTGTCCCAATACGTCCGGTCGATCTATCTCGGACAGCCCGTGGTGGTCGACGCCTGGATGATCGGGTGGTTCGTCGTGGCCGCCGCGCTGTGCGCGGTGGTCACGGCGACCGCCCTGCGAGCCGGCCTGCGGCGCATGGAACGGTTGGAGTTCTAGCTACAACGGGAAGTTCAGCCCCGCCAGGACGTTGAACGACGTATTGTCGGCAAACACGAATTTCGCCTCGAGAAACGGCCTGAACGGCCGCGCCCGCCGGCCCTCCCAGCCCGCGAATAGGTTGGCCCCCGCGTCGCTCCCGCCATTGGCGTGGAGATAGGCAAAGCCCGCGCCGAAGTAAAACAGACCATACACGGTCGGGGGATGGTACTTCAGGTCGGCGTTCAGCCGGAACGGCGAGCCGTTCACCCCCGGGTAAAACTCCGCCGAGGGCACGAGCGCCCAGCGGCGCCCGACCGGCAGGTTCAGCTGACCGCCGAGAAACACATGCTCGACGTCGAAGTCGTAACCAATCCGCGGACCCACGCCCGGCCGGTCTACCCGCACTGCCCGTCCACCCCGCACGCGCCGCTGCCCTTCCACCGCCGTCGCTACCACGGCCAGTCCCGCGACGACCATCGCGACTCGCATTGTGAGTCTCGTCACACCGGCGCTCCACGGTTGAGGGTCGCACAGTGATAGGGAAGGAGGTCGGGAAATGCAAGATGTAGAAGACGGTAGACGGCGGTAGAGAGTGGCTACCGTCCTCTACCGCCTTTTACGCCTCCTACCGCCTGCTATTCGATCCGGTAGGGAATCCCTACCTCGTTCGTCCGGTAGTTGTCCGCCGTGCCGAGCAACAGGGTGGCCGAGTCGAGTGCGTCCACGATAAAGCGATCGATACCGGTGCGGCGCGCGATCCAGGTGCGCTGATAGGTGCCGTCCCCGTTGTCGGTCATCGGGACCCGCCGCCAGGCCGCCCCCAGCCGGTCGACATGGCGCACATGCAGGAACACGAAACTCGCGGGCGTGAACCCGGAGCCGGTCGTGTTCGTCACGGCTGCCACCACCTTCACCGTATCATCGACATGGAACCGGGGGATG
>Ga0075423_10002925_pt1 | contig 15662 bp, 13 predicted proteins | sample SoiMethybrSBSTD2_FD_80114 | JGI IMG/M metagenome (GOLD analysis project Ga0075423, IMG submission 80114) | Bulk soil microbial communities from a Populus tree surrounding site in Tennessee, USA - Soil MetaG P. TD hybrid SBSTD2 | ecosystem: Environmental > Terrestrial > Soil > Tree plantation...
CGCGGAGCCGCCAGCCGCGCGACTCGCCCGCGAAGACTCGCGTGCTCGCCGGGGCGAGCCTCGGAGCCGGGTCGATCCTCCTCCCGGGGGTCACCGTCGGGCACTTCGCGATGGTCGGCGCGGGATCGCTCGTTACTCGAGACGTGCCCGACTTCGCGCTCGTGTACGGGAGCCCGGCGCGGGTCCACGGGCACGTCTGCCGCTGCGGCGAGAACCTGCGGGTCGCGGACCGCCGCGCGGAATGCGCCTGCGGCCGGACCTACGAGGTCCTCGCGGAGGGGGGCGTGGCGGAGACGTCCGCTCTTTGACCGATACGGCAGCGCCCGCGACCGTGCGAGTCCCGTTCGGCTCGCTCGATGCCGACTATCGGGCGCGGCGGGGACCGATCGATGCTGCGATCGCGAGGGTACTGTCGCGCGGCCGCTTCATCGCCGGCGAAGAGGTCGAGGCTTTCGAGAGGGAGCTCGCCTCTTACCTGGGCCTTCCGGACGTCGTGGCGTGCGCGAGCGGGACCGATGCGATCGCGATCGCCCTCCTCTCCGCGGGCGCCGGCCCGGACGACGAGGTGCTCCTTCCCGCGAACGTCTGCGTCCCGGTGATCGCCGGGGTCCGGCTCGCGGGCGCGCGACCGCGGCTCGCCGACGTCGATCACGCGACGCTCACGCTCTCGCGGGCCGACGCCGAGCGAGAGCTCTCCCCGCGGGTCCGATTCGTCGTCGCCGTTCACCTGTACGGCGGCCTCGCAGACCTCGAAGGGCTCGGGACCCTCGCCCGAGAGCGCGGACTCGTGCTCGTCGAGGACTGCGCGCAGAGCCTCGGGGCGTCGGCCGGGGGAACTCGCGCCGGAGCGTTCGGAACCGCGTCCGCGTTCTCCTTCTACCCGACGAAGAACCTCGGCGCGTACGGCGACGCCGGCGCGATCGCGACGGCGGACGAGGCGGTCGCGACGCGCGCGCGGCGGGTGCGCCAGTACGGCTGGAGCCGGCGCGACTATTCGGAGGTCGAAGGGCGCAACTCGAGGATGGACGAGCTGCAGGCCGCGATCCTGCGGGCGAAGCTGCCGTCTCTGGAGGCCGACAACGAGCGGCGGCGCCGGATCGCCCGCCGGTACGACGACGCGTTCCGGGAGCTTCCCCTGACCCTCCTCCGCGCGCGATCCGGGACGGCGCCCGCGCCGCATCTCTACGCGGTTCGGACCGCCCGGCGAGACGGCCTTCGCGCGCACCTCGCCTCTCGCGGCATCGAGACCGCGATCCACTATCCGCTGCCGCTCCACCTCCAGCCCGCGTACGCCTTCCTCGGGTCCCGCCGGGGCGACTTCCCGGTCTCCGAGGAAGCGAGCGAGACCGTCGTATCGCTCCCGCTCTCCTCGACGCTCTCCGACGACCAGGTCGGCGCCGTCATCGCAGGGGTGACCGATTTCTTCGGAGTGCGCCCGTGACCGGCGAGCGGATCTCCGTCGTCATACCGGTTTACTTCAACGCCGAGAGCCTCCCGCGGCTCGCGGGACAGCTCGCCGAGGTCGCTCGAGGGGCGGACTTCGAGCTCGCGCCGATCTTCGTCGACGACGGATCCGGCGACGACTCCTGGGCCCGAATCCGGGAAATCACGGCGTCCTGGCCGGCGGCCCGGGGCATCCGCCTCACGCGAAACTTCGGATCGCAGATGGCGATCCTCGCCGGGCTGCACGAGGCGCCCGGCGACGCGGCGGCGGTCCTCTCCGCCGACCTCCAGGAGCCGCCGGAGCTCCTCCTCCGACTCGTCGAAGCCTGGCGCGGCGGGGCGACCGCCGTGCTCGCCGTCCGCTCGTCGCGGCCCGAGCCGTGGCCGACGCGCGCCGCCGCGAACCTCTATTACCGGACTCTCCGGCGCCTCGCGTTCCGATCGATGCCCGGCGGAGGCTTCGACTGTTTCCTGATCGGGAGGCCGGCGATCGACTTCCTGACCGGCAGCCGCGAGGTCAACACCTCCCTGCCGGGGCTGATACTGTGGGCGGGATTTCCGACCGCTCTCGTCGCCTATGAGCGCGCTCCCCGCCGGGAGGGGCGGTCCCGGTGGACCTTCGCCAAGAAGGTGAAGCTCTTCCTCGACTCGGTGATCTCGTTCTCGTACGCGCCCCTGCGGTGGATGTCGGTCGTGGGCGCCCTGCTCGCGCTGCTCGCGTTCGGCTATGCCGCCTTCATCCTCGTGCTCCGGCTCTTCCGCGATCAGCCGATCCGGGGGTGGACGTCCCTGATGGTCGCGCTCGCCTTCTTCTCGGGCGTCCAGCTCCTCTCGATCGGCATCCTCGGCGAGTACCTCTGGCGCACGCTCGACGCGGCTCGGGCGCGCCGGGGCTTCCTGGTGCGGGAGAAGACCGGAGAGGAGATCCGCTAGGCGACCGCGACCGCCGCGATCAGCTCTTCCGCGACGCGCTCGATTTCCGCGTCCGTGAGCTGCGGAAACATCGGCAGAGCGAGAACTTCCTTTGCCGCCTTCTCGGCCTGGGGGAAATCCCCCTCCCGGTACCCGAGGTCTCCGAAGCACTCCTGAAGGTGGAACGGAACCGGATAGAAGATCGCGGTCGAAATGCCGCGCTCTGCGAGCCGCGCGCGGACGCGGTCCCGCTCGCGCACGCGCACGACGTACTGGTGGAAGACGTGGCGCCGCCCGGCCGCGACGGCGGGAACGACGATCCGTCCGGCGACCTCCGCGTCCCAGAGGAGCTCGCCGTACCGCGTCGCGATCGCGATCCGACGGTCGGTCCACTTCTCCAGCTGCGGCAGCTTCGCCAGGAGGACCGCCGCCTGCAACGTGTCCATCCGGAAGTTCCCGCCAACGCGGGCGTGGTAGTACCTCTCCGTCTCCCCTTCCCCGTGCATGCGCAGCGTCCGCACGAGACGGGCGAGCTCGTCGTCGTCGGTCGTGACCGCCCCGGCGTCCCCGGCCGCGCCGAGGTTCTTCGTCGGGTAGAACGAGAATGCCGCGAGTCTCCCGAGAACGCCGACTTTCCGGCCGCGGTACGTCGCGCCGACCGCCTGGCAGGCGTCCTCGACGATCGGGATCTCTCCCGCGACCTCGCGGAGCGGGTCCATGTCCGCAGACTGTCCGTAGAGGTGGACCGGCATCACTGCCTTCGTTCGCGGAGTGATGGCCCTGCCGAGGTGATCCGGATCCAGGTTGAACGTCGCCGGATCGATGTCGGCGAAGACGGGCTTCGCGCAGAGACGCGCGACCACGCCCGCGGACGCGAAAAAGCTGAAGGGCGAGGTCACGACTTCGTCTCCGGGGCCGATCCCGAGCGCCATCAGCGCGACGAGCAGAGCGTCCGTGCCCGAGGAGACGGCGAGGGCGTGCCGGGCGCCCACGAGGTCGGCGAACGCCTTCTCGAACGACCCGTTGACGGGACCGAGGATGAAGCGGCCGGACGCAAAGACGTCTTCGACCGAAGACGCGATCTCCCGCTTCAAGCCGTCGTCGTAGCGCGTGAGGTCGAGGAGGGGGACGGTGGCGGGGCGTTTCACCGCCCGCATATTACCGGGCGAAAAAAGAGGGCCGGCCGTGCACCCTGCGACGGCCGACCCTCGGAGGGCCGTCCTCAGCGCGGCCCTTTCCGGCGCGTCGCGCAGACGCCGTTGTCCCGGAGGGCCGTGAAGTTCGCGAGCTGATCGGGGTTCAGAAGCGCCTGGAATCGGGTCAGGAACTGATCGTGCGCGGCGCGGATCTCGACGGCGACCGCATGGTCGGCGATGACGAGACGGCCGATCGCCGCGGGGTCCGGTGTTTCCGCCTCGAGCGCCGCTTCGATCTGATCGTGGTAGCTCCGCCGCTCCCCGAAGAGCGGCTGAAGCGTCGAGATGACGTCCTGGCGCAGCGCGCCGAGCGAGGCCTTCTGGACGTCCGTCAGCCCGAGCGCGTCGAGGCAGGCGCTGGACAGTCCGCCTTTCGCCGCGCCCAGTGCGCCGAAGCCTTCCGGACGGCCGCCCGGGTGGCCGGTCGTCTGGGCCGGAAGCGCCACGGCGACAAGCAATGCAACGAGGACGACGGGGATTGATCTCTTCATGTCGAAATCTCCTTTGGCGCCCCTGGCCGGGGGCTGACGATCGATCGCGGTGTAGCACTCGGAGGAGGCGGAGTAAGAGTCGCGGCGTCTCGCTCTTCGGGTCGATCCGGCGTGGCCTTCTCGGCCGAACCTGCGTCGCCGATCGCAAGCGCGATCGGCAGGAGAGTCAACACGGCGGCGAGGCCCACGAGCGAAGCCGCCAGGACGGGAGGGATGAAATCGAGCGGGTGTCTCTTCACGCATCGGAGAGTACGGTTCCCCTCCAGGGGGGTCGTCACGTGGGGGAAAAAGATGTGTAAGGGATGTAAGAGAGCGGGCTGGACCAGCGGCTCCGCGGCTCAACCCGCGAACTTGTATCCCAGCCGGTGAACGGTGAGGATGAACTCCGGGTGGCCCGCGTTGCGCTCGAGCTTCTGCCGCAACGACGAGACGTGCACGTCGACGGTGCGCGTGACCGGCATCGAATCGTAGCCCCACACGTTGTCCAGGAGCTCGTCGCGCGTCAACAGGTCGCCGCGGTGCGAGATGAAGTATCCGAGCAGCTTGAACTCGAGCGCGGAGAGGGCGACCGGGCGGCCTCCCCGGAGCACTTCGGCGCGCCGAAAATCGACGCGGACGTCCCCGAACGCGTAAGTCCCGTTCACGGTCGTCGCCGGCGACTTCCCGCGGCGCAGCAGCGCCTCGACGCGGGCGAGGAGCTCGATCATCTCGAACGGCTTCGTCAAGTAGTCGTCGGCGCCGAGCTTCAGGCCGACGACGCGATCGACGACCTGGGAGCGGGCGGTCAGCATCAGGATCGGGGTCTGCACGCCGCTCTGTCGAAGATCGCGGCAAACGTCGAACCCGCTCTTGCCGGGCAGCATTACGTCGAGGATCAGAAGATCGGAAAACGCCGCCGCGGGGTGCGCGAGCGCCTGCTCCCCGGCGCCGACCGACTCGACGTCGTATCCCTCCGCGACGAGCCGGTCCGTCAGGGTGGTTACCAGGCTGGGCTCGTCCTCGACGAGCAGGATTCGGCGGGGCACATGATCCCGAGTCGACGCGGAGCGTGCGCCGTTCTTCACGACGCGGAGCTCTCATCGCCGGCCGCGGCGGGCGCCGCCGGCAGGCAGACGACGAACCGGGCGCCGGAGCTTCCGCCGTTCGACTCGACCGTCACCGAGCCCCCGTGCGCCTCGACGATCGGCCGGACGAGCGCGAGACCGAGCCCGCTGCCCGTCGCTCCCGTGGCCGCGGAATCGTCCCCCCGGTAGAACGGCTCGAAGATCCGCGAGCGCTCGGACTCGCGCACGCCAGGTCCGTGGTCCTCGACGAGGATCGCCACCTCCGGACGGCTCCCGTTCGGCACGGTCTCGGCCCGCACGCGCATCCACCTCTCCGAACCGCCGTACTTGATCGCGTTTTCCATCAGATTCCGGAGCGCGCGCCCGAGAGCTTCCGTGTCGGCGAGAATCGGCGGCAGGTCCTCCGCGACTTCCCTCTCGATCCGGATGCCGCGTTGCTCCGCGGCCAGCGCGCACTGCGCCAGCGCGGCGTCCACGATCGCTTCGACGCTCGCCGGACGCATCCGGTAGTGGCGGCGGCCGGACTGGATACCGGCGAAATCGAGGACGCTCTTGACCATGTCGGAGAGCCGGCGTCCCTCGTTGGCGATCAGAGAGCCGTACCGGCGAACGTGCTCTTCTCCGTTCACGACGCCGTCGGCGAGGTTCTGACCCGCCGATCGGATCGCGGCCAGGGGCGTGTGCAGCTCGTGCGATACGGACGCGACGAAATCGATCTGCTGGCGAGCGAGCCGCTCGGCGCGCCGGGCCGACGCGACGGTGAGCCCGACCGCACCGGCAAGGATACCGAGGATCCCCAGGCCGACGGCGAGGTTGCGCCGCCGCGCGCGCGCGACGGCAGCGTCGAGCGATCCGTCCCGGTGAGCGACCACGAGCCTCCATCCCCCGACCGGGCGTCTCTCACCGACCGCTCGCGGACCGAACCGCCAGTCCGGAGGCAGCCGCGACGGGGGCGGCGGACCCCCGCCGGGGCCGACCCGGGCATCCGGGGAGGCCGGGGGGCGACGGGCCGCCTCCGATCTCCGTTGTTCCGAGAACATGCGAAAACTGAGCAGATCCGCGGTTGCGTCCCACCGGCCGGCAGAGATCCGCGCACCCGGACCGGAGACATAGATCGGATGCACAGGATCACCCCGCCGGAAAACGGCGAGATCGTAATCCTGGAGCCTCCCTCTGCCGAAGTACTGGCGCGTCAACTCGGGGAACAGGTCGCGCTTCAGGCCGGCCAGGTCCAGTCGGAGGATCACGAACCGGTTCGAGCCGGAAGGCGTTGCCTGGCCGCGCCGGAAGAGACGTCGGTCGGAGACGATCAACGCGGGAACGTCCGGATCGATCGGGGAGAAACGGGGCGCGTTCTCCGGGCTCGCTTCGGCGCGCTTCGCGAGGCGTTCGTGAATCGCGGAGAGCTCCGACGGCCACGCGACGGTCTCGAGGTGAAGGCCCGCCGGGTCGAACCGGGTCAACGTGAAATCGCCGTCGGTTTCTTCGGCGAGGTAGACGGCGCCGACGAGGCTCTGGAGGCCGGACCGAGCGCAGCGCTGCCAGGAGGAGGCGAACCAGCCGCGCGTCGGTTCCCCGGGGTCCGGCCAGGGTGCGAAGCAGGCGACTACGTGGCCGACTTCCCGATCGAACTCGGCGGCAAAGCCGTAGGCGGCCGCGGCGAGGCTCGCCTTCGCGCGGTCGCGCTCCGCGTCGGCGACCTGATCGAGCCACCGGTACTGCAGCGTCCCGAGAACCACCAGCAGGACGGCGAGCGCCGCGGCCGCGCCGAGCGCGACTCGGGGGCTGTCGAGGCGAACCATTCTCCGAGTCTACGGCGCGTCCGGCCCGACCGCCTCGGGGGCGCCCAGAACTTACAAGCGTTACAAAACAATTTCGGCGCGTTGAAGACCCCGGGGGGGCCTTCGCTAGCCTCGGATCGGAGGGACTTCTATGGGGCACGCTCGAGCATTCGGCGCCGTCTTCGGGGCGCTCATTCTTCTCGCCGCTCCGGGCGGACGAGCGGTCGCGGGCGGACCGAGCGATCTGTCGGGTCGGTGGAAGTTGAACCACGACCTGTCGGAGGACCCCGGCGAAAGGATGCGCGAGGCGGGTCGCGGGGGCAGCGCACCTCGTGGTGGACGCGGCGGCTTCGGGAGCGGAAGGCGCGGCCGTTTCGGCGGAGGACGAGCCGCACCGGAGGGGGAAGAGAGCCCGCGCCCCTCCTTCGATCCGGAGTCGGTCGAGACCCTCTCGATCGTTCACCACGACCCGGAGCTGAAGATCATCGACGCCTTCGGCCGCGAGCACGCTCTCTCGACCGACGGCCGCAGGGTCGAGGAGGAACGATCCGCCGGTACGGTAAAGATGCGCGCCGAGTGGAAGGACGGCCACGTGGTCGTGACGAGCGCGCCGGAGCACGGTCCGAAGATCGTCGAGACTTACGCCGTGACGGCCGACGGCTCGGCCCTGACGGTCACGACGAAGATCGAGAACCGCGGCCGCTCCTTCGAATACCGTCGGGTTTACGACGCCGTGAGATAGGACGCATTTCCCGTTTCCCGTCTCCCGTTTCGCGTCGCAAGAGGTGCGCCGTGAATCCGTCGGTGCTCTCGTCGGGAAGCAGACGAAACCGGGCTCCGGAGACGAACGGGCGGAGCGCTTCGGGCGGCTCGATCCCGGCGAGAGCGAGCCCGGGCCGCTCCGCCAGCACCTCCTCGACGACACGCTCGTTCTCCTCAGCCTCCAGGCTGCAGGTCGCGTAGAGGAGATACCCGCCCGGCGCGAGGAGGTCCGCCGCGCGAGCGAGAGCGCGCGTCTGCGTGCGCGCCAGCTCGTCGATCGCCGCGGGGGTCACCCGGTATCGGATTTCCGGGTTCTTCCGCAACGTTCCGGTTCCGCTGCACGGGGCGTCGAAGATCACGCGATCGAATTGCCCGGCCTTAAGCGGCGGCTCGAGGAAGTCGGCCGCCACGGCGCGTGCCTCCGTCATGCCGAGCCGGCGCGCGTTGTCCACGAAGCGCCGGAGCCGTCCGGTCGAGCGGTCGAGCGCCAGAGCGCGCCGCGCCCGGCCGAGCGCGAGAGCGGCGAACGTCTTGCCTCCCGGCGCCGCGGCGAGGTCGACGAGGAGATCCCCGGGCGGGATGAGGAGCGAAAGGGCCTGCGCCCCGACGTCCTGCACGGTGAAGTGTCCCGCGGCGAGAAGCGGCGAGCGCAACGGATTCCCGGCGGTCACGGTGAGACCCAGAGGGGAGAGAGCGGAGGTCTCCGTCTCGACCCCCTCCTCCACGAGGGCAGCGCGAAGCGCTTCGCGGTCGGTGCGGTGCGGGTTGACGAGAAGGTCGATCGCGGAGGGCGCGTTGTCCGACTTCAGGATGCGGCAGGCCTCGGCGCGGCCGAATCGCTCGACCCAGCGCTTGACGAGGAACTCGGGATGAGAGCTCGCACGCGCGAGCTCCGCGGTCGAGCCCGCAGGAGCCGGCGTCGGCGGCGCGGGGCGCTCCGCCAGCCGGCGCAGAACGGCATTCACGAGCTTCGCGGCGCGATCTCCCCCGCTCGCCCGCGCCTGCCGCACGGCCTCGTCCACCGCGGCGTACGCGGGGATCCGATCCAGCCGCCGGATCTGGTACAGCGCGACCTCGAGGATCTCGCGGAGGTCTTTCTCGAGACGCGCGAGCGGCGCGCGCGACACCGACGTGAGCTCGGCGTCGAGCGGCCCGCGTTGCCGCAGGACTCCATAGACGATCTCGCGCAACAGGTCGCGGTCGGCCGGCGAGAGATCCGCCTCGCGGGTCGCGAGCAGAGGAGGAACTTCGGCGCCGCGACGCAGCGCCTGCCGCAGGATCTCGACCGCGCGCACGCGGACGGCGGACGCCCGGCGCGAGGACATCAGGACGCCGGTTCGAACCGCGCCGGACGAAACGGGATCCCGCGAAGGAACTCGCTCCCCGAGACCGGCCGCCGGCCGGCGCGCTGCACCGTTTTCAAGAGGATCGCGGTCCCGCGCCCGGCCGCGACCAGCGGCTCGCCGAGCTCCTCCCAGATCAGGCCGGGCTGCCGCGCGGAGATGATCCTCCCGGCGGGCTCGAGCTCGAGGAGCTTGACCCGCTCCCCACCGAGGGTCGCGTGGAGTCCGGGCCACGGCGTGAACGCCCGCAGCCGGCGGTCGATGACGGTCGCCGACTCGTTCCAGTCCACCCGGGCGTCCTCGCGCCGGATCGGCCGGCTCAGGGTCGGTTCGCCGACCTGAGGTCGGGGAACGAGCGAGCCTCGCTCGAGACCGCGCAGCGTCTCCACGAGCAGTTCGGCGCCCTCGCGGGCCAGGCGTTCGGAGAGCGACGCGGCGGTCTCGCGAGCGCCGACCAGCGCGCGCCGCTCGAGATAAAGCGGACCGGCGTCGAGGGCCGGCACGATGCGCATCGTGACGACGCCGGTCTCGCGGTCGCCCGCGAGAATCGCGGCGGGAATCGGCGACGCGCCGCGGTGGCGCGGCAGGAGAGAGGCGTGCACGTTGACGCAGCCGAGAGGCGGCAGGTCGAGGACCTCGTCGGGAAGCAGTTTCCCGTAGGCGACGACGGCGATCGCATCCGGCCGGACGGCGGCGAGGCGCTCGAGGAAGTTCGTGTTGCCGCGAAGGCGCTCGGGCTTCTCGACCTCGATGCCGCGGTCCCTGGCGAGCTCGCCGACGGCGGACGGACGCGGACGGCTGCTCCTTCCGACGGGACGGTCCGGCTGGGTGACCACGAGGGGGACGTCGAACCCCGCGTCGATCAGAGCCTGCAGCGACGGCACCGCGAACCGCGGAGTCCCGAAGAAAACGACGCGCATCCTGCGTCGAAGCCTACTTTGAACCTTGAACTCTGAACCGATTACCTCGGCTGCTGGTCCACCTCTTCGAAGTAGTCGTCGGTCACGAGGACCTCGCGGGGCTTGGAGCCCCGCTGCGGCCCGAGCAGCCCGTCCCGGGTCATCATGTCGATCAGCTTTCCGGCGCGGGAGAAGCCGACGCCCATCCGGCGCTGCAGAAACGAGATGGAAGCCATCTTCTCGCGGACCACGAGGCGGGCGGCTTCGTCGTAGAGCGGATCGCTCTCGTCTCCGGCGTCCTCGCGGCGCTCGACCTCGGACCGGTCCTTCGTGATCGCCTCGTCGTACTGCGGGGTCACCTGTTTCTTCAGAAAACGCACGAGCCCGGCGGTCTCCTGCACCGACACGTAGGCGCCGTGGACCCTCCTCAGGCGCGAGGTCCCCGGTGGGAGGAAGAGCATGTCGCCCCGGCCGAGCAGGCGCTCGGCGCCGTTTCCGTCGAGGATGACGCGCGAGTCGACCTTGGACGAGACCTTGAATGCGATGCGCGAGGGCAGATTCGCCTTGATGACCCCGGTCAGGATGTCCACGGACGGGCGCTGCGTGGCGACCACGAGGTGGATACCGACGGCGCGCGCCTTCTGCGCGAGCCGCACGATTCCCTCCTCCACTTCCTTGGGCGATGTCATCATCAGGTCCGCCAGCTCGTCGATGACGATCACGATGAGCGGCATCGGCTCGAGCTTCAAGTCCGGATCCTCGGGATGCTGCGCGCGAAACTCGGCGACCGCTTTGGGATCCTGGATGGCGGCGTTGTACTGCTCGGCGTTGCGGACGAATTGCTCGCCGTTTCGCATCTGTCCGAAGTCGGACAGCCGCTGGAACCGATCTTCCATTTCCGCGACCGCCCACTTCAGGGCGTTCGCCGCCTTCTTCGGCTCGATGATGATCGGATGGATGAGGTGTGGAAGCCCCTGGTAGATCTCGAGCTCGACCATCTTCGGGTCGATCAGGATCAGCTTGACCTCGTCGGGCCTCGCCTTGAAGAGGATCGACGTGATGAGAGCGTTGATGGCGACGCTCTTTCCCGAACCGGTCGTCCCGGCGATCAGGAGATGCGGCATTCCCCGAAGGTCGTCCACCACCGGTTCGCCGTGGATGTCTTTCCCGAGCGCCAGGGTGAGGAGCGAAGGCGAAGACTGGAATCGGTCGGACTCGACGACGTCGCGGAGCGAGATGATCTCCCCTCCGCCGGGATTCGGGACCTCGATGCCCACGCTCGAGCGGCCGGGAAGCCGCTCGATGCGGATCGATTCCGCCGAGAGCGAGAGCGCGAGATCCTCGGAGAGTCCCATCACCTGGTTGACTTTGATTCCCGCGGCCGGCCGGAACTCGTACGTCGTCACGACCGGGCCCGGGTGGTACTCGATCACCTCTCCCTCGACGCCGAACTCGGCGCACTTCGCCGCGATCGAGCGTCCCGTATCGGCGAGCGTCTTGCGGTCGATGCCGCCGGCGCTCTCGCGTTTTTCGAGAAGCGACAGCGGGGGGTACGTGTAACCGTCCACGGAGATCGGGAGCTTCTGCTGCGGAGGCGGCCCCGACGCCTTCCTCTTCGGAAAGGGTGCGGCCGCCGCAGGCCGCGCAAGGTCCGCGGATTTCTTCGTGATCGAGAACCGGCCGGGCCCCGGCAGCTCTCGCAGAAACGGCCCGGTGTCATCGGCGGCGAAGGGAACGTCCTCGAGCGAGATCGCCCCTTCCCGCTTGGCCTTCTCGAGATGCTTGGCGACGACCGTGCGGCGCAGCCGCTCCTTGGTGCGACTGTCGCGGCTGCGCGCCCATTGCAGGCGCGATTTCGAGAGCAGAGCAACGAGCTTTACCCGCAGCCCGAAAAAGACGTCGGCGAGAGAGACCTGCGTCGCGAGCGGGATCGCGATCAGGATCAGGGTCAGGACGAGGAGGACCGCGCCCGTCGTGCCGAGCCGGGAGCGGGCCGCGTCCGAGACCGCGCGGCCCACGATTCCGCCCGCCTCGCCGTCCTCCCCCGAGATCGGGCGGCGGCCGAAAGCGAGAGACAGGAGCGCGGGGACCGCCAGGAAGAGCAGGGTGAAGCCCACCGCCTTCGACCCGCGATTTTCGAAGGGGCGCGACGCGAACCTCCGGACGCCCCAGAAGGCCAGGATCACCGGCACCGTCCAGGCGGCGAAACCGAGCGTCTGGTAGAGCGCCGCGGAAAGGGATGCGCCGAAACCCCCGATCCAGTTCACCGGCGACTCCGCCTCTCCCGTCGTCAACGAGAACAGGTTGGGATCGCGGGGATCGTAGGAGTACAGCGAGAGTGCAGCGAGCACCCCGGCGAGCAGCAAAAGGACGCCCAGGGCCTCGCTCGCGGCCCGGCTCCGGAAGAAACCGCCTCCTTGCAAGTCGCTTCATTATGAGGCAAACGCTCGCGGGCGCTACCGTGGCCTAAGCTGTCACCCATGAAGAAGAAGAGGGTTCTCTTTCTCTGCACGGGCAACGCCGCGCGAAGCCAGATGGCCGAGGCGCTCGCGCGCGCCGACCACGGCGATGTCCTCGATCCGGTGTCCGCGGGATCCCGCCCGGCGGGCTTCGTCCACCCACTCGCGGTGGAGGCGATCGAAGAGCTCGGAATCTCGATGGACGGCGCTCGGTCGAAGGGAGCGGCCGAGTTCCTCCGTCAGAAGTTCGACGTCGTCGTCACCGTCTGCGATTCCGCGGCGCAGGATTGCCCGACGTGGCCGCGCGCGAAACGGGTCGAGCACTGGCCGATCGTCGATCCATCCTACGGGCCCGACGACCCCCTGACGCGTCCCGCCCGATTTCGCGAAACACGAGACGAGCTCCGGCGCCGGATCGACGAGCTCGTGAAAACGCTCTGATCCGTGACAGGCTGGGCTGGCGTAAAAAAGGCGCAACTGCTAGTCTCCGGGTGTGCTGCGGCGAGTCTCGAATCCACCGAATCCCTGGGCCGAAAACGAGGTCGAGTGGCTGGGCGAGCCGCCCCCCGCCGAGCTCGAGGTCTACGAGGAGGAGGTCAAGCGCGCGCTCGCCGAGAACGACAGCCCGGACGTGGGGTTTCGATGGAGTCTGAACCCGTACCGCGGATGCTTCCACGGTTGTGGATACTGCTACGCCCGCTCGAGCCACCAGTACTGGGGCTTCGGGGCGGGTTCGGACTTCGATCGGAAGATCGTCGTCAAGACGAACGTCGCCGAGAAGCTCCGCGAGGACTTCCTTCGACCGTCCTGGAAGGGCGAAATCGTCGCTTTCTCCGGCAACACGGACTGCTATCAGCCCCTCGAGGCGGTTTACGGGCTGACGCGAAAGTGCCTCGAGGTCTGCCGCGAGTTCGGCAACCCGGTCGGTCTCATCACGAAGGGCGCCTTGATCCGCCGCGACATCGGCCTCCTCGCCGAAATGTCCCGACGCACGGGGGTCTCGGCGACGCTCTCGATCCCGTTCGCCGACGACGCGACCGGCCGTGCCATCGAGCCGGGCGCGAGTCTCCCTTCCCAGCGATTCGAGACGCTGAGGATGCTTTCCGACGCCGGGATCCGGACGGGCATCGGAATCGCGCCGGTCATTCCGGGTCTGAACGACAGCCACGTCGCCGAGCTGCTCGAACGCGCCAAGTCCGCCGGCGCGCGACGGGCGTTCCTCATTCTCGTCCGCCTGTCCGGCCAGACCCTCCCCGTATTCGAGGAGCGGCTCGCGGAAGCCTTCCCCGAGCGGGCCCGCAAGATCTTCCACGCGATCGAGGAGATGCGCGGCGGGAAGCGTAACGAGACCGCATTCCACGATCGAATGGTCGGGCGCGGCCCCCGCTGGGAGGCGATCGAGACGCTCTTCGAAGCACAGTGCCGCCGGCTCGGCCTGAACACGCGCCACGGTGACTCCGAAGGCGACGAGGACGACGGCCATGGAGAGCCGCCGTCGCCTTTCCGGCGCCCTTCCGCCCAGGGAGCACTCTTCGGGGACTAGAGTCTTCCCGTCGGCGAGAGGCCGCGGAGGTGAGTGACATGCGGGTCGGAGTTCTCACGGGGGGAGGAGACGCGCCCGGGTTGAACGCCGTGATCCGGGCAGTCGTGCGCAAAGGCGAGAAGGCGTACGGCGACGTCTTCACGGGGTTCGCGGACGGGTATCGAGGATTGATCGAGGGAAAAGCTCTCTCCTTGACCTCGGAGGGCACGCGGGGACTCCTCCCCCGAGGCGGCACGATCCTCGGGACCTCGCGCACGAATCCGTTCAAGGTCGAAGGGGGGCCCGAGAAAGTCGAGGCGACGATCGCCCGGCTCGAGATCGACGCCCTCATCGCCATCGGTGGCGAGGACACGCTCGGGGTGGCGCTGAAATTGTCCGAACGCGGGATCCGCGTCGTCGGCGTGCCGAAGACGATCGACAACGATCTCTCGGGGACCGAGGTCACGTTCGGGTTCGACACCGCCGTCCAGATCGCGGTGGACGCGATCGACCGGTTGCACACGACAGCGGAGTCGCACAACCGCGTGCTGATCTGCGAGGTCATGGGCCGGCACGCGGGATGGATCGCGATCCAGGCCGGGATCGCCGGCGGCGCGGCTTACATTCTCGTGCCGGAGCGGGAGTTCGACATCGCCCGCGTCTGCGACAGCCTCGTGGAGCGGCACGACAAGGGCCGTTACGCTTCGATCATCGTCGTCGCGGAAGGCGCGCAGCCCAAGGAAGGCTCGATGGTCGTGCAGTCGGGCGAGACCGACGAGTTCGGGCACGTGCGCCTCGGTGGCATCGGCGAGGTCCTCGCCCGCGAGATCCGGCAGCGGACCGGCTTCGACACCCGGGTGACCGTGCTCGGCCATGTGCAGCGCGGCGGAACGCCGACCGCGTTCGACCGGGTTCTCGCGACCCGGTTCGGAATCGCCGCGATCGACGCCGTCCACGAGGGTGCGTTCGGTTCCATGGTCGCGCTCTCCGCTTCGAAGATCGTCCGCGTGGCGCTGGCGCAGGCGGTCGGGAGACTGAAAACGGTCGATCCCGACCTGCTCGAGGTCGCGGAGGTCTTCTACGGCTGAGTGATCAGGAACCCGCGCCGTGCTCCGCTTCGGTTGCGCGACGAGGAGGCCGGATGCGGGCCCGTCCTCGCGCCTTCGCAGCCAGGCGGTCCGCGGTCACGTAGAACGCCGGTACGACGAGGAGCGACAGGACGGTGGAGACGACGAGACCGCCGATGACCGCGATCGCCATCGGCGTGCGGATCTCCGAACCGGATCCGAGTCCGAGCGCGGGGGGCAGCGCGGCCATCATCGTCGCGACCGACGTCATCAGGATCGGCCGCAGCCGGATCGGGCCGGCCCGCAACATCGCGTCGCGCGCTCCGAGCCCCTCCGCGCGCGCCTGGTTGGCGTAGTCGACGAGGATGATCGAGTTCTTCTTCACGATGCCCATCAGCAGCAGGAGACCGATCATGCTGAAGATGTTCAGGCTCTTGCCCGCGATCGAAAGCGCGAACGCCGCGCCCGCGATCGACAGCGGCAGGATCGTGAGGACGGTGACCGGGTGCAGGAACGAGTTGAACTGCGAGGCGAGCACCATGTACGCGACGAGGATCCCGAGAACGAGGGCGAAGAGCAGGCTCGACATCGAATCGCGGAACGCCACGCTCGCCCCTCCGAGCACGGCGCGATAACCCACCGGCATTCCCTTCGCGAGCTCCTCGACCTTCGCGATCGCCTCGTCCTGTGAGTGGCCCGGAGCGATGTTTCCGAAGACGGTGA
>Ga0075423_10002926_pt1 | contig 15659 bp, 15 predicted proteins | sample SoiMethybrSBSTD2_FD_80114 | JGI IMG/M metagenome (GOLD analysis project Ga0075423, IMG submission 80114) | Bulk soil microbial communities from a Populus tree surrounding site in Tennessee, USA - Soil MetaG P. TD hybrid SBSTD2 | ecosystem: Environmental > Terrestrial > Soil > Tree plantation...
ATGGTGCTTGGCCGGGCGGCCCGCCGCTTCCAGGAGGAGGTCACCCCGATCGCCGAGGACATCTCGGCGTTGTCCGACCGCGCATCCAACCGCTCCCGGGGCCTGTCTCGAGGCCCGAGCTCCGGCCGCTGATCGCGGCCGGGGGTACGATTGGGCACGCAGGGCCGAACGTGTGCCCGTGACCCCGGAACGCTGACGAGATGCTCAACATCGGGCCGCAGGAACTCCTGATCATCCTGGTCATCGCGCTGTTGGTGGTCGGGCCCCAGCGCCTGCCCGAGCTCGGGCGCTCGATCGGCCGGGGGCTGCGCGAGCTCCGCAAGGCCCAGGACGAGGTCCGGCGGACGATCCAGGTCAATCTCGACGAGCCCAACGGCGACGGGGGCACGCGCCCCAAGAGCCGTCCGGCCCCGAACGCCGCGCCCTCCTCGGGCGTTCAGGACCCGACGCCCACGGCCGGGGAGACGCCGTCGGCCGACGATGTCCGCGAGATCTCGCGTTCGCTCGGTCGCAGCCTCGGCCAGCTCCGCAAGGCGCGCGAGGAGGTGCAGCGCTCGTTCCGCGTGGATCTCGACGCCCCGACGCCGACGCCGCCGCCGCCGAAGACGAGCTCGCCGCCGGCCCCCAACGGCGACGTGCCGGACGCCCGGCGCGGCGCCCCGGGGGCCGGACCCGACTCGGACGACCCCGCCCGAGGGTGAGCGCGATCCGACGATGAAGCTCATCCCGGACCGCCTGCGACGGCGTTCCGAGCCGAACCCCGACGGGACGATGTCGCTCGTCGACCACCTGTCGGAGCTCCGGCACCGGCTGATCGTCTCGATCGCCGCGATCTGCGTCGGTGGAGTGTTCGGCTGGTTCCTGTTCGACGCCGTGATCGACCTGGTGCTGAACCCGTACTGCGACTACTACCAGACCGTCCCCCCACGCCTTCGAGCGACGCCCGACTGTGCCCTGTACTTCTCTGGGGCGCTCGAGCCGATGCTCATCAAGCTGAAGCTCGTGCTGTTCCTCGGGCTGTTCTTCGCGTTGCCGGTGGTGCTGTACCAGCTGTGGGCGTTCATCGTGCCGGGGCTCACCAAGCGGGAGCGAAGGATGGCGATCCCGTTCGTCGTGTGCTCGGTCCTGCTGTTCGTGCTGGGGGCCCTGATCGCGTACTGGACGCTCCCAAAGGCCCTCAACTTCCTGCTCGGGTTCGCCGGGCAGGGGTTCGCGCCCCTGCTCACCGGGGACCGGTACCTGACGTTCGTGATGCTGGTCGCGCTGTCGTTCGGGCTGGCGTTCGAGTTCCCGATCGTGCTGATCTTCCTGCTGCTCGCCGGGGCCGTGACCACCCGGCAGCTGCGGGACTGGCGGCGGGGGGCGATCCTGGGCATCGCCGTGTTCGCTGCCATCATCACCCCGAGCTCGGACCCGTACACGATGCTGGCGATGACCCTGCCTATGGTGCTGTTCTACGAAGCCGCTATCATCGTTGGCCGTCTCCTGAAGCGATAGGTGGTTCCGGCATGGCGATCAAGGGCAAGAGCAAGGGTCGCAGCGCGCGGTCGGTGACGCGCGGGCCCAAGCCCGTCTTCACGCCCGTCAAGAAGCCCCTGCTCGCCAAGCGAGAATTCTGGCTCGTCGTGGCGGGCGTCCTGGGCGTGGTGATCGTGGGGGCCCTGGTCGTCGGGTTCATCGCCCAGCGCAACGCCAGCGCGCAGGACGACCTCGAGGCGCGGATGCGCAGCACGATGAGCCAGTACCAGGGGGACGTCGAGTCGATCCTGTCGCAGATCGGGCAGGCGAATCCACCCTCGGGCTTCAACGCCTTCCCGGACTTCACCAAGGCGATCACCGACCTGCAAAACGGGACCCCCGGCGCCCAGACCGATCCCGCGTCGCTGAAGCAGGCCGCGAGCGACACGATCGCGAAGGCCAAGAGCGCGCTCAAGGCCTTCGATCAGATCGCCGAGGACAAGCTGATCCGGGACAAGGGCTTCTCCCGGGACTTCGTGCTGTACATCATCAACTCGAAGGGGAACTTCGTCCGGGCGATGGAGCTCTACCGCGAAGCCGGGGAGCTGCTGACCCTGGCCGCCGAGGCCGACGGCACCCAGCGCGACCAACTCGTCGCGCGGGCCGCGGCGATCACCGGCATCGCCAACGAGATCTTCGGGCGCGCGTACTCCGATTACATCGAGGCCCAGACCGAGGCGGGTACGTTCGCGCCGCCGGCGCCGGTCCCCGGGCTTCCGACCCCCACCGGCGCCTCGTGACCGACGGCCTCCTCCTGATCCACGCGTGGCCCTTGGACGCGCGCATGTGGGACGCGCAGCGCGCGGCGGTCGGAGGCGTCCCGGTCGTGGCCCCGCACCTCCCCGGGTTCGGCGGCACCGAACCCGCCGGGGAGGTCCTGACGATGCGCGCGGCTGCCGACCGCCTGCTGGCCGAGCTCGACGCGGCCGGCATGGAGCGCGCCGTCGTGTGCGGCCTGTCGCTGGGCGGCTACGTGGCGTTCGAGGTGTGGCGGACCGCCCGGGACCGGGTTGCCGGCCTCGTGCTCGCCAACACGCGGGCCGTGGCCGACGCGCCCGAGGGCGCCGAGGGACGCCGGGCGCTCGCGGCACGGCTGCGTTCGGAGGGCAACGTCTTGGCGGACGAGCCCCCACCGCTCCTGGCCGAGGACGCGTCCGAGGACCTGAAGGGGCGCGTCCGGGGCTGGATCGCGGACCAGCCGGCAGAGGCGATCGCGGCCGCGGCGCTCGGCATGGCCGAACGCCCGGACTCGACGCCGGACCTGGCCACGATCGACGTGCCGACCCTGGTGATCACCTCCACGGCCGACCGCCTGATCCCGCCCGCGGTCACGACTGAGATGGCAGGCCAGATCCCGGGTGCGCGCCTGCAGACCATCGAGGGCGCCGGCCACCTCTCGAACGTCGAGGCCGCGGAGGCCTTCGCCGAGGCGCTCCAGGAGCACCTCGAGCTCTGCGGCATCGGCTGAGCCCTCGTCCCGGGAGAACCCGAACCCGACCGTAGACTCGGTCACGTGACCGCCCCCGACCGCTTCGCCGCGCGCTATCCGTTCGCCCTGGACTCGTTCCAACTCCGGGCCATCGAGGCGTTGCATGCCGGTGAGTCGGTGCTGGTGGCCGCGCCAACGGGTTCGGGGAAGACCGTGGTGGCCGAGTACGCGGTCGAACGGGCGCTGGCACGCGACGGCAGGTGCTTCTACACCACGCCCCTGAAGGCGCTGTCGAACCAGAAGTTCGGCGACTTCGTGGCCCGGCTCGGAGCCGCGAAGGTGGGCCTGCTCACCGGGGACAATGCGATCAACGGCGACGCGCCCGTCGTGGTCATGACCACCGAGGTGCTGCGCAACATGCTGTACGAGCGCAGCAACGCCATCGACGAGCTCGTCACGGTCGTGATGGACGAGGTGCACTACCTCCAGGACCCGTACCGAGGCGCGGTCTGGGAGGAGATCCTCATCCACCTCCCCCTGTCGATCTCGGTGGTGTGTCTGTCTGCCACGATCTCCAACGCCGAGGAGTTCGGCGAGTGGATCGGGACGCTTCGAGGCCCCACGCGCGTCGTGATCGAGGAGAAGCGCCCGGTGCCCCTCGAACACCACTACCTCGTTGGTCGCGACCTGCACCCGATGCACGTCGAGCGTGACGACCAGCTCGTTCCGAATCCCTACGTCGTCTAGCTGGACCGAGAAGAGGTCCGATATAAGACGTACTACCGGCGCGGGTCCGGCACCCCGCAGCACCATCGCATCCCGCGCCCGCGCGAGGGCCACCGCCGCGTCTACGTGCCGCGCCGGGAGGACGTCGTCGACGTGCTCTCGGAGGAGGGGCTGCTCCCGGCCATCTACTTCGTGTTCAGCCGGGCCGGGTGCGACCGGAGCGTGCAATGGGTGCTCGGCGCGGGCATCCGCCTGACCACGAGCGAGGAGGCGGCCCGGATCCGGTCGTTCGCCGAGATGCGCGTGGCATGGATGGACGAGGCGGACCTGAAGACCCTGGGGTTCTACGACTTCGAGGAGGCGCTCGCGGCCGGGATCGCGGCTCACCACGCGGGCATGCTCCCCGTGTTCAAGGAGACGGTGGAGGAGCTGTTCGAGGCGGGGCTGGTCAAAGTGGTGTTCGCGACCGAGACGCTGTCGCTCGGTATCAACATGCCGGCGAGGTCGGTCGTGATCGAGGACCTGTGGAAGTTCCAGGGCGAGCGACACGAGCTGCTGACGCCGGGCGAGTACACGCAGCTCACCGGGCGGGCGGGGCGCCGAGGCATCGACGAGCTCGGGCACGCGGTGGTCGTGTATCAGCGTCAGGTGCCGTTCGAGCGCGTGGCGTCGCTGGCCTCCACGCGGACCTACGAGCTCACGTCGTCGTTCCGTCCCTCCTACAACATGGCCGTGAACTTGGTCCGCAACTACACACGCGAGGAGGCGCACCACCTGCTGAACTCCTCGTTCGCGCAGTTCCTGGCCGACCGCGGCGTCGTCGCGCTCGAACGCCAGCTGGAGCGCGACCGTTCGCAGCTGGCAGGCTTCCGTGAGCAGATGCGCTGCGACCTCGGAGACTTCGCCGCGTACTGGGCCCTGCGTGAGAAGGCCCAGGAGGTCCGCGAGACGTTCCGCAAGGGGCGGGACCGGGCCCGGACCGACGCGGTGCGGGAGGCGCTCGCGTCGCTGCGGCCGGGCGACGTGATCTTCGTGCCGCGGGCCCGGCGGCGGGGCCTGGCAGTCGTCGTATCCAACCGCGAAGGCCGCCCAACGGTGCTCGCGCAGGACCGGACGTTCTTCCGCCTCTCGTCGCGCGACTTCCAGGATCCACCGGCCTCGCTCACGCGCGTGCCGCTGCCGCGCTCGGGCAGCGTCCGGAGCGCGCGCTACCGGCGAGACCTGGCGGCGCGCCTCGTGGCCCTGGACGTTCGCCAGCCCAAGCGCTCTCGCGGAGACACCGACCCCCGCGTCGAGCGCGAGGCTGCCCGGTACGAGCGCGAGGCGGAGGCGCATCCGTGTCACGCCTGCCCCGACCGGCCGGCTCACGAGCGCTGGGCGATCCGCGCGTCCCAGGTCGAGCACCAGGTTCGAGGTCTCGAGCGCCGGATCCGCACGCGCACCGAGACGCTCGCGCGCCAGTTCGAGCGTGTGGTGGCCGTCCTGGACGAGCTCGGGTATGTGCAGGGCTTCGACATCCTGCCCAAGGGACTGACCCTCGCCCGGATCTACGGCGAGGGCGACGTCCTGGTTGCCGAGGCGCTGGCCGATGGGCTGCTGGAGGGGCTCGAGCCCGCAGAGGTGGCCGCGGTCGTCTCGACGATCGTCTTCGAGTCGCGGGAGCGGATCCCCAGGGCGGGGGAGATGCCGACCCCGGACTCGGCCGAGCGCTACCGCGACCTGCAGCGGATCTGGCGAACGATCCGGGGCGCGGAGGACCGCCACCAGGTCCAGCTGTGCCGGGAGCTCGAGGACGGGTTCGCCGGGTCGCTGTACCGATGGGCGCAGGGCGAGCCGCTGGAGGACGTGCTGCGCGAGAGCGACATGTCGCCGGGCGACTTCGTCCGCACGTGCAAGCAGGTGCTCGACCTGCTGCGCCAGATCCGGCAGGTCGCACCCGAGCGCTCGGCCGAGGCCGTGCGACTCGCGCACGATGCGGTGAACCGGGGGGTCGTCGCCTACACGGGAGTCTGAGCCGGCCGCCTGTAGGATGCGCGCGATGTCGTCCCCGTTCGGAGAGCTCTCGGTGATCGTCAACCCGCACGCCGGGCGCCGCCGCGTGGGGGAGGAGGTCCCCGAGCTCGAGCGCACCCTGCGGTCGCGAGACCTGCCCTACCGGCTGCTGTTCACCGGGGGCCCGGGCGATGCCACGCGGCTCGCGCGCTCGGCGCTGGAGGCCGGTGGACGGTTCATCGTGGCGGTCGGCGGCGACGGCACCGTGAACGAGGTCGTGAACGGCATGCTCGACGAGGAGGGCAAGCCGCTGGTGCCCGAGCCGGTGCTCGGCGTGGTGGCCGCGGGCAGCGGGTCGGACTTCGTCCGCACGTTCGGGTTGCCGGGTGACGCGACACGCGCGTGTCACCACCTGGTCGGTGACAACACGTATCCACTGGACGTCGGCAGGATCACCTACACGGACGTTTCCGGAGAGCGGGCGGTTCGTCACTTCGTGAACATCGCGGAGGCTGGCCTGTTCGCCGCGGTGGCCGAGCGGGCGGCGAGGATGTCACCGCGCCTGGGTCAGTCCAAGTACTTCCTGGGGTTCTGGCGGACCCTGCCGGGTTTCAAGCTCGCGAACGTCCGCGTGCAGGCCGGACGCAGGTCCTACGAGGGCCCCGCGTTCGCGGTGTTGATCGGCAACGGCCAGTACAACGGCGGCGGCATGAAGACCTCGCCGCGTTCGTATCCCGGCGACGGGGTACTGGACGTCCTGGTGTTCAAGGGTCCGAAGTCCGACGCGTTCACGATGATCCCCAAGGTGTATCGGGGCGAGCACGTGCCGCACGATCACATCGAGGAGCTGCGCGTCAAGCAGGAGCTCGTCGTGGAGTCCGACCGCGTACTACCGATCGAGGCCGACGGCGAGGTGCTCGGCGTCACCCCGATGACCGTCGAGGTGATCGCGCAGCCGATCATGATGAAGCTGTGAGCGCCTCCACCTACGCCGTGCGCCGGGCGAACGCGATGGCATCGGTCGAGGCGGCCGGCCTGGACGGGCTGCTCGTCGCACCGGGGCCCGACCTGGTCTACCTCACGGGCCACGCGCCCCCGCCCCTCGAACGCCTGACGATGCTCGTGATGCCGGTGAACGCGGACCCGCTCCTGATCGTGCCAGCGCTCGAGCGCCCGCTGGCCGAGATGGCGCCCGGCGCGCCCGGCCTGTCGATCGCCGATTGGCGCGACGCCCGGGACGACCCCTACGCGCTGGTGGCGCAGGCGCTCCGGCCCGGACGCTACGCGATCACCGATCACACGTGGGCCTCGCACCTGTTGGCGCTCCAACGGACGGCGGCCGATCGCGCGTTCGTCTCCACCGGCGAGACGCTCCCGCTGTTGCGGGCCGTCAAGGACGCGGACGAGATCGAGCGGCTGCGCGCCGCCGCGGCGGCGGCGGACGCGGTGTTCGCCGAGATCGTGGCGCTCGGGTTCGAGGGGCGCGCCGAGCGCGAGGTGGCCACGGAGCTCGCGAGGCTGCTGCAGGAGCACGGGCACCAGCGCGCCGAATTCATGATCGTGGGCTCGGGTCCGAACGCGGCCTCGAGCCACCACGAGGCCGGGGATCGGCTCATCGCGGTGGGCGACGCGGTGGTGATGGACTTCGGGGGCGTGATGGACCAGTACTGCTCCGACATCACGCGCACCGTGTTCGTCGGCGAACCCACCCCGGAGCAGCGCGAGGTCTACGACGTCGTACGGGCGGCGCAGCAGGCGGCGTTCCAGGCCGTGCGGCCGGGCGTGCAGGCGCAGGAGGTGGACCGCGTGGCCCGCGGCGTGATCGCTGAGGCCGGGTACGGCGAGCGGTTCGTTCACCGTACGGGCCACGGGATCGGGCTGGAGGTGCACGAGGCCCCCTACATCGTCGAGGGCGACGCCACGGCCCTGAAGCCCGGGATGACGTTCTCGGACGAGCCGGGGATCTACCTCGAAGGGCGGTTCGGCGTTCGGATCGAGGACCAGGTCGTGGTGACCTCCGAGGGCGCCGAACGCCTCAACGAGGCCACCCGCGAGGTGACCGTCGTCGCCTGATCTTCGGGTCATCCGGCCCGCCCCGGGCCGCGAATCACCCGCGATGCAGGAGTTCGACCTCGACCGGTACCTGCGCGCCTCCAAGCGCGTCGATCTGTCCGGCGTCGCCTGGGACCAGGTCGATCGCCACCCCCTGTCGGAGGCGGAGGCCCGGTGCCTCGCCTACATGATGGACATCGAGTCCCACACCTCCATCTACCTCCGAGACCTGCTGGCCACGCCGGCCGCGTTCGATCCGGACGTCACGGCCTTCCTGTCCTGCTGGGTCTACGAGGAGCTGTGGCACGGCGAGGCGTTCAGCCGCTTCCTCGGTGAGGCGGGGTGGAAGCTCGCCCCCGACCTCGAACGCGTAGAGGCCGACTCGCCCTATCCCTCCCGTGCGCCGCGGAACCAGTGGATCCGACGGAGGCTCGGCGGGCGCGGGCAGCTGAGCCACATCGGAACGTTGCTCGGTTCGGCGCTGATGGAGGACTTCGTCACGCTACACATGACGTGGGGCGCGGCCAACGAGCTCTCCACGCTGACCTCGTACCACCGGCTGATCGCCCGGACGCAGCATCCGGAGCTCATCAACCTGCTGAACGCGATCATCAAGGACGAGCGCCGACACTTCGCCTTCTACCGGGCGCAGTCGCGCATGCGGCTCGAGCGAAGCGCGGCGGCCCGGAGGATCACCCGGTGGGCGATGGACCACCTGTGGGCGATCGTCGGCACCGGCGTGCGCCCCCAGTCCGAGACCGATTTCATCGTCGTGCACCTGTTCGGGGACGGCGAGGGCCGCCAGGCCGCGTTCGAGATGGACCGCACGATCGCCGAGCTGCCGGGCATGGGCGGGTGCGAGATCTTCCGCCGCGCCCGGATGCAGGCGCGGGACCGGGCCGACCGGATCCCTGTTCGAGCGCCGGGGATGTGGGCCGCGATTCCCGCCTAGGTACCGGCACGGCACCTACCGCGGCCGAACCTTCGTGCCCTGCGGCGTGTCCATGACCTCCAGGCCCATCGCCTGGAGCCGGTCGCGGATCTCGTCGCTCTTCGCGAAGTCCTTGGCGGCCCGCGCCTCGTCGCGCTCGGCGATCAGCGCGAGGGCCTCCTCGGAGGGCTCGAAGGCCTCGCGCGCGAGCCGCCCGAGGTCCAGCCCGAGCAGCTCGTCCCAGGCCGTGAGCAGGGCGACCTTCTCGCCGCCGGGGATCGTGGCGCCCACGGTCTCGTTCAGCACGACGAGCGCGTGGGGCAGGTCGAGGTCGTCTGCCACGGCCTGGCGGAAGCGTGCGTCGAGAGCCTCGGCGGGCTCGGATAGCGAGTCCGATGCGGAGCCCCAGTCGGCCACCCTGCGGCGGAGCTCGGTGAGCCGGCGGTTCTGTCCCTCGAGCGCCTCCCAGTCGAAGTTCATCTCGCTGCGGTATCGGGTGCCGAAGCACAGCAGCCGGTACGCCAACGGGTCGACGCCCTGCGCGGCCAGGTCGGTGACCCGGAGGATGTTCCCGGCCGACTTGGCCATCTTCACCTTGCCCATCCGCAGGAACCCGCCGTGCACCCAGGTCGAGACCACCGGGTGGCCTACCGCGGCCTCGGACTGCGCGATCTCATCCTCGTGGTGCGGGAACTTGTTGTCGTTGCCGCCGGTGTGGATGTCGAAGCGCTCGCCCAGATGCTTCATCGACATCGCCGAGCACTCGATGTGCCACCCTGGATAGCCGTCGCCCCAGGGACTCGGCCACGTGAGCGCGCGGTTGGGGCCGGCCTTCTTCCACAGCGCGAAGTCCTCGGGGTGGCGCTTGGCCGGGTCGACCGCCACCTCCTGGCGGTGTCCGGCGCGGAGCTGGTCCAGCGTGTTGCCCGAGAGCTTGCCGTAGCCGGGGAACGAGGTGACGTCGTAGTACACGGTGCCGTCGACCTCGTAGGCATGCCCCTTCTCGATCAGTGTCTGGATGATCTTGATCATCTCGTCGATGTGTTCGGTGGCGCGTGGGTACAGGTCGGCGCGTTCGATCCCGACCAGGTCCGAGTCCTCCAGGAACGCATCGGTGTACTTCCGGCCGATCTCGGCCGCCGACAGGCCCTCGTCGGCCTCAGCGAGCTCCATCTTGTCGCGGCCGGTATCGGAGACCTCGTCGGTCATGTGCCCCACGTCGGTGATGTTCATGATCCAGCGGACACGCTGCCCTTCGAACCGCAGCGCGCGCCGGATCAGATCGCCGAGCATGAACGACCGCATGTTGCCGATGTGGATGTAGCGGTACACGGTGGGTCCGCACGAGTAGATCTTCACGGTCTCACCGTCGACGGGTGCGACCTCGTGCAGCTCACGCGTGAGGGAGTCGTACAGGCGCACGGTCACGCAAGCATAGCGTCGCCCCGCGCGACGGCCGGTCGGACCCGGAGGTGCTACCCCCCGCTCGGCCCGTCCGGGCGTGGCGGGGTCGGCGCGTGGCCGTTGCCCGAACCCGGAGGCCCGCCGTTACCGCCCGGCTGGACCCCGCCGCTCCCGTCACCGCCGCCGTTTCCGGAGACCGCGATCGGCACCTCGATCGGCTCCCGCTCGCCGAGCTCGGCCATCAGGACCTCGATCTCGTCGCCGACGAGCTCCTCGCGCTCCAGGAGGGCGTCGCGGACGCCTTCGACGACGTGGCGCTTCTGCAGGAGGAGGTTCCGAACGCTTTCGCGACACTCATTCAGCACGGCGTCCACCTCCTTCCGCCGCTCACGATCGCCCAGTGTCGCGCCGATCGCGTCCTCGAGCTGGTCGGCATCGAGGGAGGCAGAGATGAGGCTCCTTCCCATGCCATACATCCCGATGTACACGGCGGCCCTGAGCGTCGCTGCCTGGAGATCACTGCTGGGTCCGGAGGTCACCTGGCCGAACCAGATCGATTCCGCGACGTATCCCGCCAGCGAGATCTGGATGTCCGCGAGGATCTGCTTCTGGGTCGAAAGGTAGGTCTCTTCCAGGTTCTGTCGAGAGACCAGGCCCAGTGCCGACTCTCGCTTCTGGATCGTGATGACCTGGATCTGCTGCTCCTCCCGGCGGAGGGCGTACGCGGCCACGGCGTGGGCGCCTTCGTGGATGGCCACCATCTCCTTCTCACGGGGCGTGTATTCGACGGGCTGCTTGAGGCCGATCTCCTCGGAGAGCTTGGCCTGCCACAGGTCGTCCCAGCGCAGTGCGTCTCGCCCGTCCTGCAGCGCGAACAGCAACGCCTCGTTCACGACGTTCTTGATCTGGGCGGGTGAATACCCGATCGTCATGCGCGACAGCTTCTTGTAATCGATCGGCTCGTGCCGAACCTTCGCAAGGTAGTAGCGGGCGATGTCTTCACGGCCGTCGTAGTTGGGCAGGCCCACGTGGATCTTGCGATCGAATCGTCCAGGGCGCACGAGCGCGGGGTCGAGCGTCGACGCGCGGTTGGTCGCCCCGATCACCAGGATGTTGTAGAAGGGCACCTTCGGCTTTGCTCGGAACGCCAGCCGGCGGACGTGCCGCCACAGGCCGCGCGGCACCGTGAAACCGTCCATCTGGACCAGCAGCTCGTTGATGACTCCCATCCCCATGCCGCCGCCGCCCATGCCGGCGCCCATGATCAACCGATCGGTCGCTCGCTCGGACCGGGAACGATCCGTCGTCACTCCTCCTCGCGAGCCAACGGCATCGATCTCGTCGATGAAGATCACGGCCCCGCCGTACTTGTCCGACTTCACGCGGGCCTTCTTGAACAGCCTTCGCACCTTGAGGTTGCCGATCCCGATGAACATGTTCGCGAAGCCCGACCCGGTGGCGAACAGGAACGGGACGCCGGATGCTCCCGCGATGGCCTTCGCCATGAGCGTCTTGCCCGTCCCCGGCGGCCCCTCGAACAGGATGCCATGGGGCGGATAGCCGCCCATCTGCTTGAAGTCCTTGAAGCCCTCGAAGACCCGCATGACCTCCTTGGTGGCCTCGACGGCGGCGGGTTGTCCGCGGACGTCGTCGAAGGAGGTGTCGTACTCGTTCGGGTAGATCACGTAGTCGTTGCCGCGCGAGAGGAACCAGAACATCGCACCGAACTGGAGGATGATGAAGGAGATGAGGATCATCGCCTGCAACATGAACGGGCGCACCTGGTCCATCACGAGTTGGGGGTTCGACAGCGACTGCGACGGGGACAGGCCCATGAACAGCCACGTTGCGAACAGGTAGATCGCGAGCACCCACGCCGCCCGCCTCAGCCAGCGTCCGTACCGTCGGTACTGATCCATCGCGAACCTCCGGAGTGGTCTTCGGTGGTTGCCTGAGTGTACGCCCCGAGTGCTCGGAAAGGACCTCCCCAGCCCCAGACGGCCCTAGGCTGTTCGGGTGCCCAGGGACGCCTTCGCCGAACTCGAGGTCGCGCGCGAGGCCGTGCTCGCCGAGGCCGAGGAGTTCGTGCGTGGGCTCGAGCCGGCCTTGCGCGAGAGCCTGGCGGCCGGCGTCGAGCGTTTGCTGCGCGACCAGGCCGGGCATGCCGACCGGATGGACGGCCCGACGCGACGGGCGCTGAACGACGCGGTGGGCCGGGCCGCCGAGATGGGCATCGCCGAGGTCCTTCGGCGCCTCGGTGAGCCCGAGGTCTGGCTCGCGCCGCTGACCGCCCCGAACCTGCTCGTCCGGCAGGAGAGCGGGTGGTCGCCGTGGGTACCGGAGTGGCTCGCCCGGGCGTTCGGCGGCGGGAGAGACGTCCCGGCACTGGGCGACCTGGACGATCCATCCAACCGCGTCTGGGTCGCGATCTCCTCCGCGGCGCGCCCGATGGACCCCGTGCTGGAGGAGTTCGGGTTCGAGCCCGGGCGCCCGCGCCTGGGCGGCGGGCGGTTCGGGATCCAGGCCAAGAGCCTGCCGCAGCTGGATCCGACCGGGAACCTCGGGCGCCGGTGGGTCCGCTACCGCGCCGCGTACGAGCGGCTCGCGGCCCTGAACGACGCCGAGGACTAGCGGGCCGGCGGGCCGGGGTCCAGTGGCCGTCCCTCGAACGGGACCGACAGGACCACGGTGGTGCGGGTCACCACCTCGGCCTTCTCGCGGAGCCGGCGGATCAGCTCCTCCAGGTCCGCAGTCGTCCGAACGCGCACCTTCAAGATGTAGTTGGCCTCTCCTGCGACGCTGAGGCAGTCCACGACCTCGGGGACGTCGCGCACGCGGTCGGGCAGGTCGTCGGGCTGGGTGGGATCGAACGGTGTCACCGAGATCAGCGCCGTGACGAACAGGCCGAGCGCCTCCGGGTCCACGACGGCCCGGTAGCCGCGGATCGCGCCGGAGCGCTCGAGCTTGCGGACGCGCTCGTGCACGGAGGAGGCGGAGAGCCCCGCGCGGCGGCCGATGTCCGCATAGGTCGCCCGGGCGTCCTCCTGCAACGCCGCGATGATCTCCAGGTCGCGTTCGTCCACCGCCCGCGTATCGTACGGCGCCCCGAACGGCCGAGCGCCCGAACCCCCGCGCCGGCCGATTCCCCGCGACCGCGCGGTCGCGGTACAACTCCCGCGTGGCTCGTCCTCCTCGGAGCCGGGAGGACAGATGGTCGCGACAGCCTCGGCCCCCCGCGTTCGGTTCGTCCGCCTGCGCCGTGCGGGCGGCGAGCGCCGGCTCGCGATCTTGGACCCGGCCACGCGAGATCGATACGTGAGGCTCGTGGCCGCCTCGGCCGACGCGGTCGAGGCCGGGCTCTGCGACGCCGTCGTCGCCAACCGCGTCCGGTCGTGGCGCCTGGAGCCGCCCGAGCTCCGCCTGCGGCCCTGGCGGGTCGAGCGCCGGGTCTTCGCCGCGCGGCTGTCGGCCCTGGCCGCGTCCTCGGACGCGATGGCGTTCGCCGACGTTCGCAGGTGCTACCCGTCGATCTCGGCCGCGACGGTGGGTGAGGCGCTGCGGCGGGACGGGATCGGCGCCGCCGACGGACTCGAACGGTTCCTGTGCGAGCTCCAGGACGCGGGCGTGACCGGCCTGCCCGTCGGCCCAGAGCCCTCGGCCGTCCTTGCGAACGCGGTCCTCGCGCGGGTGGATCGGGCGCTCTCGGAGGCGGGGATCCAGCATCTGCGCTGGGTGGACGACCTGGTCCTCGCCGCCAAGGACCCCGGATCCGCGCTGGGGGTCCTCCGCGACGCCCTGGCGAACGTCGGCCTGCGGCTGAACGAGCGCAAGACACACGTGGTCGTGGGTCGGGGGCCGATCGGCGCCCGCACCGTCGTCTCTCCGAGCCGCTAGCGGGCGGGGCCGGACCCGGCCTGGGCTAAGCTCGGCCGCGATGAGGACGCTGTATCGAGCCTCGCGCGTGCGCACCCTGTCCTACCCGGTGGCGGGGGAGTGGGTGCTGGTGGACGGGCGCCACGTCGAGCGCGTCGGCGTCGGCGAGGTCCCCGAGGCCGACCGCGTGGTCGACCTGCCCGGCACCACCATCGTCCCCGGCTTCGTGGACACCCACGTCCACCTGACGGGGACCGGCGTCCACCACCAGGCGCCGGGACTGGTCTCCGCGGGCTCGGCCGCCGACCTGCTGGCGGTGGCGTCGGAGGTCGTTGGTGCGCGCGAAGGGCCCGTCTACCTGCACGGGTGGGACGAGTCGGGCTGGGGCGACCGCACGCTGCCCACGCTCGAGCAGCTCGATGCGCTCGCCGACCGCCCGATGGCGCTCGCGCGCGTGGACGGGCATCTGCTGCTGGCCAACCGCCAGGCGATCGAGGCCACCGAGGCGGCCGGGGAGAGCGGCGTGGAGACCGATGCGGCCGGCCAACCCACGGGGCGGCTGACGGGGCCTGCCGCCCAGGCGGCCAAGCGGTGGTTCGCCACCCACCTGTCCGAACACGACGTGGAGGAGCTCCAGCTCGAGGCCGCGAGCCTGGCGGTCGCCCACGGCGTCACGACGATCCACGAGATGTCGATGCCCGCCGAACGCGGGCTGCGCGACCTCGAGATCCTGCTGCGCCACCGGGCCCGACTGCCGCTGGACGTCGTGAGCTACGTGGCGACGACGGACATCTCCGATGTGATGGACCTCGGCCTCCCGCGCGTGGGCGGGGACCTGCCCGTGGACGGCTCGATCGGCGCGCGGACGGCGTTCGTGCGTGACGGGTTCGTGGACCGCGACGACGACCCGGGCGGGTACTTCGGCGACGACGAGCTGGCCCAGTACTTCCACGACGGCCACCTGGCCGGGCTGCAGGTGGGGGTCCACGCGATCGGCGACGCCGCGATCGAGCAGGTGGTCGCCACGTGGGAGCGCGTCTACCAGTCGCTCGACTCCCGGCAGCGCCGGCACTTCCGCGCTCGGCGTCACCGGATCGAGCACTTCGAGATGGCAGGGCCGCAGGTGATCGAGCGCGCGGCGATGCTCGGCCTCGGGGTCAGCGTCCAGCCCAGCTTCGACGCCCGCTGGGGCGCGCCGGGCGGCCTGTACGAGCAGGCGCTCGGCCCCGAGCGCGCGCTGGCGATGAACCCGTTCCGGGACCTGGTCCGCCGGGGGATGGAGGTGGGGGCGGGGTCGGACTCGCCGATCACGACGATCGACCCGCTGGCGGGCGTGGCCGCGTTCGAGGCCCATCACGACCCCGCGCAGCGGCTCGGGCGGGAGGAGGCGATCCGCGTGTTCACGCTGGGCAGCGCGAGGCTGGCGCACCAGGAGGACAAGAAGGGGAGCCTCGAGCCCGGCAAGCACGCCGACTTCGCCGTCTACGACGTCGACCCCCTGGAGATCGAAGGCCTGGAGGGCGTGCGCCCCGTGCTCACGGTCAGCCTGGGCCGCGACGTGTACGCGGCCTGATACCTGCGCGTTTGACAGCGCCCGGGCGCCGCGTATCATCCGCGCTGCGTCGGCCGCTTCGGCGGCAGGCGCACGGAGGACCCAAGAGGCTGAGTAGAGAACGCGGCGCCCCGGCGCCGCGGCCCCAAAGGTCTCTTGGGTCCTCATCTCTCCGTTACGGC
>Ga0075423_10002929_pt1 | contig 15642 bp, 13 predicted proteins | sample SoiMethybrSBSTD2_FD_80114 | JGI IMG/M metagenome (GOLD analysis project Ga0075423, IMG submission 80114) | Bulk soil microbial communities from a Populus tree surrounding site in Tennessee, USA - Soil MetaG P. TD hybrid SBSTD2 | ecosystem: Environmental > Terrestrial > Soil > Tree plantation...
CTTCAGGAGGCGTACGCGGATCTCGGGTACAGCGAGGGGATGTTTCCGCACTCGGAGAGCGCCGCACGCGAGGTGTTGTCGCTGCCGATGTATCCCGAGCTGTCGAACATTCAAATCGAGGTCGTTGCCGCGGCGGTACACCATGACGTCCACGCGTTCTGATCTGCGCGGCTATCGCATCGTCCGCGCGGTGCACGGCCTGAAGGAGATCGTCGACGATCCGGCGTTCGAGGCCGGGTTCATCGAGTCGCTCCGGTCGCAGTACACCTACCAGGCGCTCGTCGAGCTCTACGCGCGCTTCGCCTACGGCGACGGCCACGTCGACGTGCTGATGCGGCGCGCGATCTGGCACGCCGCGGCGAAGTCGGTGGGGAAGGGACTGTCGGTCGGCAATGGCGTCGGATTCAAGCACCTCGAACGATTCGAAATCGGCGACGGCGTGTTCATTGGTGCCCAGAGCTACCTGCAGGGGCGCTTCGACGGCACGTGCATCATCGGCAATCACGTGTGGATTGGGCCGCAGGCCTACCTCGACGCGCGCGATCTCGTGCTCGGCGACTACGTCGGCTGGGGGCCGGGCGCAAAGGTCCTCGGATCGGTGCACACCGGGGTGCCGATCGACGTGCCGATCGTTCAGACGGATCTCGAAATCAAGCCGGTGCGGATCGAGCCGTGGGCGGACATCGGCACCAACGCGGTCATCCTGCCGGGCGTCACCGTCGGACGCGGCGCCATCGTCGGCGCCGGCGCCGTGGTGACCAAGGACGTGCCGCCACTGTCAATCGTAGCCGGCGTTCCCGCGCGCGTGATCGGACTGAGAGGAGAGGAAGATCGTGGCCACATGTAAAGAGGCAGCCATCGAGTTACGCGGCTGCCGCGCGCTCGTTACCGGCGGCGCCGGCCTCATCGGCTCGCACATCGTCGACGAGCTTCTTGCGCGCGGCGCATCAGAGATTCTGATTCTCGACAACTTCGTGCGCGGCCGCCGCGAGAATCTGAAGAGCACGCTCGATCGCGGTCCCGTGTCCATCATTACGGGCGACATTCGCGATCGCGCGCTGCTCGATCGCGCGATGGACGGCATGGACGTCGTGTTCCATCAGGCCGCCATCCGTATCACACAGTGCGCCGACGAACCGCGTCTGGCGCTCGAAGTGCTCGTCGAGGGGACGTTCAACGTCATCCAGGCGGCCGTCAACGCCGGGGTCAAGAAAGTGATCGCGGCCTCGAGCGCCTCGGTGTACGGGGCGGCGGACAGATTTCCCACGCGCGAGGATCATCATACGTATAACAACCGGACCTTTTACGGCGCGGCCAAGGCGTTCAACGAAGGCGTGCTCCGCAGCTTCAACGAGATGCACGGCCTGAACTACGTCGCGCTGCGGTACTTCAACGTCTACGGTCCGCGCATGGACGTCTTCGGCGCGTACACGGAAGTGTTCATCCGCTGGATGGACGCCATCGCTGCCGGCCGCCGCCCCGTCATCTTCGGCGACGGGTCGCAGACGATGGACTTCGTGCACGTGACGGATGTGGCCCGCGCGAACGTGCTTGCCGCCGCGGCGGCGGTGAGCGACGTGGCGATCAACATTGGCAGCGGCACGGAGACTTCGCTCAACGAGCTCGCAAACATTCTGCTGACGGTGATGGGCTCGAACATGCGGCCCGATCGCGCGGCCGCGCGCAAGGTGAACCCGGTGCCGCGCCGGCTGGCCGACATCGGCGACGCGCGGCGCTTGATTGGATACGAACCGACGATGCCGCTCGAGGATGGACTGCGACAGCTCGCCGCGTGGTGGGAAGAGGAACAGTGTCTCAAGACTCGCTGAATTCGACGTTGCCCCCACAGGCGGCGGCGACGCCGGACGTTCTTTCGCGGATCCCGATTACCGTCCCGTCAATCGGCGACCTCGAAATGGAGGCGGTGGCGCGTCCGCTCAAATCGGGCTGGCTGACGCAGGGGCCGGAAGTGGCGGCGTTCGAGCGTGAGTTCGCCGCATACGTCGGCGCGCCCTACGCGTGCGCCGTGTCGAACTGCACGACGGCGCTGCACCTCGCGCTCAGAGCGCTCGGTGTCGGCGAAGGCGACGAAGTCATCACCGTCAGCCACTCCTTCATCGCGACCGCCAACGCGATCCGCTACTGCGGCGCGACGCCGGTCTTCATCGACATCGAACCGGCGACGCTCAACATGAGCCCCGACGCGATCGAGGCCGCCGTGTCGACGCGCACGCGCGCGATTCTCTGCGTGCACCAACTCGGCATGCCGTGCGACATCATGAGGATCGTCGCGATCGCGCGCCGGTTTGGATTGTGGGTCATCGAGGACGCGGCGTGCGCCATCGGCAGCGAGATCCTCGTGAATGGTCAGTGGGAACGCATCGGCAAGCCGCACGGCGACATCGCGTGCTTCTCGTTTCACCCGCGCAAGGTCATCACCACCGGCGACGGCGGCATGATCACGACCGCGCGACCGGAATGGGACGCCCGCTTCCGTCTCTGGCGGCAGCACGGGATGAGCGTGCCGGACACGGTGCGGCACGGCGCGACGGAAGTCGTGTTCGAGACGTACGAGACGCTCGGCTACAACTACCGCCTCACCGATCTGCAGGCGGCGGTCGGCCGCGCGCAGCTGCAGCGGCTGCCGGACATCCTGGAACGGCGCCGCGCGATTGCGAACCGGTACGCCGAGCTGTTGTCGGACATCCCGGGGATCCAGCTGCCGCAGCCGCCCTCGTGGGCGCGCACGAACTGGCAAAGCTACTGTCTGCGTCTGCCGGACTGCTGCGATCAGCGCGCGGTCATGCAGGCATTGCTCGACATGGGGATCGCGTCGAAGCGAGGCGTCATGTGCTCGCATCGCGCGCCGGCCTACGACACGGCGGACTGGCGCTGCGTCCACGCGGCGCGCACGTGCGGCTGCGCGCCGGGCACGTGCCTGCGCCTCTGCGAGAGCGAGCGCGCTGAGGATCGCTGCATCATGCTGCCGCTGCATCCCGGACTGTCGGAGGCCGATCAGGACCGCGTCGTGGCGGCGGTGCGCAGGGCGTGCGCGTGATGCCGCGAGTCAGCTTCATCGTCCCCTGCTACCGGCTCGCGCATCTGCTGGCCGATTGCGTCAACTCGATCCTGACGCAGACCTTCGAGGATCTCGAGATCCTCGTCATGGACGACTGCTCGCCTGACGACACGCCGACGGTGGCCGCGACGCTTCGCGATTCGCGCGTGCGCTACATCAGGAACGAGACGAACCTCGGACATCTCCGCAACTACAACAAGGGGCTTGCGCTCGCGCGCGGGGAGTACTTGTGGCTCATCTCGGCCGACGATCGGCTGCGCGCGCCCTGCGTGGTCGAGCGCTTCGTCGCGGCGATGGACGCGCATCCCGATGCCGGTTACGTCTTCTGTCCGGTGATGAAGTTCGATGACAGCGGCGAGACCACGCTGCACGGCAGTCACGGGGATCGCGACGCGGTGCTCGAGGGACGCCGGTTTCTGCGGACGCTCGCTGAAGGCAACTCGGTCCCGGCGCCGGCCGGGATGGTGCGCCGCTCGTGTTACGAGCGCATCACGATGTTTCCCCTCGACCTGCCGTTTGCCGGCGACTGGTATCTCTGGTCCGCGTTCGCGCTCTTCACCAACGTCGTCTACCTCGCCGAGCCGATGGTGTCGTACCGCGTGCACGCGGCGAACATGACGCTCGATTTCAAGCGGCGCGCCGAAGCGCTCGTGCGCGACGAGATCGCGGTGTTGTGGCGCATGAAGCGCCTCGCCGAATCGGCGAAGGCGAAGTCCGTTGCGCGTGTGTACGCCCGCGCGATCGCGTGGTACTACGCGACGCACGTGGCGTTCAGGATCTCGCGCGACTGGCGCTACGGCATGTCGCTCGAGGAGTTCGAGGCGTCGCTCTCGACTTACGCTGTGCACGCGCGCGAGCGCGCGTGCATCCGGTCGATCACCTATTCGTTCCTGGCCGATCAATATTTCGCCGCTGCGGATGGTCACTCCGCGCGCACGTGGTACCGCCGGGCGCTCGCCGAGCGCCCGCGCGATCTCAAGACGCGGCTGAAGCTCCTTCGCCCGGCGCGCGTCGCTGCCGTGCTTCTATGACTCGTCCTCGCAGCGTTCTTTACGTCGCCAACGCCGCAAAAATCGGCGGCGGCAATCGCGTGCTCATGGATGTCGTGAGCGGCCTCGATCGCTCGCGCTTCATGCCCGTCATCGTCACGCCCGGCGCGGGGCCGCTCGCCACGTGGGCGTCCGAGCGCGGCATCGACGTCTGCATCGTCCGCGACGGCGACTGGGCCGGGCGCGCCGGCCTGCTGCGCCGCACCGCGGCGCTCGCGCTCGCGGCACGCTCGCGGCGCGCCGAGCTGATTCATGCGATGGCGCCGATGTGCTATCGGGCCGCCGGTCTCGTCGGCGAGATTCTCCGCCTGCCGCGCATCTGTCATCTGGGCTTCCCGCCCGAGCGCGGGGAGCTCGAGCGAAGCTTTCGCTTCGGCCCCGAAGTCGTCGTCGCCTGCTATGACGGTCAGGCGCGCGATGTCGCCGCGAAGGTGCGCCAGGTCCGGCCCGAGTGCCGGCTCGTGTCGGTACCAAACGGCATCGACACGCGTCTGTTCAAACCGGCGCCCGTCGCGTGGCAGTCGCATCACCAGCTGCGATGCGGCGCCAGCCACGTCGTCCTCATCGTCGGCCACCTGAGCGACGTGAAAGGCTATCCGACGTTTCTGAGAGCGGCGGCGCGCATTGCCGCGCAGCTGCCGGACTGCCGGTTCCTCGCGCTCGGCGGCGAGACGACGGGACCGGGCCCGCTCGCGCGGTACAAATGTCTCGCGGCGGAATTAGGGATCGGCGATCGGATGACGTTCCTCGGTTTCAGATCGGACGTGGCCGACGTGCTGCGCGCCGCCGATGTCGTCGTGCTTCCGTCGCTCAGCGAGGGATTGCCGCTCGCAGTCCTCGAAGCGATGGCCTGCGCGAAACCGGTCGTCGCCACACCGGTCGGCGGCATCCCGGACGCGGTCGTCGACGGCCAGACCGGGTGGCACGTGCCTCAGAACGATCCCGAGCGACTCGCAGCCGCGGTCCTGCGCGTGCTGACCGATCGTGAGGCCGCGCTTCTGATGGGCGTCCTCGCGCGGCAGCGGGTTGAAACGGTGTTCTCGGTGAAGCGGATGGTCGCGCAGGTCGAAGCGCTCTACACCGACCTCCTGAGGCCGGAGTCTCAGGACGGGATCGGTGATCGTGACGATGCGCGATCGATTCTGTCGCAGCACACGCGCTCGACCGCCGCGCAGGCCGCCTCGCCAATCGCGCCCCAATCGTAAGAGCGGCACACCAGCGTCCGTGCGCGCTCGGCACGAGCTGCAGCGGCGGATCGATTGCAGAGCGTCTCGAGCAGCGCGTCGACGAACATCGCGCGGCTCGCGATCAGCAGGTGCTGATCGTGAATCACTCGCAGTCCTTCGCAGCCAATCGCGGTGCTGACGACCGGCAGTCCCGCGGCGAAGGCTTCCACAATCTTGAGACGCGTGCCGCCGCCGGCTTCGAGCGGCACCGCGAGGACCGCGGCGTTCAGCAGATGCGGCCGCACCGATGGAACTTCACCCAGCACGTCGACGCCATCGCATTGCGCGAGCTGCTGTACCTCGCGCGGCGCGCCGCGTCCGACGATCTGGAGGCGGACGTCGGAACGGACGGCCCTGATGCGCGGCATCACATCTCGCGCCAGGAAGCACGCCGCCGCCGCGTTCGGCGCCCACGACATCGCGCCGAGATAGAGGATGTTGACGGCGTCCGACAGACGTCCGACCGGCAGATCGGCGTACGCCGCACAGTCGACGCCGTTCGGCACGAGGGTGACATCCGGTCCGCCCAGGCTCTCGAAGAAGCAGCGATCCTCGTCGGAGGTGACGAGCAGCGCGTCGCTGGTTGCGGCCGCGTCACGTTCGCGGTCGAGCAGCAGTCGCGCTTCGCGGGTGAGATACGTCCGCATCGGCCAGAACCGCCGCTCGATCGCTGCCCGCGCCGCGAGCGTGGAGTACACGTTGTGCAGATCCCCGACCGCTGGCGTGTCGGGCAGTGCGGATCTGTAAACGAAGGAATCCAGGTGATCGAGATACAGGACATCGGGCCGCTCGATGCGCGCCTGGCGTTCCAGTTCCAATCGCACGGCGGGCCAGTCGTGCCGGTGATAAAAGACGTACGGCCGGCCTGACACCGCCGCGCGCAACGCCCGCGCGCCTTCCCTCACTCGCGTGCGTGCCCCAACCGCGACCCGAACCACGTCGATCCCGTGCCCGCGGAGCGCCTCGGGGTCTGACCCTACCTCTGACCCAGGGTCTGACCCCGGCCACGGGACGACCAAGCGGACGCGATTTTTGCGGGCAAGAGTGCGGAGCAGGTGGAATGTGCGCAGGTGACCGCCGGTGTTCAGCGGCCAGGGCAGCTCGCTTGTGACCGCCAGAATCGATCGGCGCATCGTTACGCCGCGCCGGCAAGCTGTGCGTACAGATTGCCGTAGGATGCGATGAACGTGTTGACGTCGAAATGCCGCTCGGCGAGCGTTCGCGCGTCGGCCGCGCGGCGGTCGTAAGATGCGCGCAGCACGTCGACCGCATGCGACGCCGCATCGATCGTCCGCGGAAACACGACGCCTGCACCGGAGCGGTCGATCAGATCGCTGATGCCGCACGTCGAGCTGACCAGCACGGGCCGTCCGCACGCGACGCTTTCGACGATCGAATTCGGGCACGACTTGCCGAAGCCGCCCTCGTAGCAGCAGATCGTCGCGTGCACCGATCGATACACATCGGCCATCGTTCGCTCGCCGCGCAGCTCACGGACGACGTTCGCCGGCGGCAGCAGGTCGGCGAGCGCGCGATCGGCGGCGTGGCGGTCGCCCCACGTGCGCCACAGCAGGACCAGCTCGACGTCCGGCCGCACGCGCGCGAGCGCGATCAGAAACGGAATGCCGCGGCGTGAAAATTCAGCAGGATCCGCAGGGCTGCTCGCGAAGAGGATGCGGAACCGCCGCGAGTCGGGCGGCGGCGCCGGGGAATACCGATCGAGATCGACGCCCGGATAAATGACCGACACACGATCGGCCTCGATGCCGTTCCCGATCAACGCTCTCGCGAGCGGTTCGGTTTCGGCGGCGAACGCCGACACTTTCTGCGCGGCGTGCGCGTGGATCCGATCGCCGGGCAGCGCCACGGTGAACAGGACGGGACGCCGTCCGACCGCGCGCAGCAGATGCCATTCATCGAGCGCGCCGAACACGTGCGATACCGACCCGCGCGGTTCGATCGCCGCGGCAACGGCGCGCAGCATCGCCCAGCGTGCGCTCGACAGCCGCACCACGCGGTCGCGCAGCGACACGGTCGAGCGCTGACCGGAGGAGAAGGACACGACCGGCGCGCGCCGGCCGTTCCGCTCCCGCAAGGTCTGCACCTCGTTCGAGAGCGCTTCGCGTCCGGGCTGCCACACGCCGGTCCAGTAGGTCACATCCGACGGCACGTCACAATCCATTCGAGCGGCGCGCCGCCAAGACGGTCGGTCAATTCGATCGCCATGCGCGCGACGGCGCGCGACCGCGGAGCAACGAGCGTCTGGATCCGTGAGAGCGCCGGGTAATTCCGCTGCACCCCTTCGAGCGAGACCAGTCGCAGGTCCGAGTAGCGCAGCTCCTCCTCGAGCACATCGGGACGCGTGAGCGCGTCGTAGTGCTCGTATTCGCCTGGACGCGCATGCGCGCGCAGCGGCGCCGACACCGCTTCGTTGATGGCATCGAACACCAGGTATCCGCCCGGCCGCAGCACGCGCGCGATCTCGCGGTACAGACCGGCGCGTTCGGCCGCCGGGAAATGCCGGATCAGCCTGAACGAGTACACGAGATCGAACGCCCGCCCGAACGGCAAGTGGAACGCATCGCCCTGGAGCAGATCCGGCGGCCGGACGATCCCGGCCAGCCGCCGCCGCGCTTCGTGGAGCATCTGCGCGCTCGCCTCGAGCAGCACGGTCTGGCCGGCGATGGCCGGCGCGATATCCACCGTCAGGCGTCCCGGCCCCGGCGCGATTTCGAGCACGCGCCGCGGCTGGGTCGTGACAATCAAGCGCGTGAGCGCGTCGACCTGGCGCGCGTGCAGCATTGCACCGAGGGGCTCCCGGAACCGGCAATCCACGTACTGTCGCGCGACCCTCTCGTCGCGATACGCATCTCGAAGTTCTGCTCTCCCGCTGATCATGCCGATACCGTGGCTTCCGCCCATGCGGTCTTGTGTTCACTCTGCGGTTGGACTCTCGACCGCAATCGATTCCACCGTTCCAGCATCCAGACCGCCCAGAGCGCGAAGGAGTGATCCTTCGCACCGGTCGAATGCTCCTCGAACATCGTCCGAACACGCCGGAGATCAACGAATGCGCCGACGCCTGCGTCGGGGCCGAACACGTCCTCTCGAAACGCCGCCGCATGTGTCGTGCGGATCCAGCGTCCGATCGGCGCCGAAAAACCATGTTTCGGCAGCGACAGCAGTTCTTCCGGCAGACGGCTGCGCGCGAGACTGCGCAATCGCGCCTTCGGCTCGCGCATGGAAAACTTCCGCGACGCCGGAATGCGGAACGCGAGCTCGATGACGCGTCGATCGAGCAGCGGGCAGCGGACTTCGAGACCGTGCTGCATGCTCATGCGATCCACTTTCACGAGCACGTCGTTCGACAGATACACCTTCAAGTCGGCGTACTCGGCGCGCTGCACCGGATTGTCGGAAGTGCAGCGGCGATACGGCGCCGTCACGATGTCGTAAATCGTTCCGTCGCGCATGTCGCGGGCCGGATCGATGCCGATCAGCGGCTGCGCCTGTGCCGGCTTCATGAAGCAGAGATCGACGTAGTACCCGGTGGCTGCGTCGCGCCCGATGTTCTCGAGCACCGAACCGGCACGCAGCGCATGCGGAATCCGCGGCGATCTCGGCCACTGCCTGCCGAGCCACGACGCCGCGCCGCCGGCGCGAAACGCATCGACGTACGGCCGCATCCGCGCTTCGAGCGCATGCGGTCCGTACCGGAAGTCGTAGCCGCCGAATGCCTCGTCTCCGCCGTCGCCGCTCAACGCGACCGTGACGTGCTGCCGCGCGATCGCGGACAGGTAGTACGTCGGGATCGCGGACGAGTCGGCGAATGGTTCGTCGAACGCGCGAACGATCGGGTCGAGCACCTCCGAGAGCTGCGGTTCGAGCACCGCCTCGTCATGTCGCGTACGAAAGCGATGTGCGGTCAGCGCCGCGGCGGCGAGCTCGTTATGCGCCGTATCGCTGAATCCCACTGATGTCGTCTGAACGCGATCCCCGAGCGCCTCGGACATGAACGACACGACGAGCCCCGAGTCGAGGCCGCCTGACAGGAATGCCCCGAGCGGCACCTCGCTTTCGAGTCGTTCGAACACGGCTGCGCGAATCGCAGCCTCGACCTCGCGATCGAGCATCGTCTCGTCGCCGCCCGCGGTGTCGAACTCCTCGACGTCCCAGTAACGGCGCGTCTCGATGCGGCCGTTGGACATCCGCAGCCAGTGGCCCGGCTCGAGCTTCTTCACGTGCCGATAGATCGTGAACGGCGCGACGATGTAGCCGAGCGTCAGATAGCTTTCGAGCGCGAGCGGCTCGATGGCGTCGTTCCACGCGGGGCTCGCCGCGATCGCTTTGATCTCGCTGCCGAAATGCAGCGCGCCGTCCAGGAGCGCCCAGAACAGCGGCTTCTTGCCGAGCCGATCGCGTGCGAGGAGCAGTTCGCGCCGCCGCGAGTCGTACACGGCAAAGGCGAACATGCCTTCGAGGTGCTCGACACAGGCGGTGCCGTACTCCTCGTACGCGTGGACGATCACTTCGGTGTCGCTGGTCGTCTGGAATCGATGGCCGCGATCCTCGAGCCGCGCACGCACCAGGTGATGGTTGTAGATCTCGCCGTTGAACACGACCCAGCAGGTCCGATCCTCGTTCGGCATCGGCTGTCCGCCGCCAGAGCGATCGATGATGGCGAGCCGCGCGTGACCGAGCGCGGCCGTCGCATCGGTGAAACAGCCCGCGCCGTCGGGCCCGCGATGGCGCAGCGTTCGCGTCATCGGTTGGATGGCGCCGCGTACTGCCGGATTCAAATCGCCGTCGGTTGAAATGACGCCACAAATGCCGCACATAGCCGTCAGCCTGCAAGGCCGGAGTACACCGCGGCGTACTGCTCGACCATCCTGTCGATCGTGAAGAGTTCTTCGATGCGCTCGCGCCCGGCGCCGCCGATCGCGCGCCGCAGATCGGGCGAGCACGACAGCTCGATCAGCGCCGCGGCCAGCCGCCGTTGATCTCGCGCCGGCACGAGCAATCCGGTGACGCCGTTCTCGACGACCTCCGGCGTCCCGCCGACGCGCGTCGCGATGACCGGCACCGACGCCGCCATCGCTTCGAGGATCGTCAGCGACACGCCTTCGGAGATCGACGTGTTCGCGTAGACGTCGAAGGCCGGAAGCAGCCGCCGCACGTCGGTGCGGTTGCCGAGGAAGCGGACCGCGTCAGCGACGCCGGCCTGCCGCGCGCACGTTTCGAGCTTCGCGCGTTCCGGTCCGTCTCCGACGATCACCAGCACACTGCGCGGCACCCAGGACCGCAGCCCGGCAAACCCCTCGATGAGCAGCTCGAGGTTCTTCACCGGGTCGAGCCGCGCGACCGTGCCGACGACGACCGCATCACCCCACACGCCGAGGTGGTAGCGTGCCGCGCGCCGATCGGCCGGCGTCGGGCGCGGTCCCGGTTCGATGCCGTTGTGAATGACGTTGATGCCGAGCGGCGGGAATCCCTCTGCGATCATCGATTCGCGGAGCGCGGCCGACACCGAATACACGCGCCCGCTGCCGAGTGTGAGCAGCGGGTTGATCAGCCGCCGCTTCAGCGACGGCGGCGCGTCCGAATGCCGTCCGTGTTCGGTGAACACGAGCTTCAGGTGCGGCGCGAAGAGCGACGCGATCCGTCCGTAGACGAACGGCGAATACTGATGACAGTGCACGACGCCCGCATCGAACCGTGCCGCGACCTTTGCGATCCGGGGACCCAGCGAAAAGTGGAATCCCGGTTCGCGGCCGAGCGGAACGACCTCGACGCCGTGCTCCACGAGCTCGCTGGCGAGCGCCCCGGTGCCGTCCAGACAGCACACCGCCATTCGAAATCGGCGCCGCAGCCTCACACACAAGTCGACGACGAGACGTTCGGTTCCGCCGGTCTCGAGACTGAGCACGAGCTGCAGAACGCCCGGGGCGAGCGCGCGTGCCGGGATCACTCCGAGTACCGCCACGACGCACGCACAGGAGTTGTCATTGCCGGAGCCGGTGTCCAGGCAACAGGTGATGCGGGAGACGTTGCGGCCGTGGCAATCGGTGTCCGTCCCACTTCTTCGACCAGGCGTGCGGAAATCCGATCGGCCGACGCCAGCAGCGCAAACGTGAGCCACGTGACGTCGTTCAGCGCAAGACCGAGAAAGCTGCCGCCCACCAGGAAGCCGAACATCGATGCGAGCGTGCAGTTGGCGACGCTCACGAGGAATCGTGCGTGTTCGCCCGACAGACCGGGCGTCCACGATCTCGCACGAACGCGGAGCGCGACGACGATCGCCATCATGAATTCGCCGAACCAGACGAGGATGCCCGGATAGCCCATCTCGGCGAGCACCTGGAAATGGCTGCTGTGCACCGCCCGATGGCTGCCGTAGCGGCCGTGGGAGAAATCGTATTTGTCGTACGCGAACTCGAAGTTCCGCAGGCCGATCCCGAGCGGTTGATCCTCGGCCATCTTCATTGCGACCTGCCAGAAATGCGTGCGGCTGATCGCGGAGTCGTCGCCGACGTCCTCGTAGGTCTGGATCGTCTCCAATCGATCGGCATAGCCGTCGGGCAGGGGCACGAACAGAAGAATCAAGACGACCACCGCCGACAACGACAGCGCGAGCCGCACGCGCTTCTGATGCAGCGCGATGTAAACCAGTCCCGCCGTGGCCAGCGCGAGAAAGCCGCCGCGCGAATACGTGCTCACGACCGTGATCGCACAGAGCGGCACCGCGATCCTGAACGCGCGGCGCAGCCATGTGAGGACGACCGGTTTGGTGGCGGCGAAGCCGAGCAGGCCGAGGTTGTCGCCGGCCGTGATCAGCAGCGGCATGATCATCACCGTGCCGCACGCGTAGCCGTTGTTGTCGACGAACGCGCCCGAGAGTCCGTCGAAGAACCGGACGCCGCCGCCCATCAGCGACGCGAGGCCGGCCTTTGCCGCGTGGAAGCCGAACGAACCCGACACCACGGCGAACGCCGCCGCGAGCCTGCGCGGCGTGTTGACGATCGTCGTGGCGAGCAGGCACACGAGCAGGAGACGCGTCAGAAAATCGATCCAGTCGAGGCCCATCTGCGCGTTCACCGCGTTGGCCTGTGCCGCGATTGCCGATCCGAGGAACATCAGCGCGCCGATGCTCAGCGGATGCGAAACGTCCGGCATGGTCCCGCTGAACAGCGACGGCACGACGAGGACGAGGCCGAGGAGCAGCGACGGCTTCAGCGCCGAGATGTCGAGCCACATCCAGTCCTGCGGACGGAAGAACGCGAACCACAAATAGAGCAGCAGTGCCTTGAACCGGTCCTGCAGCGCGAGGAAGAAGCCTGGCACCAGGATCGACATGACGGCGAGGGTCCTCAGCATCTCGGTCGTCTCGTCATCGATCGATGGCCACGCGCCGCTGCAGATCGGAGATCGTTGCAGCCGCCCGCTGCCAGCTGAACGAACGCTGCGCCCGCGCGCGCCCGGCGCGGCCGAGACGCTCGCGGCACGGTCGTGACGTGGCGAGGTGTCGAACCGCCGCGGTCACTGCATCGACGCTGGCGCCGTCGACGAGCAGGCCGGTGACGTCCCGTTCCACCGCTTCGGGAACGCCGCCGCTGTCGCCGCCGATCGCCGGTTTTCCACTTGCAGCCGCTTCGAGGAACACGATGCCGAATCCCTCGATGTCTCCATCGTCCACGCGGTTCGGCAGCAGGAAGACGTCGCACGCCGCGTAATACGCCGGCAGGTCGTCGTCGGCGATCGTGCCGGCGAAGAACACACGGTCCTGGACGCCCTCGTCGATCGCGAGCCGTTCGAGGCGCGCACGCTCCTCGCCGTCGCCGGCGATCACGTAGCGAACATTCGGGAGCTCTTCACGGAGCGACGCGATGGCGCGGATCGCGACGTCGTGTCCTTTGCGCCGCTGCAGACGGCCGACCGACAGCAGCATGACGTCGTCGCAACCTGCGTAGCGCTGCCGCACGTGACTGCCGTCGACGCCAGGATGAAAGCGATCGGCATCGACGGCCGGATACACGACGAGGATTTTCGATGGGGGCACGCCGAGGGCGGCGAGCATCGCCGCGGTGTTGCGGCTGTTCGCGAGCGCTGCGGTCGCACCGAGATAGACGCGCCGCGCGAGCCATGTCAGCTCGCGGGACGTCAGCGCGCTCGCGATGTCTTCGCCATGCGCCCAGCACACATACGGCGGTCCGCCGAACGACTGCGCGAGCATTGCGGCGACGCCTTCGGGCAGCGCGCGCGCGCAGTGCACGACGCTCTGACGACGTGCCGTCAGGCGGCGCAGCTGCGCCGCCAACCGCACGTGCTGCCACAGGCCTTTCGGATCCATTACGCCCCATCGGCGCGTCGCGAGCGGCCTTTTCATGACCGTCACGGTGCCGCGGCGCTCCGGCGGTGCGGGTCTGCCGGTGGCGGGGCCATCGGTCAGCACGAACACGTCGGCGCCGCGCAGGCGTGAATAAATGCCGTCGAAGAGCACGGCGCTCCCGCCAACGGCAGGCGGGAACAACTCGCTCACGAGCAGCGCTTTTGTCGGCGGCATGAGGTGTGCTCCTGCAGAGGAGCAAAGAACTGGCCACACGTGCACGAACGCCCCGCGTAGGGGATCGGGCGGGTGGATTCGATGGAGCGGCAGGGAATTCTGCCTGAGAGATGACGAAAGTCTCGCGACTTTGTTACTTGCAGTCACCGGTGCCATGAGCGATCCCGTTCGCGTCCTCGAGCTGCGATCGGTTCGCGGCACCGGCGGCGGTCCCGAAAAAACAATTCTGCACGGCGCTGCACTGGCCGATTCGGGACGCGTGGCGGTCACGGTGTGTTACCTGCGCGATCCCGCGGACCCGTGCTTCGAGATCGGTGCGCGCGCGGCGGCCTTACGTCTCGATTACGTGGAGCTGCACGAGCGTCATTCTCTCGATGCGTCCGTGTGGCCCGCGCTCGTGAGCCTCGTGCGCGATCGCCGCATCGACATCGTTCACGCGCACGACTACAAGACCGATCTGCTGGCGCTGGCGCTCGGTGAAGCGACGGCCGCAATCCCGCTGTCGACGGTGCACGGTTGGATCTACGACAGCTGGCGCGAACGCCGCATCTACTACCCGGTCGACAAATGGCTGCTGCGCTGGTTTCCGCGCGTGATCGCGGTGTCGAGTCGAATCCGCTCGACGTTGGTTGAGGCCGGCGTGCGCGGCGATCGAATCACCACGGTGTTGAACGGCATCGACGCCGACGTGTTTCGCCGCGACAACGCGATCACGATCGCGGCGCGCGAAGAACTCGGTCTGAAGCCGAGCGAGATCGTGATCGGCGCGGTCGGACGGCTCGAGCCTGTGAAGCGGTTCGACGTGCTGCTCGATGCGTTCGCACGTGTGCACGAGCGCTGGCGTCGCGCGCGGCTGATCATCGTCGGCGAAGGCGGTCAGCGATCGGCGCTCGAGAGCCGCGCGTCAGCGCTCGGTCTCACGGACGCGTGCATGTTCCTCGGCCACCGGCCCGACGTCATCCGGCTGCATCACGCGTTCGACGTGTTCGTACAGAGCTCCGATTCGGAAGGGACGCCCAACGCGGTGCTCGAAGCGATGGCGCTCGAGACGGCTGTCGTCGCGACAAACGCGGGTGGAACGCGCGACGTGCTCCGGCACGGCAAAGACGGATTGATCGTTCCGTGCGGCGACGTCGACGCACTGGCCGCGGCGATCGATCGCACGTTGACCGAAGACGAGGCGAGGCTCGGTCGCATTGCCGCCGCTCGCGCACGTGTGGTCGACGAGCTCTCGTTCGAACGGCGAACCCGTGCGATTGAGTCGATCTATTACAACCTCGTCGCCGCGCGTCGGACGCGTGCGTGCGCGTGCGGCGATGTGACGGGAATCGTGCCGGAGAGATGACTTTTGTCTGCCGGCTGCGGCGTACGGCGCAGCACGGTTTCTCGATTTGTATCCGGATGTCGCGCGGAATCAGATGGCCGACTCTTTGCTCCTGTTGAGGTCCGAAGTGGCGAGACGACGGAGACGGGGCATCGCGCGTGAGATCGCGGTGCTCAGCATCACTGCAGTGTTGTGTGCGACGGCGCTGGTTGCGGCGATATTCCGCGACTCGATCATGCGCGGTGTTTCGATGCCGACGCTTTTCGCCGCGCGCCAGACGCCTCACCGACCGCCGGCGCCGCCGAGCTGGCTTCAGAGCCGAGGCGCGGTGTGGATGGCACCTTTTTAGGTGTTACCGGCATGTCGATATGGGTGATGCCGAGCGGGCTGAGCGCGTCGACCAC
>Ga0075423_10002931_pt1 | contig 15633 bp, 12 predicted proteins | sample SoiMethybrSBSTD2_FD_80114 | JGI IMG/M metagenome (GOLD analysis project Ga0075423, IMG submission 80114) | Bulk soil microbial communities from a Populus tree surrounding site in Tennessee, USA - Soil MetaG P. TD hybrid SBSTD2 | ecosystem: Environmental > Terrestrial > Soil > Tree plantation...
CGCAGGAGGGAGCCAGATCGCATGTCAATCCAGGTTGAGCGGGCGCACGGTCTTGAAGCGCTGGGTATTGTCCGATCGGGACGCGTCCACTGGAACCTGAGCCCCGCCGCGCTCTACGAAGAGGCCCTTCGTCGCGGCGAAGGCGTCCTCGCTGCTGAAGGGCCGCTCGTGTGCAAGACGGGACAGCACACGGGACGATCGCCGAACGACAAGTTCTTCGTCAAGGAACCCTCGAGCGATCGACACCTGCACTGGGGCACCGTTAACAAGGCGATCGACGAATCGCGGTTCGACGCGCTGCACCGCGACATGATGGCCTACGCGCAGGACCGCGATCTGTTCGTGCTCGACGCATGGGGCGGCACCGATCCGAAGTTCCGTTTGCCGATCCGCATTGTCAACGAGTTTGCGTGGCACAACCTGTTTGCGCGCAACATGTTTTTGCCGGAAACCGATCCCGCGCGCCGGGCTGCCCATCGTCCCGAGTTCACTGTCATCGACCTCCCGACGTTCAAGAGCGATCCCGCCAAGCACGGCACGCGCTCGGAGGTCTTCGTCGTCGTGCATCTCGGAAAGAAACTGGTGCTCATCGGCGGCACGCACTACGCGGGCGAGATCAAGAAATCGATCTTCACGATCCTGAACTACACGCTGCCGCTGCAGGGCGTGCTCTCGATGCACTGCTCGGCGAATATCGGCAAGGGCGGCGACACCGCGCTCTTCTTCGGACTCTCGGGCACTGGCAAGACGACGCTCTCGAGCGATCCGGAACGGCGCCTCATCGGCGACGACGAGCATGGCTGGAGCGACACCGGTATCTTCAATTTCGAAGGCGGCTGCTACGCCAAGGTAATCAAGCTGTCGGCTGAGGCCGAGCCGCAGATCTACGCAACCACGCGGCGCTTCGGCACGCTCCTCGAGAATGTCGTCGTCGATGCTGACACACGCGCGCTCAATCTCGACGACGCGTCGATGACCGAAAATACTCGCGCCTCGTACCCGATCGATTTCATCGACAACGCCGAGATGTCAGGACGCGGCGGGCATCCGAAGAACGTCGTCATGCTGACGGCCGACGCCTACGGCGTGCTGCCGCCGATTGCGCACCTCTCTCCAGAGGGCGCGATGTATCACTTCCTGTCGGGATACACTGCACGCGTGGCCGGCACCGAGAAGGGTGTCACCGAGCCCAAGGCCACGTTCAGCACCTGCTTCGGCGCGCCGTTCCTGCCGCTCAATCCCAACACCTACGCGAAGATGCTTGGCGAGAGGATCGCCGCGCACAACTCGCGCGTCTGGCTGGTCAACACCGGATGGACCGGCGGTCCGTACGGCGTCGGCAGTCGCATGAAGATCGCGTACACACGCGCGATGATCACCGCGGCGCTCAACGGCCAGCTCGATCGCGTCGAGTACCGTCGTCATCCCGTGTTCAACCTGGACGTGCCGTCGACATGTCCCGGGGTCCCGGACGCCGTGCTCGATCCTCGCAGCACCTGGCCCGAGTCGGCGAAGTACGACGAGCAGGCGGCCAAGCTGGCGAAGATGTTCGTCGATAACTTCAAGACCTTCGAAAACGACGTCGCGCCGTCGGTCAAGGCCGCGGGACCGAAGGCGTAGAGCGGTTCCGGGTTCGAGGTTCGAGGTTCGATGTTCGAGGTTCGATGTTCGAGGTTCGAGATTCCGGGTTCGATGTTCGCGCTTCCCACGAGCGCTGAACAGCAGTAAGCGAACGTCGAACATGGAACACGGAACAACGAACCTCGAACGTCGAACATCGAACGTGGAACCGTCTCGTTTCGAATCCGTCATCGGGCTGGAGATTCACGCCCAGCTGAAGACGCGGACGAAGATCTTCTGCGGCTGCCGCACCGATTTCGGCGCGCCGCCCAACACGCAGGTCTGTCCGGTCTGCCTCGGGTTACCCGGGGCGCTCCCCGTTCTCAACCGCGCGGCGGTCGATCTCGCCATCAAAGCAGCCCTCGCGCTCGGCTGCGAGGTACAGGCGGGGTCGATCTTCGCGCGCAAAAACTACTTCTATCCCGACCTGCCGAAGGGCTATCAGATCTCGCAATACGAACGTCCGCTCGCGCTCGGCGGCGGACTCGACATCCTCGTCGATGGTGTGGCGAAGTACGTCCGGCTCACGCGCATTCACATGGAAGAAGATGCGGGCAAGTCGCTGCACGAAGGCTTTCCCGACTCCGACCGCCGCACCTACGTCGACTACAACCGCAGCAGCGTGCCGCTGATCGAAATCGTGAGCGAGCCGGATATGCGATCGGCGTCCGAGGCCGCCGAGTTCTTCTCTCGGCTGCGCGCGATTCTCGTGTGGCTCGACGTCACCGACGGCAACATGGAGGAGGGCAGCCTGCGCTGCGACGCCAACGTCTCCGTTCGCCCACGAGGTCAGGAGGCGCTCGGCACGAAGGCCGAAGTCAAGAACGTCAATTCGTTCCGCTATCTCGAGAAGGCGCTTGAATTCGAAATCGAGCGACAGATCGAGATCGTCGAAGGCGGCGGGCGCGTGCTCCAGGAGACGCGCCTATGGGATTCGTCGACAAGCCGCACCTTCTCGATGCGTAGCAAGGAAGAAGCGCACGACTATCGGTACTTCCCCGAGCCCGATTTGCCGCCGCTCGTGATTGACGAGGCGCGCATCGCGCGCGTGCGCGAGACGATGCCCGAACTGCCCGCCGCACGCTGCCGCCGCTTCGTCGAGCAGTACGCGCTTCCGGCCTACGATGCCGGCGTGCTGACGCAGTCGTCGGCGCTCGCCGACTACTTCGAGGCCACGGCGGCGAAGGTCAGCGCCAAGGCCGCAAGCAACTGGATCATGGGCGAGGTGCTGCGGACGATGAAGGAACGCGGACAGGAGATCGATGAGGTGCCGCTGCGCCCGTCGTCGCTCGCCGGTCTCATCGCGCTGATCGAGAAGGGCACGATCAGCAACTCGGTCGGCAAGGACGTGTTCGCGAAGATGTACGACTCCGGCCGGCCGGCCGATGCGATCGTGGCCGAGGAAGGACTCGCGCAGATTGGCGACGAAGGCGCACTGAAGCTGGTGATCGACGACGTCCTTCAGAAGAACGCCGACGCCGTGGCCCAGTATCGCGCCGGCAAGCACCAGACGTTCGGCTTTCTCGTCGGTCAGGTGATGAAGGGCAGCAAGGGCAAGGCGAACCCCAAGCTCGCGAGCGATCTGTTGAAGCGCGTGTTGGGCTGAACGGACCTCATGCTATTCTGCTCACACACCTGAACCGTCAGCGTGATTGAAACGCATCACCTCTCGAAGTTCTACAGTCGCGGTTTGTACGCGCTTCGCGACCTCACGCTCACCATCGACAAGGCCGAATTCGTCTTCCTCACCGGGCCAAGCGGCGCCGGCAAGTCGACGTTCCTCCGTCTGCTTCTCCTTCAGGAGCGGCCGAGCGAGGGCGAGATTTTCGTCAACGGTCAGAACCTCGCCACGTTGAAGCGCGGCGAGATTCAGGAGTATCGCCGCGGCATCGGGTTCGTGTTTCAGGATTTCAAATTGATCCCGAGCCGGACGGTGCTCGAGAACATCTCCTTCGTGCCCGAGGTGCTCGGTGTCCCGCCCGCGCAGCAGCGCCGGCGCGCGTTTCAGGTCCTGAAGTGGGTAGGGCTGCAGCATCGCATGAACGCCTATCCCCTCGATCTGTCGGGCGGCGAGCAGCAGCGGATCGCGATCGCGCGTGCGCTCGTGAACGATCCGGTGCTGGTGATCGCCGACGAGCCCACCGGCAATCTCGATCCGGATCTGTCGCTCGAGATCATGAATCTGTTTCGCGAGATCAACGCCGGTGGCACGACGGTGGTCGTGGCGACCCACGATCGCGAGCTGATTCGACTCGTCGGCCGGCGCACGATTACGCTCGATCAGGGCAAGATGGTCGAGGTCGGATGAGAGCGTTCGAATACGCGTTCAGAGAAGGAGCGGCGAGCCTGTGGCGCAGCCGCGGATCGAGCGCCTTCGCCGTGCTGGCGATCGCGCTGGCGCTCGTCGTGCTCGGCTCGCTGCTCGTCGTCACCTGGAACGCCGAACAGCTCCTGGCGCAGTGGGCATCGGCCGCGGAGCTCTCGGTCTTTCTGCGCGACGATGCGACCTCGGAGCAGCGCGGGTCGATCGAAGATTTCATCGACAAGAGCGGGGCAGCGTCGGGACGCGAATACGTCTCGAAGGCCGAGGCGCTGTCGCGCTTCAAGCGCGAATTCTCGGAGCTCTCCGCACTGACCACTAGTTTCGACGACAACCCGTTTCCGGCCTCGATCGAGGTGCGGCTGCGAACCGGCGCCGATCGGGATGGCCGCGCCGATGCCATGCTCAAGGGGCTCGGCACGCTGGCCGGCGTGGCCGACACTCGTTACGATCGCGAGTGGCTGTCTCGCGTCGGGGGCGGGTTGCAGACCGTCCGAAGCGCGGGCTTCGCCCTTGCCGTGTTGATGGCGTTCGCCGCCGCGGTGACCGTGGCGACCGTCGTCAGGCTTGGATTACAGGGTCGGCACGAGGAGCTGGAGATCATGGAGCTCGTCGGCGCGCCGATGGCCTTCATTCGGGGGCCTTTTGTCGCCGAAGGCTTTCTCCAGGGCGGGGTCGGAGCCGTGATCGCGATTACGGCGTTGTGGTTGGGGTTCGTGGTCGTCGCCGCATGGTGGGGTCAGGACATCGGAGCGCTGCTCGGCGGGTCGACCTTACGATTTCTTCCGGTCCGGCTGTGTGCGTACCTCGTGGCCGGCGGCATGGCGGTCGGCAGCGCGGGGGGCCTGATCGCCGCCCGGCATGCCGGGTAGACTCCGACCTATGCCGACTGCGTTGACAGACGCGCAATAGCGTGGCTAGACTTGGATCTACCCTGGTTATGCCCGCTTTGCGGAAGCGACTCTCGCGCTTTTTGACCGATTCGCGGCCGCCCTGCGATCCAGTGCTTCATTCCCTATCCAGCTTCTATCGCGAAGAGTTCGTGCGCTGTCAGCGCTGCCTCGATGCACAACGCGAGTACTACTCGGAGCGCACGATCAACGACGTTGAAGCCGCGCTGAGCAAGGTGATGGCGGAACTCGATCAGTTGTGCACCAACGGTGAAGCCGATCGCGTTGTCAGCCACGTGCTGCGGCAATTCGATCTCGTGACTGGCCTTTCGGCCTGGGCCGATCCCAGGCAAGTGAACTGACCCCTCCGACGTCCTCCTTTCCCCACAAGCTGCGTTCCCTTCGAAACGATCTGAGCACCATACTGCGTGCGGCGATCGATGCCGTGCATGCTGGTCGTCTGGTTCGTGCCGCGCTCGACGATGCCACCGTGAGAGACGTGCTGCGTCAGGCGTCGGCGATCGATGTGATTGCCGCCGGCAAGGCGGCATCGGCCATGACCATCGCGTTCGCGGATGCGACCGACGTCGCAATACGCACGCGCCTCGGTATTGGGCCTCGACGCTCCACGAACGATCCACCGCTTCCTTCGCACACTATCTGGTTTGACGCCGGACATCCGTTTCCGGACGAAGGCAGTATCGCGGGTGCCGGTCGGGCGCTCGAGATCGCCGCGGCATCAGGGCCTGACGATCTGTTGATCGTGCTGTTGTCGGGAGGCGGCTCGGCGCTGATGGCGCTTCCGGCGAACGGGCTGACGCTTCAGGACAAGCAGTCGGCGGCGAGAACGCTGATGGAAGCGGGAGCCGACATCTACGAGCTCAACACCGTACGCAAACACTTATCGTCGATCAAAGGCGGACAGTTGGCGGCAGCGGCGCGTGGCTCGGTGCTCACGCTCGCGATCTCCGACGTGGTGGGCGATGATCTCTCTGTGATTGCTTCCGGACCGACGGTGCCGGACGACAGCACGTACGCCGACGCGCTCGCGATCCTCGATCGGCGCGGGGGACGGGACAGATACCCTGATGCGGTGGTTCGTCGTCTCCACGATGGCGCCTCGGGGCTGATTGCCGAGACGCCAGCGCCCGGCGACTCGCGTCTTTCGCGCGCCAGCGCGCGTGTGATCGGCGCGCAGCGTGGTGCCGTCGATGGAGCCCGTGCCGCCGCCGCGGCACTGGGCTATCACGTCATCGTCGTCGCCGACGCAGTGACGGGCGAAGCGCGCGTCGCGGCGAAAGCACACGTCGATCGCGTCGTCCGCGCGGTCGCGTCGCACCCGCGCCCGCTCTGCGTCATCTCTTCGGGCGAGACCACTGTGATGGTCGCCGGATCCGGGAAAGGCGGCCGCAATCAGGAATTCGCGTTTTCGATGGCGCAGTCGATCGATGCACTCGGACCAGATGTCGCTGCCGCGAGCATCGGCACCGATGGTATCGACGGACCGACCGATGCCGCGGGCGCGCTGGTGGATCCGACGACGTTCGCACGCGCCCGTGCGGTGGGAATCGCCGATCCCGAACGCTATCTCCTCAACAACAACACGTACCCGTTCTTCGATCGAGTCGGCGACTTGATCCGCACGGGGCCCACCAACACGAACGTTGGTGATGTACAGGTAATTCTCATTGCATAGTTCACACGATCTTCTTCGTCTGGTTCGCGAGCACGTCCATCATCCGGCCACGGCTCGCGAACTGACACGCACGCTTCGTATTCCTCGCGAAGAAGTGCCGGCGTTCAAACGCCAACTCAAGAACCTCGTCGCGTCGGGCGATCTGCTGCGGATCCGCGGCAATCGCTTCGGTCTGCCCGAAAAGATGGACCTCGTGGTCGGCCGGCTCACGGTCAACGCCGCCGGCTATGGGTTCGTTGCCCCCGAGGCCCTCGACTCCGCTCGGGGCACGCATGACGGCGACCGCGCTCGAAGCGAGCGACAGGACGTTTACATTCCCGCGGCGCAGATCAACGAGGCGATGCACGGCGATCGGGTTGTCGCGCGAATCGAGCGTCGCACCGATCGCGGTGTCGAGGGGCGCGTCATCCGCGTACTCGATCGTGCTCACGCCACCATCGTCGGACGCTATGAAGCGGGCGACGCTGGTCTCAGCTACGTCGTGCCGTTCGATCGGCGCGTTATCGCCGACGTGCACGTGCCCTCCGGACAGTCGTCGTCGGCCGAATCGGGCGACATGGTCGTCGTCGAGATCACGCGCTGGCCGACCGCGACACGCGGTCCGGCTGGCCGCGTCATCGAAGTACTCGGTGGCATCGACGAGCCCGGCGTCGACACCGAGATCATCATCCGCAAGTTCAACATTCCCGACGAGCATTCCGAGGCCGCCGTTGAGGAAGCCCGCCGCCTGGGCACAACCGTCAAGGAGCGCGACCTTCGCGGCCGGACCGATTTTCGGGCGCTGACGACCGTGACCATCGACGGCGAGCACGCGCGCGACTTCGACGATGCGATCACTATCGAGCGGCTGCCGAACGGCCACTACTGGCTCGGCGTGCACATCGCCGACGTGTCGCACTACGTGAAAGAGGGCAGTGCGCTCGACGAGGAGGCGTACGACCGAGGGACATCGGTCTACTTCCCTGAGCGCGCGGTGCACATGTTCCCCGCAGAGTTGGCCACGGGGTTATGCAGCCTGAACCCGCACCTCGACCGCCTCGTGCAGTCGTGTCTGATGGAGGTCGATGCGCGCGGCACCGTCGTGAGATACGAGATCCATGACGGCGTGATCAACAGCAACGCGCGGATGACCTACACCGCGGTGAGCGCCATCCTCACCGACCGCGACGAAGCGGTCATCGCGGAGTACCGCGATCTCGTGCCGATGTTCGAGTTGATGCGCGAGCTGTTCGAGATCCTCAACGCCCGCCGCCGGCGCCGCGGGTCGATTGACTTCGATCTCCCCGAGGCGGAGGTGATCCTCTCCGAGGTCGGTCAGATCGAGGACATCGTCGCGCTCGAGCGCAACGTCGCGCATCGCTTGATCGAGGAGTTCATGCTGCTCGCCAATGAGACCGTCGCTGCGGATCTCGTCGGCAACGACGTGCCCGCGCTGCATCGCGTGCACGAAAAGCCCGACGCGAAGAAGGTGGAAGACTTCGAGGTGTTCATCACCACGCTTGGCTACAGTCTGGCGAGCCGGGGGCAGGCGGCGACTCCGAAAGATTTTCAGAAACTCATCGGCCGCATGCGTGGCACTCCGGAGGAGCGGCCGATCGCGGCGCTGATGCTGCGCACGATGCAGAAGGCCCGCTACGACGCGACCAGTCTCGGGCATTTCGGACTCGCGGCGGAGCACTACACGCACTTCACGTCGCCGATTCGGCGCTATCCCGATCTGGTCGTGCATCGGATGCTGCGCGAATCACGGCACAGCAAGTTGAGCGACGCACGTCGCGAAGAGCTCGCCGACGAGCTGCCTGAGACCGCACGGCACACCTCCGAAATGGAGCGACGTGCCGACGACGCCGAGCGTGAGCTGCTACAGTGGAAGAAGGTCCGCTTCATGGCGGACAAGGTGGGCGATGAGTACGACGGCTATGTCACCGGCGTCGCGCCATTCGGTCTGTTCGTCGAGCTCGTCGATCACTACGTAGAAGGGCTCGTGCACATCTCGAGCATGGGCGACGACTACTATCGCTTTGTCGAGCAGCTGCACGTGCTCAAGGGCGAGAACACCAAGAAGATCTACCGGCTGGGTGACCGGGTTCGCGTTCAGGTTGTCCGAGTGGATATGGAACGGCGGCAGGTCGATCTGGGATTGGTCGAGATCCTCGAAGCGGTTCGGCGCGACGAGCACGCGCGCGGACCGCATCGAAGCAGGACGGCACCGAAGAAGGAGCGGCGCCGGACGACGCGTCCAGGACGGCGCGAGCGGCTCGCCAAGAAGCAGGACCGCCGGCGACGCTAGGACGTCTCGGCTACGACTTCTCGGGGCCGGCGCCTTCTTTGGTGGCTTCTTTGAAATTCTTGATGCCACGCCCGATGCCGCGACCGATTTCCGGCAGCCGATTCGCGCCGAAAATCAGAATGATGATGGCCAGAATGATCAGCAGCTCGGGGATGCCTATGTTGCCCATGTCACACCTTCCGCGGCAATTGTACCACGTGCTTGCGAGCCTGATCGCGCTCGCGGCGGCCGCCTGCGTTGTGGCCGGACCCCTGGAAAACCGCCTGTTTGCCCAGGAACAGACGCCTCAGTTCTCCACTGGTGTGCAGCTCGTGGAAGTCTATGCCACCGTGACCGACGCCAGCGGCGGCCTGATCATTGGACTGCAACAGTCCGACTTCGAGATCTACGAAAACGATCGGAAGCAGACGATTTCCAACTTCACCGCCGGGGAGTTTCCGGCCACCGTCGTCCTCGGGGTCGATCGGAGTTTCAGCATGGCGGGGGAACCGCTGCGACTGGCGAAGCTGGCGTCGCAGACCTTCTTGCGCCAGCTTCGACCGACCGATCGTTCGATGGTGGTGGCGATCAGCAGCGAGGCGGAAGTGATCGCGCCGATGTCGACGGATCGCGTCGCGCAGACGCAGGCGATCACTGAGCTCGATGCGTGGAGCAGCACCGCCCTGCACGATGCGATTCTCGTCACCCTCGATCGCCTCGAAGGCGAACCAGGGCGGCAGGCAGTGATCGTGTTTTCAGACGGCACCGATCGGTATAGCAACGCGTCGGCGGCCGACGTCATCGAACGCGCGCGGCGAAGCCACGCGCTGATCTATCCGATCACGTTCGCCAAGAATCAGAAGAATCTTCCGCCGCTCGCAGCGGAACTGGCGTCGTTGACGGGTGGCCGATCGTTTGTGCTTCGAGATGCCAAGCAGCTCGATGCGACATTGAGCACGATCGCGCGCGAGATCCGTTATCAGTATTTGATTGGCTACACGCCGTCGGTTCCCGTGGCCAAGGGCACGCACGAGTGGCGATCGCTGAGAGTCGCCGTGCGAAATCAACCGCCGGGTGTTCGGGTTCGGGCACGCGACGGATACACCGCCGAGTAGTGTAGCGGCGTGTGAAACGTGAGGCGTTTGTCGTCCGTTGTGGCCAATAATGGCGTCAGCGGAGTCTAACGTCTTGGACCAGATGGAGGCACCCGTGTGTCCCAGCGGAGGCACCCGTTTTGCACCTTGCCTAGGCTGGGTTTTGTCGGGGACAATAGGCGTAATCTGAATCGTCCGAAACAACAACCATGGCGACGACCAAGGGCGGACAGCCAGAACAAGCGGCACACACGTCTTCGCTGAGTATCCGTCCGGACGATCCGATTACCGTTCTCGGCGCCCTCGAAGACCCCGACAAACGCGTACGCAGCATGCTCGGTGCGGGCCTCGTCACGCACCTGGTTGCGATCGGCATCGTTCTGCTGATCGCGGCATTGCTGCCGAAACGCGCGTATCAGGCTATTCTTCCCGATTCGCTCTCGGACAAGATTGTTTGGCTCTCGGATCCGGGCCCCGGCGGTGGCGGTGGTGGCGGCAACAAGATGCCCGACCCGCCGAAAAAGGCCGAGGTCAAGACGGAAGCGCCGAGGAAGATCTCGGTGCCGACGCCTGAGCCAACGCCTCAGATCAAACCTGATCCGCCGCCAGTGGAGACGTTGAACATTCCCGCGGTTCCGCTGGCAGCGGCGCCGGTCACGTCTCCTGGTGCCATCGAATCACCGGTCGTCTCCAATTCCACTGGCTCTGGAACGGGCAGTGGGGCAGGACCGGGGCAGGGCTCCGGCTTGGGACCCGGCTTCGGCGGCGGAGTCGGTGGCGGCGCGTATCGACCCGGCAACGGGGTGCAGCTGCCTCAGCCGATTCAGGAAGTGAAGCCGCAGTACACAGCTGACGCCATGCGCGCGAAAGTGCAAGGCACGGTTCTGCTCGAATGCGTCGTTCTGGCCGACGGAAGCGTTGGTCCCGTCGAGGTTGTCCGCTCGCTCGACTCGACCTTCGGTCTCGATCAGGAAGCGATCAAGGCGGCTAAGAAATGGCGCTTCAAACCGGGCACCCGGTTTGGTGAGCCGGTCGCGGTCCTCGTGACGATCGAGCTGACCTTCACGCTCCGCTAGCACGACACCACTCTCGATCCTCACGTGAGCTCGGTCGAATGACTGCCACGCCGTCGACGATGCTCGCGCTCGGCACGCCGCTGCCGTCTTTTGTTCTGCCTGATTACGACGGCCGATCGGTATCGCCGGCCGATTTCGATCGCGCGCCGGCGCTGCTGGTCGCGTTCATCTGTCGGCACTGCCCATTCGTGCGCCACATCCGATCTGAATTCGCGCGCTTCGCGAGCGAGTATCAGGCGCGCGGCCTTGCGATCGTCGCGATCAACTCCAACGACGTCGAGGCGTTTCCTCAAGATGCGCCCGACGGCATGCGCGAGGAAGCGAGCGCGGCCGGTTACGTGTTTCCGTATCTCTTCGACGAGAGCCAGGCGGTTGCCAAGTCGTTCAAGGCAGCCTGCACGCCGGATTTGTTTCTCTTCGATGCGTCGCGTCGGCTCGTGTATCGCGGACAGTTCGACGACAGCCGCCCGCGCACATCGACGCCGATTACGGGACGAGATATCCGCGCTGCCGCGGACGCCGTGCTCGAATCGCGTCAGGTCGCCGAGACACAGCGCGCGAGCATCGGCTGCAACATCAAGTGGAAGCCGGGGAACGAACCCGAGTACTTCTAGACGTTCGCGGTTGGAACTGTTCTATCGCAAGCCTTCGTCTTCTGCAGCCAATTCCGCCTGCACCGCGTCGAGGCACGTCGGGCAGATGCCGTGCGTGAACTTAGCGTCGCTGTGTTCTGTGACGTACACCTCGACGCGCTGCCAATAGTTCCCGTCGTTGCGAATCCGCTTGCAGTACGAGCAGATCGGCAGCAATCCGCGCAGTTGACGGACGTTGTCGAGCGTGGTCTGAAGCTCGGCCACTTTCTTCGCGAGGCGTTCCTGTAGTGTCACCACACGCACGCCGACGTGAACACGGGCGCGCAGTTCGCTGAGATTCACGGGCTTGACGAGATAGTCGTCCGCGCCAGCCTCGAGTCCGGCGACGATGTCGTTGGGACTGCTGCGGGCGGTGAGCAGCAGCACGTAGAGACCGTCGCGCGATTGATCGCCCCGGATGCGGCGGCAGATCTCGGGTCCGTCGAGACCGGGCATCTCCCAATCGATGATGGCCAATGCCGGCGGTGGATCGGCGAGGAGTTGATTGAGCGCTTCGACGCCGTCGTGTGCGACGATCACGTCGAAGCCCCAGCCAGCGACGTTCGCCGACACTGCAGCTGCCGTCACCGGGTCGTCGTCAGCGATCAGGGCTTTCATCGCGTGTGTTTCCTCGTCGCGCTGACCGGGCCGTGCACGCGCATCACCGCAGCGACCTCGTCCGATAGGCGTTTCCATGCATCGTCGAGACCATCCCCGTGACCATCTCGCACCAGCGCTTCGAGCGTCCGCGCGGCATCGGCAACCCCACGCGCGCCGGCCGAATCGGCTGCGCCGGTCAATGTATGCGCTGCACGGCGAATGAGATCGACATCGCGCTGCGTCATCGCCTGCCGCATGTCGTCCACGAGCGATGCGCACTCGTCGACGAATACTTCGAACACCTCGTGCGCCAGCTGCTCGTCTCCATACAGTCGCTGGAGCAACGCATCCTTGTCAATACTCGATGGCCGCGGCGTCGGCGACGCGTCGCGCTCGACTTCCGCAAAGAGCGACACACCTTCGATCGGCTTCGACAGGTAGCCGTCCATACCGCCGTCGAGGCATTTCTCGCGGTCGCCGGTCATGGCGTGCGCAGTCATCGCGACGATCCGGATATGGCCGCCGGTCTTCGCTTCGCGCTCACGGATGGCTGCGGTCGCCTCGAGTCCGCCCATCTCCGGCATCTGCAGATCCATCAGCACCAGATCGAACGTGTCGCGTTCGAGTGCGTTGAGTGCCTCGCGTCCGTTTGGCACCACGGTCACCGAGTGTCCGCGCTTGCTCAGCAACCCGACGGCCACCCGTTGATTGACGACGTTGTCCTCGGCCAGAAGAATGCGACGCGGCTGCGCGGCCCTTTGATTGACCACGGCCGCCTGATCGCCCGTCGAAGTGGGTGAGGGCTCGCGACGATGGAGGACGCTGGCGATGGCCTGCATCAGCTCCGCCGAGGCGACCGGCTTGGTCAGGGACACATCGATGCCAAGCGCGCGGCATCGAATCACATCATCGGGACGGCCCGATGAGGACAGCATCATGATCGCGGGATGCTTCAGATCCGGTCGATCGGCGATCCGCTCGGCCAGCTCCAGTCCATCCATTCCTGGCATCAAGGCATCGAGCAGGATGACATCGAAGCGGACGCCGTCCCGCGCCGCGGCCGCGAGCGTCTCGAGCGCTTGATGTCCGCTCTCGACTGAGGTCGGGCGTGCCTGCCATCGCTCGAGTTGCGCGACGAGGATGCGACGGTTGACGTCGTTATCGTCCACGACCAGCACTCGCAGTCCCGGTGGCAAGGATTGATCCAACGGCGGTGGCACTTCGCTCGCTTCCGGGAAGACTGCGGTGAAGTGGAACGTGCTTCCCTGGCCAGGCTGGCTGTCGACCCAGATGCGGCCGCCCATCATGCCGACGAGCGTGGAGCAGATTGCCAGGCCCAGGCCGGTGCCGCCGAATTTGCGCGTCGTCGAGCCGTCGGCTTGCCTGAAGGCCTCGAAGATCTTCTCGCGATGCTCGGGTGCGATGCCGATGCCGGTGTCGGTGACGGAGAAGTGGAGCGTTCCGGTTGGTGCTCCCGCTTCTGGCGCGATGGCCACGAGCACATGTCCCTGCGGCGTGAATTTGATCGCGTTGCCAACGAGATTGACGAGCACCTGACGAAGGCGCAGCGGATCGCCGACGAGCCCCGCCGGGACGCGCGGGTCGATGTCGATGAGCAGCTCGAGCCCTTGGTCGGCGCGCAGCGCCAGCGGACGCAGCGCCTCGTTCACCGTGCTGGTGAGCGAGAAACTCACCGACTCGAGCTGCAGACGGCGCGACTCGATCTTCGAGAAGTCGAGGATGTCGTTGAGGATCGACAGCAGCGAGCCTGCCGACGTGCGAACGGTCTGCAGGCAGTCACGCTGCTCGGGGGCCAGCGGTGTGCTCAACGCGAGCTCGGTCATGCCGATGATGCCATTCATCGGCGTGCGGATCTCGTGGCTCATGTTGGCCAGGAACTCGCTCTTCGCGCGGCTGGCTTCCATGGCCTTGTCGCGCGCGGCGATCAGATCCGTGTTGACGGCGCGCAGTTCTGCCGTTCGCGCTTCGACGGTGCGTTCGAGGCCTTCCTGGTGAGCGAGGAGCTCGGCGTCGCGCCGATGAATCTCCGCCAGCATCTCGTTGAAGCCGTCGATCAATTCACCGATCTCGCTGCCGCCTCCGCGTTCGACACGCAGGTCGTACTGCCGGTTGCGGGTCACGGTGCGGGTGACGTCAGTGAGGCGGAGCAGGGGGCCGGATACGGTGCGCTGGATGCGCGACGCCAACGCCAGCGATAGCGCAAACCCGCCGACCAGCACGAGGCCGAGTACGAGGCCTGATGCCGCGGCTTGCGCCCACAGACTCGACAGGTCCGATTCGATCGTGACCGTGCCGATGGTTTCGTTGTTCAGCACAATCGGGCGCGTCAGCCGCAGCGCGCCATCGACAAACCCATTGCCCTTGTCGCCCTGCCAGTCCGCGAGCGTCTCGACCCGTGCCTGCGATCCCTGGGCGTCGTCGCGGTCGAACCGCGCGAGCAGATTCCCCTCGCGATCCCAGATCGCCGCAGTGACGATGTCATCGTTGACCGCGACGGCGTGTACGGTTTCGGTGGCCGCCTTCGTGTCGCCGAACGTGATCGCAGCGGTGCTGTTGGCGCCAACGACGTCGGCCAGCATGCCGGTGTCGCGCACGAAACGGGTCCGCGCATTGGACAAGTCGAACACCATGAGGATGACCGCAGCGACGACCAGCGAAATCGCGCTGGTGACGACGCCGATGCCGGTGAGCCGCTTGGCGAGCGACAGCCCGCGATACCAGCCGGTGAAACGATGCCAGGGACGTTCAGGGTTGGACATGACGAAGGTCCTTTACCAGCTTGGCCAGAGTGAGGAGACGCGAGCTGAGTCGCACACCGCCGCGTTGAGCGGCATCGGGGTTCACCGCGAAGCGCATCTTGCCGTCCTCCAGAAACAAGCCGATGACACCGCCCATGCGCGCGAACTGCTCGCCGTCGCTGACCGTGAGGATGGGAGCGCCTTTGATCTCCTCGAGCAGCGCGATAGCGCGTTCGACATCCGTGCCCCCGAAATACGCGAGATGACAGGCGCGAATCTTGTCGTGGCTGGCGCGCAACACCGTGACCGGTCGTCCGTTGACGGCGCTGCCCTTCACCAGCTGCGACAGCGATTCGTCCACCGCGGCGTCATCGAGGACGCACAGCGTGAGCGGGGTGGTCGGCGCTGAATCGTCGGGCCACTCGGCGAACTTGGCGAAGTTGTAGAGGAACGCCGCCTTGAGCGCCGGCTGCGTCACGGTCTGGCCGGAGACCGACACCGGTGCAATCACACCAGCGGCGAGCAGCGTCGCGAGCACGAACCGAGGGGATCGCAACGTGGTCACGTCAGAATCGCCAGGCCAGTTGCAGAAGACCGCTCCTCGGGACGAGCGTTGATTGGATGCTGTTGTAGTGCCCGTCGAATTCCTGGTGCGCGCCGTGCAGCAAGTTCTGTCC
>Ga0075423_10002933_pt1 | contig 15628 bp, 14 predicted proteins | sample SoiMethybrSBSTD2_FD_80114 | JGI IMG/M metagenome (GOLD analysis project Ga0075423, IMG submission 80114) | Bulk soil microbial communities from a Populus tree surrounding site in Tennessee, USA - Soil MetaG P. TD hybrid SBSTD2 | ecosystem: Environmental > Terrestrial > Soil > Tree plantation...
CAAAATAATTTGCGCTATCTGATTCGCAAGGGGCAGGAACCACCGCAGACGTTTTATCAAACCACCAACAAGTGGATCTTTGGCGCCGACTCGCGGATCTTCAACTACGCATACTTCACACCCGGCACGAACAGTTTCGCGCGTCTGAGTGTACTGGATTTGTCGCGAGAGCCGTTCAGCATCAAACGCCGGTTGTACGCGCGGCGCGCATGGTGGGATGACGCGGCCGAGCAATGGGTCCTCGAACACGGCTGGGAGCGCCGGTTTGAAGGCGATGCGCTCGTCGCGTTTGAGCCCTTCGACCAGCGGCGAGTAACGCTTGCGGAACGCCCCGACTACTTCAAAAAGGAAACGGTGGGCTCCTCATCGATGACGCTGGCCGAGTTGCGCCGCGCGATTTCAGACCTGTCGCGTTCGGGTTTCGACGTGCTCGACCTGCGCATCGCGCTTCAAAGCAAGATAGCTTTCCCTCTCACATGTCTTGTGATGGTGATCGTTGGATTGCCGTTTTCGTTTTCGGTCGGGAAGCGAGGCGCTCTCTATGGCGTAGCCGCCGGGATGGCAATCGGACTGGCATACTGGGGACTGACTGGATTATTCGAGCAGATGGGACGTTATGAAATGCTGCCTCCAATGCTTGCGGCGTGGGGACCCAATATGTTGTTTGGCGCCGGCGGACTCTATCTTTTTCTCACATCTCGAACCTGAGAATTAATCTTCCAGCAATCGTGCTGCGGCGAGCGCACGCTTCGTGCTCTCCCAATACGAGAGTTTGATTGCGTCATCAAATTGAACCCATCTAAACGAATCGTGTTCACGTGAATCGAGAGTTGGCTCGAATTCGACGACCTTTAAGGCAAAGCAGACCTCTTCGTTGTGAGTGACGCCGGGCGCGTATCTATCGCGCCACAACGGAGCGATTTCGAATGTATTGACCACTCCAAGCTCAAGCAAGTCGTCTACGACCCGGGTGAGCCCGGTTTCTTCTGTTAGTTCTCTGATTGCGGCCTGCCGGTGCGTTTCGTTGTTTTCAAGCGAGCCGGTAATTGATTGCCAGAACGCACCGTGTTCCGGAACGCGTCGCAACATGAGGTAGAGACGTTCTTTGCCTGCGCCCGTGAAGATCACAACTTGAATCGATTGGGGAAGCTTGTATCGCACTGGTTATTCCGCGTGGCGTGTGAGGAAAGTAATACTGCCGGCAGTACTGCTAACCAGTAGAAGTTGGCTCAATGCAGCGCATAAAAGGCGTGTGGGCAGAGGAAGCATCCCCTCTGCCCACTACACGATTTCGAAGCTTTGATCGATGGCGGCCTTCAGTGTTGCGGTGTTACTTCACCCGCGCCGCCTCTTCAAGCAGCTTAGTAAGCAACGTAAAGTCTCTCGCGCGCCGTTCTTAACATCGGGCTTCCAGGGCGCGCATCTGCGATGCTATTTCTTTGGCCCGATCACCGAATCCTTAGCGGCCTTTGCAACTCGGAACCTGATAACGGTTTTGGCGGGAATCTTGATTTCAGCGCCGGTTGCCGGGTTGCGCCCTAATCGAGCTTTGGTCTGTTTCCTGACCAGTTTCCCGATTCCGGGAATTACAAACTCGCCGACCTTCTTCGCTTCGCGGTACGCGATGTTCGAAAGCGCATCAACGAACGAGGCCGCGGTTTTCTTGTTTGTGCCAGTCGCTTCCGCTAACTCGGTCATGAGTTGCGTCTTCGACATTTTTTTTCCGTTTGCCATAAGTCGTACAGTCCTCTTTTCTAGATTTGTTTTCTGTGACGTTGCACAGGTTATCGAAACTCGTATGCGGACGCCGCGCGGCAGGCGCGTCGTTTAACACAATCAAAAAGATGCCCCTGCTTTGACCGCCCCATTTATTTGGGCCAGCAAAACAGGGGATTTCTGCGACGCGAAGATTACTACACCCGAACCCAACTTGCAACAGAAAAGCGTCAGAAATACGCATTTTTATTAGGTGAAATCGCACATCAAGGAATCTGACGATCGCCCCGGAAGTGAATTCGCTGAATTAGAACTATGGCTGAGCTTGGCGTCCATAACCAAGGTCACCGACGTTAACGATTGACTGAGGTGGCGCACGGTGAGAGAATTCCGTCTTGTGAAGCAAGCCCCTCGTGGATTAATTTCACTCAAACGTCCGACCTAAAAGGCCGGTGTCCCCGTTGCGCGAGCGAATGATGTTAGAACTCAATCAACGCCATCTTGAAACTGAAGACTTATCTCCCAGATGGAGTATCGGTATTGACCGGCGGCACGTGGTGGCCTATGTCGCGATAGCACTTATTGCCGGGTCCGCAGGTGGGTTTCTTGCCGGAGCATACTTCACTCGCAAGGAGGCACCGGCGCCTGCTCTTATCGAAAATGTTGGCGCGACCGCACGACCGACCAAACCGGAGACTCCACCACTCGAGTTCCATCGCGTAACTCAAATCATTCGCGGCGATACATTAGAGGTTGATGGAGTAGGACCAGTTCGCCTGATCGGGATCGAAACGCCCGACGGCAAAGCACCACGCGAGATCTACGCAGCTCATGGGCAACGCGCGCTGAGCTTCGTTGAGAAGGCCGTACTCGGGCAAGATGTGCGACTTGAATACGACACAACACCGGGCAGCAAGAACAAGGATGAGCAGGGGCAGACGCTCGCTTACGTCTATTCTCGCGACGGCAAGCTGCTCAACAGCGAGATGGTAAAACAAGGTCTCGCCCTCGTGCGCAGCAGCGAACAATTTCAAATGGCCAATGACTTTCGCGGATACGAGCGCGAAGCAATGCAATCGATGCGCGGTGTGTGGGGCTCGTCATCATCAACGCTTGCCACCGCTTCGCCTGGCATTACACCGCCGCCGGTTGACGACAAGTCGACAAAGAAGATTGCGCCTCTTTCGCCGTCTGCGCTCGGCGCGAACATTCCCGCGCTTTCGACAAGCACACCCGGCGAACCGGGGGTATGGGTATCGCCCAGCGACAGGATGTATCACAAATCAGCCTGCGATTTTCTGGATAAAAAGAAGAAGCATTCGATAGGTCTGTCGCAAGCCAAGTCCGAAGGCTACACCGCGTGCAGCCACTGTTACGCCTCGACGGTGTTAAAAGCGCCTTAATTGACGTTACATATTGACTGATGCCTTATACTCTGTTTGCGGATTGCTCCCTACCAGCGTAAGCCCTGACGCTTGAGTGAGGCCCTCCGGCCCAGATTTAGCCCGCAGGAAAACAACAGAATAGGATTCTCGTTATGCGCACTCGATCTTTATCGATTTGCGTGGCACTCGCAGTTTCACTTCTTGCATCGGCAGATGTGGTGACCGCGAAAGCGCCCGCGAAATCTTCCCAACGTAAACCGATCGCGATCAAATCCGTGTTGCGATCTTCAAAGGCTGACAGAAATCGGGCAACCAAGACCGTCGCGGCGAAAAGCAAACAACAGTGTTTGCCCTGCGCCGCTACGGCTGCTAAAACTCGACACAAGGGCCGTGCATCAAAGAAGTCCGCGCGGGCAGTTGATCTTCCCTGCCATCCAAAGGACTACGTTGATCCGAAGGTTGCGCGCCGCTACAATGCCGCGCTTCGCGACATGAAGCGCGCCGGGATCAAACCGAAAATAACCAGTGTGTGGCGGTCATCGGATAGTCAGGCTCAGCTTCGACGCTGTTCGCTCAACGCTCGATGCCGCCGAGCGAACCCCGGGCTTTATCGCGCGCTACCTCCCGGAAACTCGTTGCACGAGGCTGGCTTCGCCGTTGATATGGCCGGCATCGCCGCCGGACCGCGTGGAGATAAGCGAATCACGCCACAGGGCCGCCGCATCGTGGGCATAATGCGAAAGAACGGTTTTAACTGGCGGTATGGACTGGCCGACCCTGCGCATTTCGAAGCAGACCCGCGAAAGTACGGGTATCACAATGCCAAGGAAGCTATAACAAAGACGCAATCAACGTGTCAGGTGCGGCTCGCAAAGTATAACGGTAGGAAGAAAGCCGTGAATAGAATTGCAAGCGCCGGCCCACACTCCACAGTGAAATCAAGGATCTCAACGGTAGCCGCACCGTCAAGGCGATACCGAAAGGCTTCAAAACTCAGAGCGTAATTTTCTCCCGACGCTCTTAGTTTGTTCACACCCGGCTCCCTTCCGAGACGGGTGCTGTTGACTTCACTTCATCCACATAATTAGAATCGCCGCCGAGCAAACCTCGAGGGCACCTGTGAAACTATCTCTTCTCGACTGGTCGATCATCGCCGCTTACTTTCTCTTCAATCTTGGGATCGGAATCTATTACGCGCGACGAGCGCGCGGGAGCACGACTGAGTTCTTTCTGTCGGGGCGCAATGTGCCGTGGTGGCTTGCAGGCACGTCGATGGTCGCCACCACATTTGCCGCGGACACGCCGCTCGCAGTCACGGGTTTTGTCGCGAAGAACGGCATCGCGGGAAACTGGCTGTGGTGGAACTTCGTGATGAGCGGGATGCTCACCGTGTTCTTGTATGCGCGACTCTGGAGACGAGCAGGCGTAATGACCGACGTTGAATTTGCCGAGTTGCGATACTCGGGCAAACCCGCGGCTTTCCTGCGAGGTTTCAGGGCACTCTATCTCGGACTGCCCATCAACTGCATCATCATGGGATGGGTCAATCTCGCGATGGTAAAGATTCTCGAGACGACGCTTGGTCTCGAGAAACGAGGCGCGTTGACAGTCGTCATCGGCATTCTGATCTTCACCGCTTTCTACACAACCATCTCCGGGTTGTGGGGAGTGCTTGTGACCGACCTCTTTCAGTTTGTGCTGAAGATGGGCATGGTCATCGTGCTCGCGATCCTGGCTGTTCACGCGGTGGGCGGCATCGATGCGCTCAAGACAAAGATCGCAGCGCTCGATGCTTCGAGCGGACAAGCGGGTTCGCGTCTCGCGTTTTTTCCGGAGCTCGACTCAGTGTGGATGCCCGCGATCACCTTATTTACTTATCTTGCGGTGAACTGGTGGGCGAGTTGGTATCCGGGCGCCGAGCCTGGTGGCGGCGGTTACGTAGCGCAGCGAATCTTCTCAGCGAAGGATGAGCGTCACGGATTGCTTGCGACGCTTTGGTTCAACATCGCTCATTACGCGCTCAGGCCGTGGCCGTGGATACTGACCGCGCTCGCTTCGTTGATTCTTTATCCCGAGCTTGCGGACAAAGAGACGGGCTACATCAGGACGTTGATGGATCCGAACGTGTTTCCTTCTTACTTGCGCGGCTTCATGCTGGCGGCGTTTGCCGCGGCTTACATGTCGACGATTGGAACTCAGCTCAACTGGGGCGCTTCGTACGTGATCAACGATTTTTATCGACGGTTCATCAAGCGAGACGCGCGCGAACGTCATTATGTAATCGCTTCCCAACTGGTCACGGTCTCGCTGATGATCGTCTCGCTGGTTGTGACTTTTTATTTAGACTCGATCGGAGCGGCCTGGAAGCTCCTGCTGGTGACCGGCGCCGGAACCGGCACGGTGTTGTTGCTGCGTTGGTTCTGGTGGCGCATCAACGCCTGGTCGGAAGTATCCGCGATGATCGCCGCGGCCGCCTGCTCGCTATTCCTCCAACTTTTTCTGAAGTGGGACAGCGATAGCCCGCGAGACTTCGCGTATCTTATGCTCGTGACCGTCGCATTCACGACAGCGGTCTGGCTCATTGTTACGATGCTCACTGCGGCCGAACCTATCAGCAAACTCGTGGGATTCTACAAACAGGTACAGCCCGAGGGACCGGGGTGGAACCGCGTGAGGAAGCAGGCGGACCTCAAGCAATCAAGCATGAGCGGCGGTCTTGCGATACAGTTTCTGAATTGGTTTCTCGGATGTGTTTTGATCTACGCATTTCTATTCGGCATCGGCTACGTCATCCTCGGCGAAGTGTTGAAGGGATCGGCTTATCTCGTGGGCGGGGTTCTGGCATTCGCCGCAATCATGCGAAATCTCAAACGCGCGGGATGGCAAACTACTTCGGACGAGTCACCTACTGTTCGCGACGCCGTCGCCGAGGTCTGAGTTAATCGAGTCAAAGAGGTTCATGTGACCTTCATAAAGAGACTTCTGTTAACAACTCTACTCCTGAGTATCTCCAATCTCCCGGGCGTGTTTTCGATTAGCGCGGCGCAGAAGCAAAAAGACAAGTCACAAGCACCGGATCACTCGTGGGTGGAGCGGACTCTCGCGTCAATGACGCTTGATGAGAAGATCGGGCAGTTGATCATCCCTGCCGCGGTCGGAATGTTCATGAGCCAGGACTCTGAAGCCTTCCAGCAAATGCGCCGTGACGTCACCGAATTCCATGTTGGCGGTTATCACATGCTCGGCGAGGTAAACATCCTCCACGAACCCGCGGGCGTGTCGCTGTTGCTAGACCACCTCCAAGAGTTAGCGAAGGTACCGCTGTGGATCACGGCGGATTTTGAAGGAGGCGTTGGGCTTCGCTACATTGGGGCGACTCGTCTTCCAAGAGCAATGGCGATGGGCGCGACCGGCGATCCCAATATGGCGTATCAAGCGGGACGCATCGCCGCCGAAGAGGCTCGCGCTCTGGGTGTTCAAGTGAATTTTTATCCCGTCGCCGACGTGAACAATAACGCGCGAAATCCCATCATCAACATTCGATCATTCGGCGGGGACCCTGCGCAGGTTTCGCGAATGGTCCGCGCTTACATCAGAGGCTCGCAGGAGCACGGCGTGATGGCGACGGCCAAGCACTTCCCGGGACACGGCGACACCTCGACCGATTCACACCTCGAGTTGCCCATTATCGACGTCGATCGAGCTCGATTGGATGCCATCGAATTGCCTCCCTTTCGCGCGGCCATTGGCGAAGGAGTCGGCGGTGTTATGAGCGCGCACATTGCGCTTCCTCAGATTGAGCACGAGAAACTTCCCGCCACGTTGTCGCCGAAGATGCTCACGGTCGTGCTTCGCGAGGAGCTTAAATTCAGCGGCGTAATATTCACTGACGCGATGAATATGCAAGGCATCGCCGCTCATTACCCCGAAGGCGAAGCGGCCGTTCGCGCGATCAAGGCGGGCGCCGACGTCGTGCTCTATCCGCCGAGCGTCGAGAAGGCATTCACCGCGCTTAAGCGCGCCGTTGAAACTTGGGACATCAAAGTGTCGCGCATCGACGAATCAGTGCGGCGCATTCTGAAGGCAAAGGCGACGCTGGGGCTCGACCGGCAACGATTTGTTGATATCGACAAGCTGGATCGAGCGCTGGGCAGCAGCGAGCATCAACGCACCGCGCAACAGATTATCGAGAGCGCCATAACGCTGGTGCGGGACAAACGAAATGTGCTTCCGTTAAAGTTCTCACCCGATCAAAAGGTGCTGGTCATCTCGATGGTTGATAACAGCGAAGGCTGGCGCGATGGCGTGCCCGGCCGCGCGTTTTTCGCGGGTCTGCACAAACGGCACGCAAACTCGATCACGGTTTATGTTACCGATCGGACTTCGGCGGCTGAGTTTGAGTTGATAAGAAAGCTCGTGGCCTTTTCGGACGCCGTAATCGTCAACGGATTTATTCGAGTCTCTTCGTTCAAGGGATCGATCGAAATGAGCGACGGCGAAATCAACCTGCTCAAGCATCTGTCCGCCGTCGAAAAGCCATTCGCATTTGTGCTGTACGGCAGTCCATATTTGCTTTCGTTCGTGCCCGAGCTTCCGACTTACATACTGACTTATGAGTATTACCCGGCCGCCGAGGAAGCGGCGCTCAAGGCGGTGCTCGGTGAGATTGAATTCAAAGGAAAGCTTCCGATCGAGTTACCCGGCTATTATCCAATTGGATACTCTGCACCTCAGACTAAGCGCTGAAAAAAACGAGGACCAGAGAGAATGACAAAGAACCCACGGAAGGTCGTTGTCGTCACTGGAGACGTAACGATGGATTGGAATCTTGCCCGGACGCGCCGCTCGGACAGCGGCGGCGCGGCTTGGAATGCCGATGATTCCACGCGCATACACTGGCAGAGAGGCGGCGCTGCGCTGCTCGCGGATTTGATAGCCGGCGTCGCTGATGGATTGCGCCGTGACGGCAAAGGCAACTACACGGTCCGCCAGATGAACGCTCCGCTCGAGGAGACCAGACCCGGCGATGCTCAGTTTCATCACTCGTACGCGATGTGGTCACTCCACGACTACGATGTCAAAAGCTCGAAGGACAAGAACAAACCACTCAAATCATGGCGAGTCGAAAAGTTTCTCGGTCTTGATAAAAGTGACGCTGATAGTTCAAACGTCGCGGCCGAATGGAAACACGTTCAGGATGACACGCCCGAAGCAGAGATCATCGTGCTCGATGATGCGGACCTTGGATTTCGGGATCATCCGGACCTCTGGCCCAAGGCGCTGACAAGCGGTCATCGCCCATGGATTTTACTGAAGATGGCTCGGCCCGTGGCGGAGGGCCGGCTATGGGACCACCTCCACAAGGATCTCGCCGACCGGCTGATCGTCGTGATGTCGGTCAATGATTTGCGCCTCACCGAAGTACAAATCAGCCGCGAATTGTCCTGGGAGCGGACCGCGCAGGACCTGGCGTGGGAGTTGGTTCACAATCCGCGAGTCAACGCGCTTTCGCATTGCGCTCACGTAGTGATCTCGTTTGATACCGCCGGCGCACTATTGCTCTCAAGTCAACTGAACGCCGCCCCGGAGGGCAAGCTCTTCTTCGATCCCAAGGTGGTGGAGGGAATGTGGGGCCAAGGCTACAAGGGCGGAATGGTCGGCTACACCTCGTGTCTAACCGCGGGACTTGCGCGCGAGCTGATGCTGTCGGGTGAAGGACCGGATATCAATCGAGGCATTCAAAGCGGACTTGCCGCGATGCGTAAGCTACACCTCGAAGGCTACGGCGAGCGAGGCTCATCCGCACGCGATTCCAAACTCGCGTTTCCCATTTCGGTCATCGTTTCTGAGCTCGCCAACAAAAAATCGGAGTTCGCGGTTGCCGGAGTCCAGGATCCGTTGATCTACGTGTCCGACATAAGCGCCGCAAAAAAATCGGCACCGGACGGGGGTTTCTGGACCATACTCGAAGATCGATACACCGACAGTCTGGGCAAAGTAGCCGAGCAGATTGTTATGTACGGCGCCGAAGCCGCTCTCGAGGGCGTTCCGCTCGGGCAGTTCGGCGATCTGCTCACCGTGGATCGCCGCGAGATAGAAAGCTTTCGCAGCATCCGGGCACTCGCGAGCGAGTACATTCAGAAAACGCCAGCCAAACGCCCTCTGTCGATCGCGGTCTTCGGAACGCCCGGCTCAGGCAAATCGTTTGGGATCATCCAAGTTGCGGAATCGTTGCGGCCGGGTGAGATCAAGGTTCTCGAATTCAATCTCTCGCAGTTCAGCGATCCTCACGACCTGTTGGACGCGCTCCATCAGGTGCGCGACGCCGGTCTGTCCGGTAAGATCCCGCTGGTTTTCTGGGATGAATTCGACACGACATTCGATCATCAACGATTCGGCTGGCTGCGCCACTTTCTTGCTCCGATGCAGGACGGCAAGTTTCAGCAAGGCCAGATCAGCCACCCAATTGTCCGCTCGATCTTCGTGTTCGCGGGCGGCATAAGCGAGAGCATGGATTCGTTCGGCAAGGACTTGTGCGAGCGGGATTTCCGGGAGGCGAAGTGCCCTGATTTCGTAAGCCGTTTGAAGGGCTACGTAAACATCCTCGGCCCAAATCGCCAGAAGAATTCCTCTGATCCCTATTATGTGATTCGTCGCGCGATATTGCTGCGCTCGATTTTGCGCCGCGATGCCGCCCAGCTCTTCAAGCGCGAGGGCGATACCGAAGCGCTGAACATTGATAATGGAGTGCTTCGCGCGTTGCTGCACACGAGCCGGTACCGTCACGGCGCGCGCTCGATGGAATCGGTCATCGCCATGAGCCAGCTTTCGGGAACACATCGATTCGAGCGCTCGTGTCTGCCGGCGGTCGCGCAACTAGACCTGCATGTTGACGCTCACGATTTTCAGGCGCTGGTGCAACGAATCGAACTCGAAGGCGAGTTGCTTGAAAGACTCGCGGAAGCGGCGCACGAATTGTTTGTGCAGCAACTTCTCGATCAGGGCTACACGCAGGGTCCGAAAACTGATGAGATCCAGAGAACGCATAGCTCGCTTAAGCCCTATGCCGAGCTGCCGGAAGATGAAAAAGCTCAGAACCGCGGGAATGTTCGTGACATTTCCAACAAGCTTGCCCGAGCAGGTTATGTGATGATTCCCGCTCGCAGCAACGAACCGCCGTTCGATTTTCCTGGCGCCGATCTCGAGCTGCTGTCTTCAATGGAGCACGAGCGGTGGATGAAAGCGAAGATCGAATCGGGGTGGCGATGGGCGCCTCATACCGACAAAGCAAATCAGCTCCATGAGGACATATTGGCGTGGCATAGGCTAAGCGAAGACGAGAGGGCTGCGCTTACCCCTGAAGAACAGGCCGCGATTGGTCCCGAAGCTTTGCCCGAGCCCGAAAAAGAAAAAGACCGGGTGCTCGTTCGCGGCATACCAAAGATCCTGGCTCGCGCGGGTTACACTGTTGTCAAAGTACTCGACGACAAGTGACCCCTACTGAGAAATCCGACTAAACTGTCAGCGGAGAAAACTTGATCAGAATAGGAGTGACGGGACATCGCATACTTTCCGAACTCGACAAGATCGAACTGGGCGTTGAAGAAGCGCTCGGTAGCGTCGAGCAATTGTTTCCCGCCGAAAACCTAACAGTAATATCCGCGCTCGCGGAGGGAGCGGATCGCATCGTAGCCCGGCGCGTTCTCGCGCGGCCGGGCGCTCGCCTTACAGTTCCATTGCCCCTCGACGAGTCCGATTACATCCGCGACTTCTCCTCTGAAGAGTCTCGAGTTGAGTTCTCGACTCTGCTCGGACGAGCGTCCAAAATAGAGCGAATGCCTCCCACGCTCGCTCGCGACCAGGCCTACGAAGCGGCCGGCGAATATGTATTGAACAACTCGGATGTGCTTCTTACGATCTGGGACGGAGGGCCGGCGCAGGGACGCGGCGGCACCGCTGACATTGTCTCACGCGCCCGAAAGCGAAAGCTCCGGATAGCATGGATCCACGCGGGCAATCGCGAGCCCGGCACCAATAAGCCGACTGTGCTTGGCAACGAGCAGGGACAAGTGACGTTCGAGAATTTCTAAGCCCGCCGTCGAAAGTTATTGCAATTCCTTACAAAGTGGTATATCCTACGTTCACGACAAAGAGTTAGAAATGGTGAACGTTGCGTCCATTCGACTAAGCGTCGCCCCCTTGTCCATTGGCTGTAAACGATCTGCGGTGATTGAACATATTTGAGGCGCGTTCAGAAAGTGGGAGGTTGCTATGCTGAACCAGCGAGTCTCGATCCTCATCGTCGATGACGAGCCTGCGATACGTTCTTTGCTCGAACAAACTCTAGGCCCGAGGTACGATTGCGTCAGCGTTGAAAGCGCCGGAGAGGCTCTTCGGCTCATGGATGCTCAGGCATTTCATTGCGCCCTGGTTGATATCGGGCTGCCGGGTATGTCAGGGCTTACTCTGTGTATGATGATCGTCAGCCGCTACCCGCGGACGCCGGTAATAACGATTTCGGGCGACACGGACGACTTGTCTATCGCGGCTGCGTTGAAAGCCGGTGCAATACATCACGTAACCAAGCCCTTCAACATAAAGGATATGCTAACGGCTGTCGAAAGCGCACTGAAGCGACACGGTCCCAACGCCGCCGCGTAGACCCGTTTGACGCTGCGACGGCGCGCGTCGACAATTGCCTCGTGTCTGAATATCGATTTGAAAGAAACCTTCGAAAGCGAGCGGAAGAATTCATTCGCAACCTTGCGTCCGCCGGATTCCCTGCCGACATCGTCGAAGAGTCCTTCCGTGAATACTCGGTAAAGGTTTCGATTTCCTCGCCCGAAAAAGCGCTCGGCCAAATCATCATCTATTATCGGCCGCGGTCCGATTCCTTCTCGATGAATGCCGACGCGCTCATCGACAAATCAATTGCGCCGTTGATTGAAGGATGCTGGCACGGTGCGACGCCAACCACCGGTACGCAGTCGGCCGGCTATGAGATTTATGCCGATGGCTCGTACCTCGGCGGCGCCACCGGCTACGGCGCGGTAATACTCAAGGACGGCAAGGTCATCGCGGAGCTATCGGGCTCCGTTCCCACGTCCGAGGTTGGCGGCACGCATCAGGTGGCCGGAGAACTTGCAGCGGTGAAAGAGTCTCTGAAGTGGTGCCAAGAGCATTCAATCGATGAAGTGTCGATTTACTTCGACTATCTTGGCATCGAGAGATGGGCCACTGGCCGATACAAGGCGAACCAGCCGCTGACTCAGGAGTATGCGCGTTTCGTTCGCGAGTGTGGAATCAGGATTCATTGGCATAAGGTCGCGGCACACACAGGCGATCGGTGGAACGAACGCGCCGACGTGCTCGCAAAGAAGGGCTCGGCGTCAGCCGCTCCGACTGGACCCGCCGGCGACACGGCCAGCGAGCTGGTCAAAACCACTGACGCCTGGATCGAGTTCCTGATGGTGAAAGGAATCGAAGCGACCTTCGATCGAATCTACAACAACCAATTCGCGAGAGTGTTCATCATTCGTGAAGACAAGCCCGTGGGCATTTTCGATCTGTACAACACGAAAAAGAAAAGGCTCTCACCGTATGTACACAACTTCCGCGACGATCAGTTGAAGGCACAAATTGAATCTTGTTGGAGCGAGTTCTCCGGGCGCTCAAACAATTAGAGCAAGTCATATTGCTTTCAGGGCGTCTCTTTCGCGAGCAATTTTGCCGGAGATTGTCCTCTTACAGCATTCCGCAAATCTCGTCGAGCGTCATTGTCACTGCCTGATTGGCCTGCCCCGTAAACGTCACCGAACCTGCGGTATTGAGCGTGATTTTGTAGATGTAGCGCGCGCCGGGCTTTTCCACTTGCCCGATGACATTCCATTTCGGGTCGTACATAACCATGCCAAAGCTTACTCGGTTGTCATAGTAGCTCATCGGCCAAAGCGTGAAGCCGCCAACGCCGAGCGCCGGGCAGGTCGGGGCAGACTGAGTGGTATCCGGGCTGGAAATACCGGTGACCTTCATCCCATCCGGAACAGGCCCTTTCGGGCGGGGCATAGAAATCACTGCAAGCATATTCATTGAACAAGCCATTTATTTTTCTCCTTGTGTGGCGGTATCGATTTGTGGGCGGGCGTATACTACGCCACTTTCGGTTCGGTGATCAAGCTGACTGGACAGGGAACGGGCCGCGCGGGTCTTTTCCTTTGGCAGGCGTCCTAGCGTGAGATGATTGGCCCCGTTTTCGAGTCTTTTTCAAAAACTTCCCGAGTCTGCCTTTGCAAATCACGCTCGGTGGACGCCGCTGGAAACTTCACTAACTAATAAATACCGAGTATTTGTCGACTAGCGGCATCACGACGTCTCTCTCGGCGGGCGGTACGAAGAAGATTGCTCGCTCGACTCCCAGACCCTCAAGCTGCTCGAGCGCCGCTTTGTCCGGGTTGGCTCCAAAAATCGAAATTGAAATCGTGTTCGGATCGCGGCCCGCTGCTTCCGCGCGTCGACGTAAGGTCGCAATCTTCTCAGGCAGGTTGTCCATCCGGAACCCGATAGGCATCCATCCATCACAGTGCTCCATAGCTCGATCGCACGTCGTTTGTCCATCCCCACCCATCAGGATCGGAGGGTGCGGCTTCTGCGTAGGTTTTGGGTATGACCAGAGCTTATCGAAGTTGACGAACTCGCCATGAAACTCGGCTTCGTCCTTTGTCCAAATCTCTTTCATCGCCAGAACTCGCTCGCGCAGCAACCGCCAGCGCTTCTTGTACTCGGTGCCGTGATTCTCCATTTCCTCAGCGTTCCATCCGCCGCCGATCCCGAAGACGAACCGGCCGCCCGAAAGCATGTCGACGCTGGCAACTTCTTTGGCCGTTGTGATCGGATCGCGCTCGATGAGTAAACAAATTCCTGTCGCCACACGCAGAGTTGTCGTCGCCATAGCCGCGGCGGTCAACGCAACAAACGGATCGTGCGTATGCCAGTACTCCTTTGGAAGATCGCCGCCAGCAGGATACGGAGTGCGGCGGTTTGCTGGGATGTGAGTGTGCTCGGGCAGCCACAGCGATTCGAAGCCTCGCTGTTCGATTTCCCGCGCAAGCTCGTCCGGGCGGATGGCGTAGTCGGTTGCGAAGATGGCTATTCCAAATTGCATGAGGACCTCCTGCGGAATGAAGTGCGAGCGCGTGCATGATAAGCGCGACAGTTGCGATTTCGCCAGTGCACGGCGACGCACTGTTAAGCAGTCCTGGCCCTGTGACAGTTGTCACGATTAATCGTGATGACTGTCATATCGTCTTCGACCCTATCGCCACTAAACTACACTCGATGATTATTCCAAGTCCTCCCAGGCGAGCATAAGAGTCTGCAATGAGGACGCGGAGGTAACAGATGAAACAGCACCGCCTAATGAATTTGAGTTTGATCACGATCGTGATATTGATCGGCGCGAGTGTTCAGTCCTCGGCTGCCGCGCCACCCGGCAAAGAAATGGCTGTTGTGGATCTGCAAGACAAGACGTACCTGGGCAAGACGGCACTTCAAGGCAAGTACATCTTTGTCCACGACGATTCCGGCATGGCTAAGGGCGAAGCCTGCTTTTATGTTTATGAGTACTATCAAAACGAGACGGGGCGGCCCGAAGTTCGGCCCGATAAGCTGGTGGTCTCATTTCACTGTGAACCGGTAACGCATCCCGAGGCAAGCCAGATGGTCCTGACCTATGGAATGACCACCGCCGGACAGTTACAGTTGCGCGAGATTCAGTTCGCGGGAAGCACTGAAGGGCACCGCGTCCCTTGAGTCGCTTCCGAGGCTATGGGCTCTCGCTACACGCGTCAAGCGGGGAGCGTGGCGTGAGAGAACAGAAGGCGGGGAGCCGCACTCCACAAGGGACGGCTCTCCGCTGATTCTGAGACTAGTCACTTCGAAATCCCCGGAATCTGCGCCAACCTGATTCGGGCGCTTTCTCCCAGTTAGTGGGTAAGTTCGCCCATCTACCCCTTATCCTTCAACGCGCCGTTCGTTAAACCGCGTGTATCCTTCCGGCATCTACCTTGCTCTGTGCATAACTGAACAACCTGGGTACCGTCCGCAACTCGCGGAAAGGGCCCGGCGAGCAAGGGAGGACCGAATGCAGGCTCCGTACGGTCTTGAAATCAGCGACAGTTGCACCAACTGCACGACCCGATCGAGCGGCTACTTCTGCGACTTCGATGCGGAGTTGGTCAAGGCGTTTGAAGCACTGAAGTACGCTACGGTGTTTCCGAAGGGCGCAGTGTTGTTCGTCGAGGGTCAGTCTCCGCGCGGAGTCTTTATGCTTTGCAGCGGCCGCGTCAAACTCTCGACTTGTTCGAGCGACGGCAAGTCTATCATCACTCGAATCGCCGACGCTGGCGAGATATTGGGGATTAGCGCCACCGTGTCGGGCAAGCCCTACATGGCGACTGCCGAAACGCTTGCGCCCTGTCAGGTGAATTTCATAAAGAGCGAGGACTTTGTCCGCTTTCTGAAGACCAACG
>Ga0075423_10002934_pt1 | contig 15627 bp, 11 predicted proteins | sample SoiMethybrSBSTD2_FD_80114 | JGI IMG/M metagenome (GOLD analysis project Ga0075423, IMG submission 80114) | Bulk soil microbial communities from a Populus tree surrounding site in Tennessee, USA - Soil MetaG P. TD hybrid SBSTD2 | ecosystem: Environmental > Terrestrial > Soil > Tree plantation...
ATCCCTTTGCGAAGAGCCGCACCACGAACTTCGTGGCATCACGAGGCGGCACGGACGAGGCCCGAGCATCCGCCTCGATAAACCTCCGTCCAGTCCCGGCCGAGGGGGGAGCCGCACTGTCATAATAGGCGAAGAACCCCGGACCCTCCGCGGCTTGGCCATGATGTACGCTGCCCGGATCGCAGAGTGCGACGATACGATGAGAGCCCAACTTGGCCAGTCCTTCGAGTAGCGGCCCTACCAATTCGCGATCGACCGCTTCGATACCCTTCACCTTGGCCGCGACATCCTGCCCGAAGATGACCTCGTCCGGTAACTCGACATGCACGTATGCGAAATCTTTTTTCTTCAGTTCATCAAGAGCGACCGCCGCCTGGGCGCGAAGATCCGTACTGGCCAATCGCGCGACGTCCACGGCTCCAAGGCCGGCCATGATACCGAGTCCGCGATGGACATCGCTCTGTGAGATCACCACACCGGACATCTTGAATCGCTCGGAGAGACTTGGCCAAAGAACGGCTCGGCCTTGGCCCCAGAGCCACAGACAATTGGCCGGCTTCTGCCCCGCCTTCTGACGTTCATCGTTGAGGGGATGGTCCCGCAAGATCTGAAACGAGGCGTCCATGAGTTTCCACAGAATATCGGATCCGTCTCCAGTGGGCAATGCATCGGCGATCGGTCGACCAACCAACACATGCGGGTCTGTACAGACCGCTCGCGACTTCCCGTTGACCCATACCATGAGGTGACGGTGGCCTAGCCCTGGATAGAACTGAATCATCTCAGACCCGAGCTGTTCATTGATCGCCTCGATCAATTCGCGGGCCTCTTCTGTCGAAATGAGGCCGGCAGTCGCATCATCCATTACGACGTGCGGTCCGAGCTTCTTGATCTCGTTTAATCCGCCTTTACTCCCGGATTGGGCATCCGCACGCAACGTGACCATCGTACAACGATAGACCACATCATGCTCGCCGATCGCGACCCCGAGACTGGCCGCTTCGAGCGGACCAGGCCCCTGGTAATATTTCTTGGGATCGTATCCAAGGATAGCGGTTCCCGTCAGACCACTTCCCGGTCGCACGCTCTCAGGCGCCGCGGCCAGAAGCCCAAGTTCCCCTCCTTGCGCGAGGCGATCCAGGTACGGGGTCGAAGACGCTTGAAGAGGAGTCCGTCCGTCCAGTTCCTGCCGGGAATGGTCCGCTATCCCATCGGCATGGAGAATGACATACTTCATCGAAGCCCTGCTCGCATGGTGTCTACACCTTTAAAAAGCGAGCGACATCCTCCCGCGTCGCCCTAACGGTTTTCGGTTGAGTCGATACACTGATTGCGGTATCGGCGTCTTTCAATCCATGGCCGGTCAAGGTGCAGACTACGGTCTCACCTGCCCGCAGTCCGCCTTGCTTGGTCAACTTCATCACACCGGCCACCGATGCGGCAGATGCCGGCTCGCAAAAGATTCCCTCCGTCGCGGCGACTGCCGTATAGGCCTGCAGAATTTCTTCATCCGTGACCGAATCGATCGCTCCCATGGACTCCTTCACGGCAACTAAGGCCGCGTCCCAACTGGCCGGATTACCGATCCGGATCGCCGTGGCCACGGTCTGCGGATTCTCCACGATACGACCGAGCACAATGGGCGCGGCACCAGCCGCCTGAAATCCGACCATGCGGGGCAGCCTCGTGGATTGATTCGCCGCACGGTATTCCTGGTACCCCTTCCAATAAGCGGTGATATTCCCGGCATTCCCTACCGGCAACACATGAACAGTCGGGGCATCGCCGAGTTGATCGCACACCTCCATCGCGGCAGTTTTCTGTCCTTCGATCCGATAGGGATTGATCGAGTTGACCAGTTCAATGCGGTGGGTTACCGACAAGTCCTTCACAATGGTCAACGCCTGATCGAAGTTTCCTTCGATCTGGATGACGGTCGCTTGATGCATCATGGCCTGGGACAACTTACCCATCGCGATCTTCCCGGCAGGAATCAACACATAGACCGCCAGTCCTGCCCGCGCACCATAGGCCGCAGCGGAGGCGGATGTATTTCCCGTGGAGGCACAGATCACGGCGTTGGCACCGGACTCAACAGCCTTTGAAATAGCCATGGTCATGCCGCGATCCTTGAACGATCCTGTCGGATTGATCCCTTCGAATTTGAGATAGAGATCGATGTCTGGTGCGATCTGCTTGGCCAGCCTCGTTGCCCTGATAAGCGGAGTGTTACCTTCACCAAGCGTCACGACAGGGGTACGGTCGGTCACCGGCAGAAACTTCCGATATTCCTCTATCACACCACGCCAGCGATTCATGGCATTACTCGTCCTTGCCCTCGACCCTGATCAAAGTGGTGGGCTCGGAGATAAAGGCCATGCGATTGATCGCTCGCAACGCCGCTTGAACATCGCGCTCCGTGGCGGTATGGGTCTTGATCACGACCGGAACCGTCTGCCCTTCACGTCGGCCCTGTTGGAGAACGGACGAGATACTGATACCGCACCGGCCCAGCTCCCCTGCAATTTGCGACAAGACACCGGGACGGTCCAACACCATGAAACGGAGGTAATAGAGCGAGCTGATTTCTTCCATCTGGCACATCCGAAGCGGACGCCGTTGGTCCTGCTGGATCGAAGCGGGTGGGACTCGCCCAACCGCTCCCTTCAACAGATTGCGCCCGATGGCGATGAGATCGCTGACCACCGCGCTCCCGGTCGGCATAGACCCCGCGCCCTTGCCATAGAGCACCACGTCGCCGACGGCATCGCCGACGAGTTGAATAGCGTTGTAGACTCCTTCGACTTGGGCGAGCGGAGACGAAGAGGGCAGCATCGTGGGATGCACGCGGGCTTCCACTTCGTTACCCACCAACTTGGCAATGCCCAGCAGCTTGATCGTATAACCGAACTCTTTGGCATACGCGATGTCGAGTGGCGTAATGTGGGTGATCCCCTCGGTGTACACATCTTTAAAATTGACCGGTGTTCCATAAGCCAGTGCCACCATGATCGCCAGTTTGTGCGCCGAATCGATACCGGCCACATCGAATGTCGGATCTGCTTCGGCATAACCGGCCTGCTTCGCTTCGTCGAGTACCATCTCAAAGCTTCGGCCTTCGTGGGTCATACGCGAGAGAATATAATTGGCCGTCCCGTTGATGATCCCATAGATGGATTGAATGGTGTTGGCCGCCAGCCCTTCCCTCAAGGCTTGGATGACCGGAATCCCTCCGCCGACACTCGCTTCGAACCCTAGGTCGACGTCCGCGCGGGAAGCCGCAGCAAATATTTCTTCTCCGTGTAAGGCGAGCAGGGCCTTATTGGCCGTGACGACATGTTTACCTGCCACAATGGCTTCGAGGATGACGCGCTTGGCGACGTCGCAGCCCCCAATCAGCTCAACGACGATATCGATCGATGGATCAGTCAGAATCTGTTTCGCATCGGTCGTGAGCAGGCCGGGCGGAAGTCGAAGACCCCGGTCGCGTGTCACATCGAGATCCGCGATCCGAACAATCTCGATCGGCACACCGACCCGGCGACTGATCAATGCCGCATTCTCCAGGAGAATCTTCGCGACGCCAGTCCCAACCGTTCCAAATCCAATGATGCCGACGCCCACGCGCGAAATCATTCTTCCGACCCCTCAAGCTTCAGAGCTTTGCGAATGCCTCGAACGGCTTGTCTCGTGCGATGTTCATTTTCAACGAGGCCAAACCGCACATAATCGTCCCCACCTTCACCGAACCCGATCCCGGGAGACACGGCTACTTTCGCCTCGCGAAGCAGGAGCTTCGAAAACTCCAACGATCCCAGAGCCCGATAGGGCGGGGGAATTCTGGCCCAGACAAACATGGTGGCCACGGGCTTGTTCACCTGCCACCCGATGCGATTCAGTCCGCTCACCAACACATCACGACGCTTCTGGTACCGCAGGACTGTCTCTTTAACACAATCCTGCGGCCCATTGAGGGCAATGACGCTGGCAATCTGCAGAGGCTGGAAGATCCCGTAATCCAGGTAACTCTTGATCTTGGCCAAGGCCCCGACAACCTCGCGATTGCCGCAACAAAAGCCTACGCGCCAACCAGGCATGTTATAGGCCTTGGAAAGGGTATAGAACTCGACACCGACATCCTTGGCCCCATCAACTTGTAAAAAGCTCGGCGCACGGTATCCGTCGAACACCAGGTCGGCATAGGCCAAGTCATGGATCACAATCACGTGATGCTCTTTGGCAAACGCGACGATTTTTTTGAAAAACTCAAGATCCACCACGGCGGTGGTGGGGTTATGCGGGAAATTGATCACCAAGATCTTGGGTCGCGGAAAGGTCTGGCGATAGACCCGCTGCAAATCGTCGAAGAAGTCACTGTCAGGACGCAACTCGATCCCTCTGACCTCTCCCCCCGCAATGATGAAACTGTACATATGAATGGGATAGGTCGGCGTCGGCGTCAGCACGACATCACCAGGCCCGATCAAAGCCAGCGCCAGGTGTGCTAGCCCTTCCTTGGAGCCGATCGTCACGATGGTTTCGGTTTCTGGATCCAGGTCGACATCGTAATTCCGCTTGTACCATCCTGCGATGGCATGTCGCAGTTTCGTGATCCCGCGCGAGGCCGAGTAGCGATGATTTTTCCCCTTTCGCGCCGCTTCGATCATCTTCTCGACGATATGGCTCGGTGTCGGTTGGTCGGGATTTCCCATTCCGAAATCGATAATGTCTTCACCTTTTTGACGAGCCTCGAGCTTGAGGCCCTGCACCTGGGCAAAGACATACGGCGGGAGCCGTTTGATGCGATAAAATCCGTCGCCTAACCCCATCAGATCCCCTGCGTGTCCTCCTCACATGTGCGGAGCATCGTGAACCGACCCTCCGCCACATCAAGTCGCGTATTCTAATGTCGGCGGGCGCGTCGAGTCAAATTATGCCGTGATTCTGTGGGGTTCGACATTCCAGCCCCTTAGACCTCCTGAGGCGACACTACACCAACTCCCCCTTCCAGTCCTTGCCCCCCTCAGTCAATTTCTGTTACAACTGCAACGCCTTTCGTACGTATCATGCAACTCGGTTTCTCCTTGCTCTTCAGAGCCGGAACGGAGGATCCGTGCCACGACTTGGGGTGAACATCGACCATGTGGCCACGTTACGGCAGGCCCGTGGCGGAACCAACCCAGACCCCCTCGCCGCCGCCGTGTTGGTGGAACTGGCCGGCGCGGACGGGATTGTCGTCCATCTCAGGGAAGATCGGCGCCATATTCAAGATCGCGATCTTGGCCTCTTGCGGGAACTCATCCGCACCAAGCTCGATCTGGAGATGGCCGCCGATGAGACAATGGCCAAAATTGCCTTGTCCATAAAACCGGACATGGTCACGCTTGTCCCGGAGCATCGTCAGGAACTCACGACTGAAGGCGGCCTTGACGTGGCAGGCCACAGAGATCGTATCCAGCAGGTCGTGACCCTGCTCCACGATGGCGGTATTCCCGTCAGCCTCTTCATCGAACCGGATTTGGCCCAGATCAAAGCCTCGCATAGGGTCTCAGCCGACTTCATCGAGCTCCATACCGGCCGGTATGCGAATGCGCGGCGCTCGAAAGAAGCCGATGCGGAAATCGAAGCCATTACGCAGGCCGCCAGGCTCTCCTACAAACTCGGTATGGGGGTCAATGCCGGGCACGGATTGGACTATCGCAACGTGACGCGCTTGACGCACATTCCTGAAATCGTTGAATACAATATTGGCCACAGTATCATTGCCCGAGCGGTTCTGGTGGGCCTTGACCAAGCCGTCAGGGAAATGAAAGCATTGCTGAGTTAACCCATCGCACCGATACGGCACCCTTCGATCCTCCATGAACCACACGATTCAGATGTGTCATGACCATGGGCCGTAGTCAACAGAACCCTGTCCTCCCCCTGCTCACCCGAATCCCCGCGCGGGATCGATTCCGCACGCAAGGCCACCGATGAAGATCGTAACCGGATCCGAGATGCAGACACTCGATCGCCGCACCATCATTGAAGCGCATATCCCCAGTGCCGTCTTGATGGAGCGGGCCGGCGAAGGAATTGTCAGGCATCTGGAGCAGCACTTTGGACCGACGCGAGGCAAGACCATCACCATCCTCTGCGGAAAAGGCAATAATGGAGGAGACGGATTGGTTGTGGCCCGACTGCTGCATCGCCGACACGCTCGGATTCATGTGATGCTCCTCACCGCGATCACAGACCTGAGTCGTGATACCGCGGCTATGTATCGTCGGTTTGTTCGGGTTGCGGGGCGATCAGCGATCGTTCGATTCCGGTCTGCCGACCAGGCGAGGCCCCTCCTCGCCTCCAGCGATATTCTCATCGATGCGCTCCTTGGTACTGGGTTGTCTTCTGCCGTTACCGGAATCTATCGTGAGGCCATCGATCTCATCAACAGTGTTGAGAAGCCAGTCATCGCGGTCGATATCCCGTCCGGCCTCCAGGCCGACACTGGGGCCATCCTGGGGCGGGCAATCCGCGCCACGTTGACCGTCACATGTGGCCTTCCGAAGCTCGGCCTCTATGTCGATGCAGGGATCGATCGGGCCGGCATAATCCGCGTCGTCGATATCGGTATTCCATCCGCGTATGTGGATGCGATCGAGAGCCGCACCCTGCTCCTGACACTCGACAGTGCGTTTCAGTCTTTACCGGAACGCGCTCCCTCCTCGCATAAGGGAACTTTTGGCCATGCAGGAATTATTGCAGGGTCCGTGGGGAAGACCGGCGCGGCGGCATTGGCGGCCCGAGCGGCACTCCGTGTTGGAGCCGGCCTGGTCACCGTGGCCACTCCCAGCAGCGTCAACGATGTACTGGAAGCAAAGTTACTGGAAGCCATGACCATGCCTCTCCCGGAAACAAAGGCGCGTACACTGGCTCGCTCAGGGCTCGATCGTGTCTTAGCTTTTATGCAGGCACGCACGGCGATCGCCATCGGACCTGGGCTCTCGACACATCCCGAGACCGTCGAACTCGTGCAGTCCCTCATGAAACACCTGGACAGACCATCCGTCCTCGATGCCGATGCGCTCAATGCCATGACCGGCAGGGCCTCGTTGCTGACCGAGTGTAAAACTCCACCTATTCTCACCCCGCACCCTGGCGAGATGGCCAGGCTCGAAATCGATGCCACCCCGCAGACGGTCAACGCAGACCGAATAGGAACGGCCAGACGATTCGCCCGAGAACGCGGCGTGTTCGTCGTCTTAAAAGGCGCACGAACCGTTGTCGCCCGACCCGATGGGCTTGTCGCCATTTGCCCGACCGGTAATCCCGGTATGGCCACAGCCGGAACCGGTGACGTCTTAACCGGCATGATTGTAGGGTTACTGGCACAAAGGGTCCCCCCATGGGAAGCTGCCTGTGCCGCGACCTATTTCCATGGCTCAGCCGGCGACTTGGCCGCCCAACACCTCGGGCAACCCGGGATGGTCGCCAGTGACCTCATCGCTCAGATTCCTTATGCACTCCAGCGGACCACAACGACGTAACGTGACTCGACCAGCTAAGGCGCAACAGCCTGCCGCTCGCCGCGCACTCACGGCACACCTGCCGTGGAAACTGGTGTCCACATCGCACCAGCACACGACTCGGCTAGGTGAAACGATCGGTCGCGTGCTTCGAGGAGGAGAAACGATCGCGCTCTACGGACCGCTCGGAGCCGGCAAGACGGCGCTCGTTCGCGGAATCGCACAGGGCCTCGGTACATCGCCGACGGCTGTAAGCAGCCCGACCTTCGTGGTGATTCGCGAATATGATCAAGGGCGTCTGCCCCTTGCCCACGTGGATCTGTACCGGATTCGCTCGCCCCGGGAGCTGGAATCGACAGGGTTGATCGAGTATTTCTCCGGCCAAACCGTGACGGCAATCGAATGGGCCGATAAGGGCCTTGCCGCACTACCACCTGACCGGATCGAGATTGCGCTGAGCCATCGTGCCGCACGGAGCCGGACCATTCAATTGAGCGTCACAGGACCGAAGTCTCACAAGGTCCTCGCCCATGCGCGCATGCAGTACAGCAAGACCAGTAGGGGATATCGAGAGTCCCCACGCCGGCCCTTGAACAGGGAGACCACAACAAAGTCATGATTAGGGTGATTCTGGTCGGAATCCTTTTGCTTCTCTCCCTGGCTTTTTTCCTTCAGAACCAGGAGCAGGAAGTTACACTCCGGTACTTCTTTGGGCTCTTTGAGGCCTCGACACCGATCTATAAGCCCATTCTGATGGGGTTTGCGGTCGGTCTGCTCGTGTCCGGCATCCTTCTCTTTCCTCCATGGGTGCGGGGCCGGATCGAACTCCGCCGAAAAACCAAAGCACTCCAGGACGCTGAGGTGGACTTAGAACGAGTACGCCACTCACTCGAAAAAGTCACAGGCCAGATATCTCCCACACTCACCGGCGAATCACATCGAGATCTGCACGATGAATGACGCAGACGCCTCACCGTTGATGCGCCAATACCGCGAAATCAAGCGCGGCTATCCCGACGCCATTCTGTTGTTCCGCGTCGGTGATTTCTACGAAATGTTTGATGCGGATGCGCAGATTGCCGCCAAGTTACTCTCTATTGCCCTCACCTCCCGCGATAAATCCAGCCCCAACCCGACTCCCCTCTGCGGAGTGCCCTACCATGCCGCACAAGGTTATATTGCAAAACTGCTCAAGGCCGGACGGACCGTCGCACTCTGCGAACAGGTGGAGGATCCAAAACTCGCAAAGGGTCTTGTGCGCCGAGAAGTCGTTCGTTTGTATACACCGGGGACGCTGGTCGATACTGAATTCCTTTTACCGGGAGAGTCGCATTTCCTGGCGGCTGTCGCCTTCCTCGACGCCAAAGGCCCATCTGACAAGGGACAATCCATCATTGGACTGGCCTGTATCGATGTCTCCACTGGAGAGTTTTGGATGACAGAGTTCCAAGGGCCACAGGCAGAGATCCAACTCATGGATGAACTGGCCCGACTGGAACCACGGGAAGTCCTTCACTCCGATTCCAAGACGAATCTCGGATTGTGCCTGAGTCGCCTGCGTGGGCCACGCCTCTGTGCACAACCCTCGGCCTCCTTCAATCCCAAAGAGGCCACGCAACTCCTCCAGGCACAGTTTGCGGTGCACTCGCTCGACGGATTCGGCTGTCGAGGCGTGACCGCCGGGATCGGAGCCGCCGGAGCGATCCTGCGATATTTTCGTGAAACCCAGCCGACCGCCACCCTCGCACACATCCGACGCATACACACGCGCTGGAGCAGCGATGCCATGCATCTCGATAGCGCGACAATCCGTAATCTTGAACTCGTACGACCATTGGGAGCCGGTGAGCATCGATCGGAACAGGGTCAGCCGACGGTCTTGTCGGTCCTAGACCGCACCGCGACAGCCATGGGCAGTCGCTTGTTACGCGATTGGCTTGTCCGACCGCTCCTCAATCGCGGCGCCATTCACGCTCGGCTCGATGCGGTCGGCGAGATGAAGGACCGTATTCAACAACGCGTGTCACTTCGGGCTACGCTTCGTGATGTGCAAGATATCGCCCGCCTGAGCAGCCGCATCACGCTCGGCGTCGCAGGGCCACGCGAACTCCTCGCGTTGAAACAATCGGTGAGCGCTCTGCCAGAGCTACGGTCTGACCTCCAATCCTTCCACGCCCCGCTGCTGACCGACGTCCGCGAGTCGTGGGACGACTGCCGGGATGTGCAGGACGCAATTGAGCAGGCCGTCAATCCAAATGCGCCGATGTCGATCCGTGATGGCGGCCTGATTCGAGAAGGATACCATTCCGGGGTCGATGAACTGCGCAAAGCAAGCACGGAGGGCAAGGGATGGATCGCCACGTTGGAAGGCAAAGAACGGATGCGAACGGGGATCGATTCATTGAAGGTTCGCTACAATCAGGTGTTCGGTTACTACATCGAGATTACCAAGACACACCTGTCTCGTGTCCCGCCGGATTACATTCGCAAGCAGACGCTGGTCAATGCCGAACGATTCATGACACCGGAACTGAAAGAGTTAGAAGAGCGTGTCACGGGCGCTGAAATGAAACTACTGGCGCTTGAACAAGAGCTGTTCGAGGAATTGCGAGGCCGCCTGGCAAAGGAGGTGTCTCGGCTTCAAGCGATGGCCCAGACCGTCGCGTTGCTCGACGTCCTCTCCGGCTTGGCCGAGACTGCCGCATTGCATCGCTACATCAAACCACTTGTCGACGAGAGCAGCACGATCCATATTCTGGAAGGCCGCCACCCTGTCGTCGAGCAGCTCAGCAGTGATTTGTCGTTCGTACCCAACGACACGACTCTTGACTGTGAGGGCAATCGACTGGTGATACTCACCGGACCCAACATGGCGGGGAAAAGCACCTACCTCCGCCAGGTTGCCCTGATCGTGTTGTTGGCGCAAATCGGGAGTTTCGTGCCGGCAACCGAAGCCCGCATCGGACTGGTCGATCGCATCTTCACGCGAGTAGGAGCCTCGGACAATCTGGCCGCCGGACAGAGCACCTTTATGGTGGAGATGATCGAGTCCGCTCACATCTTGAATAGTGCGACCTCCCGCAGCTTGATTCTCCTGGATGAGATCGGCCGAGGGACCAGTACCTACGATGGACTGAGCATCGCCTGGGCTATTGCGGAGCATATTCAAGACCGTCGACACTTAGGAGCCAGGACGCTGTTTGCTACGCACTATCACGAGATGACGCAGCTTGAAGGGTTACGTGAAGGGATCAGAAACTATTGCGTGGCGGTTCAGGAACGGGATGGCGACGTGGTCTTCATGCGTAAAATTGTGCCAGGCGGCGCAGACCGCAGCTACGGTATTCATGTTGCCAAACTGGCGGGACTTCCTCCAGAGGTTATTACTCGGGCGCAAGAAGTCCTGGCCCAATTGGAGCGATCGGATACCACCATCGAGGGCACCTCCGTTTCTTTGGAAAAAGAACCACCACGTACTTCGCTTCCCCAGCCACATCCGATCATCGAGGAAGTAAAGCAAATCGACCTCTTCTCCATGACACCACTCGATGCGCTCAATCGTCTTGCTGACCTACAACGTCGGATCGGGCCGACCGGCCAAGACAACCGCGACAAATGAAACAGGCGGCATCCCCTTTCGGGGATGCCGCCTGTTCAAACAGAAACGAATTCAGTCTAGTGCGCCGCTGCCGCAACGCCCGTGTTGTACTTCGCAGTCCAGGGAATCAAGCCAGCAAGAGGCTTCCCGCCCGGAAGCAACACATCATACTGCATGAGCACTTCGGCCCCATCCGGTGACTTCGGTGAGGTATTCAGCTGTTGCTTCGCTGCTGCACAGCCTGCCTCAACTTCGCTCTTCCCAGCGCATTCCTTCAATCGAAGACCGGAAATGCTGAGCGGCTTCCCCATGGAACCAGCCACTTCAGGAAGCTTCTTGACTGAGGAGATGACGCGGTGGTTCTGCTCTGGCTCAGTCACGACAAATTCGATCAAATCGGTCGTGCTGGACGGCGGCACTTCCTTGGCTGCAGCCGGTCCCGCGTGGGGACGGGCCATCTTTTTCAGCTCGTCCCACGCTCCCTTGTCGGCATAAAACTTGAGGGTCTTGCCTGGGTGAATCTTCTGCCAGAAGAAACCGCTCTCGGCATTTCCGCCAAACACGGCAATATTGATCCAGACCGCTTCATCATAGTGATCGAGCACGATCACGCGACCCTGCAAAGTCGTCGGCTTGCTCAAATCTCCCCACTCAAAGCGCTCTTGGAATGATTCGATCGCCAGTGCGGTGGAGGCCACAGAGAACACCAGTGCTGCGGCGGCCATCACGGCCCAGCCTTTCGTATGAAACGTCATAATCGCGTCCTCCTTAACAGAACAAGAAAAAAATGAATGCTTGTCAAGGTCGATTACTTAATAACTTTAAATCCGGTAATCGTTCGACCATCCAGGCTCACTTCCATCGCAACGAGTTCCTGGGAAGCCTTGATAATCTGGTCCATGAGGGCCTTATCCTTCACAGCCAACCGAACGGTTGTGGCTGCATGGTACCAACCCGAGTATGGACTATTCTTATCAGTGCCACCCACAAAGCCCCAACCGCAACAAGAGAATAATGGATCAGGCGGTTTCACATCGAGATCGGAAGACGAACGACCGGCCGGTGTTCCCGAACCTGGCTCACCGCTGTTCCAGTATTGAATCCCGAAGAGCAGTTCTCCATCTGGATTGTCGGCCCACTGCGACCATACCCGGCCCTTGAGAGTCTTGGTGACTTCACCCTTCATGGGTTTCCCACCGGCGATGTTGTCGGTTGGACCTCCCCCAGCTGCATCGTCAGCAACGGCGAATTCAGCTGTCAGCATGCCGAGCATCGTAAACGCTGCAACGGCGGCTATAAGTATGACCTTTGGCATACCTAGTCCCTCCTTCATAAAAAAATAACAGCCACAAGAACCAATAAATACTGTCTAATGACGACGAATATTATGGAACAGTTTCAGAAGTCACACAGCCATGAACTATTTGTATTTCGGGTAAATCACTCTGTTCTTCTTTGCGTGTCGTCCCTCGATTCAGGATTCATTGTAAAAAAAGTTTTTTCATCGTACTGAAATCATGAAACTGTGTCAAGAAATTGTTTGCCTTGTCGAGCTCATCGGTTGACCGGTAATACGTATAAATTAATCAACGCCTTATATGTTTATTTGCGTTGAGTTTTCTCCCACGATCTGGCGGCTCAACGAGTCTATATTAACGAATTCTCATTTATTTATAGGTTAGGAGACTGCGCGAGGCGAGAGGTCCGAGCCCGGTGATCGCGAGAGAGTCCAGCGTGAAAAACTGGCGACACACCTTGAAGGCCTGCTCCTCATTCACGCAATCGATCTGAGCCAACATGTCTTCCAGTGACATGTGCCCGCCATGCGTGAGTTCATCCTTCGCCAACTTGCTCATGCGGCTGTGGGAACTCTCCAAGCTTAGCATCAGGCTGCCTTTCATCTGGGTCTTCGCCCGCTCAAGTTCTTTTCGTTCGACGCCTTTGGAGCCGATTCGTCGAATCTCTCGACAGACGAGATCCACGACACGATCTACCTCTTTTGGTCTCGTCGCCGCATACACCGTAATCATGCCGCCGTCTGAATACCCTGACAAGAAAGAGTAAATCGAATAGGCGAGACCCCGTTTCTCTCGTATTTCCTGGAACAGTCGGGAACTCACGCTGCCGCCCAATACGCTGTTGACCGCGTACATGGCATAGCGGTCCGTATGGCCGGCCGCGATGCCTTTGAGCCCGAGACACAAGTGCACCTGCTCCAGCTGTTTCTTTCGTAACAAGACACCCCTGTGCACGTCAGGAGGATGGCGCCCATTGGTATAGTCCGCCTTTGCCCGTCCACCTTTGCCGAAATACCGCACGATCATCGGATCAAGATGAGCCTGATCGAAATTCCCGGCAATCGAAATCACGGTCTGCCCCGGATCATAGTATGTCTGAATATAGTCCAGCAGATCCCGACGTCGCAGCCCCCTGATCGTCTTTTCTCGACCCAGGATCGGGCGGCCGAGCGGATGGCGTCCCAGCACTTGACCCGAGTGAAGCTCTTGCACGAGATCTTCCGGATCGTCGCGGACCATACGAATTTCTTCCAGGACAACCTGCTTTTCCTTTTCCACTTCTTTGGGTGCGAAACGGGAATGGTGAAACAGATCGGAGAGGAGTTCGACTGCTCGCTCAAGTTGTTGATCCAACACCTTCACGTAATAGGTTGTCGTTTCACGCGATGTGAAGGCATTCATCTCTCCACCAAGGGCGTCGATTTCGCGGGAAATTTCGGCGGACGATCGCTTGCGCGTTCCCTTGAAAAGCATGTGTTCGATGAAGTGGGAATAGCCTGCCTGAGATGGCTGTTCGTCCCGTGACCCGGTGTTGACCCACACACCAACGGTCACCGACTTGAGCGTCGGCATCCGTTCAGTCACGACCCGTACCCCGTTGTCCAGGACGAGCTTGCGATACAAGACAGTTACCTGGCCGACGGATCCGTCGCACCAGCCCCGGTTGGAGCCGGCATAGCTTCCTTGCGACTAAGGCGGATCTTTCCTTGCCGATCAACTTCCAGAACCTTCACCAGGATTTGATCGCCTTCCTTCACTTCGTCGGACACCGCTTGGACTCGATGGTGCGCCAGCTGCGAGATATGGACCAGCCCATCGGTTCCCGGCAGGACTTCGACAAACGCGCCGAAATCCATGAGCTTCCGAACCGTGCCCATATAGATCTTCCCGATCTCTACCTCTTCGGTAATTCGACTAATCATTTCCTTCGCCTTCTCCGCCGAGGCTCCGTCAACCGACGCGATCGTAACGGTTCCACTATCGTCGACATTAATCTTGACCCCGCAATCCGCAATGATGCCGCGGATCGTCTTGCCACCCGGACCGATAATCTCGCGGATTTTGTCCTGCTTCACTTTCATCGTAAAAATCCGTGGCGCATAGGCCGACAGAGTGGTTCTTGGCGCTTGGAGCGCCTGCTCCATGCAGCTCAAAATGTGCAATCGGCCTGCTTTGGCCTGTTCCAAGGCCTGTTGCATCAAAGCCGACGTGATGCCGCCGATCTTGATATCCATCTGCAATGCCGTGACACCTTGTTTGGTGCCGCAGACCTTAAAGTCCATGTCGCCCAAGTGATCCTCCAGCCCGAGAATATCGGAGAGGATCATGACCCGATCGCCTTCCTTGATCAGTCCCATCGCAATCCCCGCCACGGCTTCTCTGATCGGCACGCCGGCATCCATCAGGGCAAGACTCCCGCCGCAGACCGTGGCCATTGAAGAGGATCCGTTGGATTCGAGGATGTCGGACACAATGCGAAGGGTGTAGGGAAAGGCTTCCTTGCTGGGAATTACTGAGGCCAACGCCCGTTCTGCCAACGCACCATGACCGACTTCCCGGCGCCCCGGCGAGCGAAGCGGCCGCGCTTCGCCGACACTGAACGGTGGGAAGTTGTAATGGAGCATGAACGTCCTCATGTACTCCCCTTCCAAGGCATCGATCCGTTGCTCGTCGTCCGTGGTCCCCAATGTGACCACGGCTAAGCTTTGAGTTTCGCCCCGGGTGAAAATCGCGGAACCGTGAGTCCGCGGCAGCGTGCTGACTTCGCAGGTGATCGGACGAATATCCGCCGGACCCCGTCCATCCGCCCGCGACCCTTTCTCCAGGATCATGTTCCGGACTTCCGTATATTCCAATTCATGGAACACCAACTTCACGTGCCGCTCCCGATTCGGATCGTCCACGCTCTTGAGCGTTTGAACGGCGCTGTTCTTGACCTCGTCCAATCGTTCCTGCCTGGCCGCTTTGTTTGGAATCATGATGGCCTCGCGGATCCCTTGCGCCACCAGAGACTTCACTTGAGCCGCGAGCGTAGAGTCGATCTGTTCCTTCTCCACCTTCCGCTTGGGTTTTCCGGCAAGGGCCTGCAGCTCGCGAATCTTGACCACAATCTTCTTGATCTCGGCATGGGCGAGTTCGATCGCTTCAAGCATGATGGCTTCGGACAGTTCGTTCGCCCCTGCTTCGACCATCATGACCGCATCGGCCGTCCCCGCCACGACGA
>Ga0075423_10002936_pt1 | contig 15621 bp, 12 predicted proteins | sample SoiMethybrSBSTD2_FD_80114 | JGI IMG/M metagenome (GOLD analysis project Ga0075423, IMG submission 80114) | Bulk soil microbial communities from a Populus tree surrounding site in Tennessee, USA - Soil MetaG P. TD hybrid SBSTD2 | ecosystem: Environmental > Terrestrial > Soil > Tree plantation...
GGCACAACATGCTTCTCGTGGGCAGTCCCGGCGCAGGCAAGACGATGCTGGCAAAACGCATTCCGACAATTCTTCCTCCGATGAGTTTCGAAGAAAGCCTCGAGACAACGAGAATTCATTCCGTCACCGGACTGCTCCCGTCGGAAACCGGCTTGATTTCAACCCGTCCGTTTCGTGCGCCGCATCACACGATATCGGATGCGGGATTGGTTGGCGGAGGTCCGATCCCGCGACCGGGCGAAGTCAGCATGGCGCACAATGGTGTGCTGTTTCTCGATGAACTTCCGGAATTTCCACGAAACGTCTTGGAAGTCCTTCGTCAGCCCCTTGAAGATCGCCGCGTCACAATCGCGCGAGCGCAAATGACGCTCACGTTTCCCGCCTCGTTCGTCTTGATAGCGGCCATGAACCCATGTCCCTGCGGCTTTGCAAACGATTTTCGTCGGGAGTGCTACTGCACGCCGCCTCAGATTCAGCGGTACATGTCGAAGATCTCCGGACCATTGATGGACCGCATCGACATTCAAGTTGATGTGCCTGCGGTCCCATACAAGGACCTGGTGGGAGGCCGGACCGCAGAGCCGTCTGAAACAATTCGATACCGGGTTATCGCGGCCAGAAACACTCAACTTCGCCGTTTCTTCGACGAACACATCTACTCGAATTCGCAAATGGGCCCGCGGCAGATTCGCAAGTATTGCGTGCTGAAAGCGGAGTGCGAACACATTATGGAAAACGCTGTTACTAAGCTCGGGTTCTCGGCGCGTGGCTATGACCGCATCCTCAAAGTTGCCCGCACAATCGCCGATCTCGAAGGGGCGGAAGATCTAGAACCGAAACACTTGTCTGAGGCGGTGCAATACCGCACGCTGGACCGGAATCTTTGGGTCTGACAAATGGCGGATCAATGAACATCAACCGGCGCGTTTTCTTTTCACTTCTGTTTGCAAGATCTGTGCGGGCGACGTCTGTTTCCGTAAGGGTCTTGGAAGTTTTCGACAACGAGCACACTTGGACAGCGGCCCTCGTCCATCACACGGACTATACGATGCGCAACACATTCGCGGATTGGCTTCAGTCGCATCCACACTCTCCGATTCGTGTCCGTACGGGAACGGGAAAAGAGGTGGCGGGCACAATTTTTCGCGTACGGATGTGCTTCGGGCGCGGGTTGATTGTCTTTCAAAGACCGGCGCGGATTCGCGAACGCGACGTGTTGACGATCCTCCAGTGAAGCAATTCGTCAAAGTTCAAGCGGCCAGCAGACCGAACCATTGAAGATTGATGATTCAGTGGGTCGCCGTCGAAAAACGCGAGCTAGCTGTAGACAAACTACATCCCAGGATGTAGATTATCTACAGGCTATGACAAAACGCTACCAGAACCGCATCGAGTTGCTACAAGGCACCCTGGACATGCTGATCCTGCAAACCCTCCGCTGGGGCCCGCAGCACGGCTACGGGATCGCGGCAGCGATCCGGGCCGGATCGCAAGAGGTTCTGCAGGTGGAGACGGGATCGCTCTATCCCGCTCTGCATCGGATGGAGAAGCAAGGCTGGGTGAAATCGGAATGGAAGCAGACGGATAACAACCAGCGGGCGAAGTTTTACAACCTTACAGCCGCGGGACGCAAACACCTTGCGGCTGAGCAAAGCCGCTGGCATCAAATGACCGGTGCGATCGCTGGCCTGATGAATCGAGGTGAAGCATGAGCATCTGGAGCCGGCTTTTTCACCGACGCGAGATGGACGCCGAGCTTGACGAAGAGATCCGCAGCCACCTAAGCATGGCGCAGCGCGACCGGATGGATCGCGGCGAATCGGAATCCGACGCGAGCATCAACGCTCGGCGCGAATTCGGCAATGTTCTTTTGGTGAAGGAAACCACGCGCGACATGTGGGGCTGGACGGTGGTCGAAAACTTCACTCGCGATCTGCGTCATGCCCTACGCCAGTTGAAGAAGCATCTCGGCTTCACAGCCGTCGCGGTGGGAACACTTGCACTGGGCATCGGCTCGACGACGGCGATGTTCTCCGTGGTCAAGGGAGTGCTGCTGGAGCCTTTGCAGTATCGCGATCCCTCGCGCCTATTCCTGGCGTACGCTCGCTTTCCGCTGCTGACTTGGCAGAAGGGTCCCGTGAACGCACGACACTTTCACGAATGGCGCACCCGCTGCCGGGCCTGCGAATTTGTCGCGATGGTTGATGGCGTGGCTTTCGGGGTCGCCGGACGCGGGGAGCCTCGGGGCGTGGCGGGATTACGCGTGTCGGCAAATCTGTTCCGTACACTTGGCGTCGTGCCCGCCTTGGGCCGTGACTTCCTGCCCGAAGAGGAACTACCGGGGCGGTCCGATGTCATCCTGATCTCCGACGCGCTCTGGCAGGAACTATTCGGCCGCGACCCCTCCGCGCTTGGGCAGACATTGAACCTGGATGGAGTCCCCGTGCGGATTGTTGGCGTCATGCCCGCTTCGCTGCACCTGCCGAAGGGAGCGGAGTGGGGAACTCTGATCGGGATGACACAGAAGCCCGAGATCTTTCGTCCTCTGGGACTAGATGTTTCGCAAGCCCGCGCGCTGGGCGCCTTCGACTATATTTCCGTGGTTCGCCTGAAGAAGGACGCTAGCCCGCGCGAAGCACAAGCGGAGATGTCAGCTCTGTCAGGCGAACTCGTGCGACCGTTCAAAATAGAAGTTGGTGCCGTACTGGCACCAATGCACGACGAGGTCACGGGAGGGGCCCGCCAGGCGTTGCTCCTGCTGCTGGGGGCTGTCGGCGCGGTCCTACTGATCGTGTGCGTTAATATCGGCAACCTGATGCTGGTCCGGACTTCGGCACGCTACCGGGAAGCCGGCATCCGTATCGCCCTTGGAGCAGCAAGAGTGGCGTTGTTTCGCCTGGTGCTCTGCGAGGCGCTGGTGCTGATCGTGCTGGGCGGGGTGGCCGGGGTCGGCCTCGCGCAGTTGGGCGTGCGGGCTTTCGTCGCGGCCGCGCCCGTCGACGTTCCTCGCTTGGACGAAGTCGGCATCGACTGGGGAGTCATTGCATTCGCCGCCGGCAGCGCCGCAGTCGCCGGCCTGGTGTGCGGTTTATTTCCGGCGTGGCGTCTATCCCGAACCCCGCCTCTCCATTCGGTGAAGAGCGCGTCCCCGCAGTCCACCGAAGGCCGTTCCAAGCTTCGCCTGCGCGAATGGATGGTGAGCGCGGAAGTTGGCATCAGCACCGTCCTGTTGATAGCCGGCGGGCTTCTGGGCTTGAGCTTCTTGCGTCTCATTCACGTCGATAAGGGATTTGAGACGGAGCACATCATCACGCAAGCGTTCGGCCTGACTTCCACGAAGTATCGAGCAGACGACGTTCAATTTCGTTTTCTGGACCGCATGATGCGCGAGATCGACGCGATTCCGGGCGTCGAACATGCGGGCCTAACCAGCCAACTTCCTCTGCGAGGGGAGTCTTTCATCGACACTCTTCAAGACTTCAATCAACCGGCCGAGGCAGAGAGGCGTCCCTACAGCGCCAACTATCGATTCGTCAGCGCCGACTACTGGCGAGCGCTTGGTGTACCCCTGCGACAAGGGCGCTATATCGAAGAGCGCGACTACGATCGAAATGTCGTCGTGGTGAGTGACAAAGTAGTGGCCCTCCTGTGGCCCGGAGAGAATCCCTTGGGCAAACACCTTCGTATGCTCACGCTGGTGCGCAACCCAGTAGGATTTGAACCCAAGCGGCTGCCGGGAGGAGACATCGATTTCCACGCGATGGAAGTGGTCGGCGTGGTGGCCGACACTCGCGAGGGCGCGCTGAACCGCGAGCCGCCCGCTGTAGTCTACGCGCCCTACCGCTTTCAGGCCGTAGGTTGGGGCTCGTTCGTGCTGCGCACGCAAGGCGATCCGGTCGCTGCTATTTCCCAAGTTCGCGCCGCGATCGCCAGACAGGATCCGGAAATGCCCCTCCCCCCGGCCGAGACGATGGAAGAGATCCTCGACCGTTCCGTCGCGGTCCGCCGGTTCGAATTGAACCTCGCAGCGGCATTCGGAGTTGCCGCTTTGGCACTAGCGTCGCTCGGCATTTACGGCGTGATTTCTTTCAGCGTTACACGCCGCACGCCGGAGCTCGGCATCCGCATCGCGCTGGGCGCATCGACAGGCAAGCTGATGGCTTCCGTTCTTCGTCAGGGGATGATGCCCGTACTCCTGGGGATGGCAGCGGGCTTGGTCGCCGCGCTGATGCTAGGACGGCTCATCGCATCGCAGCTGTATGGAATCTCGGCAAATGATCCGCTGACCATCTCGACCGTCTCCGGACTGTTGTTGCTGGTTGCGCTCGGAGCTTGCTGGATACCGGCCCGCCGCGCTGCTCGCATTGACCCAGTCAGGACACTGCGGTTCGAGTAGTAGTCGCACTCGCGCCACAACTGGGCCAAGGTCAAGCGGAGGCGTGTACAGTCTTTCCTGTAGGTCCTAGCTCCGTAGGCCCGCAAGGTATGCCTCGACCAACCCGGCGGTTTCGGTCGGCATTTCAAATGGAACTTCATGCCCGCAGGGCAGGAGCAACACTCGTGCGCCCGGCGTCGTGGGCAACAGTCGTTTGTTGATGTATTCGGCATTGAAAAGGGGATCGCCTTCGCCAGCTATAATCAGCGTCGGTATGCGGACATTGCGGACTTCATTTTCGATCGATTCGTAGAACATATCGATCGTCCCTTCCAGTCCAACGCGTGAGGCTTGCGAAACGTTCCGGCAGTACAGGTCGAGCAAATCTTTCCGGACGGGTCGCTTTGTGAACTGAAGCAGGATCTACGGTTTGCATCATTTCTATCCCCCGTGAGTGTGACCCGCGGTTTCGGTCCCGTACCATCACTCTGATGGGACGATTATCCATTATGATTGTGCCCACAACGCAAGATCCATCGCTGATCCAGCCAACTCCGGGTCTTTAGCCCGCAAAACCTAATACTTGTGAGCTGCCTGCGTTCGACTCGGGTTGTCGATTGGCTCGGCATCGCTATTGCAAAACTTGTCGCGAGGTCGGGATTCGACAACCTGACTTAAACAAGAACACAGAAGGAGAACAGCAATGACCAACAAACTTGCGATGACTTCACAAACCCGGCGATTCGCCATCGAAAATCTGGAAAATGCCGGGATCGAGCTATCGGACGAGCAACTCCAGCTCGCTACCGGTGGGATGATTCCGCTGGCCTCGTACGAACGAGGCGATTGCACATTTGGGCAAACTCACGGTTCATCGGACACAGACTTCCATCGCGTCGACTGAATTTCGCTGGAAGGGGCGCAGATTAATGCGCCTCTTCGCCCGATATGGAGAAAGCATGATTCTCATATTGACCGACGATTCCGATCCGCACGCCAATCACGTCGAGCGGAGGCTGCGCGAGCGAGGCGCGGAGTTCTTACGCTTCGATCCCGGGCAGTTTCCAACCAACGCGCATCTATCGCTGACGTTTTCGGCCGGGTGCACGCAGGCCAGACTTCATTGGAAGGACGAGGACTTCGATTTGAGCTGTGTCAATTCCATTTGGTACCGGCGCCCGATGCCATCCGTGCCGCATCCGGAGATCACGGAGCCTGTCATGCGGAACTATGTCGAGGAGGAATGCAGAATCTTCATGCACGATGCATGGAACGTCCTGGAATGCTTCTGGCTGCCCGCGCCTCAACCCGTTATTCGAAGAGCTGAGCTTAAAGCATCGCAGCTGAAGCTTGCCGCATCTCTCGGATTCGAGCTTCCGCCCACGCTTTTCTCGAACAGTCCCGAAGATTTCCTCGAGTTTTACCGTCAACACAACGGCCACGTCATCAGCAAGCTCGCAAGCTCTTCGTTCTACCGGTTTACGGCTGAAACGTTCAATCGCTACACGCACATCGTCTCGAAACGGGATGTTGCGTACGCGCGTACCATCCGGTTTTGCCCCGTCATTTTTCAAGCCTACGTACCCAAACGCGTCGAGTTGCGTATCACGGTTGTGGGGCATGAAGTATTTGCGGCCGAAATCCACTCGCAGCACAGCAATCACACGCGGCACGACTGGCGGCGCTACGACTGGTACCAGACACCCTATGGCATTCACGAGTTGCCGCGCGATCTCCAACAACGCTGTATAGAGCTCGTCGAACGTCTCGGTCTCTGCTACGGCGCTATCGATATGGTTCTCACTCCCGATGGGCGCTACGTGTTTCTGGAGATCAATCCGAACGGCCAATACCTCTGGATTGAGCGCGCGACCGCGTTGCCGATCACCGAGTCCATTTGCGACCTGTTGATCGCCGGAGACGAATCGCATCAGCCGGCACAACCAGAATTGGGCGTCTGTGCCCACGGATGAACTGAACCGAATTCATTTTTTTTGGGGAAACTTCAATGGAAAACGCAGTCGGACAAACCGTCATCGATACGCTGGCTTACCTTATGTCCATTGTCCAGAAAGGAACCGAGCCGGAGGAGGCCAAGTCTGGTCTTCGCCGGCTCCAGCAGCGGCACTCGGACGTGGCGATGTACCTGGTATGGGAGCTGGAGGCCTACGATCGTTCCCATCACTACGACGCTCTGCTCAATCTGCCGGAAGGCGGAACCGTATCGATAAGTTACTGTGAAGATCGCGCCAAGCCATGGCCGCTGCGCGGTGTTCTCCGGTGGAGTGATGCCGATCTGTTGCGCGTCAACAACAATGTGCTGAGAGTAGATCAGGCCATGGCCTGCCTCGACTTCATCTGGGATGACGCCCGCATCACGGACCGGCTCGTTAACGTCTGCCTGATCCAGGAAGAGCTCGAAAGAAACCCCGTCGAGCTTTCGGACGACGAACTGCAAGCGGCAATGGATGCCTTTCGAAGGGCTCGAAAGCTCCACAAAGCTGCGGATACGCATCGATGGATGCAGCGGCGCGGCGTAACGTATCAGGAACTGGAGCGCATCGTGACCAGCGAAGCCACGATCCAGAAGCTCCGTGACAATCTCGTCGCCAGCCGCGTCGGCGATTATTTCGAAACGAATTCGGACAGCTTTGACACGGCGTACTTCGTTCACCTCGCCTTGCGACATGAAGCGACCGCGCGGGAACTGTGCGAACAGCTTCGCGACGGGGCGATTGATTTCTTCGAAACAGCACAAAAGCTTTTCGTCGCCAAGCAATCGACGGCCCCGGTCTTTAAAGCAGTTCAGCGGCGAGGCATACCGGAAGAATTCCGAGCGGAGCTCTTTCAGTCGGCTCCCGGTTCCGTGCTGGGTCCGGTGCACGATGAGGATGGGTATGCACTTGTCCGTCTTTTGTCCGTCGTCAAGGGGAAGTTGGATGACCCCACACGAGACGCCATCAAGAGGATTCTCTTCGAAGAGTGGTTGGAAAAAGGTCGAGGTAAGGCGTCCATCGAATGGTTTTGGGGCAACGCACGCAAGACAACAGGCGCGCACTTGAGCGGCGCAACCGTTGACCTGGCTCAGGCAGGGGTAGAAATATGAGGCTATCGTCATTCAACTTCGCCGGAATGCTTTTTACGTTGGTCGCTGGGATCGCTCTTGGTGCATCGATCTTTCGCGATGGCCCCAAAACGATCGCGGCGGCGGATCGGCCGCTGCCAGAGGCGACCGCGGCGTCCATGCCAGATACGTTCGCGGAGGATCATCGTCCTCAGGACGATGCACCGTCCATCCCGAGGGATCCCGTCGACGGCTACCTCGGAGTAACATTCGCGCGTCAGTCTGCCGATGTCGCTGCGCGTTCTGACGGAACGCTGCAGGCAGTTCTCGTGAATCTTGGTGACCGCATCAAGGCCGGTGATGTAATCGCCACAGTGGACTCGTATTCCAATGAGCAACAACTAAAGACAGGCGAAGCCACCCTGCAATCGGCTCGAGCGGAACAGGAGGATGCCGAACTGGAATTGACGGATGCCAAAGACCGGCACCGCAGGCGAGCCGAGCTCGCGCTCTACGGTCTGATATCGCAGGAAGACCTTACGACCGCGCGGCTACAAGTCGAAAGAGCGCAATCCAAGGTAATGGCGGCGCAGGCTCGTGTCGACGAACAGGCGGCGCGCGTGAACGATGCGAAGAGAACGCTTGCGAATACCACAATCCGCGCTTCCTTCGATGGAACTGTCGCGGCCCGTTACCTCGACGCGGGAGCGGCTGTGCGTTTCGGCTCTCCGATCATCAGCCTGATGCGTGCTGAGGATCTTTGGGTGCGTTTCGCCGTCCCTGAGAGCATGGCCGCGAAAATCGGATTTCCTATTCTGTTCGAGTTGGACGGTTCGACGACGTCCTTTTCCGGTGTCATCGAGTACGTTTCACCCTCGATTAACGTCTCTCAAGAGATGCTGGTTGAGGCGCGGCTGAAAATACCTACCGCGATGGCAGCCGAAGTAAAGCCCGGCAGAAGCGGAGTCGTTTCCTTACGGAAGAGGTGAGGCGTGCAACGTCATTCAGCCATTTTCAGAAGCGAAGCGTTGGACTCGCACTCTCGGGGCTTTGTGGCTCATGACGACGTGCTGCACATTTCGAGCGCCTGGACAAAGTGGTCCTATTGGCTTCTCATCGCTTTGTTCATGCTGGCCTTAGTGTATGGGTTGGTTGGGCGAGTTGACGAATACGCAACGGGCGTGGGTGTGGTTCGCGATGAAGGGCGAAGTGTTGTGACCGCGGCCAACAGCGGAACTATCCGACGCATCGCGATACGGCCTGGACAGAGAATCTACCCGAAACAGCCGTTGGTGTACCTTGACGATTCGCAGGAGAGGATTGAGCTTGAACGCCTCCGGAAGGATTTCAACGCGCAGCGCCTCAACCATCTGAAAAACCCGAATGACTCTGTTCAGAACCAGACACTGGCCACGCTGAAAGCCCAGATCGAAGCCGCGGAAAGGCGCCTGAAAGAACGGACGTTTCTGGCGCCGCGCGGGGGCACTGTGCAGGATCTAAGGATACGTGCGAATCAATTTGTGAATCCTGGCGAGTCTCTCTTAACAATCGTCGGCGATGACAATCGTTTGAACGTCATCGCGATTCTGCCAGGACAATATCGGCCGCTGCTTAAGACTGGTGAGCCGTTGCGACTCGAGCTCGCCGCGTTTCGTTATGCCTATCAGCACGCGACAATCGATGACGTTGGAAACGAAGTTGTGGGCCCGGGGGAAGTTCGCCGTTTCCTGGGACCAGAAATAGCGGATTCGCTGACACTCCAAGGTCCCTCGGTGATCGTAAAAGCGCACTTGCCAACGCGACAATTCAAGGCTGACGGACGCTGGCACGAGTACCACGACGGAATGCACGGAATCGCCGAAGCACGCCTGCGTTTCTCGAGCGTCCTGGCTTCTCTTGTGCCGGGTCTCCGGACATTGTGGGAGAGAGGCGATGAATAGAAACGCGGGGCCGAGTTCACTGATCGACCGGTTTCCGGCGCTTGGTTCGATACGGACCGGAAACAGGATCAGGACGATTCCAGTTGTGCGGCAGCTGGCGTCCACCGAATGCGGGCCGGCATGTCTGTCCATGGTGCTGGGCTATTACGGCAAGCATGCGACGTTGAGTGAGATTCGCGAAGCAATGGGAGGCGCCGGTCGTGACGGCGTCGACAGCCTGACACTGTTGAAGACGGCGCGCTGGTACGGATTGCAGGGCCGTGGTGTGACGCTGCAGCTCAACGCTTTACCATTCATGGAAAAGGGAACGATCCTCCATTGGGAGTTCTCTCACTTTGTCGTGTTCGACAGATTGCGAAAAGGCGGCGTTGAAATTGTCGACCCAGCCCGCGGCCGCCGGCTAGTGCCGCTGGAGGAGTTCGGCAGGTCGTTCACCGGTGTCGCTCTGACCTTAATGCCAGGTGCTGATTTCCAGACGTCGGCCTCCCAATCGCGGCCGATTTGGAATTATTTGAAGTACCTGGCCGTGCATTCGGGCTTGATCTGGCGTGCCCTCGTCATGTCCCTCTTGCTCCAAATCTTCTCACTTGCCGCTCCGGCGCTCACGGGGCTTCTCGTCAACAGCGTCGTCCCCCACGGCGACAATCATCTGCTGCATCTCGCTGGCGCCGCACTGCTAGGGATTGCCGTTTTTCAGTACCTGTCGACTCTGACGCGATCGCATCTTCTGCTCTACCTGCGCACGCAGCTGGATGCGCGAATGACTCTCGGATTCGTGGGTCACCTGGCTTCTCTGCCGTACTCGTTTTTTCAGCAGCGGGCTCAGGGTGATCTGATGGTGCGAGTCAACAGTAACGAGAACATTCGTGAAATGCTGACGGCGAACACGCTCTCGGCCCTGTTGGATGGCTCGCTGGCGATCTTGTATTTCGTCATTCTGCTGGCAGCCAGTCCTGCCCTTGCCGCGGTGGCCTTCGTTTTAGGCCTGCTGCAGGGTCTCGTTTTCGCGTTGTCGTATCGGCGTTACCAGGACTTAATGTCAGAGGATTTGCAGGCGCAGTCGAAGTCACAGTCCCAACTTATCCAGATACTTTCGGGGATCGAAACACTGAAGGCCGCGGGCGCGGAAGATGGCGCGGTCCAGCAGTGGTCTAATGCGTACGTCGACCGGCTGAACGTCTCACTGATGCGTGGCCGTTTGAGCGCGACGGTGGATTCTTTGATAAACGCTCTCCGCATGAGCTCACCGCTGCTCATGCTCTGGTTCGGGGGCCTCCAAGTGTTGAATGGCAGTATCAGCCTTGGCACAATGCTGGCGCTGAACGCGATAGCGATTGGGTTTCTCGGACCGGTGTCGACGCTCATCACGAGCGGCCTTCAGCTTCAGCTCTTGCGTAGTTACGTCGAGCGCATCGACGATGTCCTTGGGAGTCCAGCAGAGCAAGACAAGCGCGTAGTCCGCAAGTCCGAGCGTCCATCGGGAGCTATCGAGCTGAAAGGAGTATCGTTCCGCTATGGATCAACGGAATCGGCGGGCGTGGAAAATATTTCAGTCAAGATCCGCTCAGGCGAAATGGTGGCGATTGTCGGCCGGTCTGGAGCCGGCAAATCCACACTTGCGAAACTAATGCTCGGGCTCTACAAGCCGTCGTTAGGCCGGGTGCTCTACGACAGTGCCGATATTACGGGACTGGATCTTCAGTCGCTGCGGCGGCAACTCGGCGTCGTGACGCAACGATCGTACGTGTTCGGCACAACTATTCTTGAAAATATCACTTTGAATGACTCGACTGTGCCGCTGTGCGAAGTTACTCGCGCTGCGGCGCTCGCGTGCATTCATGAAGATATCACCTCCATGCCGATGGGATACGACACGATCGTCACCGAAGGTGGAGGATCACTCTCCGGCGGTCAGAGGCAGCGCCTGGCAATCGCAAGAGCTCTCGTTCATGACCCGGCGATTCTCTTGCTGGACGAAGCAACGAGCGAACTCGACACGATTACCGAGCGCGCCGTCCATCGGAATCTTGCCGAACTCCGCTGTACTCGGATCGTCATTGCTCACCGGCTTAGCACTGTCCGCGACGCGGATCGAATTCTCGTGATGGATGGTGGCAGGATTGTGGAACAAGGTGTTCACGAGGAGCTCATCGCCAAAGGTGGGCACTACGCACAACTCGTGGAAGGAAGCGGAAAGCAGTCAGGACAGCTATTTTCAGCGAACGTTTGAAATACCTCACTCACAAACACGTAACAGGTGAGACCATTTGTGAACGAAACGAGAAGGGACAGGGCCGGGGCCGGAGCTTTCAGATCAGAGGAGTGATGTTGGGTTCCACCCCCAGCAACGCTTTTCTAAACTACCAGATCCCGGCAGAAGACGATAGTGCGTCCAGAGCGAAGTTGCGCTCGGGTTCGGGCGCCGCTACAGCCGCTCTTTAGGTGCTTCCAGGTACGTGTACCCGTGCAGCCCGTCCTCGTAGAACTCAAGGAGTCGTCCGGATTCCTGATAACTGATGTTTCCTTGACGAACGGCGAGTTCGACGTCGTTGCGGAGTTTTCGCAGAAGTGCAGGGGTGTCGAATTCGACATAATCCAGCACCTCGCGGACCGTGTCTCCCTTGATCACCGCTTCCAGTATTACGTTGCCGGTGTCGTCCAGGCTTACATGGACCGCATGAGTATCGCCAAGGAGGTTGTGGAGGTCACCGAGGATCTCCTGGTAGGCGCCAATAAGGAAGATCCCTAGATAGTAGGGCTCCTGGTTGAACGAGTGCAGCGGCAGGGTCCTCTTCACGTCTCGACGATCGATGAATGTGTCGATTTTTCCGTCGGAGTCGCACGTAATATCCCCAAGCACCGCGTGCTGTGTTGGCGGTGTGTTCAGCCGGTGAATAGGCATCACAGGAAAGAGTTGGTGGATGGCCCAGCTGTCGGGACACGACTGAAAGAGCGAGAAATTGCAGAAGTAAGTATCCGCCATGGCTTCATCCAGGCCCTGAAGGTCTTCCGGGACATCGTCCATCTGGCTGACGAGTTTCTTCAGCTTCAACAAAATGGCGAAATAAAGGTTTTCCGCCTGGCAGCGCTGATCGAGAGGCAGGTAGCCGCCGCTGAACAGGTTTAACGCCATGTCGAGTGCCTGCTGGGCGTCGTGGTAGCTTTCGACCGCATTGCGGATCGAAACATTCTGGTAGGTCTCGAGCATGTCGATCAGCGGTTGCTCCGCCTCATTTGGCGAAATCGCACTCGGGATCTTCTCTTCTCCAAATGCCGAAACGCCCAGCACATTAAAAATCAGCGCGCTGTGGTATGCGACGATGGCCCGCCCGCTTTCGGAAACAATGGTCGGCTGCTTCACGCCCGCGTCATTGCAAACTGTCTGGATGTGGTAGACGACGTCGTTGGCATACTCCTCGAGCGTGTAGTTGACGCTGGACTCGAAATTCGTTTGGGATCCGTCGTAGTCGACTCCGAGGCCGCCGCCAACATCAAGATATTCGAGACCGGCACCGGCTTTGACGAGTTCCGCGTAGATGCGAGCGGCTTCGTTTAGTGCGCCCTTAACGATACGAATGTTGGGAATCTGGCTACCGAGGTGGAAATGCAAAAGCTTAAAGCAGTCCTGCATCCCCAACGCCTTCAACTCTTCGAGCCCGCGAAGCACCTCGGCGACAGTGAGGCCGAATTTTGAGCGATAGCCCCCAGAACTTTGCCAGCGGCCGCTGCCGCGGCTCGCCAGCTTCACCCGCATTCCGATGTGAGGCCGAACGCCAACCTTCTCGGCGTACTTCAGGACCAAGCCGAGTTCAGTGTACTTTTCGACAACAGGAATCACGTTCCGACCGATCTTCTGGCCAAGCATCGCCATTTCGATGAACTCGGCATCCTTGAAGCCGTTGCAGATAATCGGCGTATCGTTATAAGCCTGCGCCACCACGGCGAGCAGTTCAGGCTTGGAGCCTGCCTCGAGTCCGAAGCCGTACTCACGGCCAAACGTCAGCACCTCCTCAACGACCTGCCCCTGCTGATTCACTTTGATGGGATACACACAGATATAGCGGCCTTCATATTGGTGTTGAGCAATGGCGCTCTGAAAGGCATTGTGGATGTCGGCCACACGGTGGCGAAGGATGTCCCGGAATCGAATCAACACGGGCAACTGGATCCCGCGCAACAGCAGATCATCGGTCAATTGCTTCAGGTCGATCGTTCGAGAAGATTCTTTCGTAGGATGAACCAACAGATTCCCTGCCGGCGAGATCGAAAAATATCCTTTACCCCACCGGTCCACCTCGTAGAGTTCAGTGGCATCGTTGATGGTGAAGGTCTCGCCAGTTGTCCAGTGGTTACGGGTTCCGCGCGGTGTAGAAGTGCTCACTCCAGGATAATAAGACACTTTCCTGAGTTTTAGGTCTCGCAGAATAGGATTTCACACTACGTTCACGTCAGAACGTTCGATAAACCGCCGGCCTTCGGATTCCGCAGACAAATGAAATGCGGCTCGGGCGCGGCACAATGCACTGCGCGCCTGCTACAAATCATCTGCCGCCAAAAAACATCGAGCCTGCGGAACTTCAGGATAGGCTGATCCGTATTAACAGTTGTTCAGCACGCGAAATCGATCCCGCAATAAGAGACTGCGGCTGTCGTGCCAACGCTCTTGCGAGATCCGTTGTCTACGACAATATAGGTACGTTTACAGTTTGAGCGTGTTTTCGTTGTAACCAAACAATTCAAACAGCGGTCTTCGTCGATTAAGGTTCGTGGCAGAGCCGCAGGGCTCGCAGAATCCGCAATCGCAGCATCAGCAAAAAGTGCGTCGCGCAACCCACAGGTCGCATTGTGCGGAGGTATACACACGCGACTCCATGGTCGGAGTGTGTCTCCGCGGAGGCGGATATGGTGATCGTTGTTTACATGGCACTATTAGCGTACGTTCTGCAGGACAATCGTGCACCCGAGCAATACAGTCTGGCTAGCCTGACTGAGAGCGCTCGGGACGAATACGCGCGAGGCCGCTTCGTTGAGGCAGAAGCATTACTTACCCGGGCTCTGGAGACCGTTCCGATGCAAGAAACCCAGCGTGCTCGGATTGTCTCCGATGTGGCGGATATACAGGTGAATTTGGATGAATTGACCAAAGCAGAGCAGAATTATCGGCAGGCCCTCGCAATCTATAAACGATTGCAGGATGACGCCGGCGTTGCGATGATGCTGCGCAATTTGGGGGCCCTCTATTCTCTGCAGGGGCGCGACGACGACGCTCGCGAAGTGCTCGAAAAATCTCTAAAATTGGCGCGCAAGACTCGCCTGGACCCTGTGTCTATCGGGCGAATACTTAACAGTTTCGGTGTGACGTATTACCGCCAGGGAAAGATCAAAGAAGCCTCGAAGTTCTTTAACGAAGCCTTTCAGACCGCAAGTGCGGAGACTTTGCAGAATCGAGGTGACCTGCTGAACAATATGGGTGCCGTCTATCATGCCTTGCGAGAATACGGGAAGGCTGAAGATTACTTGAAGCAAGCCCTCGCGATCACAGAATCGATAGTCGGACCGGAACATCCGGATACGACACTTAGTCTTACTCCTCTCGGCGTTCTGTACATTGATATGGGCAAATATGCGGAAGCGGAAAACCAGTTTTTGCGAGCGCTTCGCATATTGAATGCGCATGAACCCGTTCTGGATACCAGAGTCGCCCGTCTTCTACACGGTTTGAGTATTGTGTATCGCAGAACTGATCGACAGCCGGAAGCGGAAGAAGCACTTGCTCGCGCGGCAATTCTCGCGCGCAGAAACATATCAAGAAATCCGGCGATGCCGTTGATCCTCGATGAATATGCACAGGCACTGCGCAAGACGGGGAAGACCAAGGAAGCGGAGGAACTCCGGGGCGAAATCAGGCGCGCTAAAGTCGAGGCGGGACTCGTCATCAACGCGCACAGTCTTTTCTGATCAAGGAAACTGGTAAAGAGTAAGCGGTACTACAGACAAGTATCAGGTCCGTACTATTACACTACTCTGTGCGTAACGTAATTGCTGGATCGATCACGCTCGCCCGACGAGCCGGGACGTAGCTGGCCAGCAATGCGACGCCTGCGAGAAGCACAGCGATTAGAAGATACGTTTGGGGATCGTCTGGCTTTACTTCGTATAAAAAAGTCTCGAGAACCTGTGTGGCTGCCAGTGCACCCGCCAGACCGAGTAATGTTCCCGCAAATATCAAGACCGCGGCGCGA